>ERZ777305.151-NODE-151-length-114682-cov-32.523594_pt1 | contig 114682 bp, 72 predicted proteins | sample MGYA00374965_ERZ777305 | MGnify/ENA primary metagenome ERZ777305 (study PRJEB29328, sample SAMD00013331) | mouse gut metagenome | study: EMG produced TPA metagenomics assembly of the Metagenome analysis of fecal microbiota from mouse which was promoted... | reverse complement strand
CGCGACCCCGACCTTGGCAAGGTCGTGCTCTACCAACTGAGCTATTTTCGCAAGAAATAGAATCTCATCAGCGTAGCCGTGGGGTGTCGCAAAAGATTTAATTCAAAAAATAAATGTACTAAAGAACCAAGAAATGGAACTTGGAGCGAAAAACGGGACTCGAACCCGCGACCCCGACCTTGGCAAGGTCGTGCTCTACCAACTGAGCTATTTTCGCAAGATTTTTAATGTTCTATAGGGATTTCTGAGCCTTAGTGGAGGTCGTTTTTCCCGTTTGCGTTGCAAAGTTAGGCATTATTTCTGAACTGACCAAAAGTTTTTGAGAAAAATTTAATAAAAAATTGAAGTAAAATTTGGCAAAGTAGTTTAGTTGTTTGATTTTCAGTAATTTGTAAATATGAAAAATTTTGAGGTCGGGACAATGTTTTTGGGAGGAGCTGGCCCTGACTCCCGAAAATTTTGTAATTTTGCATTGTCAGGGCGATAGTATGCGTTATGAGCTGCGATTTGAGTCCCGGCACAGTTTCAACCATAAAACGACGACAAAAACGAATATGATTGAGCGATGTCAACAACAGCCCGGTTTGGTTCCGGTGGAAATATATCAGTCGAGAGTGGGAGGACAGGAGAGTGATGTCACTTGGTTCTGTTGCGTCGACAGGCAAATCAGACTTTTTGAGAAGCAATACCCCCTTTCGGAGGGGATGAGCTATGACTCCTATATAATAGAGGATGAAAAAACAGTGGTGGTCGACACGGTTGACCATGCTGTGGAGAAATCCTGGAGGGAGAAACTGGATGCCTTCTTCACTTTCCGTGGGGGAATGTGTCCTGACTTCCTGATTGTGCAGCATCTTGAGCCTGATCATTCCGCCGCTATCGAGGGTTTCATGGAGGCTTATCCGGCGTGCAAGCTCGTTTGCTCGGTCAAGGCGGCCGCGATGCTCGGCCAGTTCGCCTCCGGCATCAACGCCGACCGAATCGTGGCGGTCAAGGAGGGGGACACATTGCCTATCGGGTCGAGGGAGCTTCATTTCGCCATGGCTCCGATGGTGCATTGGCCGGAGGTGATGGTGACATACGACCCTAAGACCCGCATTCTTTTTTCTGCCGATGCGTTCGGCACATTCGGCGGCGAACTTGCGGCCTCGGTGGTGTCGGGGGAGAAGGACTCTTCCTGTCTTTCTGAGGAATGGCCCGATGAGGCACGTCGCTACTTTATTAATATATGTGGAAAGTATGGGGCGCAGGTCAAGGCGTTGCTGAAAAAGGCCGCTTCCCTCGACATTCGTTATCTCTGTCCTCTCCATGGGCCGGTTATTGACCTTGAACTGTTCAATCCTGTGGATTTATATGATTGCTGGGCTTCGTATGAGGCTGAGATTCCCGGGGAATGCTTTGTGGTGGCCGCTTCACTTCATGGCAACACTTTGGCCGCAGCTCGCAGGTTTGCCGATATGATGAAAGAGAATGGTGTCGAGGCGCGTGTCTTTGATTTGTCAGAAACCGATTTGTCAGAGGCGGTAAGCAGGGCGTTTGCATGCGGGGCAACCGTGTTCATGTCCTCCACATATGACGCGTCGCTTGTCCCGTCGATGAAGGCCTTCCTGTCGCGCCTGAAATCCAAGAACTGGCAGAAACGTCTCGCCGGAGTTGTCGAGAATGGAAGCTGGGCGCCGATAGCAGGAAAACTGATGAAGGAGGAACTGGCGGAGATGAAGAATGTGACCTTGGTGGGTACACCTGTCACGATACGCACACGTCTCGATGAAGCTTCGGAGCAAGGGTTGCGTGTCCTCGCTGAGGAACTTGCATCGGAAATGAATAAGAGAGCCGTATGAGGGTAGCCGTGCAACGTGTCAGCAACGCCTCTGTGGTTGTTGACGGAGAGGAAATCAGTGCTATCGGGCGAGGCCTGATGGTGCTGGTATGTGTGGAGACCGGCGACCAAGAGGCGGATGTCGATTGGCTGACGAAGAAGATAGTCGGGTTGAGGATATTCGAGGATGAATCCGGTGTGATGAACCTTGATGTTAAGGCTGTCGGCGGGGACATTCTTGCCGTCAGCCAGTTCACCCTTGTCGCCGGCACGCGCAAAGGCAACCGCCCGAGCTATATACGCGCCGCCGCTCCGGATGTGGCGGTGCCGATGTATGAGGAGTTTTGCCGCCGCCTGGAATCCCTGACTGGGCGACCGGTCGGCCGTGGCCGTTTCGGCGCGGATATGAAAGTCTCCCTCATTAACGATGGCCCCGTAACCATAATCATCGATTCCCGGTTGAGGGAGTGACTTCTGACGATATATAACCACAATCAAAAACCTTATGAAATCCGTGTGGTAGGCCATAATGCGCAATATGATGAGTATGGCGAAAGTGTCTATTATCTCGCCCCCCCGACATACGACAGGAAGAAGTAAGCGATTTGAAACGCCAACTCGTTTGCAATTTTTAAGTTGGAGGAGGGTGGTTGCGCTTGCCTGAATGGAGGTTTTTTCGTAACTTTGCAAGTTAACAGACCTCCTGGATATGAGACTTCAACCATTATTCCATTTCGTTTTGATGTCGGCCTTGTCAACCGTGGTTTGCAAGGCCCAGTTGACATTTTCCGGCAATGCTCTTCCCCCTGTCACCGACACTCCGGAAGCTTCTTCGGGACTTTCGGCGATTTATGTGATTGACGGCACTGCAGGGGTGACGGCCAGCTATGCTGCTGCGACATCGTCGGCTCCTGTGAGATGGATGAGATTCAGTTCGCTCGGGGGAGGGTATGCCGAAGAGATAACCCCGGTCCGCAACGGGAATGTCAGTTCGGTGACCCTTACCGGGGATGACATGGGGTATATCGTGGAGGAAGGAACCACGAGGAAATGCTATTGGGTGGTCAATTACGCCAACCATACCTGCAATTTGCGGGAACTGTCGATTGCTCCCGAACAGGACTGTATGTCGGCCTCGCTGAATTTTTCGGGAAATGCTGACCGGATTGTGTATTACACGATAAACGGTGTGCCCCGCACATTGTCGCGCGGACTCACGCTGGAATATACCAACCTCTCATTCAACGCCGACAGGAATGTTTATGAACAGGTTCCCACAACCCAGGAACTGGAATATCTTTCCGGAGAGATACATGTGGAGTCACCTTTGTGTCAGACCGATTTCCTTCTCACAGGCGACCGATTCCAGATGGCTTGGGGTGGAGGGAAGACAATTTCAAGCCCGGTCTTTGAGCCGCGTGCGGTAGAGGCAGTCACGTCAGCCGTCCAGACCTCGCGCACGGTGGACAATGAGCAGAAGCACTCCGACGGTTCAGCATCCGGCGCGTTGGGCGGCTCTGCCCCGGTTGAGATCACATTCTCGGCTGTTGTCACCGACGCGGCGATATACCACGAATGGCAATATTCCGCCGACCCCCAGTTTGATGTCATTGATATGAGGGTAAACTCCACCGAGTCGACGCGTGTTTTCAATGAGTATGGCACGGTCTATGTGCGGTTCGTCGCCGGAGATGCCTCCGGCGCGTGTGACTGGACTTCGGAGACCTACACCGTGAATATAGGGGAGTCGAAGCTTGAATGTCCCAATGCCTTCTCGCCGGGTGCTTCCGAGGGGAGCAACGACGAATGGAAGGTCTCATATAAATCCATAATCAGTTTCGATTGCCATATATTCAACCGCTGGGGGGTGGAAGTGGCCCATCTCACCGATCCCTCCCAAGGCTGGGACGGACGGCATAATGGTAAACTTGTAAAGTCGGGAGTGTTCTTTTATGTCATCCAGGCGGAAGGCGCGGATGGAAAGCAATACAAGCTTTCGGGTGACATAAACATCATCCACGCCAATTACAACAAGGGATATTAATGATGAACAAGGAAAACGCAACAAACATAAAATCTTCACCCCGGGCAGTCAGGTTGCCCGGCACCCTTTCGGTTGTCGGAGCGAGGGTCAACAACCTCAAGAACATAGATGTCGATATTCCCCACGGGACTCTCGCCGTGATTACCGGCCTGAGCGGTTCGGGAAAATCATCCCTTGCCTTCGACACCATCTTCGCCGAAGGACAGCGACGCTATATAGAGACATTCTCATCCTACGCCCGTAATATGCTCGGCAATATGGAGCGCCCCGATGTCGACAAGATTTCGGGACTCTCTCCCGTGATTGCCATCGAGCAGAAAACCATAAACCGTAATCCGCGAAGTACGATAGGCACCACCACCGAGGTCTATGACTATCTGCGACTGCTGTTTGCCCGCGCCGGGGAAGCCCGCAGTTATCTGTCAGGCGAACCGATGGTCAAATATTCCCCGGAAAAGATTGTGGAGCTGATTCTTTCGGAATATGACGGCAAGAAGATTTACCTGTTGTCCCCGCTGGTGCATAACCGTAAGGGGCATTACAAGGAGCTTTTCGAGAACCTGATGAAGAAGGGGTATCTCACCGTCAGGGTTGACGGCGAGATAATGGAACTGTCTCCGGGAATGAGGCTCGACCGTTACCGCAACCACTCTATCGAGCTGGTGATTGACAAGCTGAAAGTGTCGGACAAGGATGACAAACGGCTGCTTGACTCCGTTGTCAAGACCCTGAAACATGGCGACAAGCAGATGATGGTCTACGACCTTGAATCCGGCAAAGCACGTCATTACTCACAGTCACTGATGGATCCGGTCAGCGGCCTTTCATACCGCGAACCGGCTCCTCACAATTTTTCGTTCAACTCCCCTCTGGGAGCCTGCCGTTGCTGCAAGGGGTTGGGGACGGTCAATATCATCGATCGTGACAAGGTAATACCCGATGATTCGGTTTCGATTCATGCGGGGGGGATAGCCCCGTTGGGAAAATACCAGAACACGACGATTTTCTGGCAGGTGCAGGCCATCTGCGAGAAATATGGAGCGACATTGAAAACCCCCATACGCGATCTTCCCGCCGAGGCCATGGAGGATATACTCAACGGCACCGACGAGCGGCTTAACCTGCATTCCGAGGGGAGCTCAATCTCGAACTACTTCCTGAGTTATGACGGGCTGCTGAAATATATCGAGATGCAGCAGAGTGAGGATGCCACCTCCGCCGCCCAACGCTGGAGCGGGCAGTTCTTCTCCCGCAAGACCTGTCCGGAGTGTGGCGGCGACCGCCTTAACAAGGAGGCGTTGCATTTCTTCATCGACGGTAAAAACATCGCCGAACTGTCGCGTCTCGACATCGCCGAACTGCTCGAATGGTCGCGGACTGTCGAGGAGCGTCTGGCTCCGCGTCAGCGTGTGATCGCTTCCGAAATCATAAAGGAGATACGTTCGCGCCTGAGTTTTCTTGTCGATGTCGGGCTGGGCTACCTGTCGCTCAACCGCGCGTCGGCCACCTTGTCGGGCGGCGAGAGCCAGCGTATAAGGCTGGCCACCCAGCTCGGGTCAGAGTTGGTGAATGTGCTGTATATCCTTGATGAGCCTTCCATCGGTCTCCATCAGCGCGACAACCATAAGCTGATCGGTTCATTGAAACGGTTGCGCGACGCCCGCAACTCGATTATCGTTGTCGAGCATGACAAAGATATGATGCTTGAGGCTGATTACATAGTCGACATAGGCCCGAAAGCGGGTCGAAAGGGTGGGAAGGTAGTGTTTGAAGGCACCCCTCAGGAGATGCTGAAGACAGACACATTGACCGCAGGTTACCTGAACGGTACCCGTGAGATTGCCATTCCCGACTCCCGCCGCGAGGGTAACGGCAAAGTGTTGCGTCTTAAAGGATGCTCCGGCCATAATCTGAAAGATGTGGATTTCACACTTCCGTTAGGCACGCTGACCTGTGTGTGCGGTGTGTCGGGAAGCGGTAAGTCCTCTCTTGTCAATAGGACATTGCAGCCGATTCTCTCCCAGAAATTTTACCGGTCGTCGCAGGAGCCTCTTCCTTACCGGGAAATAGAGGGAATCGAGAATATCGACAAAGTGGTGACCGTAGACCAGACCCCGCTTGGCCGCACCCCGAGGTCTAATCCGGCGACATACACCGGGGCCTTTTCCGATATAAGGAATCTCTTTGTCGGATTGCCCGAGGCCAAAATCAGAGGCTACAAACCGGGACGGTTCTCATTCAATGTGGCCGGTGGCCGGTGTGAGGCATGCAAAGGGAACGGTTACAAGACAATCGAGATGAATTTCCTCCCTGACGTGCTTGTTCCCTGTGAGGAGTGTGGAGGCCGCCGTTACAATCGCGAGACTCTTGAGGTGAGGTTCAAAGGGAAGTCGATAGCCGATGTGCTTGACATGACCATCAACCAGGCGGTCGAGTTTTTCGAGTTCCAGCCTTCGATTCTGAAAAAGATAAAGGTGCTCCAGGATGTCGGTCTTGGTTACATAAAGCTCGGCCAACCTTCATCGACCCTCTCGGGAGGTGAGAACCAGCGCGTGAAGCTGGCGACCGAACTTGCCAAGCGTGACACAGGCCGCACTCTCTTCATCCTTGACGAACCGACAACCGGACTTCACTTCGAGGATATAAACACACTGATGACTGTGCTGAACCGGCTTGTAGACCGGGGCAACACTGTATTGGTCATCGAGCATAACCTTGATGTCGTCAAGGCAGCCGACCATGTGATAGACATGGGGCCTGACGGCGGCAGGAATGGCGGCAGGATCATCGCGACGGGCACCCCCGAAGAGGTGGCCGCGTCGGATTCTCCCACCGCCCCATACCTTCGTCAGGAGCTTAATCCGCGCTGAAAGAGAAGCGGATGGTGCGGCGATAGGGGAGTGCCGGGCTTACTGTCTGAGAGGGGAAACCGGGCTTGTTGGGAGCGTCGGGACACCCTTGGCATTCTATAGCCACGGCGCAATAGTCGGGGTAGATCGCGCCATCCTTCCCTTTGGGGCATCCTGATACCCAGTTGCCTCCATACACCTGCACGGCAGGCTGGTCGGTTGCCACTGTCAGTCTGCGTCCGCTGACCGTGTCCTCCAGTACGGCGATTGTGTTGACATTGCCGTCGGTCACGTCTGCCATCCAGCAGTTGTCGTAACCTTTTCCAAAACGGATAGCGTCGAAGTCGGATATGAGTGATTCGGTCGAAGGAACCTCTCCGGCCTTGAAAATCCGTTCGCCGACTTTGCGGAATTCACGGAAGTCCATAGGGGTGCCTTCCACCGGCGCGAATTCTCCGGTAGGCACGAGAGTGTCGTCAGTCGGGAGCCAGCGCGAGCAGCTGAGTTTCAACAGCTGGGCCATGGCTCTCTCTGCACCTGCATCATGCCCTCCGAGATTGAAGTAGCTGTGGTTTGTGAGGTTGACGACGGTGGGGCTGTCTGATTCCGCCTCATATTCGATGGTGAGGTTGTCATCGTCATCCCAGGTGTATGTGACGGATGCTTTGAGGTTGGCGGGATAACCTGCGTCCCCATCCTTGCTTTCAATAGTGAAGCGGACTTTCCCCTCGGCTGTCTCATCCACATTCCATACACGGTTCTGATAGCCGTCGGGGCCTCCGTGGAGGTGGTTGGGACCATTGTTGACGGGTAGGGTATAGGTGTTGCCTTCGAGAGTGAAGCGTCCGTTGGCGATACGGTTGGCGTAGCGACCGGGCGTTTTCCCGGCGCAAGGGCCGTCGGCTATGTAGTCGGACGCTTCGGGATAGCCGATTACCACGTCGGCGCGGTTGCCGTCGCGGTCAGGCACAGTGATGGCGACAATGCCGGCTCCGAGAGAGGAGAGCACGACCTGGTTGCCTTTGGAATTGGTCAGGGTCAGATATGTCACTTCACCGACAGGGGTGGTGAAACTCTTTTTTGTAGTATTCATGGTTCTTGCGATTATTGGAAACTATTCAATATTGTTGCGGCAATCAGTGGTTGTCCTTGAACAGACGCTGTTGAAGTGCCCGCAGGGCCGCCACCTTGTCCTCCTTGCTGACAAGGAAAGAGATGTTGTAGTTGCTGCCGCCATATGAAATCATCCTGACAGGGATGTCATGGAGAGCGTCGAGGGCCTCGGCCTCGAAACCACGGTTGCGCCACTCGAGGTCGCCGACCACACATATGATTACCATATCGCGGTCAATCGAGACGGTGCCTATCTCCTTCAGCTCATCCACGATATGTTCGAGCTTCAGCGGATTGTCGATAGTGACCGACACCCCGACCTCGCTTGTGGCGATCATATCGATGGGGCGGCTGTAGTTGTCGAAAATCTCGAACACACGGTGCATGAAGCTTGACGCGAGCATCATGCGCGATGACCTTATCTTGATGGCGATGATGTCATCCTTGGCGGCCACCGCCTTGATGCCTTGCGACAGTTCGGTGTTGTATATGAGTGTACCCCTTGCGGAAGGCTCCATGGTGTTGAGCAACCTGACGGGGATGTTGTTTACCTTGGCGGGAAGCACACAGGTGGGATGAAGGATCTTCGCCCCGAAATAGGCCAGTTCGGCGGCCTCGTCGAAATGGAGTTCAGCCACCGGAGTGGTGCCTTCGACAAAGCGCGGGTCATTGTTGTGCATCCCGTCGATGTCGGTCCATATTTCGATTTCCTTAGCCATCAGGGCCGCACCGATGATTGATGCCGTCAGGTCGGAGCCGCCTCGGCGCAGGTTGTCGACCTCACCATAGGCGTTGCGGCAGATGTAGCCCTGGGTTATGTAGAGGTCGGCATTGGGATTCTCGTCGAGGAGTGCCTGGAGATGCTCCTTGATGTAGTCCATGTCTGCCTCGCCGTTCTTGTCGGTGCGCATGAACTCCAACGCGGGGAGGAATCCGGAATTTACGCCGCATTGACGTAGGTAGAGGTGCATCAGTTTTGTCGACAACATCTCTCCCTGGGCGAGAATCTCCTTCTCTTCAAAGGATGTAAAGCTGTCGCGAGCCAAGGCCCGGATGCTTGAAAACACCGCCTCCACCTCCTCGTCGGCTTCCATACGGATTTCGACCTGGGTGAACAACAACGCCACCACGCGGCGGTAATTGCGCTCAAGGTCGTTGATTATCTCCTTGGCGCCGTTGACGTTGTGCTTGTAGAGGTAGTCGGAGATTTCCACCAGAGTATTGGTGGTGCCGGCCATTGCCGACAATACTACTATGTTTTGACCTCTACCGGTTATGAGGTCGGCGACATTGCGGATACGGTCGGCCGACCCGACGGAGGTTCCTCCGAATTTGAGTACTTTCATTATCAGTCAGTGGTGTGGTTGTCTGCTACGAGCTGTTTGTTCTCACAGCGGAGAACGCGCGCCGGATATTGCTCGACGAGCTGCATGTTGTGGGTGGCCATCAAGACGGCTGTACCCTGATGGGAGATTTCCCGCAGGTGGTCGACAATGAGCTGGCCGGTCTCGGGGTCGAGGTTGCCGGTAGGCTCGTCGGCGAGAATCAGTTTCGGCCTGTTGAGCAGGGCGCGGGCGATGACGATTCGCTGCTGTTCGCCGCCTGACAGCTCGTGGGGCATCTTGTAGCTTTTGTTGTGCATACCAACCTGTCGCAACACCTGTTCGATGCGGTCGTCGATTTCCACACGGTCGCGCCATCCGGTGGCATCAAGCACGAACCGGAGGTTGTCGTAGACCGTGCGGTCGGTGAGCAGCTGGAAATCCTGGAATACGATTCCGATGTTGCGTCGCAGGGCGGGGATTTCTTTCCGTTTTATTCCGACAAGCTGGGTGCCCATCACTTCGGCGTTTCCCGTGAAGAGGGGTATCTCGGCGTAAATGGATTTCATCAGGCTCGACTTGCCGCTACCCACGCGTCCGATGAGATAGGCGAACTCCCCCTCCTCGAGCGAGAAGCTCACATGTTTCAGCACGACAAGCTCCTTGCGCAGGATTTCGACGTCGGAATATTTAAGTATGCTCATTTCTTTTCTATGGTTGTTGATAGGGCCGCCAGCCGTTGCGTCAGGCCGCCAGCTTTGTCTGCAAAATTACACCATATCATACATTACGATGGCGGAGGATGAGAATATTAACAATATTTTAACACTTTTGAATGCCGTGGTGTTGTGTGGTCAGATTTTTCAGTGTAATTTTGCAGTTTGAAAAATCATATAAAACTATATAAGCCCAACACAAGAAATGCAAGTCACACTTGAAAAGACCAACGACCTCGACGCAACCATCAAGGTTGAGGTGGTTGAAGCAGACTACGCAAAGAAGGTTGACAGCGACCTTCGCGAACTTGGCCGCACCCGCCAGATCCCCGGATTCCGCAAAGGCCATGTTTCCATCGAGCATCTCCGCCGCCTGTTTGGCCGCGACGTGAAGAGCCATGTGCTCAATGACGAGGTCTTCAAGGCAGTCATCGAATATCTCCGCGAAAACAAAATCGACATACTCGGCGAACCCCTTCCCAAAAAGGTTGAGGAAATCGACCTGAAGCAGACCGATTACACCTTTGAATATGAGGTGGGTCTGGCTCCTGCCATCGACGTGGAGGTCAACAAGGACATCAAGGTTCCCTTCTACACCATCGAGGTGTCGAAAGAGATGCTTGACGAGCAGGACAAGGCCCTGCGCAACCGTTTCGGCGCACAGATTCCCGGCGAAGAGGTCAATGAGACCGCCCTTGTCAAGGGTGCTATCATGCAGCTTGACGCCGAAGGCAATGTTATGACCTCGGAAGACGCTATCCAGGTCGTTGCCGGCATCGTTTCTCCCCAGCATTTCCAGGACAAGGATGAGGCTGCCAAGTTCCTCGGCAAGAAGGTCGGCGACAAGGTGGTCTTCAACCCTGCCAAGGCCGAAGGCGATAACAAGGTCGCTCTCGCTTCGATGCTCAATGTGGAGAAATCCCGCGTTGAAGACCTCACCTCCGATTTCGAGATGGCCATCTCTGAAATCATCGTCCTCAAGCCTGCCGAACTCGGCGAGGAATTCTACAAAGAGGTTTTCGCCGGTAAGGAAATCAAGTCGGAAGAGGAATACTTCGACGGCCTGAAGGAAATCATCGCCCGCGAACTCGCCCCCAACTCCAACTTCAAGTTCAATATGGATGTGCAGAAAGCTCTCGTCGACAAGTTCGGCAACTTCGAGCTTCCCGCCGAGTTCCTCAAGAAGTGGCTCGTTGCCCGCAATCCCGAGCTGACAGCCGAGAAGGCCGACGCTGAATTCGAGTCGATGATTCCCTCCATCAAGTGGGAGCTCATCAAGGGCAAGATTGCCGAGAAGCAGGACATCAAGGTTACTGACGAAGACCTCCTCGGTTTCGCCAAGGCTACCGCCCTGCGTCAGTTCGCCCAGTATGGAATGATGAACATGACCGACGACGTGATCACCGACTACGCAAAACGCATGCTCGAAGACCGCAAGTTCGCCCGTCAGCTCCATGAGCAGACCGCCGACATGAAGCTCTTCAACGCTCTTCGCGCACTCGTTGACACCGAAGACAAGACTGTCAGCCTCGATGAGTTCAAGAAACTCGTCGGTGCCGAATAATCACGGCGTATAGGGGATTTCCTCCCCATACTCATAGCCGCGGATCCGGGACACCCGGGTCCGCGGTCTGTTTTGTCCTGTGGCCGATAAGTGAAATTTGACATATGGTATGATTTTTTTACCGCAAGATTGTTGACAGACGGGAAAAAATTCGTATCTTTGAATTAGAAAACAAACTACACTTCTAAGGAATATGAATAACGATTTCCGCAATTATGCCGTAAAGCACCTCGGAATGAATTCCCTGGCGCTTGACAAATACATCTCTGCCTCCGACGCGGCCATCCGTTCAAGCTATATCTCACCCACCATCATCGAGGAACGCCAGCTCAATGTGGCCCAGATGGATGTGTTCTCCCGTCTTATGATGGACCGCATCATCTTCCTCGGCACGGATGTCAATGACTACACCGCCAACGTGATACAGGCCCAGCTGCTGTATCTCGATTCTGCCGACCCCGGTAAGGATGTGTCGATTTACATCAACTCTCCCGGCGGGTCGGTGTATGCCGGACTTGGCATCTATGACACCATGCAGTATATATCCAGCGATGTCGCCACCATCTGCACCGGTATGGCCGCCTCGATGGCCGCCGTGCTGCTTGTGAGCGGAACCGCCGGCAAGCGTTTCGCCCTGCGCCATTCGCGCGTCATGATTCATCAGCCGATGGGTGGCGCCCAGGGACAGGCATCCGACATCGAGATTACCGCCCGCGAGATACTCAAGCTGAAAAAGGAGCTTTACCAGATAATAGCCGACCATTCCGGACAACCCATCGAGAAGGTGGAGCGTGACTCCGACCGCGACTACTGGATGACAGCCCAGGAAGCCAAGGACTACGGAATGATCGACGATGTGCTGATCAAGGCTAAACATTGATATGGCAAAGAAGAAAGAAGAGACATGCGCGTTTTGCGGCCGCCCCGGTTCCTCGTCAGAGGTGCTGATACCGTCAGGCATCCAGCCCGGGGTGTATCTCTGCGCCGAATGCGCCGACCAGATTCATCAGCTGCTGGCCGACTACCGCCATCAGGTAGGTTCCGGTCAGTCTACCGGCAGTCTGGGAGGCAATGGAGATTCCGGTCTCGATTTGGCCAAGCTGCCCAAGCCCAAAGAAATCTGTGACTTCCTTGACCAGTATGTGATAGGACAGGACAGCGCCAAGCGCTACCTTTCTGTCGCGGTCTATAACCATTACAAGCGTCTCGCCCAGGAGAAAGGTGGCCAAGGGGAGTTTGGGGATGTTGACATAGAGAAGAGCAACATCATCCTGGTCGGCCCCACCGGCACCGGCAAGACTCTCCTCGCCAAGACCATCGCGAGGATGCTTGATGTGCCTTTCACCATCGTTGACGCGACCGTGCTTACCCAGGCTGGTTATGTCGGCGAGGATATCGAGAGCCTGCTGGCACGCTTGCTCCAGGTCGCCGATTATGATGTGGCCAAGGCTCAGCGTGGTATCGTCTTCATCGACGAGATAGACAAGATTGCCCGCAAGGGTGACAATCCGTCGATTACCCGCGACGTCTCCGGCGAGGGTGTGCAGCAGGGACTTCTTAAACTTCTTGAGGGATCAGTGGTGAACGTCCCCCCTCAGGGAGGGCGCAAGCATCCCGAGCAGAAGATGATTCCGGTCGACACCAAAGATATCCTCTTCATCTGCGGAGGGGCTTTCGACGGAATCGAAAGGAAGATTGCCCAGCGCCTCAACACCCATGTCGTCGGTTACTCTACTGATGCCGAGCGCCGGAAGATTGACCGCGATAACTATCTGGCGTATGTCGCCCCTCAGGATTTGAAGTCGTTCGGCCTGATTCCTGAAATCATTGGCCGTCTGCCGATTCTTACCCATCTCGATCCTCTCGACCGCGACGCGCTCCGGCGGGTACTGACAGAGCCTAAGAACGCCATTACCCGCCAATACCGCAAGCTCTTCGCGATGGACGGAGTGGAGCTGACTTTCACTCCCGACGCGCTTGACATGATTGTCGACAAAGCGATAGAGTACAAGCTTGGCGCGCGTGGTCTTAGGGCTATCGTCGAGACGGTCATGATTGACGCCATGTATGAGCTGCCGTCAGCCGAGGCCAAGAGCTTCGAGGTGACCGGCGATTATGTGGTCGACAAGCTCCGCAAGTCTCATTTCGAGCTTAACAAAGGAGCGGTCAAGGAGGCCTGAAAATGATAACCCCTGAATCCGTGGGCCGTAACCGGTTTGTCCCTGGTGTGGCCCCCGATTTTCTCTCCGAAAATTAGTCTTTCTCTCTAACCTTAAGATTCCCATGACTACAAAGCAACAACTTGCCAATGCCCTGAAGCAACACTTCGGCTTCGACAAATTCAAAGGCAACCAAGAGGAAATCATGTTGTCGCTCCTTGAGGGCAACGACGTTTTCGTCCTTATGCCCACGGGCGGGGGAAAATCGCTGTGCTACCAGCTCCCCTCGTTACTGATGGGTGGGACGGCTATTGTGATTTCTCCCCTGATAGCCTTGATGAAAAATCAGGTCGATGCCATGCGCAACTTCTCGGCTGACGACGGTGTGGCCCATTTCTTGAACTCGTCGCTCAACAAGTCGGCGGTGGATCAGGTAAAGGCCGATGTCGTTTCCGGCAAGACCAAGCTTCTGTATGTCGCTCCGGAATCACTCACCAAAGAAGAGAATATTGAATTTTTAAAGACAGTTCCCATATCGTTCTATGCGGTCGACGAGGCCCATTGCATTTCGGAATGGGGTCACGATTTCCGTCCGGAATACCGGCGCATACGCCCGATTATAAATGAAATCCAGCAGCGCCCCGTGATTGCCCTGACCGCCACGGCCACGCCGAAAGTGCAACACGACATACAGAAGAACCTCGGCATGACTGATGCCGTGGTCTTCAAATCGTCGTTCAACAGGGCCAATCTTTACTACGAGATTCGCCCCAAGACATCGACAATCGACCGTGACATCATAAAGTATATCAAGGCCCGCGAAGGGAAGTCGGGTATCATATACTGTCTGAGCCGAAAGAAAGTGGAGGAGCTGGCCGAGCTTCTGAAGGTTAACAACATACGAGCGCTCCCATATCATGCCGGTATGGATTCCGCCACGCGTTCGGCCAACCAAGACGCTTTCCTGCTTGAGCAGGTGGATGTCATCGTTGCCACCATAGCTTTCGGAATGGGCATAGACAAGCCGGATGTCAGATATGTCATCCACTATGATATGCCCAAGTCGCTCGAAGGCTATTATCAGGAGACCGGCCGCGCAGGCCGTGACGGCGGGGAAGGGGCGTGCCTGACGTTCTATTCCGCCAAGGACCTGAAGAAGCTTGAGAAATTCATGCAAGGAAAGCCAGTGGCCGAGCAGGAAATCGGCCGTCATCTGCTGCAGGAAACGGCCAGCTATGCCGAGTCGTCGGTCTGTCGCCGCAAGACCCTCCTCCATTATTTCGGGGAGGAATACAGCGAAGAGAACTGCGGGAACTGTGACAACTGCCTAAATCCTAAGAAACAAGTGGACGCTAAAGAAGACTTATGCGCCGTGATGGAAACCATCATGGCCCTGAAAGAGAAATTTAAGGCTGAACACATTATCGATGTCGTTGTCGGACGGGAAACCAACGACGTCAAGACTTATAAACATAACGAGCTGGAGGTGTTTGGCTGCGGCCAGGGAACCGACCGCAAGTTTCTCAACTCTGTCATCCGCCAGGCAACCATCGCCGGCTATCTTGACCGGGATGTGGAGAACTTCGGCCTGATACGCCTTACAGACAAAGGGAAGAAGTATTACAAGAAACCGACCGCTTTCAAGGTTGTCGAGGACAATGACTTTTCCGAAGCAGAAGAGGAGATTGTAGTGAAGAGTGGCGCCTCATGCGCGGTCGATCCGGAGCTGTATTCGATTCTGAAAGACCTGCGCAAGAAGATTGCCAAGCATCTCAACCTGCCCCCATATGTGATTTTCCAGGATCCTTCGCTTGAGGCGATGGCGACCACATATCCCATCACCATCGAGGAGCTTGCCAACATCACCGGTGTAGGTGCAGGGAAGGCCAAACGTTACGGCGAGGAATTCATCAAGGTAATCAAGACACATGTGGAGGAGAATGAAATCGAACGTCCGGAAGACCTCCGTGTACGCTCGGTTGCCAACAAGAGCCGCATCAAAATCTCCATCATCCAGGCCATTGACCGCAAGATTGACCTTGACGAGCTGGCCAACTCGAAGTGTATGGAGTTCGGCGAGCTTCTTGACGAAATCGAGGCCATCGTCTATGCCGGCACGAAAATCAACATCAACTATTTCATCAACGAGGTTATCGACGACGACCATCAGGAGGACATCTTCGAATACTTCAAGGAGGCTGATTCAGACTCGCTCAACGAGGCAATCAAAGAGCTGGGCAATGATTACTCCGAGGAGGAAATACGCCTGATGCGTATCAAATTCCTGTCCGAAATGGGCAATTGATACGAATTCCCTTCCAAGGCTACAAAATAAAATTGCAGTTTGCTTATTATAAGTAAACTGCAATTTTATTTTGCCATATTTGCATAACGGAATTATATATTTCCGTTCAAAATTCACTGTCGTTCATCATAATTCACCGTTGTACCAGCATAATCTCCTAAATTGCAGTAGGCTGAAATATTCTTTATTTTGAGTATAATATCCGACTATTCAGAATCGACTCTTTTCGTTTGAGCCTGCTCCGCGTCCCTTGTAACGGTCACGGGTGGAATTGAATGTGTACTGTAGTGTCAGGTAAAATGAACGACTTAGGTCAGTAACACAAACATAACGGGTTATATCCCTGCTGAATGTGGTGACACCATAATTGCGCTTGTTGAAGATATCGTTTGCCTCGACATAGACGCTGAAGCTGTTGTTGAAGAATGCCTTGTACAGTTTGGCGTTCAGGTAAGAACAGGATTTGCGATGCATGTTTCTGTCGTTGCCTGCGCTTTCCCATGCCATATCCACATTCAACCATATATCGTAAGGAATATGTATGGCATTCTGCCACTGCACCATCCCTTCTGGGTTATTCAGGTGCTTACGCCCTTTCTATGTGTCTATTGCGAACCATTGTTTCGTTATGCCGAGATTTATTCTGGGTTCCCAGATGCCGACATTGAAACTTGTCCCTATAAAAGCGCGGATTGAATGTATCTCCGGGAAATTATCAAGGGTCATCAGCTTCACTTCGCCGCTTTCTCCGTAGGGCTTGGTTGTCGATATGATGGGATCCTTTTTGTAGGTATATGACAATTGTGCGAAGATTCGTCTCCATGCTCCGGTAAGTTCTACGGTATGCGTCTTCTCCGGCTTAAGGTATGGATTCCCTCCTTGAAGTGTAAAACGATTGATATAATCTATTGTGCCATCCAGATCGCCATAATTCGGCCGTCGGGTCTTACCGGTATAGCTCATTGAAAGCTGAACCTTGTCTATCGTCGTCGACATAAAGAAGGAGGGGAAGAGATTGTTGTATGTCTTGCTCTGATCTTCATTTTTCTGGCCGTTCTCCATATAATCGAATTTCACATGCTCATATCTCAATCCGGCTCCGAGACTGAGATGGCCGAATGTCTGTCTGAAATCAAGGAATCCGGCGATGTTTTTTTCATCGACCCGTGTATTCGCATCGTTTATGATTTCCGCGTCGGTCATATAATCGGAGGAGAAGCGCGAGGCCACAAATTCCTCTCCGACCTCAATCCCGCCTTTCCACACAGGATAGCTTAAAACCAGTTTCTCCGCGAACATACGTCCACGATTAGTCCCCAAAGAGTTTATCAACGAGTTCCCCTCGTTCACGCTGACTTCATCCACCGTAACATTTGACCGGGACTTATTCCATAGATAATCGGTGTTCATATCAATACCGAGATTTCCGACTTTGCCATTATAATAGATATTGGCATAATGTTGCGGAAGCTTTTTTGTGTCACCTGAGCGTGCGCTTGTGGCTCCATCTAAGAACTCTCCGTTAGCCGACAGTTCAGTCACATGAGTATGATGCATCTTGTCACTCGTGATTCCATTGTAGTAATAAGCTCCTATTGAATGTCTCTCATTGAACATATATGAGAATCCGGCTTTTCCGAAGAAGTCATTTACGTTTCCGTATCCGTTCTGGGTTATCTTTTCTTCCCATAGCTGAGAAGAGTTGGATACTCCATATTGGTTGCTCTGGAACTTTGCCGTCGCCTCGCCGAAATTGGCGAATACCTCCAGTCCTCCCGTCCGATATTTGAAATTCGCCTGGTTCACATTTGAGAAATATTTATTTTCTCTGAGAGTGGCCCGAAGCAAACCGCTGAAACCATCTCCCCGCGGACGTTTCGTTGTTATACGGATTACGGAGTTTACCGATGCGTCATATTTGACTCCCGGATTTGTCACGACCTCTACGTTTTTTATATCGGCCGAACTTATCTGCATTAGTTCATTGGAATCCCGCACGAGGCGCCCATTGATATAAATCGCCGGAGATCCTTTGCCGAAGACTTCAAAGACCCCGTTGCGACCCACAACCATTGGAACCTGAACCAAGACATCCTCCGCTGTTCCGGCATGTTCAAACTGTGTGCCTGCGACATTGGTCACAAGGGCATCTCCTTTTATGGCTGTTACGGGGCGATTGGATTTTACCACGACTTCACCAAGCATGGTGCTTAGTCAAGCGCAATTATACCAAAATCTCCCGTCAGAGGAATATCAATGATTTGAGAGTAATAACCAATGGAAGATATTTTTATAAATTTGGAACCCTCACAATTTTCCCTGAACACAAATAATCCGTTCTCATCAGTGACTGTACCCGCGATATAGGTGGAGTCAGATTTAAGCACGACAACATTTGCAAAACTTATTGGAGCTTTGTTTTCATCTACGACAACCCCTTTCAATTCTTGGACTCCGGCAATTACAGGAGCAACGCCCGATTGGCCCGTAATATCTGCATGTGCCAATGCAATGAAGGGCACCGCGACCATCAGGCTAAATATTGAAAAGATCGTAATTATTCGTATCATATCATTGTTGTTTCGATTTCTTAGGCAAAATTACAGCCGCAGAAAATTCCTCGCCATACCCAAATGGGTACGATTGCATCTCGGATAGGAAACGTACCCTTTTGGGTATGGCACAACAATCAGTATACTCCTATTTTACAGAGTAACAATTTTCGAATATGACAAGAGAGGAAAAACGTCTGATTACAGTTCGCTCTGCCTGTGATAAGAAAGGCTAAGACGATGCAGCATAACGGACAGCGGCGCACGTCTGCGTAAAGATAGCGGCTGACATCGCCGTCGGGCGCAATGTCAAGCACTTTCCGAGATTCTATCTCAGTATGAATTTAGAGTAGCTTACTATTGGTCGCCGCCACTATCGCCTCCGAAATGTTACGGACTTCCAATTTCTCGAATATGCGCTTACGGTATTTCTTGATTGTGTAGGGAGAGAGGCAGATTTTATCAGCTATTTCTGACATGGTATATCCCTGAATTGAGAGCGTCAGCACCGACTTCTCCCCGTCAGTGAGTGAGGGCATCTACTTTTTAATCCATCTTCGTGAAACGGTATTGTATTCAAAGTATTCGGATGAGCCGACACGGCGCATTTCGATATGTCCCGCGTCGGTGTGGGTGGCAGCCGATACGACACACAGCGCAAGCCATCTCCTGCCATCGGAGGTGAGGGCAAGCGGCGTCAGCTTTTGGTTAATGAGAATCTTTCTATCGCTGTTGAGAATATGGAAGTCGGAGGTGATACCAATCCTTGCGCTCATGGACAGGAATATCGTTATAAAAGGCGAACCCGGCTTTGTTGAGAGTAAGCAGCAACGGCCGTTCATTCTCCGGAACAAAGTCAAGGTAGAAGCGGTGTCCCAATTCCTTCACCCGTTCCGGCGACAGACCGCACAGGAACATCGAATTTGGTGATATATATAGAAAGTTTTGTCTGAAATAGTCGATGATATAGACGCTCTGATAAGATGAACGCGAAAACGCCTCTGCCGAGTGGATATATTCATCCACACGGCTGTAATCGACTCCTTCCGAGAGTCGGATCTCGTTATCTGGTATGAAGAATTCACTTGGCGTTTCCACTTGCTATTGTTTTTGTGGGTACAAAATTAGCGATTTTTCTCAATGACTCGCTGTGTAGAGCCTCAAATTTACTGCGACTAAGAGAAAAAGAATCGAATTAAATATAACTAACGCGCCCCTTAAAAATCCCAAAATCGGGTATCCGGTTTTCGATTTCTTCAACTAATTAGTACACCACGAGTACACCATTAATTTTATAATAATCTATATTACAGCATAGTTATGAACTGTGAAATTAGATATGATATGTGAAGGAGGTGTCATCGCCATATTGCATACCTGACCTTAAAAGCCACGTCGCGTAATCTTTGGAGTCGAAGCCATTGGCTTTCTCCAGACGCTGGATAAAATCGGCAGTACAAATGTCTGTAATTTCGAAATTTGGGTCTTTGACACCGTCAAAGACCCAAATTTTCATATAATTGCTTGATTTTGGATTCAATAATGGGGAACTGATTTATAAAGAACTTTCTCCGCCTCTTATAAATATCGCACCCGGCTCTTTGAAAGTAATGGAAATGAAGGAGCTAAAGCTTTTCTTTTGGGGAGTATAGTATTTAACGCGGAATTTGGGTAACGCATTCACAAGCCTTAATGCTTCTTGATTGACAGCTTCGTTTTTGCTCGGTCGACGAATAATCGTCGGGTCACTGATTGAGCCGTCAGGATGAACGGTAAATCTAACCAATACTCGTTCGCTACCTTTGAAGCCTTCGGGAATACGGATATTTTCCTCAATCCACTCTTTTAATTTACCGTTGCCCCCGGGAAACTCACAGCGAGTGTCAAGGTTTACCCAGATTTTTCGCGCTTCTGTTTTTAATTGAGCAAGAGTTTCGGGCGATACGGTTAAAAAGACAGCGCGATTTCCATACTCATCGTTTTTTATTTCCATCTTTTGAATGGAGTCAGTCGGTACCATATCAGGATATGCTCCTGCAATCCATTCATTATTGAAATAGAAGAATATGGTTTCGGTGTCCTGTTCAGTCAGAGGGAACTGAATTTCTCTTACAATGGTGTCATTCATACAGCAATTCTGCGCGAATGCTATGCACGACTGAATGATAATCGATGAAACTAAAATTAACTTCTTCATATAGTCTATTCTTGTTTTCCAAAATCTCGTGGAGAGGTCGGAACCTTACCGACGGCAAAGTTAACAGGAGTATATGGATTTAGTCTTGACAAATGTATAGGCTGCCTTATTTTTCGATGTTTTTGTTCGGATTTTTTGCGAGTTCTCGTCTGATACGGCTGAGATGGTTGGGAGTAATTAACAGGAAGGAGGACAAATCTTTCAATGTAACGGTCTCGACAATTTGGGGATATTGTTCACACAATGCCACATAACGCTGCCGGGGCGACTTGCGGTAGAGATTGAGCAACCGCATGAATACCATATTGAACAGCGACGTGTATTCGTCGAGCAGCGAGGGGGAAAGGAATTCCTTGAAAGTTTTTAACGGCACACGCAGTATCTCGCAATCAGTCCCGGCAATAATTGATGTCTGGGAGGGAGCTCCGTGTAGTGAGGAATGGAAATCTGTAATGAACTGACCCGGAAAGGCGAAATTTATCACTGCCTCATCTCCCGAATCCTTAAGTGTGACTACTTTGAAATAGCCTGATACCACCAAGGCTGCATAACGTGCTACTGTTCCTTGCTGGACAAAACGCACTCCTTTCTTATAGTGGCACGGCACACCATTTTTACGGCAAAAATCAGTTGCTGCCGAGAGATCTATACTGTCGATATATGAGTTGAACTGCGAAGACATGAAGAATCACTTTATGCCATCGCAAGGCAGGTGATGCCGAGCTTGTCCTCGATATTGGCTACACTCTTGAAACTGAGGTTTTCGGTGCCAGAAAGGAGCTTGCTGACATATTGAGGGCTAACCCCGAGGCGAGCGGCGAGGTCGGCTCTTTTTAGACCGTTATCCTGCATATAGCCAATTAGGGTCACGGCAAGCTGACGCGACCAGCGGAGCCAACTTGCATTTTCCTTTCGCCATGTAGCTTCTTCTGCAAACCGCGAAGGAGTCTCACTCTGATGTGTTTTCAAAAATTTAATTGTGTTGCTTGCCATAATATTATTCATTAGTAAGTTCAACAAAACTGTCCTGGTCAAATACGCCGTTTGCTTTAAGGAATGCCTTACATCGATTGAGTTTTTGCAATTCAAGTGCGGTATGTTCGCGTTCCTGCATCGTCCGGGTAAGCTTGATAGCTCCGCCGGTTATGATGTAGACATTCGGTTCAAGTCTAATGGCGTAGATGCGCAGCCAACTTGCATGACGTTCACGGTTCCAGTTGCGGGCTTTCCCCCGGCTTAACTCATTTGCATAGGTGTCGGTGATGTCAAGCGGTTTAAAAAGCTCGTCAAGGTGCTCAGTGTAGGGAATCTCGAGAACAAGTTCCTGCAACGTCTCGGCGTCTTCAAAAGTATCATTGACGGCTTCATCGAGGCGTTCAATATGGAAGTAACTTTTGAGGTCTTCCATATTTCCCATAAAGAAGTCAAGGAGATACTCACCATTGGTCCAGTTTCGGAACAATAGGGTGAGTTCATCCGCTTCCTTGTCCTGAGCTTTGACAGCCCAGAGATGGTCGAATCCGTCGATTATCCGTACAAACTTCATACCATATGAACATTTATCTAAGTGCAAAGTTACGAAGAAAACATAGAAAATGCAACTTATAAGTTGATTTCCTCTGTTTCAAATTATATTATCCGGCAACCCATTCAGTTACCTATCACCTCCTTCCAAAAAAATAGAAAACATAGGGGCAAGTCTGAATTCCGGACAAATTTTTCGAAACAAATATCGCTTCGCGATGCAGGCCGTGATTGGTTGCGGGCCTGAAATCGCGAAGCGATTGTTTTGTTGGGGGGCTATTAGAGGGTTGGGATCAGCGGGAGAGACGCGTCGATAGCTCGTCGTGATCTTGCGAAGCGATTTCCCAGAGGGACATCGCGTTTTCGAGGTCGCGGTTGAGCTTGGCGTGGCGGTCGAAGATGTCGCCTTCGATTTCCCCGGCGGCAATCTTGGCTTCCAAAGCCGCGATTTCTGTCTCAATCCGGGTGATTTCGGCTTCCGCTTCCTCGACCTTCTTTGCCGACCGTTTGAGCATCTTGTCGCGCTCGCGTTGTTCGGCATAGGTCAGTTTGCGTTGGGGTTGGGTGTTGCCGTCTGATTGGGGGGAAGCCGCCTGGTTGGTTGTCGGAGCAGGTTTGTCGGTTTGTTTTGCCGGAGCTGTCGCGGCGGGACGGTTGCGCTCCAGTTCGCGAAGGTTGTCGAGCTTCTTCTTTTCAAGGAACTCATATATCCCTCCAAGACATTCCCTGACTTTGCCGCCACCGAACTCGTAGACCTTCTCCACCAGTCCGTCGAGGAACTCACGGTCATGGCTGACCACAATCACGGTTCCGGTGAAATCCTTGATGGCCTGTTTGAGTATATCCTTAGTGGCCATATCAAGATGGTTGGTCGGCTCGTCGAGGATGAGGAGATTGACCGGTTCGAGCAGCAGGCGTATCATCGCCAGACGGGTTTTCTCGCCGCCCGACAATACTTTGACTTTCTTGTCGGATGCCTCTCCACCGAACATGAACGCCCCGAGGATGTCACGGATTTTGGTGCGGATGTCACCGACGGCGACCCTGTCGATGGTGTCGAAAACCGTTATGTCCTCGTCAAGGAGCTGAGCCTGGTTCTGGGCGAAATACCCGATTTTCACATTGTGGCCGATTTTGAGTTCGCCTGTGAAAGGTATCTCGTTCATTATACATTTTACCAGAGTGGATTTTCCCTCGCCGTTTTTCCCGACGAATGCCACTTTCTCGCCACGTTTGATTGTGAATGTAGCGTGGTCGAAAACCTGATGGTCACCATACGCTTTGCCTACATTGTCGGCGATTACCGGATAGTCGCCCGAGCGGGGCGCAGGAGGGAAGCGAAGGTTCAAGCGGGAGTTGTCAACCTCGTCAACCTCGATACGTTCGATTTTGGCGAGCTGCTTCATACGGCTCTGTACCTGGACAGCTTTCGTGGCCTTGTATCGGAAACGCTCGATGAATGCCTCGGTGTCGGCGATTTCTTTCTGCTGGTTGAGGTATGCGCGCATCTGCTGTTCGACACGTTCTTTGCGTAGCTCCACAAACTTGGAGTAGTTGACCGAATAGTCGTAAATCTTTCCGCAGGAAATTTCGATTGTGCGGTTGGTCACATTGTCGATGAATGCCCGGTCATGGCTGACAAGCACCACGGCGTTGGCCTTGGTGGAGAGAAACTGTTCAAGCCATTGAATCGACTCGATGTCGAGGTGGTTGGTCGGCTCGTCGAGCAACAGCACGTCGGGACGTCTCAACAGGAGTTTGGCCAGCTCGATTCGCATACGCCAGCCCCCGGAGAACTCCGAGGTAAGGCGGTTGAAATCGCTCCTGAGGAATCCAAGACCGATAAGGGTCTTCTCCATCTCCGCTTCAGCGTTCTCGCTCTGCTCCATCGCCAGACGTTCCGACAGGTCGGCGATGTCATCAATCAGCCTCTGGTAGTCGGCCGACTCGTAATCGGTGCGTTCCGCCAGCTCCGCGTTCATACGGTCAAGGCGTTCCTCCATCTTGTCGACATGGGAAAACGCCTCGCGAACTTCCTCAACCACCGTGCGGGTGTCGGTGAGTTTCATCTGCTGGGGAAGATAGCCTATGGTCGTGTCGGGCGGGACAGCCACCTGACCCGATGTCGGCCGCTGGAGTCCTGCAATGATTTTCAGCATGGTTGATTTGCCGGCGCCGTTCTTGCCGACCAGGGCAATCCTGTCGCGGCGGTTGATCACATAGCTGATGTTGTCGAATAATGATTTTGCGCTGAATTCTACTGAGAGGTTCTGTACGGAAATCAAGGCTGTTTACTTTTTCTTTTTGAGGTGATGAATGACGAGCCGGCGGCTCTCGGTGATGACAATGTCTACGGCGACATCGTGTGGCTCTGACGGTATTTCCTCCTCAAGGAGCTGGAAATCATAGCCGACACCGACCTTTGTGGCCTTAGTCTCGGCGAGAAGACGGTCGTAATATCCCTTGCCGCGTCCGACGCGGTTGCCACGCCTGTCATATGCGACAGCGGGGACGACAACCAATTCTATCTGGGAGATGTCGGCTGTGTCGTTGCCTGTCGGTTCCTCGATATGGAACGCCCCCAAGGCCATCCGTGACCTGTCATAGGGGAGAATCTCGAGATTCAGGCCGTTGACACGGGGAAGGAAGAAATGTTTGCGGCCACACCAGCGCTCAAGAAACTCGTGGGTCGACAGTTCGTCGGGCAGGGAGTGGTAAAGCAGTATGTTCTCGGCGAGGGTGAATGCCGCCGACTGCTCCAGACGGCTGAAAACAGAGGCCGCCGCACTCATTTTTTCCGATGCCGACAACAGGCTTTTGCGTGCCTTGACGCGGCTGCGTATATCTTCCTTGTTCATGGCTAATTGTTATGCTTGTCAAAGAAGTCCTTATCGCGAGGCTTCACCTTCCGGTTTCGTTACCGGCTGTTGCGCCGGCATGATCGGGAAAGCGGCGTTTCCTTTGAGAAGCTCGTCTATCGCGCGTCTGACGTTGATGTCGTCGGAGTTGGAAATCTCGAAATACGCGCCATATCCGAGCGCGTCACGCGCAATCAGGGCTTTCAGTTGATTAACAATCAAGTCATGGGAAATGTTGATGTAATACCACCGTGCGGGGATGCCGTTGCGCGATGCGAACAACACAAACTGACGCAGCAGGGCATCATCATTGGGTAGCAACTCGAGAAGCTCCTTGACGTTGGATGCCTTGCGGAGCACCTCGCGGTTGTCATCCACATAGTCGAAGGCATACCGCTGGAGCAGCCCGGCGTTGGCCACATTTATATAATAGGAGCTGATGCCGGAGGTGTCGTTGGGGACAAAGATGTCCGGCATGATACCGCCTCCACCATAAACCGTGCGGCCATGGAGGGTGGTGTACTTCAGGTCGGTGTTGAGCTTGATGGAGTCCGCCGAGAACATCTCGCCGCGCTGATAACGGTCGAGAATGTCATGCTCGTAGACAGAGAGGTTGGAATAATCTTTCTGGATACTGCGGCCCGAGGGTGTGTAATACCTTCCGACGGTCAGGCGAATCGCGGAACTGTCGGGAAGCACTGACTGCCGCTGTATAAGCCCTTTGCCGAATGAACGGCGACCGATTATCAGTGCGCGGTCATTGTCCTGCAGCGCACCGGCGAAAATCTCGGAGGAGGAGGCTGAGAACTCGTCGAGGAGAACCACCACCTGGCTTTCGCGGAACGACCCTGTACCGTCGGCGGTGATGTGGGTGCCGGAATTGAAGTCGCGTCCCTTGGTGCTGACGATAGTCTGGCCCGGTTCGAGGAACTCGTTGGCCATCATGTAGGCGATTTCCATATAGCCGCCGGTATTGCCGCGAAGGTCGATGATGAAATCCTCAGCTCCCTCGCGACGCAGCTTCGACAGTCCCTGGAAGAACTCGTCGTAGGTGGTGCGGCCGAATTTGTTGACCTTCACATAGCCGATTCCGGGGGAGGCCATATATGTGGCGTCGATTGTGTTGACGGGAATGTCTCCTCTGACCACGGTGTAGCTCAGCGGCTTTTTGGAGTTGGCTCGTTTTATCTGGAGCTGCACCTTGGTGTTTTTCTCTCCGCGCAAGGTGTGGAGCACTTTCTCCTGGGTGATGCCGATTCCGGCGACATCCTCGCCGTCTACCTTCACAATCCTGTCGCCAGGGAGGACTCCGACCTTTTCGGCAGGTCCGCCGGGAATGACCTCAAGCACCTTGATAGTGTCGTTGTCGATCATAAACTGTATGCCGACCCCGCTGAAAGAGCCGTCCAGGTCTTCGTTGACCGCCTGGAGGTCGCTCGCCGGGATGTAGGCGGAATGAGGGTCGAGGTTGGTCAGCAGGCTCGGGATGGTTTTCTCTATCAGGCTGTCAAGATCAACCTCGTCAACATACTCGTTCCTGACGAGATTGAGGATTGTCTGGAATTTTTTCTGGGCAGCGGTGGGACCGTTCTCCTTGTTCACAAGGTCTCCGGCAAGAAAGCCGAGTATGAACATCGCGGCGGCGATCAGTGGAGTCCACGCTGATAATCTGTTGGGTTGTGACATGATTGCGGAAAGTCTTGAAATCTGTCGGTCAAGGTTGTGTGATGTCCGGAATATGGACGCATTCTATTCCGGCCCTGCGCAAGAGGTCGAGGCCGTCGGTGATTCGGTAAAGCTCATTGTAGACGACCCTCTTGATTCCGGCCTGTATTATGAGCTTGGAACATTCCATGCAGGGTGAGGCGGTGATGTAAAGGGTGGCCCCGTCTGATGAGTTGTTGCTCCGCGCCACTTTGGTTATCGCGTTGGCTTCTGCATGGAGCACATAGGGCTTGGTGACACCAGACTCATCCTCGCATACATTCTCGAAACCCGAAGGGGTTCCGTTGAATCCGTCGGAGATAATCATTGAGTCCTTTACTATGATGGCACCGACCTTCCTGCGTTGGCAATAGGAATTTTCCGCCCATATGGCGGCCATTCTCAGATACCTGCGGTCGAGAGTCTCTTGTTTGTGGGATTGTTCCATTTCAGTCCTTGAAAACAGCTTGCAAAGATACGAAAAAATCCTGTTATTCCGCAAATTGAGGGACGTAAATTCGATGGATTTTGGCTGATAAGGAAAAGTTTTGTAACTTTGCAAAAGGAGAGACCTCTCCAAGACTGTTTTTTACCTCTCTTAAATTCATAAAATGAGATATCTCAAAACTATTGTTATTGCCATTTCGATGTTGTTTTCCGGAGTGGCGTTGTCATCCTGCGGCAGTGACGAGCCCGATGTGACACCTACCGTGTATGTCTCTGGCGGAGCCTCGACCCACATAGAAATCAATCCCTGGGGTTCTGTGGTGGCAAACGCGCTGGTGTTCAATTCCACAGGCGACTGGGGCGCGGAGGTTCGCGCGGCGAACTCTTCATATGAGATTCTGGAAAACCAGGATGCCGACTGGCTCGAAGTGCTGCCTTTCCAGGGAGGCCCGGGGGAAATCAGGGCATCGCTGTATGCCATCCCCAATAACGGAGAGGATGACCGCTATGCCGTGGTCGTGGTGAGTTCCCCGACCAACTCTATATCCTTTCAGGTCGTGCAGCATGCCCGTACTACCGGAGATGGAGATGGTCTGAAGCCCAATCCCGGCGAGGATTGACATCAGGAAGGCTGTGTCTGGCTTCCCCGGATGACATCAAAACCTTCAATCACGTTTCGCAATGGCTCATTGCTACGAAACGTGATTTTTTATTGCAATAGAATTTTTCTTGTTTAGGGAAAATTTTGTAACTTTGTTGGCAGAAGACTTTCAAAGAGTTTTTTCTCTCCAGGGACAGAAAGGCGCGCTTGCCTTTGTGTGCCCCGGATTGACTTGTGTATTAACGTATATCAATATAGATGAAGCATATAGGCGCACATGTCTCCACCCAGGGGGGGGTAGCTGCCACTCCGGCGCTTGCCCACGAACTTGGCGCGAAAGCGTTCGCGTTGTTCACCCGTAATCCGTCGCGATGGAAGTCTCCGGCCATTCCTGATTCGGAAGCCGCGCTGTTTCGTGAGAATTGCGCCCGCTATGGCTTCGCTCCCGATTTTATATTGCCGCATGACAGCTTTTTGATTAACCTCGGTTCGCCGGACGCTCAGAAGCTTGCCATGTCGAGGACAGCGTTCCTTGATGAATTCCGCCGGTGTGAGCAGCTCGGGCTGACTATGTTGAATTTCCACCCGGGCTCCCACCTCAACCTTATGGATGAGGATGACTGCCTGAAACGTATCGCCGAATCTGTCAACCTGGTTTTGGCTGATACCAAAGGTGTCACCGCCGTCATCGAGTCTACCGCCGGTCAAGGCTCCAACCTCGGTTTCAGGTTTGAGCATCTCGCCCGGATAATAGAGCTTGTCGATGACAAGGCTCGGGTCGGAGTATGCGTGGACACCTGCCACTCGTTCGCGGCCGGTTATGATTTCACCACACCGGAGTCGTATGAGGCTTCATGGAAGGAGTTTGACGACGTGATCGGCTTCTCCTATCTGCGAGGCATGCATCTCAACGATTCCAAAAAGGGTGTCGGCTCAAAAGTTGACCGACACGCGTCGATTGGAGAAGGGGCCTTGGGCCGCGACTTTTTCAGTATGCTTATGCGTGACACGCGTATGGATGGCATTCCGATGATTCTCGAGACCCCGGACGAGTCGCTTTGGCATAATGAAATAGAATGGCTTTACAGCCAGGCCTCCGATTGAAAGGATTATTTCCCCCAGATAAACCATCTTATTTACATTCACATAAGACAAACAGTCAACTATCATGAAAACTAAACCCGACCTAAGTTTCTGGAAACTTTGGAATCTCAGCTTTGGGTTCTTCGGTGTGCAGATAGCCTATGCCCTGCAGAGCGCGAATGTGAGCCGAATCTTCGCCACACTCGGAGCTGACCCCCACGACCTGAGCTATTTCTGGATTCTTCCCCCTCTGATGGGGCTTGTTGTGCAGCCTATTGTAGGTACAGCCTCAGACAAGACATGGAACAAGATAGGCCGCCGTCTCCCGTACCTGATTTTCGGGGCAGTAGTGGCGGTAATCGTGATGTGCCTCCTTCCCAATGCCGGTAGTTTCGGCCTGGCGGTTTCGTCGGCCATCCTCATCGGTCTTGTTGCACTGATGCTGCTCGATACCTCCATCAATATGGCCATGCAGTCGTTCAAGATGCTTGTCGGCGACATGGTGAACGAGAAGCAGAAGGGGCTTGCCTATTCCATCCAGAGCTTCCTTTGCAACGCCGGCTCGATTGTGGGATATGTGTTCCCCTTCCTGTTGACATGGATTGGTTTCCGTAACACCGCCGCATCCGGTGTGATTCCCCAGACAGTGGTGTTTTCGTTCTACTTCGGAGCGGCCATACTCCTTGTATGCGTGATATACACCCTGATGAAGGTCAAGGAATGGCCTCCCGAGCTGTATCGCGAATACAACGGTGGTCCTGAAGTGAAGGCTGACGGGAAGAAGGAGAAGACCAACCTCCTCAAACTTCTTGTCAATGCGCCCAAGACCTTCTGGACTGTCGGCCTCGTGCAGTTCTTCTGCTGGTTCGCTTTCTTGTTTATGTGGACCTACACCAACGGTACTATCGCCAAGAATGCATTCGATTGTCCGGAGACAACCACCGTAACCGGTCTGTCTGTGGCCGGAGCAGATGGCAAGGGGGCCGAAGTGCTTTCCGCCAAATATATCCTGACAGCTGACAACAAGGTCATCATTGACCATGGCAAGGCTTGTGTGGCCGGTATAGTCACGGCCGACGGCCAGTTTGTCGAAGGACGTGACATCTCTATCGCCGACACGAATGTAGACGCTATCTCGATTAAATCCGGCAACCTCGACATTCAGGTGCCGACTGAGGGCATTGAGGTCGTGTCTCCCGTGGTCAAGGATGGCATCATCAGCTCCGTCGGTGGTGTGGCCTCATATGGATTCAATGAGGAGATATCTTCCGGCGATGTCGTTGTGATTGTCGATGGACGCCGTGTCGAGACCCCCTCGTTCAAACTCGTCGATTATCTGTCGCGTATGGACGGGGAGACCAAAGTCATCCTGGCAGACATCTATACCCATGCCCCCAAGACCGGTGAGCTTTTTGTTGACGGCACGAAAGAGGCCACCATCTCGGATCCTTCGAAAGCTGCTTTCGAGACATCTGTTGTGCTTAACACAGAGTCATCCCAGTATAACGACGCCGGTAACTGGGTAGGAATCCTGTTCGCCATCCAGGCTATCGGTTCCGTTCTGTGGGCCATCGTTCTGCCTCAGTTCCGCAGCCGCAAGTTCTCATATGCTCTCAGTCTGATTCTCGGAGCTGTCGGTTTCGTTTCCGCCGGTTACTTCACCGATCCTTACCTGCTTTTCGTTTCCTTCGCGCTTATCGGTTGCGCGTGGGCGGCTATGCTGGCGTGGCCTTTCACGATTCTCACCAATTCGCTCAAGGGTGGTAACATTGGTGCATACCTTGGACTGTTCAACTGCTCCATCTGTATTCCGCAGATTGTCGGTGCGCTCCTCGGTGGTGTCATCCTTTCGGCCATCGGTAATCCCGATGAACTCGCGCCCCAGTATATGATGATGGTGATTGCCGGTATCTCGCTGTTCCTTGGAGCCGTCGCAGTCTATTTTATCAAGGAGCATTCATCAGAAGCCAAAGCCTGACGGAGGCGATAGTCTTGATATGTTTTTAAATCAGAAAAGAATGAAAAAAACAATATATTCTTTATGTCTCGCTTGTGTGGGGATGATTGGCTTTGCTTCTTGTTCCGCACATGAGGATTACGACGATTATGTGGCCAGCTTAAAATCGCAGACCGCCGTGATTGACACCATTTCCTCACCTGCCTCGTATGCTGTCTATCTGGACTCTTTGGCAATGAAGTCAGAAGCGTTTGAGCAACTCGGAGTGAAACTTGATCCTACACAGAAAGAGGAACTTACCGTGCTGTCAATGCAGATTCAGCAGGCTCTGACCGCAAAATATGAACAGCTCGCAAAGCAACCGGCGTGTGCTGAGACAGTTCTTGAAGCTTCGATGCCGGTTGATTCCATCGACCAGGCTACAAAAGTTGTTGAGCTTGATTAAGCCGACTGGCCTCTCCGACGATTGTGGAGATGGCGGTTGCCAAGTCTCGGTTCTTGCTGATGCTGATAGAGTTGCGAAAAATATCGTAACCGCAATGTAACAACGTAACAGCTTTGTTTTGTAGCCGTAATCACCACACTGCTAAAATTTTATAGATGCGAGATCGTCCTAAATTTAGGACGATCTCGCTGTTTTATGATTTGTTAACATATTCGTTGCGAATCTTTGGTCTATATTTGCAAAAAACAGAACGCTGTCATCCTGGAGTGTTGTCAAGCGAAAAATGTTGTATCATACTGAAAAGATGATAGTTTAGATGATAAAAATGCGGACGGCAGGCATATTCCATCCAAACCGCCATATTCAAGTGCCTGCCGTTTCGCATTTCTGTTTTGTATAGATGCTATTTTATAAAAATATTGAAATCACAGAGGGATTAATATGATGATATAGCTGTTGAAATCTTTTGCCAATATGTTTATTTTTTATTAACTTTGCAGTATCAAACACTCTTTAAGGGATGTTTGATAAAGAGTGATTAACCCCGAAGTTCCTCACATCATATTTTAATAGAGCCGTGAATCTCGTCATTGACCATCTTGAATGTCTTTTGCGTCGATATGATTGCGTGACGGTGCCTGGAATAGGTGCCTTGATGGTCCGTTATCGTCCGGCGAGATTCGACAGCCGCAATCCTCTTGTGTTGTTGCCGCCATCACGGGAAATCGCCTTCAACGGTGCGCTTGTCGAGTCAGACGGCTTGTTGGAGAATTCAGTCGCCCGCAAGAACGGCATCTCTTTCGAGGCGGCGAGTCGGATTGTGAAGGAGGAGACGGAGAGCCTGCTGGAGCAACTGAAGAAATTCGGTTCCATTGTCCTCGGACGACTGGGGGAATTGATTTTTTCCGATCACGAGACAATTCTGTTTTATCCATATAAAGTTTCCGGGTGGGATTTCTGTCAGTATGGGTTGCGTCCTATTTACCTGAAGAATGCCGATTCCACACTCAGGACATCGTATGTAGGCGCAGAGGTCGGATATGAAACCGCCACTGCCCAAAGTGCAGCTTATTCTGATGACTCTTTGGAGGAGGAGAATAGGTCGAGTAAGGATGTGACACGTGGAAGACTGGCGCGGAATGTGGTAGGTATAGCCGCATCGTTGGCTGTAATCGTGACATTGGCGTTGTTCTTCCTGAATCCGGTCAAAGTCGAGAATGAGCCGTTGAAAGCATCGATTGCTCCGACTGAGGCTATTGGTATGTCTAATGAGGAAATAAGCGAGACTGCTGTTTCTTCTGATATGGATGTTGCTAATCCGGGCGACGCAGAAATGGAAAACGATGCGTTTTCGGAGAATGTGGCCGTAAATCATGATTACGCAGTAATGAAGACAACGTCGGAAGTGGTTGCGAAAACGGAAGAGGGAAACGTCGGACATTTATCAACCGTTACCGCTTCCAAAGCGTCTGTCCGCTTCAATGAATCAGATCCGTATTGTGTTGTCATCGCATCTTTCCCGACAGAATCACAGGCGATGAAATATCTCTCGGAAAACTATGGCAAGACATTGGGCGTTTTACATCAGGATGGGAAATACCGTGTTTACGCTGCCACCGGAGCATCTTATGAAGAAGCGGCCACACAGAAGTCCAAGGCCGGGGAATCCGGAGCCTGGATTTGTCGCCGTTGATTCCCGGTTGTCGGAAGATGGTGTTTCCTTAGGGAAAAACAAGAGAAAACAAAAGACACCTTGATATGGAAAACTTCCACGAACTATTAATCAACCGACGGAGCATACGTCGTTATACCTCGGAGCCGGTCGACGCTGACCAGGTAAGGCTGATAATGGAAGCTGCCCTGATGTCGCCATCTTCAAAAAGCGTGCGTCCCTGGCAGTTTGTCGTTGTCGAGGATAAGGAGATGCTTGAAAGGCTGAGCCACTGTAAGCCCAATTACGCAACCTCCATCGCTTCGGCTCCGCTGGCCATCGTGGTCACCGCTGATATCACCAAGTCTGATGCCTGGATTGAAGATGCGTCTATCGCGGCAGTCTTTATGCAGCTCCAGGCCGCGGATTTCGGTCTTGGCAGTTGCTGGGTGGAAATCCGCGAAAGATTCCGCGAGGATGGAGAACCGGCTGAGGAATATGTCCGTGAAGTATTGGGCATCCCCGAACAGTTCGCTGTCCTCTGTGTGATTACCATCGGTCACAAGGATGAGGAGCGCAAGCCAATCAATCCCGAGAAGTTGTTGTGGGAGAAGGTTCATATCGGAAGCTGGAAACAAGGGGCGGAATGAAAATCGCCATAATCGGAGCGGGTAATGTCGCCACACATCTGGCGCGTGCGTTGAGTGGATTCAACGAGATATGCCAGATTGCCGCCCGCACGGAGAAGTCCTCATCAGAACTCGCAGAGAAGATAAACGCCGATGCCGGTCTGGCAGAGGTGGAAGGTAACCGTTGCGAGCCACTTGTCGGCCTTGACATGCTCAGGGATGATATGGATCTCTACCTCATAGCTGTCAATGATGATTCAGTGAAGGATGTCGTAGCCTCCACTCCTGATTTCCAGGGAATATGGGCGCATACATCAGGGAGTGTGGGTATGGATGTCTTTCAGGGCAAGAAGAGTAACTACGGGGTGTTTTATCCGTTGCAGACCTTCTCAAAGGATGTGGCGGTGGAGTTCAGCAATATCCCTATGCTCATAGAGGGCTCGTCACCTGAGGTCGCGGACAGTCTCTTCAAGATTGCGGAAGAGGTGTCAGGCACCGTCAGGATGGCTGACAGCAATACACGCGAGGCGATACATGTCGCCGCCGTATTCGCATGCAATTTTGCCAATCTGATGTGGGCTGAGGCGGATCGCCTGCTTCGTCCGCAGAATCTTGATATCCGGTTTATGATGCCATTGTTGCAGGCCACTCTCGACAAGCTTGCGGTCAAGTCCCCTTTCGAGGCGATGACGGGGCCGGCGCGTCGGGGTGATGTGGCCGTAATAGACAAGCATGTCGCATATCTGCCTGCTGATCTGAAGCCGGTGTATTCTATGCTGACTGACACAATCCTGAACCATTACCGAAACAAAGCCAATGACTTAGGTTATGAGTAAAGTTTCATACGATCTTTCAAAGATAAAAGCCATAGTTTTTGATGTGGACGGGGTGTTGGCCACGTCTACGATTCCGTTGGGAGACAACGGCGTGCCACGCCGGACGGTGAACACCAAAGATGGATTCGCGATGCAGCTTGCCGTGAAACGCGGCCTGAAACTCGCGATAATCACCGGGGCGGTCTCTCCCGGAATCACCGAGCGGTTTGAGGGGCTTGGAGTGACCGAGATTTTCACCGGGGTAGGGATGAAATTGCCTGTGTTCAAGGAATGGATTGAGCGCAACGGTCTGAGTCCCGAGGAGGTCATCTATGTGGGGGATGACATTCCGGATTATGAATGCATGCTTTACGCCGGACTGGCCGTGGCCCCTGTGGATGCCGCCGTGGATATCCTTGAGATTGCCGGGTATGTCTCTCCGGTGACCGGAGGTCATGGTGTTGCCCGTGACATCCTTGAGGAGGTGATGCGGGCAAAAGGGATATGGGCGCTTTCCGACAAAGCGTTCGGATGGTAACTCTTAAAAGAAAGTTCAAGATGACAGAAACAGAAACCCGTTACAAGCCATTGGAAAGTTGCAAGATTCTGCTGGCATCCCATTCTCCCCGCCGTCGGGAGCTGCTTGGCAAGCTTGATGTGGATGTTGAAATATTGCCTTTGATTGAGGTCAATGAAGCATTCCCGGCCAAGATGGCTTCTGAGGAGGTCGCCCCTTATATATCCCGTAAGAAGGCCCATCCATATATGGCGCAGCTTAAAGACCGGGAGATACTGCTCACCGCAGACACTGTGGTCATAAACCGTGGGGAGGTGCTTGGCAAACCGACTGATGCCGAAGACGCAGCCCTTATGTTACGGTTGCTGAGCGGTCATACCCACAAGGTTGTGACAGGTGTCACCTTGGCCACCAAGACTCGGACTGTAACTTTCTCGGAAATCACCGAAGTGGATTTCGCTCCACTGACCCATGAGGAGATTGATTATTATGTGGCGAAATATCGTCCGATGGATAAAGCCGGAGCCTACGGTATCCAGGAATGGATAGGGTATATCGGTATATCGGGCATCCGGGGGGATTATTACAATGTGATGGGGCTTCCGCTCCACGCCCTTTACACCCGCCTTGTCAACATGGCGAACGGATTCAGGAAAAGCGGCAACCGTTGAGTCTCCCCCGGGGACTTACAGTCTGCGGGATATTTCCGCTACCGGAATCTGCAGAATCACAGGTTTGCCGTCAGGGGTGTAAGAGGGGTCTGGCATAGAGAACAGGTCGGCCAGCAGCCTTTCCGCGTCGGAGTTGCCCATCCCTTCATTCGCCCGGATGGCGGCTGACTGCGCGAGGGAGAGCGCGACTTTGCGGCGCATGTCTTCTCCCGGGGACTCAAGACCCTCCTCCGCGTCGGAGATTATTTTTGTCAGTGCTTCACCGGGATTTGTGTTGCCAAGAATCGCAGGAACCCCTCGCATCTCGCAACGGAATATCCCTTCATCAGCCGCGTGGCTGAACTCAAGATCATATCCAAGTGATTTGACCTCGGCGGCTATGCTGTCGAGTATCCCTTTCTGACGCGGTGTCAGTTCAATCAGGTCGGCGAACAATACCTGCTGGGATTTTCCGATGGAGGATTCCGCGTCGGTGATGAATCTTTCAAACAGAATCTTCACATGTGCCCTGTGGCGGTCGACGAGTATCAGATTGTCGTTGCCGACGGTCACGATATACCTGTTGGCAAGTTGGAGCAGTCCCCCGGCATGGCCGGCAATCTCTATGCCTGGGAGGGAGTTGAGGACACTGGCCTCAATCGAAGGGGGGAGTTCGGTCTCGTCGGTCAGGAAACTTTCCGGTGTCGGGGGGAGTGGGGAGTTGGCTCCCGTGGCATTCTGGAAATCGGCATAAAGCCTGTCCCAGTCATTCAGATGACTCGGGCGCGACGATGAAATTCCCGGATCAGGTGTTGATGCGTTAAGGCGCGAAGCCTCACTTTTCTCACCGGCGGAATTGTCGTTGTTGATTCTGGATTGAGTCGGAGCGTTTTTACGGCTGTCTGCGGCGAAGGGGTTATAGGAGTCATCCAATCCACCCAATTCGAGACGGCCTGACAGACTGGGGTCGAAAACCGGAATCTCGGGGGCATCCTCCTGGTCGAAATCAAGAGACGGAATGGCGTTGAATTTGCCTAGAGCCTCACGGATGGCCGCAGAAAGAATCTGCCATATGGGCTGCTCGTTTTCAAACTTTATCTCGCTTTTTGTGGGATGGATGTTGACATCTATGGTCTGCGGGTCAACTTCGAAATTCAGGAAGTAGTTGGGCTGATGTTCCGCGGCTATCAGTTCCTCATAGCAATTCATCACCGCCTTGTGGAAATAGGGGTGGCGCATATTACGGCCATTGACAAAGAAGAACTGCTGGGCATTGCGCTTGCGGGCGAACTCTGGCAAGGAGACGAAGCCATTGATTTTGACAAGCGGTGTCTCGGTCTCGACCGGGATGAGCTGCTTGTCTATCGACTTGCCGAAGAGTCCCGCGATACGTTGGCGCAGTGTGCCGGGAAGAAGCTGGTAGAGGTTGACATCGTTGTGATACAGCTCGAACTCCACGGTCGGGTTGACCAGGGCCAGACGCTCGAATTCACGGGTGATGTGGCCCAGTTCCACCGCATCTTTTTTCAGGAACTTGCGACGCGCCGGGAAGTTGAAGAATAGATTTTTGACAGCAAGATTGCTTCCGGGAGTACAGGCTTCCGGTGACTGGCTGACAAATTTAGAAGCGGCCAGTTCGAGGTGGGTGCCAATCTGGCTGTCGCGCCGCATCGTGCGCAAGTCAATCTGAGCGACGGCTGCGATGGATGGAAGAGCCTCCCCACGGAATCCCATCGTGTGAAGTTCGAACAGGTCGGAAGCCTGTCGGATTTTGGATGTGGCGTGGCGTTCAAACGCGAGCCTTGCGTCTGTGTCTGACATTCCGCATCCATTGTCCACCACCTGTATGAGGGTCTTCCCGGCGTCGCGCAGGATGATTTTTACCTGTGTGGCTCCGGCATCGATGGAGTTCTCCACCAATTCCTTGATTACTGAGGCGGGACGTTGGATTACCTCCCCGGCTGCTATCTGGTTGGCAACGGAATCGGGGAGGAGTTGGATTACATCGCTCATTTTGGCTCTGTGGTTTTGTATGTTTATAATGCAAAATTACTCAAAAATCGGTAATACTCCGCGATGAATAAGTAAAAACAGGGATGAAATTAAGAGCAAGAATACCAACCGGTCTGCAATGGCCTGTTTTCCCGGAAGTTGCCAGTGAATGGGATGATTCTCTCAAAAGTATGCTTTTTGCCCCCTTGAAAATATGCGGGTCTAATGGATGAAATTTTATAACTTTGCAGTTGCCGAAGCAAAGCGCCCCGTCCAGCGGGTGTGTACAATATCAAATCACCAGTCAATATTAGTAATGGCAGAACAAAAATACATAGGAAAGGACCGACAGTGACTGTCCGACAAAGCCGAGGAGACGAGACTACCATCCGACAAGGGGATTAAGCGGCAAATGGGATTTTGGGGGGTGAGGACGCAAATTCTTTTCTGATACCGTAAAGGATTGACAGACCGTGTGTTGATAAAAGAAAAGACGGAAAACAATATCGAGCCGTGTTAATCTGGGGGAAAAAAAACAGTAACAACACTACCCTCGGTGGCGACTTTTTTGTCATAATTATGCAGGGCGACACAAGCGCCTTGATATGTACCTAATAATAAGCTATCATGAAAAATTTTACACTTGCAATTGCTGCTATGTGCGCTCTCGGCGCCTCTCCCAGTGTCAACGCCCAGGAGTCATTCGTCGTTGAAGACCCATCGATTGATCCTACGATTGCCGTATGCGGTCAAGGCGGTGTCTACGATGTGTTCTCCCTCGGTGACGCCGCTATGGCTAAGCTCGCCGCCAATTCCAAAATCACGGTGAATGATTACCGCGTCAAAAATGATACTGATCCCGAGAACGCCCATTATCCAGGTGGCAATGTCGGCTGGGCTTCCGACCAGGATTACAACTCGGTGACGGTTCCCGCTGACGGCCGTGGTTTCGACGGCGCTGAAATTCACGGAGACTGGTGGCAGTGGTGGAGCGGTTTCTTCCTGGCACGGAAGGCAGACACCGATCTCCGTCACCTTAATGAGAACAGCCATCTCCACGTCGCAGTCTGCATGATAGGGGATGTTACCCTTCCCTATGTGGATGTGCAGTGGTTTAAGGCTGACGGCAATGACGGTACAGCTCCCTCCTTCTCCCTCACAGATGACTTCATCAACAACTCATACCCGGTTGTCGGCTCCCTGAAAAAAGATGAGTGGGTAGCCGTTGACATCACCCTCGGCGAACTGGCCGAACTTATGAAGGATGAGTTCGACGTCGAAATGGATTACTCCCGCTTTGTGGATGACTGGCAGGGTGAAGCGGTAATGTTCTCCCTCCCCACCGGCCAGAAGGCCGACGGTGGTGAGCCTGACGTGGCTCGTGGAAATGGCGGCAAGGCATTCTTCGATGGTGTCTACGTCTACACCCCCACCGGGGACTCGGGCGTGGGTGAAATCGCCAATGACTCCGACAATATCCAGGTGATTGTGTCAGACAAGACAATAAATGTGCTTGGCGGCGGTAACGCTCCTGTCGAGCTTTACAACCTGGCCGGTTCACTGGTAAAGGCATCCGCCACTTCTGTCATCGGTCTTGAAGATCTCGTCGCAGGGGTGTATGTGGTAAAGACCCTCAATGTTGCCAAGAAGGTGATAATCAGGTAAAAAAAGTATTATAGTTAGGCAAAATAGAGTAAGGTTAGTAAACAGTTCCAATAGGTAAATCAAACAACCTGCGGCAAACCCGTTGAAGGTATGAGTCCGAAGGAATCCTTGGGATGTCTCCTTCAGCGGGTTTGGTCTGGGTTGGAATTCGTCAGATTAATCAACAGACAAATCAATCATTCAATCATTCTGATTTATGAAAGCCAAGATTTTAATGGCGGCTCTGACCACAATGTTATGTGTGTCTGTGACAGATGGGAAACGGCCTGTCTCACATACGAATCCTGTCATGAGACAGAATGTCCCCGACCCCTCGGTGATAAAAGCCAATGATGGTTTATGGTACATGATGTCGACTACCACAGGTGAGAAGGGTACTGTCCCCCTTTACCGTTCGACCAACCTTGTCGACTGGACAAAGGTCGGCGACATGACTCTTTCCACCGTGAAAGAGCAGGGTTATGACATCTGGTCTCCGAAACTGTTTGAAAAGAACGGGAAATACCTTATGTTCTACAGCGTCAATGCCGCCAATGACCCTGGTAAAGACAACTTAGGTCAGGAAGCCGCCGGCGTTCCGCGCAGGGCAGGCGAGACCGAGACAGAGACCGGAATAACAGACCCAGACACATCCGGCCCGGAAGACACGACCGATGGTCAGTACAAACCCAGGTTTGATGAACGCGGGAAATACATAGGTTATGCCATCGCCGACCATCCTGCCGGGCCGTGGGAAGACAAGGGCAAGCTTTTCGACGGATACGACTACGAGAATGTAGAGCCGGTAAAGGATGAGGAGGGCAACGAGGTATATGATGAAAACGGCAGCCTGATGACCGTCATCGAACCGGGAAGCCGCACTGTCGACCCGTTTTATTTCGAGGATGACAAGGGCCAGGAATATCTATTCTGGGGTAACAACCATAACCTCTACGGAATGGAGATTTCGATTTCCGATGATTTTGCCGTTTCGTATGACCTCGCGAAAAAGAAAAAGCTCGGAGGAATATACATGGCGAGTGTGACCCTCTACAAACATATAGACACCGCCGGAAAGACATGGTATTACATGCTGGCGTCGCAGGGGGAGCAGGGATGGAACAGCAGCGCCGTCGTGGTGGGCCGTTCGGAAACCCCGCTTGGCACATATCGTGGTTCCAAAGGCAACAGTTTCCTTGCCGGGGGCACAGTCACGGTGGCCTCGAAAGTGATATCTTTCGACAAGGAGAATCCCGACAAATATGAGTATATCGGTTGCGGTCATCCCTCACGAATCATCACGGATGAGAAGGGCGACACTTGGTTTTTCTGCCATGGCTCGGACAAGACCGATTTCGATATGAACGTCCGTATGCCGTTCCTGTGCAAGGTCTTGTGGATTGCCGATCCTGATACCGGCGACATGTGGCCCGAACTTTCCAACCATTATCCTCTCACTGAAAGAAACACTGTCCCTGCTGTGCCTGACATCGATTACCCCCACGGCATATCGGATGTCACTGTGGCCACACCTCTGGCCAATGATAAAATCCAGGAAGGGTCTATCTTCGATGTGTTCCTCCTTGGCGAGACCGGTATGGGGAAGCTGAATGAGAGGAAGAATGCCCTGAAACTGAAATTGAATGATTACAGGACAAAAGGCGCAGATGCTTCCCAGGACCGCGCGGACATATCGCAATGGGTCGGAGGAAACCTCAACTGGGCATCGGACGAGGTTAGCAACACCGTCATCCCGACAGGCGACGGAGCCAATTTCAATGGTTTCACCCTCCGGGACAACAATGACCGCATCGGCAATGGAGACAAGGACAATGCCGGATGGAGTGCCTTCTATGTGGATGTCAAGGATGGCAAGGACATCTCCCATATCGGGAAAGACAGTCGTGTCCATATCGTACTGAAACTACAGAACGACATTGTACCTCCTTATGTCAACATCCGCTGGTTCAGCCAGGGTTCGGAAGACAGGACCTGTCCGCAGTTCTCCCTCTCGGATTACAAGGTCAGGGACTACAAAATCCAGGAGTGGGCGCCGATTGTCGGCTCGCTTGTCAAGGGGGTGTCATCGGATGTCCCCGCACAGGCTCCCCGCGAGAACGACTCTGACACCTCGGCCTCCGGAAATGACGGATGGGTGGCCATCGATATGTCCCTCCCTGAAATCGCCGACAAGATGAAGACTGATTACGGCCTGGACATGGACTATAGCCGCTTTGAGAATGCCACCGCCTGGAAAGGCCACGCGCTGGAGATTACCCTCCCCTCGGGTTATTCGATTGACGACAAGCCGGTCTCCAGCCGAGGCTACGGAGCCAACATTTATGTCGACGGGGCATATGTCTACACTCCCCACGTAGTGGTAAGCTCCGTGGAAAACGTGTCAGCAGCCTCCGACGGTGTGGAACTGGTCGTTGCCCCTGACCATATAACCGTTCTCGGAGAGGGTAACACCCCTGTGGCGCTCTACAGCGTAAACGGGCAGCTTGTGAGGTCATCCCGGTCTCCTGTTGTCGGCATCGACGGTGTGCAGCCAGGCGTCTACCTCGTCAAGACCGCGTCGACAGTCAAGAAAGTAATCATCAAATAAATCATCGTCCGGTTATAAACTCCGTGGCGGGTCCGGACGGATCCGTCACGGATACAAAACCTCCATACCTGTAAAATAAAAATGATATCGTGAAAAATCTTGCCATCATATTGTTATCGACATTCCTCGGATTGCAGACCGTGTCCGGGGCTGACACATACAAGAATCCAATCCTTGATGTCAACCTGCCTGATCCGACGGTGATGCGCGATGATGACGGGATGTATTACATGACCGGGACGGAGAACATGATCAATCTCCCTCTATACCGGTCAGCCGACCTTGTCGAATGGCATCAGGTCGGGACCATATTCAAGGATGGCGACTCCCGTCCCTCCACTCAGCTGTGGGCGCCGGAGCTTTGCCGCATAAACGGCAAGTATGTATTGTTCTATTGCTCTAATCCCGACCCGGGAGACACCTATAAAGCGTATATCGGTTACGCTGTGGCCGACAATATCCTCGGCCCCTGGCGTGACAGGGGGATATTGTTTGACGGATACGCGGCGCAATGCCGCGACACCATCGACCCGTTCTATTTCTGTGAGGATGGCCGACACTATCTTTTCTGGGGAAGCACCAACAAGATGTGGGCTATGGAAATAAACGTGGATGACAATCTGGACATCTCGTTCGACCTCTCGAGGAAGGTCCAGACCGCCGGAATCAACATGGAGGGGACGGCGGTCTACAAACGCGGGGATTGGTATTACCTGTTCGCGTCGCGAGGAAGCTACGCCTGGACTACCTACTCGGTTGTTGTCGGACGGTCTGATAATCTATTCGGCCCCTATCACACCAAAGAGGGGATTTCTTTTCTGGCCGGAGGCCAGCTTGACACCTCGGACTACAACCTTGCAAAGGCCGAGCCTCTGACCTCCAACAATGACCGTTTCACGGGCACCGGCCATAACGCGCCGATTATCACAGACGGGGTGGGGAACACATGGCTCATGTGTCACGGCCATTACAAAGGGAACGAGCTTGCTCTTTTCCGAGTGCCGCTGCTTGGACGTCTGTTCTGGGACGGGGATGGCTGGCCATATCTTGATGGAGGCTCGATGACGCCTGAAGATTCCAATCCGGCTCCCTTCTTCCCCGAGCATAACGCCACAGGCGCAGACGACGGGGTGGAGTCGACATTGCCCGTGTGCGAGAAGGGTGGCATCTATGATGTTTACCTACTTGGCGACGAGGGAATGGCCAAGCTCCGTTCAACCCCCGGCATCACAGTCAACGATTATCGCAACAATAATGAATACACGGCGCATTACGCTCTGGGCAACGCCTGGTGGGCCGCCGATGAAGTCACCTCTCAGGTGCCATCGAGAACCGACGGCCGAGACCTGCAGAGTTTTGAAATCCACGGAGACTGGCATAACTGGTGGGGAGGCTTCTATGTCGCCCGGAAAAAGGCGGAGGATTCAAATATCGATTCCTCGATAGACCTTTCCCATATCAATGCAGACAGCCGTTTCCATATCTCATTTTATTCCTTGGGTGGAGTGCGCTTCCCCTTTGTGGAAGTTCGCTGGTTCAAACAGGACTCGGATGATGGCTACCCGAAATTCACATTAGCCGATGCCGCCAGGAATGGAGACTCCCCTGTCGTGGGCGCCCTCCCCGCGACAGGCTGGTCGGGGGTTGACATCTCCCTGGGAGAACTTGCCGGGCTGATGGACAGCAAGAGGATGGCGCGTGACGATGTGTCGGCGCTCGACTATTCCCGCTTCAAGGCCGGATGGACAGGCCAGGTGCTGGAAATCAGCCTCCCGTCTGGTCAGGACGGCGACGCGGCGAGCGTGGCCAACGGCCACGGCGCGGCAGCCTGTTTCGACGGCGTGTATGTCTATACCCCCAAAGAGGTTACTTCCGCTGTCGAAGAAACCTTGGCTGACAATCAGGGGATTGAGATTTGCTCCGACCGGATTGTGGCCACGGGCCGGAACGCATCCCCGATTGAGCTTTATTCCATTGACGGACGTATGGCTGCCTGCTCGGTCGGCTCGACTTTGTCGCTTGCCGGTGTGCCGGCGGGGATATATGTGGTGAGGACTCCCGTTGCCGTGAAGAAAGTGTTGGTCGGCAACCAACTTTGAAGAAAACATATATGACCGAAAGATTCGATACCTTAAAAACAGGAAGCTATGAAACATATGATTTTGATTCTGATAGCCGTCACGGGATGCCTTCAGGCGGTCGCGTTGCCCGCGACATACCGTAACCCAGTCATACATGAATCAGTCCCTGATCCGACAGTCATGAGGGCGGATGACGGTTTCTATTACCTGATGGGAACCGAGGATATCTGGAATGTCCCGGTATTCAGGTCGGCCGACCTGGTTGGCTGGACCCAGGTCGGGACTGTCTTCACCCAGGACACACGCCCCCCGAAGGGACAGGTATGGGCGCCGGAGCTTTGCCGCATAAACGGCAAGTATGTGATGTTTTACAGCGTGAATATCCCCGAAGAGGATACCTTCTCGATGTATCTCGGTTACGCTGTGGCCGATCATCCCGCCGGTCCCTGGGAAAACCGCGGGAAGCTGTTTGACGGCCATGACACAGGAAACGACAACACCATAGACCCTTTCTATTTCCAGGAGGATGGCCGCCATTACCTTTTCTGGGGTTCCACCACGAACATGTGGGCCATGGAGATAAATGTGGATGACAATATCGACATCACCTTCGATCTTTCCAAGAAGGTGCAGACCGCAGGCCCGAATGTGGAGGGGACAGAAATCTACAAGCGCGACGGATGGTATTATATGTTCGCCTCGATAGGAAGTTATGCCTGGACGACATACCGTGTGGCTGTCGGGCGGTCCAAAGACATCTTTGGCCCCTATGTCGACCGCAACGGTGTCTCTTTCCTGCAGGGAGGGGATGCCTTGAACAGCACCAACACCCTGACTAACAACAATTACAAGTTCACAGGCAACGGCCACAATGCCCCGATACTCACTGACGGGGAGGGCAACACCTGGTTAATATGCCACGGACATGTGAAAAACGAAGCGTTCGAGAAGCGTATGCCGCTGCTTGACCGTCTTTACTGGGATGAGGATGGCTGGCCATATCTCAAGACCGGTTCCCCGGCCCATGCCGAACAGGCGGCTCCCGCATTCCCGAGCCAGTGGATTGTGGCCGATCCGACCACCTCGTCCATGTCAGGCTCCTACGGGTATTATGATATCTTCCAGATGTCCCGCGCCGCCATCGAGATGCTTGCCTCTAATCCGCGCAACCGGGTGGCCCATTATGCCCCCGAGGCCGATGGCCGCACCATAAAACGGTTGCTGATGCGCAAATATACCCCGCGTCCGGTCACAGGTGTGGACGGCGATGAGGACTATCTCTCATATTTCGTCACAGGCAACGGGCCGAGCTCGGCTGTGTTCAACACCGGCGACAACGGCCTTGACCTTTCGCATGTCAACTCCGATACCCGGCTGCATATCACCTTGCGCACTGATGCCGAGCCTGAGCTTTTCGGTATGGATTTCTTCGCCGAAGGGGAGAAAGCCTCCTTCTCATGCGCGGTCAACGGTTTCGGCATGGGGTATCCCGTGATAGCCCATTGGCCGGTGGGCAATGGATGGATGGGCATCGACATCCCGTTCAGCCGTCTCGCAGAGCTTTGTCCGGGATTCAATCCCTCCTCGCTCGCATCGAAAAAATGGACCGGCGACTACCTCAGGATTCAGGCAGGCAGACTCAAGGACTCCAATTTATCTATTGATGCCTTCTATCTTTATACTCCGGCTGAAATCAGCGGAGTGGAAGGTGTGGTCTGCGACTCAGAGACAGAGGTGATAAGCTTTGACGGACATATGCTGACATCGCGTGAAAACGGGATGGAGGTCATCTCGATGTCGGGGAGATGTGTGGCCCGCACAGCGGGGAACGCCCTTGACACCTTCTCGCTGCAGCCTGGCATATACCTGTGCAGAAGCGGCAACCATGTGGTCAAGATTGCCGTCGGCAGAGATTATTGATTCCCGGTATGATGAAGGAGCAGCGACTCATACATTCCCTCAAGCAAGGTAATGAGCGGGCGTGGAAAATGCTCTACGATCTCCATTACCAGGCTATGTGTGCCCTGGCGTACAATTACGTCGGCGACAGGCTTATGGCCGAGATGATTGCCGGGGATGTCATCGTCCACCTGTGGGAAATCCGTGAGACCATTGAGCTTCACGGTTTCCTGAGGTCATATCTGCTTACAGCCGTGCGTAACGCGTGCATGAATTTTCTCAACACCCGCAGAGCCCGCAGCGAGGTGTCGATTTATTCGCTTGAGGCGGAGTGTTGCGGAAAAGACTCCCTGCTGTCTGATTCGACCCCGCTCGGAGTCCTGCTCGACAAGGAACTCGAGAGGGAAATCAGGATGGCTGTGGCGACCATCCCTCCTGATTCCCGGCGTGTTTTCGCCCTGAGCCGCTTTTACGGGAAAAGTTATGAGGAGATCGCCAAGGAGACAGGCATAAGCGTCAACACGGTCAAATATCATATGAAACGGGCGCTGTCACATCTGAGGTCATGCCTGGGCAAATATCTTTAAATGAAATTACAAAGGATCATATAAAATTCTACCCAACAACCATGAAAGAGGACAAAGGTCAGATAGATGATTTGATTATCGCCAGACTTTCGGGAAATTCGTCAGCCCGGGAGGATGAGAGGTTGCTCCAGTGGATAGCTGAAGACGATGAGAACAAGCGGTATTATCTCGAACAGCGGGAAATATGGTTCTCCTCTGGCTACGCTATGGAATCCTTCGATGAGTCCAAGGCTTTCGATGATTTTATGTACCGGTCACATATCGGCGGAGATGCTCCGGAAATCCTTCCGTGGACGGCCAGAATCAGCCGGTTTCTCTGGCGCGGGGGCATTGTCGCGGCGGTCGCGGCGATCTGTGTGGTCTGCGGCTACCGCTTCGGAGAGCTGCGGGTCAACGACAGTTTCGCCGAGATTGTGGTCGAGGCTCCAGTGGGGTCTCGTACCAGCGTGACATTGCCCGACAGCACCAGGGTATGGCTCAATGCCGGCAGCACACTGGCTTATTCCCAAGGTTTCGGAATCGACAAGCGTGTGGTCAGACTCGACGGTGAAGGATATTTCGAGGTGGCCCATGACAAGGACAAGCCTTTCAAGGTAGAGTCAAAGGACATGTGTGTCACTGTTCTCGGCACACGGTTCAATCTCCGCGACTTCGCCGATGACGAGGAGGTGGTCGTGACCTTGTCGGAAGGCTCGGTGTCGATTGACAACCTCATCGCCAAGAATTCCTCGCGGCGCACTCTGGTGCCCGGCCAGCGGGCGGTCGTCGACAAACGCAATGGCCGTATGAAGGTGGAGGAGACCAACGCCACCAATGCCCACCAGTGGATTTACGGTTACCTGTTCTTTGACGAGGAGCTGTTGCCCGATATTGCCAAGCGGCTTGAGCGCAGTTACAACATAAGTATCGTGATCGAGAACGAAGAACTCATGTGTACCCGTTTCTACGGTAATTTCATCAGGGAAAACCAGTCTGTGGAGGATGTCATAAGCAACATCGCCTCCACCGGCAATATGAAATACAGAATCGAGGGTAACCAGATTACCATATACTGATACCCCGATACGAACCAATCAATTGAAAATCAGCCAATTTTAATATCATGTTTCTAAAAAGAATCCTAATCACAGCCACGTTGTCCTCCCTGTTGGGGATGTCAGCGTTAGCCCAGGCGGTTTCGTTGAAACTGTCGGGAGCCACTGTCAAGGACGCGATGGAGGAGTTGAAGAATGCCAGCGGGTATTCATTCGTCTACAAAGTCGGTGACATAGACACGTCGCGTAAGGTAAACATCGATGCCTCAGATGTAAAACAGGCAATCTCCCAGATTCTCAACGGACAGAATGTCAGCTATTCTATTCATGGGAAAAACATTGTGATCACCCCCGTCGCGGCCTCATCAGACACCGCGTCGCCAACTCCACAGGCTGCGCCGGAAGGACGTACGGTGACCGGCACAGTGACGGATGAGAACGGGGAGCCGTTGATCGGAGCCACAGTCGCCCTCTCCGGCACCGGACGGGCAACGACCACCGACATCGACGGCAAGTGGAGTCTGACGGCCAAGCCCGGTCAGACGATTGATGTCAGCTATGTCGGATATGCCGGCAAGAAGGTGAAAATCGGCAAGGAGGGGACAGTGGATGTCGCGCTGTCCGAGCAGTCGTCTATGCTCGACGAGGTGGTCGTGATCGGTTACGGCGCCCAGAAGAAGGTCAACCTCACCGGCGCTGTGGCGACGGTCAATATGGAGGAGCAGTCAAAGTCGCGTCCGATGACCACCATCTCCCAGGCGCTTTCCGGCGCGGCGGCCGGCCTTAACGTGATGCAGCAGGGTGGGCAGCCCAACGCCGAGAACACCAAGGTCCTGATCCGAGGAATCGGCACACTCAACGATGCGTCTCCCCTTATCCTTGTCGACGGTATGGAGATGAGCCTCAATGATGTCAACCCCAATGATGTCGCCTCGATATCAGTCCTCAAGGATGCCGCCTCCTGCGCCATATACGGTAACCGTGGCGCCAACGGTGTCATCCTGGTCACCACCAAGGGTGGGGAAGAGGGGCGTGTGAATGTCACATACTCCGGCAAGTTCGCTTACCAGACAGCCCAGAAATACCACAAGCAGGTGACCGATTACGCCGAGTACATGGATCTTATGAACGAGGCAGCCGACAACAGCAACCAGGCACGCCGGTTCAGCCCCATCACCATACAGACATGGCGCGATGCGGCCGCCAATCCCGATGGCATCGCCGAATCCGGTTATCCCAACTATGTGGCCTATCCCAACACTGACTGGTATCACGAAATCTACAAGCCGGCATGGATGCAGGAACACACCGTTTCGGTGGTAGGCCGCGAGAAGCGCACCAACTTCTCCCTCTCAGGCACTTACCTAAACAATCCGGGGGTGGTTGACAATTCCGGCCTCAACAAATATTACCTCCGAAGCAGCGTCGAGACGGAAATAGGCAAGTACATCACTGTCGGGATGAAGGCCTGGGGCTATCATTCCGACCAGGAACGCAATGACATAGGCATTATCTGGGGACAGGACATGCAGAAGACAGTCCCCGGGGTCTATCCCTATTATGACGGTTACTACGGTGGCATCGAGACCACCGAGGAGGAAGGCACCGTGCATAACCCGGTCAAGATGCTGAGTCTCGACTGGGGCAGCTACAAGCAGTCGAAGTACAACGTCAACCCATATCTCGAGGTCCGGTTCCTCAATGACTTCAAATTCCAGTCACAGTTCTTCTACTCCGATTATGAGACTCATGACAAGATGATCACTCCGATGCCCCCGGAAGAGAAGAGTTTCTCGCGCGACATGGTCCTCAGCACACCTCCCAACGCGGAGACGATGAAGAACAACACCAATTCCGACAGCCGTTACCAGTTCCAGGAATGGAAGTTCACCAACATGCTCCGCTATGACAGGAGCTTCGGGGTGCATGACCTCGGGGTAATGGCCGGTTACGAGGAATCGCGCCACTGGTCAGACTATGTGTATGCCTCCAAGCAGGGTCTGATCAACTTCAACCTATGGGACTTCGATGCGATGATCACCGCCAAGGAGGTGTCTGGCAACACCGGAGAATATTCTTCCCGTTCATGGTTCGGCAGGGTTAATTACGCTTTCGACGACAGATACCTTGTGGAGGTCAACGCCCGCTACGACGGTTCATCGCGTTTCGCTCCCGGCAACCGCTGGGGCTTCTTCCCCTCGGTGTCGGCCGGATGGCGTGTCACCCAGGAGAAGTTCATGCAGGATATCGACTGGCTCAACAATCTCAAGCTCCGTGTGTCATGGGGTAAGCTCGGAAACAACTCCATCAGCAACTACGAGTGGCAGCCAACCTACTCACCCTATTATTACGGGTTCAACGGACTGCATGTGATAGGTTACGGACTCAACACGTTTGCCAACACCAACCTCAAGTGGGAGGCCACCACGGTGACCAACATCGGTCTTGATTTCGGTGTGTTCAACAATCGTCTGAGCGGAACCCTGGAGCTTTATGACAAGAACACCGACGGAATCCTCTACCGTCCGACCCTCCAGCCGACCCTGGGCGATTTCATCGCTCCGATGCAGAACCTCGCCGAGGTCAACAACAAGGGTGTCGAGCTGACTTTGAACTGGAACGACCGCATCGGTGATGTCAGCTACGGAATCGGCGCCAACGTGTCGTTCAACCGCAACCGAGTGGTCAAATACAAGGGCGCCCTTGTAACTGAATGGCGTGTTGACGACAACGGTAATCCCTACTGGTACACCAACATCGGGGATGTGGCGAATGTCAACGGCAGCAACATAATCGTCGACGGACACATGATCAACGAGTATTATATGCTGTCGACTTACTCGGGCAACGGCCAGGGATTCAATCCCGACGGCAGCGTGAATGTCAATGGCGGTCCGCGGGACGGCATGATACGCACAGAAGGAGACATGGCGTGGCTGCGTGCGATGATGGCCGCGGGCTATGAGTTCATGCCGGGCAATTCAGCCGACAAGGAGCATATCTGGTATGGCGACTACATCTACGCGGATGTCAATGGCGACGGCAGGTATGGTGATCCCGACGACCGCGAGTTCCAGGGAACCTCAAGCATGCCCAAATGTTATTTCGGCCTTCAGGCATACGCCAGCTGGAAAGGATTTGACTTCTCGATGAGCTGGTCAGGCGCCACCGGATTCAAAATCTATTATTACGCCCAGTCGCTCAACTCTACATCGATGACCGCCGGTTATGGTATCGGACGGGAAGTAGCCTCGGACCATTACTTCTATGACCCCGAGAATCCCTCTGACCCCCGTACCAATATCGATGCCTCCAATCCACGCTTCGTGATGAACGACACCGGACAGAACTCGGCCAACGCCTCATGGAAGCTCCAGAACGGCAATTATCTCAAGCTCAAGAATATCACCCTGGGTTATACCCTCCCGACCAAATGGACCAACAAAGTTTTCATGAAGCAGGTCAGAGTCTACGCGTCGCTTGAGAATCTCTGCACCATCACCAAGTTCAAAGGTCTCGACCCCGAGATGATGACAGGTGACGGCTACGCTCCCATGCGCACTTATTCTTTCGGTCTTAATGTTACCTTCTGACAAAAATCCTCTCAAAAACAATAAATACAAATGAAACTCAACATATTGAAACCCTCACGCCTCATTCTCGGGCCCGCGCTTGTGATGGCGGCCGGCGGACTGGGTGTGTCGTGTGTGGACATGGACCTGGAGTCGCATTCGGCTCTCTCCTCCGAAACCATATGGACCGATCCCGTGTCGGCCGAGGCAGCGGTTGTCTCCTGCTATTCCTCATTCAAATCCCTTTATGTCGATCCGGCCAACCTTTGGCCCGAAGTCATGGGCAGCCAGATGGACCGTGATCCCAATTGGTTTTTCATCGGTATGCTCAAAACGCGAGTTCGGGATAAGAACCACCATAAAAAATTGAATCGGCAACTTTTCCAAGCTGCCGATTCAATTTTTTATGGTGGTTCTTATCCCGAACTCGCGTTACGAGAACCGCGACCCCCGACTGGCTATGTCGGTCATCACTCCCTACTCCACATTCCTTGGAGGTTCGGCGGGTGTGGCCAGGACCTTCACCAGCCGTTTCCCCTTCCGCAACTCGGCGAAGAAGCCGTTCGACCTGCGAATCGACACCGCTGACAAGTTCTATTACTTCTGCCGCAAGTTCGTCACCACTGGTCTGGAGCATGCCGACCATCTCGGCTGCAACGATATCGACATCCCCCTGATGCGTTTCGGAGAGACATTGCTCTGTCTGGCTGAGTGCTACAACGAGCTTGGCCGTCTGGATGACGCGGTGAAGACTGTCAACCGCATCCGTCGCCGCGCGGGAGCCATCGAGCTTAACACCACGGCTCCGACTATGGTCAAGGGTCAGGACGATATGCGCAAGCGACTGCGCAACGAGTTCAAGTGGGAACTGTTCGCGGAGGACATCGTCTACATGCACGAGCTTCGCTGGCGCACTTGGAAGGATGACAAGTTTTTTGTCGACAAATGGGGTGAAGTGAATGGTATGAGCCAGGTATGGGGTGAGTACACCTATCATTACACTTGGGGTGGCGACCATTACTGGCTCTATCCCATCCCCAACGACGAGCGGGTCAAGAACCACAACCTGACTCAGAATCCCGGTTGGTGACGGCCATCGCCAAGCCATGACAGCTATCACGGTATCATCGGTGTGCCCGGTGTGCAATACAATACCGCGTGTGCCGGTGATACCTTTCTGATGGCATTCGATAACATTTCTTCAGTAGAATATGAAACGCGTCATTATCACATTATTTTTGTCAGGTGCTTTGCTGCTGGGAGGCTGCTGGCATATAGGCAATATGAACTCTTTTCAGGGCGGCGGGTCGGATGCCCTTATGGATGAGGATGTCAGGGAAACGAAATATTACAAGAACGGGGTGTTCAAGACCGATGGGCATATCTATTCCGTATTCCATTCCGATGACTGGATTTTCGGTATATCCGGGAACCGAATGATAGAATCTTCCGATTTGATCCATTGGGTCAAAATGGGGAAACGGACATTCGCCACCGATGATTTCCCGGTAGCTGATTCCTCGGGGCTCGATATCGTCAGAATCGGAGAAAAATACCTGATGGCGTATGTGGCTCCCGAGGGTGGCATATGCGTGGCTGAGTCATCCAGGCTCCGCGGCCCTTACAGCGAGAGCCGTGCATTGATGCCGCCTGCTGACATGAAGGAATTTTGCTGCAATCCGTCATTCTTCACCGCCAAGGGATTGCGATGGCTCCTATGGGATACCCCGCAGGGGATTTACATGGGGAAATTCAACTGGGACGGGGACTCACCCGCTGTCTCGGAGCCGATCATTATCGCCGCGTCAGGCTTTTCCGCCCCCAGACTGGTCGAGAAAGGAGGGATGTATTACCTCTGGACGACCCGGCGAGGAAATCAGGGTGGGCTTGTAGTAGGCCGCTCCAAGGATATTGAAGGCCCATATTACACCTCGGAAGGCATCCCGATGAAAGCTGCCGAGGGAGTCACGCCGACCATATTGCCCAATTCCGAATTCACCGACATATCCCACGGATCCGGAATCATCACTGACGCCAACAACGAGGACTGGATCCTCTACCATGCCTGTGCCAATCTCAATGGAGACCGCCAGCCGGTGTTGATGCTTGACAAGATAATGTGGGACAACGGCTGGCCTGTGATGGGGAAATACCATGCCTCGGTGGTAGCACAGCGTTCCCCGAGATTCTGATTCCTGTGGGAAAACATCACTAGAAGACACTTGACAATCATGAAAAAGATTCTGCTTATGGTTCCGGCCTTGATATGCGTTTGCTTCAGTCACGCGGCGTTGCCGGCATACCTTGATGACACCAAAGATATAGACCTGCGTGTGGCCGATGCCCTTGGCCGTATGACGCTCGAAGAGAAAGTGGCCTTGTGTCACGCCCAGAGCAAGTTCTCAAGTCCCGGAGTCCCACGGCTCGGTATCCCGGAATTATGGTGGAGCGACGGCCCTCACGGAGTCCGCGCCGAACTTAACTGGGGCAACTGGGATTACGCCGGATGGACCAATGACAGCATCACCGCTTTCCCGGCTCTGACCTGCCTTGCTGCCACCTGGAATCCTGGTCTGGCGATGGATTACGGCAAGGCACTTGGCGAGGAGGCTTTGTACCGCAACAAGGATGTGATACTTGGACCGGGTGTAAACATTTACCGCACCCCTATGAATGGCAGGAATTTTGAATACTTGGGTGAAGACCCGTTGCTGGCCTCGCGTATGGCTGTGCCTTACATAAGGGGTGTGCAGTCAAACGGAGTGGCTGCAAGTGTAAAGCATTTCGCTCTCAACAACCAGGAGCAAGACCGCATGCACATAGATGTGAAGTGCAGCGACCGCGCATTGAACGAGATATATCTCCCGGCTTTCAAGGCCGCCGTGAGCGATGGTGGAGCCTGGACGGTGATGGGGGCGTACAACAGAATCGACGGACAGCATGCGTCACACAACGCCCGTATGCTCAACGAAATCCTCAAGGGCGACTGGAATTTCGACGGGGTTGTGGTCTCGGACTGGGGTGGCGCCCATGATACTCAGGAGGCGGCTGCCAACGGTCTGGATGTGGAGATGGGATCCTATACCAATGGTCTCACCACTGAAAGCGATATTCCGTTTGACAACTATTATCTCGCGGCTCCATACCTCGCGCTCCTGCGTCAGGGGAAGGTGTCGATGGAGACCATTGACGACAAGGCCGGCCGTGTGCTGAAACTTATATTCCGGACAGCTATGAATCCCGGCAAGGGATTCGGATGCGTGGCCGATTCGGCCCATTACGCTGTGGCTCGTGAGATAGGCCGTGAGGGGATTGTGCTGTTGAAAAATTCTCCTGTCGGGAAAGGAATGCGCCCTTTGCTGCCGATTGATACCGTCAGGTACCGTAAGATTCTGGTGGTGGGGGAGAACGCTACCCGTAATCTTGCTGACGGGGGCGGCTCTTCTGAATTGAAGGTGAAGGATATGGTAACACCCTTCCGCGGGCTTAAGGAACTGTATGGAGACCGTGTGTCGTATGCGCGGGGATATATGTCAGGGAAAGCGAGCTACACCGATGTTGAGAATGTGTCTGCCGCGATGTCAGACTCGTTGCGGGCCGACGCCGTGGCCAAGGCCCGCGAGGCAGATATGGTCATATTCGTCGGAGGATTGAATAAAAATCGCTTTCAGGACTGCGAGGATGGCGACCGTAAAAGTTACGGATTGCCGTTCGGGCAGGATGAGCTTGTCGAGTCGTTGCTGGAGGTGAATCCCCATATGGTATTGGTGCTCATCAGCGGCAACGCTGTCGAGCTGCCATGGATTGACAAGTTGCCTGCGGTGATTCAGGGATGGTATCTCGGGAGTATGGGGGGCTATGCGCTCGCCGATGTCCTGTCTGGGGCTGTCTCCCCTAGTGGAAAACTTCCCTTCTCTTTCCCTGTGAGACTTGAGGATTGCGCGGCCCATTCTTTCGGAGCCCTGTGTTATCCCGGAGACGGAGACCAGGTCGTTTACAAGGAGGATATTTTTGTCGGATACAGATGGCATGACACAAAGGGGAGGAAAGCATTGTTCCCCTTCGGTCATGGCCTGAGCTACACTGCTTTCGCGTATGGAAAGCCCTCACAGTCAGCCAGACAAGTCAGCCGGGGTGAACAGCTCCGAATCTCTGTGGATGTGACCAATACAGGCACAGTGGCCGGCAAAGAGGTCGTGCAGTTGTATGTCGGCGATGATGCCTGTTCTCTGCCGCGTCCGGTCAAGGAACTCAAAGGGTTCCGGAAAATCGAGCTTGCGCCCGGGGAGACACGCTCCGTGGAGTTCGTCATAAATCCCGAAGACCTCTGTTTCTATGATCCGGCATTGCCCGGCTGGCGTTCGGAGCCTGGGGGGTTCAAGGCATACATAGGGTCTTCATCCACAGACATTCGGGCAACCGTTCCATTCATCCTTTCAGAATAACCAAGCAGATTTATCCGATATGGACACTTTCAAGAACACAGTCTTCTTGGCAGCCTGTATGGGGCAGTTTATGGGCTGTCACGCCATGGGAGATACCCGTCTGATGCTCAAGCCCCCCGGAGAGAAGGCGGTCGTTTATGAGCTCAAGGAAGCTGCCGGGGGGAGGTTGGTGGCAGAGGATGACACCAGCCTGCCGGTGGAAATCCTGCGGACTGTTGAAAAGTCGGGTGATGTTACAAATATATCACTTGCTGTCAGGGCGCTTGCTGACTGCTGGTTCAACATCGCGGAGACTGTTGTGATGCCTGGCACCGACCATAAGGAATGTCAGTTCTATATGCCCGGCTTCTGGTATCATCATAACCAGTATTCTCCGGCAAGTGCCCCTTCATTCCATACATCCGACAGCTGGCTTGTGAGGGAAGACAGGCTCAGCGCTCCGCTGACAGGGGTCTATGACCCTGCCGGAAAGAGGGGCAAGACAGTGTTGCGCCTTGAAGATGAGGCTGCCGACTGCATGGTGCAGAATATGTCGGGAGAGCTGATGTTGCCGTCACACACCTCTGTCGGTTTCACCGGATTTGTCAACCGCGGGGGGGAAGCGGCGCTCCAGTTCGGTTTTCCCTATGTCGAGGCTCCCAGACGATACGTCAGCAAGCTGACTCTGATTGAGCCGGCCATCGCCTTTGAGAGACTTGACTCTGGCCGCACCGAGACCATCCGCTGGCAATTGCGCGATTTCGACGCGCAGGATTATCCCGGATTCGTGACCGGGGTATGGAATTATGCTTACGACACGCTTTCCCCCCGGCCGGTCGACGGCGTGGCGGACGCGGCGACTGTCAAGAGGGTTCTTTCAAACTATTTTCTTGAAAGCTTTGTCGACAGGTATCCTTTGAAATTCTTCTCAGGTGTAGGCCTCCGGACGGCGGATTGTGAGAATACTGATTTTTATGAGGTCGGTTTCATCGGCCGGACATTGCTCAACGCGTTCAATGCCCGAGAGTATGGCATAGAGCAGCGCGACGGGACGCTTGTCGCTATGGGTGACTCCATACTTGAAAGCGTGTTGCGCGGCGGATTCACCAAGGATGGCTTTTTCAAGGAAGCCGTGACATATCCCGATGGCGGGGAGAGAGATGTGCTGAATCTCCGTATCCAGTCAGAGGCGATATACGCCATGCTGTATTATCTTGACGCGCGACGTCGCCGGGGAGAGGTGTCGGCTGAATGGGAGAGGGCTGTGAAGAAAACAGCCGACAATCTCGTTGGGATTCAGAATCAGGATGGCAGCTTTCCTCGCAAGTTCCTGGGGGACGGCACAGTCACTGACGCCTGGGGCGGCAGCTCCCCCTCCGCCACGATGGTGCTGGCCATGGCCTATGAGTTCTTCAATGACTCGGCTTATCTTGAGAGCGCAGTGCGCAGTGCGCGTTACATAGAGGATGAGCTGATTCGCAAGGGGGAATATTTCTCTGCGACCATTGACGCCAATTGTGAGGACAAGGAGTCGGCCATCTATTCCGCCACCGCGATGTACTTCCTGTCACTGGTCGTCCCGGAAAAGGAGGCGGGACGTTATATGGAGTTGTGCAGACGGGCGGCATATTTCGCCCTGTCATGGTATTATCTCTGGGATGTCCCCTTCTCGGCCGGCCAGATGCTCGGCGAGACCGGATTCAAGTCGCGTGGGTGGGGGAATGTTTCGGTCGAGAACAACCATGTCGATGTCTATGTCTTCGAGTTCGCTACGATTCTCGACCGACTGGCATGCCATTACGGGGAGAAACGTTTTTCGGATTTCTCCCGGGTAATCAAGACATCAGTCCTGCAGCTCCTCCCCGGGAAAGACGGGATGTTCGATATCGCCAAGAAGGGTTTCTATCCTGAGGTGGTGCAGCATACCACATGGGATTACGGCCGCAACGGGAAGGGATTCTGCAATGACCTGTTCGCTCCGGGATGGACTGTCGCGTCATTATGGACGATGCTTTCACCAGAACGTATGGAGGATTTCTTTTCGGAGGACAAACCTTGCCGTCTGACCCGTTCGGGTCTGATGCCATCCCGGTTTGAGGCCGAGGTCGATGGTAAGCCGGTTAGGCTGTATGTGCTGTCGAATGGCTCGATGGAAGTCTGTGTGACCAATTACGGCGGACGTATAGTGTCAGTCGCGGTCCCCGACCGCGATAATGTCATGCGGGATGTCGTGCTCGGTTTCGACTCGATAGCTGATTACCGGAGATATCCCACGGATTTCGGAGCGACAATCGGACGGTATGCCAACCGTATTGGGAACGGACGTTTCGCGTTGGACGGCAAGGAATACCGGTTGCCGAGAAACAATTTCGGACATTGCCTGCATGGAGGACACAATGGATTCCAGTATCAGGTGTTTGACGCGGAGCAGGTTGATTCCCGGAATCTGCATATGTCATACGTGTCGCCCGACGGCGAGGAAGGATTCCCGGGTACTTTGAGATGTGATGTGTGGATGGCTCTTGAGGATGACAATTCGCTTGTCATAAGGTATGAGGCCGATACTGACCGCCCGACGGTGGTGAATTTCACCAACCATTCCTATTTCAATCTCGACGGCGACGCGGGAAGCAACGCCTCACATCTGCTTTATGTCAATGCCGACAGCTTCACTCCGATTGACAGCACATTCTTGACCACGGGGGAGATTGTCCCGGTGGCGGGTACTCCGATGGATTTCCGCGTGGCTCGTCAGGTCGGCATCACAGACCCCGGAGATGACATCCAGCTGGGAAATGGACAAGGATACGACCATAACTGGGTGTTGTCGACCGGAGGGAATCCGGCGGTCTGCGCCGCCAGGCTGCATTCTCCGAAGACAGGCATAACCCTGGAGGTGTTCACTTCCGAGCCGGGCATCCAGGTGTATGCCGGGAATTTCCTTGACGGTTCTGTCCGTGGGAAAGGGGGCAAGACTTACGGGAAGCGTGCGTCTGTCTGTCTGGAGACCCAGAAATTCCCCGACACTCCAAATAAACCACAATGGCCCTCGGCGGTGCTCCGACCCGGAGAAAAATATGCCTCCACCTGTATCTTCAGATTCTCGTGTCGCAATTGAATATCCCAGTAAAAGACAGCCAACCATATCATACATAATCCATGAGACGATTCGGATATCTTTGACTGAATGAAAAAACGTAGAGTACAATGTTAAGACAAACTTTATGCTATATCGCGGGGGCGCTTTTTCCGGTGGCCGGCCTGGCTGCGGCTAACGATGTCATCACCATCGCGACACCCGCTACCTCGATGGTGATTTCCGCTCCTGTCGGAGGGGAGTTTAGACTGCTGCATTATGGCGGACGCCTTACCGACAGCGATGTAGGGTCGATAGCTGCATCAGGACATAAGATGCAGGCTTATCCTGTGTATGGTATGGAATGCCCGGCGGAAGCCGCCCTGGCTGTTACCCATGCCGACGGCAACATGACATTGAAGATGGTGGTTGACACCTGCAATACAACCCGCTCGGATGAGTCGTCGCTGACCCGGATCAGGCTCAGGGATGAAATTTATCCGTTTTTTGTCGACTTGTTTTACCGCTCGTATGATGACCATGATGTTATTGAGAGCTGGGTTGAGATAAGTCATCAGGAGGATTCCCCCGTGGAGTTGCGGCGGTATGCTTCGGCATATCTTCCTGTCCGCAGGGGTGACGTGTGGCTTTGTCATCTCCACGGGTCGGGCAACAACGAGTCGCAGCTTGCGCAGGAGTCCCTGGAGGATTCCCCGGGAATGAAGACGATATCCAGCAGCCACACCATAAACATCAGCCATGCCAGTCATGGGGAAGTGATGTTCGCCCTTGACGGGAAACCTCGCGAGAACGAAGGGCGCGTTGTCGGCGCGGCTTTGTGTTACGGAGGGAATTACAGGCTTGATGTGAATACGGTGGATGACGAGTATCATCATTTCTTTGCCGGGATGAACTGGACAGACGCTCCATACAGATTGACCAGAGGGGAGGTATTGCGTACTCCCGCAGTCGCATTTGTCTACAGTGAGGATGGCACATCGGGTGTGAGCCGCGTCTATCACAGGTGGGCGAGAGACCACAAGCTTGCCCATGGCGACAGAACAAGGCCGGTCCTGCTCAACAGCTGGGAAGGGGTCTATATGGATGTTGAGCAGGCCACTATGGAGAAAATGATGGATGATATCGCGGCCCTGGGTGGTGACCTGTTTGTAATGGATGACGGATGGTTCGGCTCGAAGTATCAGCGTGATGACAGTTCGGCTCTCGGAGACTGGACGGTTGACCGCCGGAAACTCCCCGGGGGGATAGAAGGGCTTCTTGACGCTGCCTCCCGGCGCGGGCTCGACTTCGGCATATGGGTGGAACCGGAAATGGTCAATTCCAGGAGCGAGCTTTACGAGCGTCATCCCGACTGGGTGCTTGTCCCGCAGGGACGTCAGCCTGCCACCGGGCGAGGGGGCACGCAGATGGTGCTTGACCTGACAAATCCAGAAGTGAGGGATTATGTGGCCGGTGTGTTCGATAGTATCGTCGGCAAATATCCTGCGATAAAATATGTGAAATGGGACGCCAACATGCCGGTAAGGAACCATGGATCGCTTTATCTGGGACCCGATTGTCAGTCGCATCTATGGGTGGAGTATCAGAGAGGCCTGGAGGAGGTGTGTCGGCGCGTGAGGGATAAATATCCCGATTTGATCATGCAGTTGTGTTGCAGCGGAGGAGGCCGGGTGAATTACGGTATGCTTCCCTGGTTTGACGAATTCTGGACGAGTGACAACACTGACGCGTTGCAAAGAGTCTACATCCAGTGGGGTACATCTTATTTCTTCCCGGCGATAGCGATGGCGTGTCATATCAGCGCGGCCCCAAACCTCCAGACATTCCGGTCGATTCCGATGAAATACAGGGTGGATGTCGCCATGAGCGGACGGCTCGGTGTGGAAATCCATCCCGAGAAGATGACCGCGCAGGAGAAAGAGTTCTGCCGCAATGCCATATCGGAGTACAAGAAGTTGAGTGATGTCATACAGATGGGAGACCTTTACCGTCTGCAGTCGCCATATGACGGTAAAGGGCTCGCGTCGCTGATGTATGTCTCTCCCGAAAAGGATGAGGCTGTCTTCTACTGGTACAAGACCGAACATTTCTGCAACCAGCATCTGCCTGTGGTCAGGATGGCCGGACTCGATGCCGGAAAATATTACAAAATCAGGGAAATCAACCGCATAGACAGTCAACCACTCGAATGTGAAGGGAAAGTCTACAGTGGGAAGTACCTTATGGGTCATGGCCTTGATTTTCCATACAACCATATTCTCCCTTATTGGGAACAGCTTGATTACGCGAGCCGGGTGATACACCTGACCGAAGCTGACGGGACGGAAGTCAACGTCGCCTCGAAATGACCGCCCGGCGTCTCGACTGGAACAACAATCTTCAAAACAACAGAGAGGGTACAACCATGAAGAATACGTTTTCATTATTTTTGATGGCCGTGTTGCCGGCTGTCGGCCTTTCGGGTCAGAGCATGTCGGAATGGGACGACGTCGGGGTGACCTCCGTCAACCGCCAGGAAGCGTGCGCTCTATCGCTTCCTTTGCCCCCGGACATGTCTGTGTCGGGAAGTGTCGGAGAGGCTTCTCCATATTGCAAATCGCTTAACGGTGTGTGGAAATTCCGGTGGGTTCCGTTGCCGTCTCAGGCTCCGTCGGGATTTGAGGATGACGGCTACGATGTCTCCGACTGGGATGATATTACCGTTCCTTGCCCCTGGCAGGTCTACGCGGCCCGCAATGGCAAAGAGTGGGACAAACCGCTGTATTGCAACACGGAATATCCTTTTACATATGACAGGGAGACATTCAGCGTGATGGCCCCTCGTCCTGACGACTGGACCTACAATGACTCGATGAAGAATCCCGTGGGCAGTTACCGCCGTGATTTCTCGGTGCCGCCCGACTGGAAAGGGAGACGAGTCTATGTGAGGTTCAACGGCGTGGGACATGGCATGTACCTGTGGGTTAACGGGAAGTATGTCGGTTACAGTGAGGACAGCTATCTTCCGGCCGAGTTTGACATAACGGATATGCTGCGCGACGGGGAGAACATGATGGCTGTCCAGGTTTATCGCTTCACGAGCGGTTCTTTCCTCGAATGCCAGGATTATTGGCGGCTGACGGGAATCATGCGTGATGTGATGCTCTGGTCGGCTCCGCAGACCCGGATACGCGATTATTTCTTCACTACATCTTTTGATTCCGGATATGACGACGCCAAGGCCACGGTAGAGGTGAAAACCGATGGCCGGGATTTGAAGAGAGGTGTGGTGAGGGCTGAAATCCGCGACAAGGATGAAATCATCGCCGAGGCATCGGGCAAAATGACTTCTCCGGGTGAATACCGGCTTGTGATGGATGTCGACAGTCCGCGCAAATGGACGGCTGAGACCCCCGAGTTGTATGACCTTGTGGTGAGTCTTGAAGAGGATGGCGAGCTTGTTGACCGGAGAGGTTGCAAAGTCGGTTTCCGCCAGATAGGGATACGTCCTGACGGAGCGCTGATAATAAATGGCAGGCGTGTGCTTTTCAAAGGTGTCAACCGTCATGATTTCAGTGAGGAGACCGGACGCACGATTTCCCGTGATGAGACCGAGCGGGAAATTCTGGCGATGAAGAGGCTCAACATAAATGCTGTCAGGACGTCTCATTATCCAAATAATCCGTTTTTCTATGACCTTTGCGACAAATATGGCCTGTATGTGCTTGCCGAGGCTAACGTCGAATGTCATGGTGACTGGAGCCTTTCTGAACGTCCGCAGTTCAGGGACGCGATGGTGGAGCGTTCGCGCAACCATGTGCTGCGTTTCCGTAACCATCCGTCGATATTCATGTGGAGTTACGGCAATGAGTCGGGCCATGGCGATAACTTCGCTGCGGTGGATTCCGTCATAAAGTCTCTTGATTCCTCGCGCCTGACCCATTACGAGGGTAACAGCCGTTGGGCAGATGTGACTAGTTCGATGTATGCTGATGTCGATTCGATTGCGGTGATAGGTCGCCGCCGTCAGGCAGAGGCGGCCTCGGGGAGAACGCCCCGCCCGCATATTCAGTGTGAGAGTAGTCACGCTATGGGTAATTCCATGGGAGCTGTCAGGGAGTTATGGAATCTCTATGAGAGATATCCGGCCCTGACTGGGGAATTCATATGGGATTTCAAAGACCAGGGATTGAAAATGCCTGTGGACGGAAATCCCGGAGAGTTTTACCGGGCATATGGAGGTGATTTCGGAGACAAGCCCAACAGCGGCAATTTTTGCTGTAACGGTCTGCTGGCATCAGATTTGTCACCATCTGCCAAGACATACAATACCAAGAAAATATACCAGCCGGTTGATTTCAGTATTGATTCCGTCGGCAACATATCGATGACCAACAAACTTGTCTTCAAGGAGGTGGATGACCTGGAAATCGGTTGGATACTTTTGGCGGACGGAATCGAGGTAGCCTCGGGACGAGTGGAAAACCCGTGTCCGTCTCCAGGCGATACGCTCCCCCTGGCGATTGGATTTTTCCCTTCACCGGACAAGGAGGGGGTCGAATATCATCTTCGACTTTCGGCTACCAGGAAAACGGAAACACCCTGGGCGGACGCCGGGGATGAGGTCGCTTCGGAACAATTCCAGCTAAAAAAAGGCCGATATGTCCAGGGAGCAGCAGCCACATCTGCGCCTGTTATGGAGGAATCGGGCGACAGTATAGTGGTCAGAGCCGGGAATGTGACCGCTATATTCTCGAAATCTGCCGGTTCGCTATGCGGTTATGAGGTTGGTGGACGGCAGACCATCGATACCCCGCTGAGATTAAACTTGTTCAGATTGCCGACAGACAATGACAAACCTCATACCGAGGGCTGGGACAAGGCCGGGCTCTCGCGCCTGACGGTCGCTCCGGGAGAATGGAAAATAAATACTGACATGAGGAACGCGACCTTGAATCTCTCCATCACCGATGTCTACCGTACTGCCGGAGGAGACAGTTTCACCGTCGCCAAGAGTTTTGATGTCGTGGGGGATGGAATAATCCTCGCCGATATGAGAATAGTTCCGGCTCAGAAGGATGTCATCCTCCCGAGAATAGGCTTCAGTCTCGAGATGCCTGAGGATTTCACTGATGTCAGCTGGTTCGGGAGGGGACCCTGGGAAAGTTATGGGGATCGTAAGGAGGCCTGCTATGAAGGTGTCTATCAGGCGGCAGTGACTGACCAGCGTCCTCCCTATGTGCTCCCGCAGGAAAACGGGAACAAAGAGGATGTCCGTTGGCTCGCTGTCACCGACAAGGAGGGGAAAGGGGTCATGTTTGCCGCCCCTTCGATGATGTCGGCTTCGGTAAGCGACTATCGTCCGGAGGAACAATATACTGACCGTGACCATAGAGCGATGCATCCTCATGAAATCCGGAAAGCGTGCAAGACCATAGTCAATCTTGATGCGTTCAACCGTCCGATTGGGAATGCCAGCTGTGGCCCTGATGTAATGGAGAAATTCGAGTTGAGGGCTTCCGATGTCGATTTCGGGTTTATAATATCGCCGCTCATGGATGAGCGGACTCCCTCTCGGCTTGCAGGCAGATACAGTGAGCTGAGAGAGGTAAGACAGATGCTCATCTTTTTTAAGGGGGGCGCTCAGTTGTCCCCCCTTTCAGTATCCGCCGCGGATGGAGGCAGGTGACCGACGGCAGTTAAAAATCTATGTCCGCAGCCAGAAATCTAAAATATGATTGCTATGGTTTTATGTCGGCTCCCATGTCGCCCCTGCAATCAGACAATTTGCCGAGATAGAAAAAATCGGTAATTTTGCGCTATGAGACGACTATTTCTGTTTAACCCGGAGAATGACATTGCCCTTGGATCAGGGTTACCACGGATTACCCCTCCCCGTCAGGCCGGGTTGCTTCATAGGGCTGGCGCAATGCTCCCTTTCTGGCTTGGGGAAGAGAGGGACAGCGTGATTGTCGCCCCCGGGGATTTGACAGTAGCCACAGCATGGCGGAAAGAAATCGCGGAGATTACTGGAGTGACCGGCCCTTGGCCGGTTGCTGAATGTAGCCCCGGGGAAGAGCTGACGCCGTCTCCGTGGGGGTGGAGCCGGGATGCCGCCTGGCAATTTATGAAAGCGGCGGTGAAGGAGGAATCCATGGAGCAGATTATGGCTCATATGGATGTCAGACGCGACCTCTCGCATAGGAAGTCAGCTTTGAGGTTTCTTGATTGCTGGGTGAAACGAGGCAACCGTCTCCCGTTTACTATGCCACGACTTGCGTTTTCTGAGGAGGATGTCATGCGGTTTGTTGAGACCGTCGGAACAGTCGTGGTCAAGTCGCCGTGGTCGTCAAGCGGACGTGGGGTGTTTCCGGTGTCCTCATCGACTGTGGCTGCATCGCTGTCACGGATTGGGGGGATAATAAGGCGACAGGGATCGGTGGTCATGGAGCCGATGTTGCCAAAGTCGCAGGATTTCGCAATGCTGTTCTATTATAAGGACGGAATCGTGCGTTTTGAGGGGTATTCACTGTTTTTCAATTCCACGGACACTAACTATGGGGGAAATTACATAGGGTCTGATGATATGATTCTGGAAAAGCTCGCCCGTCTGGTGCCGCGCGATTATGTCGAATCGGTAAGGAATGAGGTGATGGGAATTCTGCCGATGGTGTTGGGGGATGGTTATGAAGGGCCGTTGGGAGTTGATATGATGGTGTGTGGAGATGAGGAGGCTGCTTACTGGATTAATCCTTGCGTGGAGATTAACCTTAGGTACACCATGGGATTCGTGGCCAAAGGTGTATGGAAGAAACTCGGCCGGGAAGGTGTCATGTCGATTGCTCCTGTGGGAGCCGCCGGCATAAAAAAGGGGGAGCGGCCGGTTATGCTCGCTCCCCGTAATGATTGGTTTGATTTTCTGTTTTCTCCTTATGCCTGAGCTGTCGGCTCGGTCGTCTCGCGGCGTTCGAGTCTGACGACATTCTCGACATGATGGGTGTGGGGGAACATGTCGACCGGACGCACGGCGGTAACCCGGTATTTCTCATCGAGCAACGCGAGGTCGCGGGCCTGGGTGGCCGGATTGCAGCTGACATACACGATTCGTTTCGGCTCGGCCTGCAGTATGACATTCACGACGTCGGTATGCATTCCGGCGCGGGGTGGATCCACAATCATCACATCGGGGCGTCCGTGGGCCTCGATGAATTCAGCTGTCAGCACATCCTTCATGTCTCCGGCGTAGAAGTCTGTGTTGTCAAGTCCGTTGACCTTGGCGTTGAGCTTGGCGTCGCGGATGGCATCTTCCACATACTCGATACCGATTACTTTGCGTGCCTGACGGGCAATGAAATTGGCGATTGTGCCGGTGCCGGTGTAGAGGTCATACACAAGCTCGTCACCTGTCAGCGCGGCAAACTCGCGGGCCACCTTGTATAAGTTGTATGCCTGGCGCGAGTTAGTCTGGTAGAAAGATTTCGGACCGATGCGGAAACGCAATCCCTCCATCTCCTCTTCGATATATGATTTGCCGGAGTGGAGTTGTATGTCAAGGTCAGCGATGGTGTCGTTGGCCTTGGTGTTGACTACATACATAAGGGATGTCAGCTCGGGGAATGAGGCGCGAAGGTCGTCGAGAACAGACTTGATTTCGACGGGGGCGTCCTCGCCGAACGACAGCACCACCATTGTCTCGCCTGTGGAAGCGATGCGTATCATCATCGTGCGCAGCAGCCCGGTCTGGGCGCGGAGGTCAAAGAATGTCAGTCTATGTTTTTTGGCGAAAGCCTTGACATGGAGACGCAGACGGTTGCCAAGATCATCCTGGAGATGGCAGCGGTCGATGTCAAGCACCTTGTCGAACGCTCCGGGAATGTGGAATCCTGCGGCATCGCGGTCGGGGAACTCCTCCTGGGAACGCATCTGCTCCCATGTGAGCCATTTCTTGTTAGAAAAGGTGTATTCCATCTTGTTGCGGTACTCGCGTGTGGCTTCCGAGCCAAGTATCGGCGTTATTGGCGGCAGCTCGACTTTAGCGATTCTGCGCAGCGCGTCCTCCACCTGTTGCTGCTTGGCTTTCAGTTGTTCGGAATAGGGGAGATGTTGCCAGCGGCATCCTCCGCATACGCCGAAATGGCTGCAGAACGGCTCGGTACGGAGGGGGGAGGGCTTCACGAGCCGCTCGATGTGACCTTCCGCGTAGGAGTGTTTTTTGCGGTCTATCTTGATGTCGGCAATGTCTCCGGGTGCGCCGTAGGGGATGAACACCACCATCTCGCCGTGTCGGGCGATGGCGTTGCCTTCCGCGGCCACGGCTGTTATCTCAAGCCCTTCCAGCAAGGGTAGTTCTTTTCTTTTTCTGCCCATGTCTATAGTGGCAATGTCAATTAAATCGAATAATATGGAAAAAAGCGAAAAGCAGATAACACCATGTCCCGGCATGGTGTTATACAGTTTACAGGCTGCAAAGTTACGATTTTCCGGCCGTTTTTAACTTACGGGAATGAAAAAAATATATGTCGGTTTGGCGTTTATCGTTGAATTTTCGTAACTTTGCAAAACGCTCGGGGCGATTCTGACGGTCGGTTTGCACGACTGTTCCGAATAAGCCCCATACAACCGCACATAATAACAATAAATCAAATATTTGACCAGAACGGTTAATAACTTTAATCTAAACAAGTCAACCAACCCATGGCAAAAAAAATCTACACTTTCGGCGACGGCAAGGCTGAAGGAGATGCCTCGATGCGCAACCTCCTCGGCGGCAAAGGTGCCAACCTCGCTGAAATGAATCTCCTGGGGATGCCCGTGCCTCCCGGTTTCACAATCACAACCGAAGTCTGCACCGAGTACACTCAGTATGGCCGCGATTATGTGGTTAAGGATATCAAAGCCGATGTCGAAAAAGCCATCGCCCATGTTGAATCCCTCACAGGAAAGAAATTCAATGACCCTGCCAACCCGTTGCTTGTGTCGGTGCGCTCCGGCGCCCGTGCTTCTATGCCGGGTATGATGGATACCGTCCTGAACCTCGGTATGAATGACGCCACCGTTCAGGCTCTCGCTGAAAAGAGCGGCAATCCCCGCTTTGCCTGGGACAGCTACCGTCGTTTCGTCCAGATGTACGGCGACGTTGTTCTCGGTATGAAGCCCAAGACCAAGACCGAAACCGATCCCTTCGAGGCCATCATCGACAAGGTGAAGGAGGAGAAGGGGGTGAAATTCGACACCGAACTCACCGTTGAGGACCTTCAGGAACTCGTTAAGCGTTTCAAGGCCGCTGTCAAGGATTATACCGGCAAGGATTTCCCCGATTCCGCATGGGATCAGCTCTGGGGAGGTATCTGCGCCGTGTTTGATTCATGGATGAACGAGCGCGCCATCCTTTACCGCCGTATGAACCAGATTCCCGAGGAATGGGGAACTGCCGTCAACGTTCAGGCTATGGTTTACGGTAATATGGGTAACAACTCCGCTACCGGTGTGGCCTTCTCCCGTGACGCTGCCACCGGCGAGAACATATTCAATGGTGAGTACCTCATCAACGCTCAGGGCGAGGATGTGGTTGCCGGTATCCGTACCCCCCAGCAGATTACTGTCGAGGGTTCACGCCGCTGGGCTGCTCTTCAGGGTATCTCAGAGGAGGAACGCGCTGCCAAATATCCCTCGCTTGAGGAGTCAATGCCTGTATGCGCCGCCGAGCTTATCGCCATCGCTAACAAGCTGGAGGGTTACTTCAAGGATATGCAGGATATGGAGTTCACAATCCAGGACGGCAAGCTCTGGATGCTCCAGACCCGTAACGGTAAGCGCACAGGTGCGGCTATGGTCCGCATCGCCATGGAGCTGCTTCGTGCCGGTGAAATCGACGAGAAGACAGCCCTGCTCCGTATGGAACCCCAGAAACTCGACGAGCTTCTCCACCCCGTATTCGACAAGGACGCCCTCAAACGTGCCCTCGTTGTAGCCAAGGGGCTTCCCGCATCTCCCGGTGCCGCAACCGGTCAGATTGTCTTCTTCGCAGATGACGCTGAGGCTTGGGCCGAGAAGAAAAAGAAAGTTGTCCTCGTCCGTATCGAGACATCTCCCGAAGACCTCCGCGGTATGGCGGTGGCTCAGGGTATCCTCACAATGCGCGGCGGTATGACAAGCCACGCCGCAGTGGTTGCCCGTGGTATGGGTAAGTGCTGCGTTTCCGGTGCCGGTGAAATCAAGGTTGACTATGAGGCCCGTACCGTTGAAATGGGTGGCAAGACCTACAAGGAAGGTGATTGGATTTCACTCAACGGTTCTACCGGTGACGTTTACGATGGCCAGGTGCCCACAGTTGAGCCTGAACTCGACGGTGACTTCGGCGCAATTATGAACCTTGCCGCCAAATACACCAAGACCCTTGTACGCACCAACGCGGACACCCCCCGCGACGCCAAGCAGGCCCGTCATTTCGGTGCCCAGGGTATCGGTCTCTGCCGTACAGAACATATGTTCTTCGAAGGTGACCGTATCAAGGCTGTCCGTGAGATGATTCTTGCTTCAGATGTTGAAGGCCGCAAGGCAGCTCTCGCCAAGCTCCTCCCGATGCAGCGTGGCGACTTCGAAGGAATCTTCACAGCTATGGACGGCTACGGAGTGACCATCCGTCTGCTCGATCCCCCTCTGCACGAGTTCGTGCCTCATCAGACCGCTACCCAGAAGGAACTGGCTGATGAGATGGGCATCACCCTCGCCGAAGTGAAGGCAAAGGTTGACGCACTCGAGGAATTCAACCCCATGCTCGGTCACCGTGGTTGCCGTCTTGGTATCACATATCCCGAGATTACCGAGATGCAGACCCGCGCCATTATCGAGGCCGCTCTCGCCGTCAAGGCCCGTGGCATCGATGTGAAGCCCGAAATCATGATTCCTCTGGTTGGCTCCCTCAAGGAAATCCAGAACCAGGCCGACATCATCCATATCACCGCCGCCAAGGTATTTGAGGAGCAGGGCCGCTCACTGCCCTATCTCGTAGGTACAATGATTGAGGTTCCCCGTGCGGCTCTCGTAGCCGACCAGATTGCTACCGTGGCTGAGTTCTTCTCGTTCGGTACCAACGACCTCACTCAGATGACCTTCGGCTTCTCTCGTGACGACGCTCCCAAGTTCCTCAAGTTCTACAAGGAACACGGCATCATCAAGACCGATCCCTTCGAAGTCCTCGACCAGGAAGGTGTAGGCCAGCTCGTTGAAATGGGTGTCAAGAAAGGCCGCTCAGCCCGTCCCGAACTCAAAGTCGGCATCTGTGGCGAGCACGGTGGCGAGCCCAGCTCCGTCAAGTTCTGCGCCAAGCTTGGCATGAACTACGTCAGCTGCTCCCCATTCCGCGTGCCCATCGCCCGTGTCGCCGCGGCGCAGGCTGCCATCGAAGATTAAGAAATACCCCCTTATTATAAGTTACTTAGGCGGTAAGTCCTCTAACACAGAGGCTTATCGCCTAAGGTATTTTAAGGCGGTAGGTGCATTTGAACATGGATATGTGTACTAATGAACGGAAATGTTGTCCAAAATCAGCACCATTTTCAAAGGGTTGTTGTCCGCGTGTTGTCCACTTGTAAAACAATGATAAACAAACAATAACATATAATTTTGCTATGGCTACATTCAAAGCTGTTGTCAGACGGCCCAGAGCGGACGGATTTTACTCGGTCTATATCCGTGTCACGCACCGCCGTCAGACTTTATTCATCAAGACCGACAAGATGCTCACCAAACGAGAGCTGACCCGCAAGGGCGAGATTGCAGACGCTTTCGTGTTGCAGTTCTGCACCCAGAAAATTCTGGAATACCAGGAGCGGTTGAACCGGCATGACATAGCGCAGTGGACCGGCGCACAGGTTGTAGAGTTTCTGACAACTCCCGATGAGGTTATCTCCTTCTCGGACTATGCCCGCAAGCACATCGACCGGCTAATCGACAACGGACAGGAACGCAGCGCGAAGAATTATAAACTCGCCCTGCAACACATGGAGCGATACATGGGAACGAACCAAATCAAGTTTGCGCAGCTCACGTCAGTGACCGTCAACAAGTGGTTGGCCACGTTGAGCGGGACGGCACGGGCAAAGGAGATGTATCCTGTATGCATCCGTCAGATATTCCGTGCAGCCATTGACGAACTGAACGACTACGACAACGGCATCATCCGAGTAAAGACTAATCCGTGGGGAAAGGTCAAGATACCTGCCGCCGACCTCCCCAACAAGAAGGCTATCACCGCCGAGGCTTGCCGGGCATTCTTTGCGGCCCCGCTGCCCGAAAGCAAGATGACCGACCCCCTGCCGGAGTTAGGTCGGGATGTTGCGATGATGTCTCTGTGTCTGGCCGGCATGAACACTGTCGATATTTACAACCTGCGCAAAGAGGACTACTACGGAGGTATCATCCACTACAAGCGGGCCAAGACCACAAGAAGCCGCCGCGATGACGCATACATCGAAATGCGGGTGCCGGAGGTGATAAAGCCATTGTTCGACAAGTACAGGGCCGGTGACCATACCGACCGCCTGTTTCGTTTCTGCGACCGCTTTTCTACATCGGACAGTTTCTGTGCCAACGTCAACACAGGCATCAAGAAAATCTGTGAGGTCATGGGCATGACCGACCCGAAGAAACGCTACTGCGTCTATACGTTCCGCCACACTTGGGCGACCACGGCACAGAACGACTGCGGGGCCACACTTGCGGAGGTTGGCTTTGCGATGAACCACTCACATGGTTATACAATCACTCGCGGGTATGTGCGCCCCGACTTCACACCGGCATGGGAGCTGAACGAGAAAGTTATTGATTTTATCTTCTTCAGCGATGCAACCTCGCGGCGCGTGGCACAGGAGAAGCCGGAAGAAGATGGATTGTTCCGGCTGTCGCCGAAGATGCTCATCCGTGCGGCGGCATTCTTTCAAGGCAAGTGTCTGGCCAACTTTGAGGACATCGGCTATTCTAACATCGAGGAGGTCACACAGGCGTTGGTTACGGAATTCCCTGCCGACATCCCCGACCGCTCGATGGTGCAGTTCAAGATTGTCAACCTCGACAACGGCAAGGTGTACGTTTACGAGCATCAGAAGGGCAAAGGCTTCAAATGACCTTTTGCCCGGCTCCGCGAAAATGGTTCAAGGGTCACGCCTCGGTGTGGCTCTTTTTCTTTTTCGCGCAACTTTTTCTTTTTCTCCCTCTCGTCCTCTGATTGGCGAAGCCTAAAAAAAGAAAAATTCCTCGCGCGTGTGTATGTACGCGCGTATCGTCGAATCAATATATTTCTTTTTATTTTTCTTTTATTTCTTTTTTATCAAAAGAAAGGTTTCGGAAATAATACCCTTAAATTCCGAAGTTTGGGAAAGAAATAGCAATAACTTCCGAAAGAATGTGCTTAACTTCGGAAGAAATAGCAATAACTTCGGAAGAAATAAGGATAAATGGGTAAGGAATTTCGCCCGAAAAACCGCCAAAAATGCCCTAAAATTAGCCTGTTTTTTGACCCTTAAAATCTTCGTGTTTTCGCTTGTTGCGCAATAAATAATCATTGCGGGAATTTATGCCCTTTATTTCGGAAGAAAAGGCAATAACTTCCGAAAGAATGTGAATTACTTCGGAAGAAATAATAATTATTGGGGAAGAAATGCCGCAAAGTTCGGAAAGAATAACCTTTATTGGGGAAATAATAGGGATTATTGGGGAAACAATTTCGGAAATGAAAATGCCGAGCTGCAAGGCCCGGCAGGGTTCTAAAAGTAGAGAAAAATAGACGGCTGCGGTTAGTTGTCGTTGTCAGCGGCGAGGTCTTTAAGACGCTGTTCTATCGTGGTGGTGATTTCACCGGCCAACGACACCTCAGCAGACACGGACTGCATCTGCGGTGTGTGGTACCGCAACAGTTTCTCCTGTATCGTGGCGCGGTCCTTCGGCTCCATCATCATCATATCTATGTCGAAATCGGAAATAACGAGCGGGTTGCCGTCCGCGTCTGCCAATACAACTGAGTTATACACTACTCCTTCCTTATCTCTGAACTCAATCGTGCGTGGCGAGCCGTCCATGTTTGTCTGTGGCTTCGGCTCAAAATACGCAGTCGAGTGAGCGCGTAATTGCTCTTTGAGCGGGTTGGGTTTGTTGGGTGTGCCTTTCTGACGGCCACCTGTTTTTCTTCCTTGTGCCATGTGACTAATAAGTTAAAGATGTGATGCAAAGGTATGAGTTTACCTTTGCTCCGTAATTATAACTTTTTAATCTCTACATCACAATGGCAGCACAAGGAGGCATCATATCAGCCGCGATGGAACTCATCAAAGAGAAAGAACGTCAAGGCGATAAGGCTATGGACAGGTTGCATGACGGATTCAAGACCCAGATGCAGCTCACGGCCAATCAAGGTAGTTGGACGGGTGACGCAAAGCCCTCCCAAGTAATCAAGGAGAAAGAGACCGTGACCAAGGTCAAAGAGCCGGAGGAGGAAAAGGAAGATAAACCCTCTGATTCCACTCCTGCCCCCGCACCTGCGCCGACCGATGATAAGAAAGACGAGAAAGACATTGCCGATATTGGCATTATCGGACTCGCACAGGGAGCAAAGTAAGTTTAACCTCATACATCATCAACGACATGGGCATTATAGGCAGTGCAATAGGCGGAGCATTGGGCATCGGAGCAAGTATCTTCGGTGGTATCAGTGCATCCAAAGCCATGAAGAAGGTCAAGAAGAATCTTGAGGGTCAGATGAAAGAAAACCAAGATTGGTATGACCGCCGATACAACGAGGACGCGACACAACGTGCCGATGCACAGCGCATCCTCACGATTACAAATGACAATATCCGACAGCGTAATCAAGCGGCAGCAGGAGCGCAAGCCGTCATGGGAGGCACCGAGGAGAGTGTGGCGGCAGCAAAAGCGGCCAACAATCAAGCTCTCGCGGATGCCACATCACAGATTGCCGTCAACGGCGAACGCCGTAAAGACCAGATTGAGGGTCAGTATATGCAGACCAAGGCCGACCTCAACGAGAAACTCAACAATCTGGAACAGGCCAAAGCGCAGAATACCGCACAGGCTGTGCAAGGAGTAGCCCAGGCAGGTTCCAACATGGCAAGCGTATTCTAACAGCATTTCACGATGACAGACCCCAATAGACCAATCATAGACACCCGTACAACGGTGGTAGGCGCACAGCCGCCCGCCGCCGCTCCTGCGGGCAGTGGAGGCTCGACACCTCCTGCTCAACCGGCTCCTGCGCCGATTACTCCCGCCGGTTCCTCATCGACTACGGTCAAGACAACATCCACGGTTCCTATCTCAACGACAATCCCGGAGCAATACACCGCGAGCAGTTATGCTGAACTCATTCCCCAACTTGAAAAGCGTATGGCCGAGTATAAGCCGCTTTCCGAGGAGGAACTGAAGAAGCTGCGCCGCCGTCAGAAGGCCGAGGGTATAATCAGCGGAATATCGGATGCAGCACAGGCCGTGTCTAACCTCATCTTCACTCAACACTATGCGCCGAACATGTATAATCCTAAAGAGGGTATGTCGGTCAAGGCCAAAGAGAGGTTTGAAAAGGAGAAGGCACAGCGCGAGGCTGATGCTGACAAATATCTCCAATATGCCCTCACCATCGGTAAGATGAAGGATGCCGACAAGGAGCGCGGTTTACAAGCATGGAAAACAGAGCAGACTCTCGCACGTCAAGACCGTGCTTATGATGCAGGACGCAAAGACCGCGAGGACGATGTAGCTTTCCGCAACAAGGATTATGACGAGCGTGTGCGTCAGTGGCAGGCAGGGTTCGACCGTCAAGGCGAATGGCATAAGGAAGAAGGTGAGCGTTGGGAGCGTCAGTTCAAGGAGAGTGTACGCCAATTCAATGTCAGCGCGGCCAATGAGAGGGCGCGAATAAACATGGAAAGCCAACGTCTTGCCCACGCCATGAAAGAGGGTCAAATGACATTCAACCTCGGTTCCGGCAACGGCAATGTCACTCTGACTCTCGACAAGCTCAACGCCCAGACTGTATCACGCATTTACAGCACTCTGCCCGAAAGCGTCCGCTCACAGGTGCAGGGCGACCCGATTGTGCAGAATGGCTTTGTTGTGGGTTACAAGCCACCTACTACCGAGGCAATGCTTATCGCCATCGGTGCCAATGTGGAAAGCTCACCGGCCACGCAGAATGCAATCAAGCAGGTTGCAGGACTTGAAACAGGTACGAAGCCCGCAGGTTATTAACCAGATTATCATCTACAAATATGGCTAATCCCAACGATAATTTACGCAGACTGTATCAAAACGGATTAAAGCATTTCTCTTTGCCCGATTTCGATACATTTCAACAAGACATGAAAGACGAGCAGAAACGTAGGCGGTTCTACACCAATATGCAGGAGGCCTACTCTCTGCCCGACTTTGATACGTTTTCGCAGGACATAGGCGCGGTTGTTCCTCCTGCTCCGGCACAACCGGCGGCACAGGCTCAATCACAGCCACAGACAACCACCGCAACGGTAAAGCCTATAACCGATACCACCGCTGAACAGGCGAGTGTGCAGCAGCCTGTTCAGACATCCGCACAGCCCCCGCAACCTCAAGGTTGGACTCCCTCGCCGATACAAAAGCAATTTTTCCAATTTCAGATGGAACAGGCCAACGCTCGTTTAAAGAAACAAAGCGAGGAGGCCCAGCAGCGCATGGAGGGTATAATGAAGGGCAACAAGCCCGGTGCCTTCATGGGCGAGCGTGAGTTTAATCCCGCCACAGGCGAAATGGAAACGGCATACTACACCACACAGGGTGAACGTGTGCCCACCTCAATGCAGCAGCGTAAGGCCAACAGCGACTATCATCAGTGGTGGGAAAATAACACAGAGGCGGGTCAGCGGTCAAAGGAACAGCGTTTACAGCGCGAGTTTGATGCCCGTCTCTCCGGCCTATGGCAACGTCATAATCCTACAGAGGGAGAAAATGCAGCGGAACAGGCGTGGTCGGCTGCGGAGAGTGCTTACTATTCAGCAGTAGACCGTAATCGCAGAAATACAAATCTGATGATGCTTAGTGCTGGGAATAGTGCTGAAGCAGCGTCAATCAGTCAGATGGAAACGGTAGATAATTTCACCGATAGATTGACCACCCATGACATGGATTCCCTAATGGATAATGCATGGAACAATCTTGGCGAAGAGGGACAAAAGGCCCTCATTGATGATTGTTACCAGATGTTGCGTTATCGTTATCCCGGTGCAGACGGACTTGTACTTTATAATCAAGCCAAGGAGTTTGCGCGTCAGCAATCAGACCTCAGAATGTATAATCTTGCCGTTGAGAAGAATTTGCCGAAAAGCAATCTTGAATATTTTATGCGCAAGATTGGCGATATGAACTTCGTAACCAACATCGGCAAAGGTATTGCTGTGAATCGAGTGAAGAAAACCGGCGACATGGCAGCATACGAAGCCGCCAACGAACAATACCGACAGGACGGCCACAAGATACTTGACGTGGCCGGCATGGTCGCAGGTTTCGCACTCGACCCTACCACATGGATGTCCGCAGGTGTCGGCGGTGCCGCAGCTCGCGGCAGTATGTGGCTTGGCGGTCGTTGGTTGGCAGGTAGAGGAGCCTCAGCAATGGTCACCCAAGCTGCTTCACGTCAGTTCGCCACATCTATGACAGGCCGCATTGTCGGTGGTATCGCCGGAGGTGCAGCCAACTTCGGCACATTCGAGGGTGTCAAGGAAGTGGAGAACCAATTCGCCCACGGTGGTAAGGTTGCTACAATGGATGAAAACGGCAACCTTCTCCGTGAGGGACGGTATGTCAACGAGGGCTATTCAGCCGGAGCGGTAGCAGGTCAGTTCGGCCACGGCCTCATGATGGGTGCCGCAGTCGGTTGGCTCGGCCCTGTGTCTGGAAACGTGTCCGACAAACTTGTGCGGGCCACGTCAAGCACCGTTGGCAAGGTTGCCACTCGCGCAGGTGTCTATACAGGTGCCACTCTCGCCGAGGGTACAATCTTCTCCGTCCCCGAATGGATAGACGGCAAGCGCGATGCAATGGACGTGTGGAATGACAACATGGCCATGATGGTAGGCTTCAAGACCAAGCACATACTCAAGAGCGCAGGTGGTGTCCTCGGCGACCTCAAGGCATCTTTCGACAGCCCGACCAACGGGCAAAAGAACCGCCTCAACTTTGAGAGCCGTCTGCGTCAGCGCATGGACGCTCCTTCCGATGGTGGTATGGCTCTGACCGAGGACGAAACGGCAGAACTCAAACGCTATGGCTATGACCTGCGCGACCTTGTTGAAAGTTCAGAGCGCACAGGCGACCCTGCCGAGGGTAGTCTGATAGCCCAGAACGCCCCGGAAATCGTCAGCCGTCTTACCGACATGGTAACCGACCCGCATGTCAGCGAGGCAGCACGAGCCAAGATGTATTACTACGCCACGGGCCGTCGGCTCCCGATGTCAACTGTGATGAAAGGAGAACTCATAGAGGACGGCAATGGCGGTTTCATCGTGGAATCGCAGGGAGCCAACGGCGTTATCACCTCCCGCTCGTTCAAGAGCCGCAAGGCCGCTGACCTTGAATTGGAGCGCATCAAGCGTCAAACAGAACTCAACACAATCGAAATCGGCGAGCGTTATCAGCAGATAGTTGACGTGGATAACAGAATGCAGGAGGCAAGCAGAAGAGTTGCGGCCAAATATGGTTGGGACCCCGTAGAGGTATATAAAACCTATGAAACTGTAAGGGACAATAGCTTTGGACGTGGCGAATCAAATGAACTCACAGAGGTTCAGAAGAATATATACGGTAAAATTATATCAGAGTTTGAGCAACTTAAGGAGAATAAGGATTTAGCCACCGAAAAGCGCAACGCTATCAATGAGAAATACGGCGTTGATATTGACGGAGCAATCCGCAAGGAGGCCAACCGCCGCACACTCCAAGAACAGACGGCCATAGATGAGTATATAGAGGCTCTGATACCAAGCCGAGCCAAATCCTCTTTCACTGGACCCAAATTACTTGAAGGTGAAAATTTGACGCAAAAAGTTGAGGATGCGGAGGAAGTAGAGGCAACTGAGATGAACGATGAACAGGCCGCACGGCAAGGTGATGCCGAGAGTGAGCCGATTGACCCGCGTTTCGACAGCTCCACCGACCCGGCCCCGGATTACGACCCGCATCAGCCCGGAGGCGAACAGGCTCCCATAGGCCGTGCGGTTATGAAATACCAAGACCGACCTGTTGAGGTGTTGAGTGGCCGCGTGGTGATGATGGAGGACGGCACAATGATTGACAACGAGCGCAGCGATGACTCTATTGTCATTCGTGACCTTGCCACAGGTAAGGTTGAGATGGTTTCACCCGAGGCCATTCTTACTTATGAAGAGTATGCGCCCACCGCCACAGATGTGGCCGAACCCATGCCCACCGAGGCCGAGGACCCCGCAGGAGATGTGCAACCACAATCCCAATACACCTCCGGCCAAATTAAGATACGCAACTCTGATGGCACGGAAACTCGCGGTGTCCTCACCGGCTATGTAGATGAGAATGGTAACCATGAGTATTATGTAGAAGGCGACCTGCAACACCTCCACTACGCATCTGACCACGAACTCGACAACATTCTCTCCGAGTATGTGCCGGACGAGCCGCAGCCGTCAGCCGAGCAATCCCAAGCAGCCACCGACCGCGTTTACCCGGAAGGAGTTACTGACACCGAGGCATACAACAAAGGCCTTGAAGATGGAGCTGCATACACCTCAATGTCTGATGAGGAACTCAACAGCAAAATTGAACGGTTCAGTAATGAGAGCGAGGTATCAAGCCTTACAGACTATGGCCGTGGATGGTTGGAAGCACTAAAGCAGGAACAGCAGCGCAGAATACAGGCCGCTCAGTCTCAACAACCCGAACAGACTGCACCCATCGAGCCTACACTTGCCCCAGCTCCTGCTGCTACTCCAGAGCCGACCCCCACACCTACAACGGAACCGACTCCTGCACCCGTACCCGCCGAGGCACCGCAGGGTGAGGTTGCCATGCCCACAGGCGTGAACCCTGTTGGCACTATTGCCATACCTCAACGAGACGGTAGCACACGCACATTCACCGTTGGCAAGGATGCCGAGGGGCAGAATGTAGTTATTGACGACCGAGGCTTTATGTGGGCGCATGACGGCAACGGCAATGCCATGCAGCCATATTCGCCCGGAGCCAACGTCCCTACATGGACAGATGTGCAGCTCTCCAAATTGGGCGCAATTCAGCCCGCCAACGAGCAGCCGGCCACCGTTCCCAATCAGCCCGAAACCGTTCTCAATTCTGGAGAAACGCCCCAAAATCCTACGGAAAACGCCGTTTCAACCGCTGAAACCGTTCCCAATCCCGCCGTTCCCGTAGAGAACGTACAGGAAACATCGGCTCCGACAGCAGAACCGACACCACTGCAACGTATTCCCCGCGATGCAAAGGGTGAACCAATCTTTGAACAGGCCGAGAACCCGGAGCATGGTTGGGATGCACTTGTGGAATTTGCCGAGGGTGATGCATCCACCGCCAAAGAGATTGCCGACACCATGGCCGAGGAGAAGCGCAAGGCGTATGAGAAAGCCCAAAAGCAGAAACCGAAGGGTAAGACCCCGACCGAAATACTTGCATCTAAGAAGGCAATCTCCGCAGAACTCGTACAGGCCGAGCAGGAATACAACCTGTGGCAGCAGATGGCGAATGTCGAACAACGCCGACAGGATGCAATCCGCTCACAGCAGGAGGCAGAGTCCCGACAGAGAGCCGCAGAACGAGCCGAGGCCGAGAAAGCGGAGCGAGCAGCCCGCGAGGAGGCCGCACGACAGGAGCGTGAGGCATTGGAGGGTATTCCAGAGTGGCACCTTGACACACCCGAAAATGCCCGCAAGCGCGGTGTGCGCCGTTTTAGTGGTCAAATGTTCACCCGACAGGAACCTGTGCAGGGTGTTGTCGGCAAGGAGGTCGAGGTCAAGTTTTCACAGAAAGACCTCCCCAAAGGTCATGTGGCCGTCATTGAGGCATCGCAGTTACAGCCCTCGCACATACAGGGACAGCGCAACCCCATGTTCTTTATTGAGGAGGCTCAGCCCAAGAACAGAGCAGAGGCCGTATCTATGTATGCCGCCAAGGAAATGGCAGAAGGAATCCGACCGCAGGAAATTACAGGCAGTGCAACCGCCTACACAGGCGCACCGACCGTCAATACTCGCGGTGAGGTTATACAGGGTAACAATCGCTCTGACGCTCTCCGCTATCTGTGGGATAATCACCTGCCCGAACAGCAGCAGACCTATAAGCAATACCTTCTTGACAATGCCGAGCAGTTGGGCCTCGCCTCCGAAGCTATCAACGCCATGCAGCATCCTGTCCTTGTCAATATGCTTGACGTTGACGATGCTGAGGCAATCCGTTTGGGTCAAATGACCGCCCAGGACACCGAGAGTGGCGGCATCGAGCGTATCAAACCCAAAAATGTAGCCCAGAAACTCGGTGAGGATATGCGCTCGTTTGCATCACAGTTACTCCGCAGCGGTGATGAGGAGGCCACATTCGGTCAGCTTGTAGACCGCAACGGTACCGAGGTACTGAAATGGATGGCACAGAAAGGTGCTATCACCAACACACAATATCAGTCTGCATTTGACAGCAAGGGCAATCTCACCGCCGAGGCTAAGAACGACTTGCAGAAAATTCTGTATCAAGCCGTGTTCAAAGGAGGCTCACAGCAGTTGGAGGAAATGTTTGACGCACTTCCGGCCAAGGCTCAACGTGCAATCCTCTCAACGGCCTTCCGTGATATGGACTCACCCTTTGCAGGGAAAATGCTCCCCGAAATCCAAGCGTCCATTGCCGCATATCATCAGCTCATGAGCGACCCCACTTTTGCAGCCGCCAAGAAAATGGAGGAGGCTCTAAGGGCTGTTGAGGCTTTCAAACTGTCAATTCAACTCGATGACAGGTTTGAGCAGTACATGCCTGCCGATAATTTTAGTAACTTTGCATTGCATCTGGCCGCGATGTATAAAGCCAATGATATGTCGCAATCGACAATCGCGGGTTATTTCAACCAGATGTATGACCTCGCGCAAGGCAAGAAAGCCGCTACTCTCTTTGAGGAGGCCGACACAACAGAATATCCGCTTGCGGACGTTATTCAACAAGTATTAAATATAGATTATCAACCTGCGAAGAATGGAAACAACGATGTCGCAAATGGAGGTGCTGATGTGGCTCTCCGTAATCAAGATGGCCAAGGAGGGCAACTCCGAGGCAATGAACCACCTGCAAGTGGAGAACAAAATCCGACAGGAACAGAACCGTCCGACCGTGGAGCAGGAACTTCAGATGATAGCCGAGCAGCAGCCGAAGCAGTAAAGACTGAGGCCAAGCCGGAGCCGCAAGCACCGGCCACCGTGCAATCAGCAGTCGAGGCCGCATCCGCACAGGTGAACACCGAGCCGACCCATGCACAGGCCGAGGCCGGTAATTACAAGAAAGGCCATGTAACTATCGGTGAGTTTGACATTACCATAGAAAACCCTGCGGGCAGTCTGCGCAAAGGTGTTGACGCTGACGGCAAGGAATGGAGTACACAAATGGCCAATACCTATGGTTACATCAAGGGAACCGAGGGGGTTGACGGCGACCATATTGACGTGTTCCTGCATGAGAACATGGATGAATGGAATGGCCGCAAGGTCTTTGTCGTTGACCAGACTAATACCGATGGCTCTTTCGATGAACATAAGGTGATGCTTGGCTTCAATGATAAGGATGAGGCCATGACCGCCTACCTCGCCAACTATGATAAGACGTGGGCCAACACTCACCCCGGCCTCCGTATCTCCGAAACAAACATTGAGGATTTCAATAAGTGGGTGCAGTCGAGCCACCGCAAGACCAAACCCTTCGCCGAATATTCCACCGTCAGCAAGGTTGTTGATGAGGTACCTGTCAAGACCGAGCCGCAACAGCCGGAACCAAGCGAGACACCTGCACAACCTGCGGCCACCATAGAGGGCGAGGGTTACAAGATTCAGCCTAAGCCCTACACCAACAAGCAGGGCAAGACCCTTGACACCTATCTGGTAACTTTCTACCGCGATTTCTCCAAAGAGGAATTGTCGGCCCTGCGCGCGAAAGCCAAGGCTCTGAAAGGTTGGTATGACCGCGAGAGCAAAGGTTGGATGCTGCGCAGCAGTGACGATGCCAAAGCCTTTGCCGATGAGGTTGCTGCCAAAAGTGAGGACGAAGTTGCTGACGAGGCTCCCCTATCAATGGCTGACATGGAGAAAACAAACTCCGTTCCCAGAACTAAGTCAACCGCCAAGTCCGAAAGCCCGATAAAGCAGGTTGATGTTGAGGGAGTGTTCGATGCGCTCAAGGCCAAAGGCGAAACCAAGCTGAGCGACCATGCCGCGCCCGTAGGGGAACCCAAACCGAAAAAGCGTAAATGGATTAGTGATGAGGATGCCGATGAGTTTGACAGCCTCCGCAAAGACCTGCGCAGCCACTTCGGTAAGGACGGCGACATCGTGCAGGAGGCCGGACCCGAATACGGCAAGCCCAAACCAAAACAGATGGATGCCGAGGTGCTGCGCATGGGTACCCGCATGACCTATATTATGATGAAAGGCGGTCTGCGCTCCTTCTCCGACTACTGCGAGGCCATGAAGGACGAACTGCCCGACATCTTTGATGAAATGCGTCCGCACCTCAAATCCCTGTATGCCGCCGCACAGAACATGGAGGAGGTGATAGAACTCGGATGGGATGAAGAAATGGACGACCGAAAGACCGTCAAGGCTTTTGACGTTTACAACTTCGACAAGCCCGGAGCCAAGGACATCATCTCCACAGCTCGACATACTGTTGATGAGAACGCCTCACAACAGCAGACTGACCAGATTATTCAAACACTCAAAGACCAACGCAATGAGCAAAGAAAAAAAGAGGCTGACGAAACATCAGCAGATACAGAAACTATTATCGACAAAGCAGAGACTACTGCAAGTCAAGTCGAAAGTAAACTCGAAGCTGCAAACTCTGAGGAAGATGCCGAAAGACTCTCTCGTAGCCTCGACAAAGAATTAGAGGAGGTCAATAAACAACTCGCCCTCCTTGGCTACTATGAGGCAGACCCGGTTGACAAGGATTTCAACGAGGCCTACGGCTATATGCGTAATGCAGAGCGCAAGGCCGTACAGGATGCCCACCGCCTCGCCACACAGTTAGCCGCTGACCTCGGCATAACCATAGCCCCCAAAGACAAGGTTCGCAAAGCCAAATACGGTTTTGGCAGCAAGATTGCCCGTAGCAATGTCGCTCCTGCCGGGGGTGAGGTTTACATCACCCTACCACTCGCAGAGGACCGCGAGCTGTCAATCTGGCTGAGCCTCGACAAAAACGCGCCGTGGCGTGATGGTGGGCGCGCGGACAGAACTGATGAGGACTTGATGCTCACGCATATCATGTACCGTGTCGAAAACCCCGGCGCGGGCGGCATGAGCCGTTATGTGTCGGGCAACCACAATACCCGCCCTACCATTCCTTATGATGAGCTGCTGTCCGACATTCGCCGGTTGGTACGGACATATCTCCCCGATGAACAGGTTAAGCCCGCCACACCTCTGGCACCGCAGCCCGGAGAGGACATCGTGGACATGGCAAAGCGTGTCGCATCCGACAAAGAGACGAAAACACCTGCCGTAGAGTCTCAACTTGCCATTAGTGACCTGTTTGGCGGTCTATTCAATGAGCAGACACCGCAAACGACCGCACCTGCAAAGAAGGAAATAGCCGAGCGCAAATCCAAATCAGAAACATCAACATCTAAACCCAAATCCGATGAAAAGAAAACTGACGTACAACCTCGCACCGAAGGAACCGGGCGAGGGAGACAGCAACCGCGACCTGATGAACCGTTGGGAGAGGGCGCAAAACATGAAGATGAGCGAACTGACGGAGGAAGAATGGCTCAACGTGGTGGAGAGCATACTGTGTCTGACTCCGACAGAGGCGCAGGAGTATCTGGACTACATCCGAGCGAGCGAGGCGTAACCACACCCCACACACCTGCCGTACCCAAGAACACCCGCAACAATCATGCCGAGCGCGGTACAGACTACGCTCCCAAAGGCGAGAAGGCCCGTATTGATGCCAACATCGCCGCTCTGGAACTCGCAAAGAAACTCCTTGCCTCCAGCGCAACGGCCACTCCGCAGGAGATGGCCATACTCCGCAGGTATAGCGGTTGGGGTGGCCTTGGTGCCGCTTTCAACGAGGGTAGCGCATGGGCACCCAATCCCATTAACAAACGCCTCCGCGAAGCACTGACCCCGGAAGAATACCAAGCCGCTGTAATGAGCCGCAACAGCGCATACTACACCCCTGCGGCAGTCATTGATGTAATGTGGGATGTTGCAAAGGCTCTCGGTTTCAAGGGCGGCAACATCGTTGAGGGTTCAGCCGGTATCGGCAACATCATAGGCTTGATGCCTACCGACATCAGCGAGCGCAGCAACATTCACGCCGTGGAGATTGACCCGACCACCGGCGGCATCCTGTCATTGCTCTACCCGGACGCACAGGTAGAGGTGCAGGGGTTTGAACAGACCCGCATCGCCAACGGCAGCGTTGACCTCGCCATTACCAATGTGCCTTTCGTCACCGACCTCCACGTCATGGATGAGAGCGGCGACAGTGACCTCTCCAAGAAATTCCGTGACATCCACGATTTCTGTATTGCCAAGAACGTGCGCAAACTGCGTGAAGGTGGTATCGGTATCTTCATCACGTCAAGCGGCACACTCGACAAGTCTCAGAAGCTCCGCACCTGGCTTGTGGGCAACAAGGAGGGCAACGCCGATGTTGTAGGAGTATTCCGCATGAACAATCAGACCTTCGGAGGCACCGCCGCCACGTCTGACATCATCGTTGTGCGTAAGCGTGTCAATGGCCGCAAAAGTGCCAACGCCATAGACGTAAGTACCGTAACTCCTGCGAGGACAGCGACATTCACGGACGCGCGAGGCAAGACCAAAGACCTGCCTCTATACGTCAACCGCTATTTTATCGAACACCCCGAACACATGGGCGGTGAAATGTTCTTTGGCTTTGAGCAGGGCGACACCTACCGTCCAACATCAATCGGCCTGTTCCCGACCCGCACAGCCGACCAATCAGCGCGAATGGCCGCATGGGTTCAGCACCTTACCGATATGGATTGGAGCAAGGAACAGGGCAAAGCCGCCACAAAGCAGACATCGCACATCAACGAGGCTCTGGGCGAGGGTGTAAAGGAAGGCAGCATGGTAACCGACAGCGAGGGCAACCTGTGTGTAGCCCGCATGGGCCGTGCCGTTCCTCTGACCCTCAACAAGAACAAAATCAAGGGACGTACCAAAGAGGAGTGTTTCAAGGACTACACCGAAATCAAGTCAGCATTGGCAGATGTACTAAAGTACCAAACCGAGCATGACGATGATGCCGGGTTACAGCCGTTTCTCGACCGCCTCAACCGTGCCTATGACACCTTCGTTCACCGTTACGGCAACCTCAACAAGAATAACAATCTCGCATGGCTGCGCAACGATGTTGACTTTTCAAGCATTGTCGCTCTTGAAACCTATTCCGAGAAAGGTAATAAAGACGGTACAAAGGTAAAGACCTACGGCAAGACCGACATCTTCAGCCGCCGTGTCGTAGAGAAAGAGAGTGAGCCGACCCCGAAGAATGTCAAGGACGGTATCATTGCAAGCATCTACAAATATGGCCGCATCGACACCGAGTATCTCGCCACACAGTTAGGTAAGTCGCAGGACGATGTTAAGCAGGAGATTGTAGAGAGCGGACTTGGCTTTGTTGACCCGACAACAGGCCAGATGGAGGTATCGTATGAATATCTCAGCGGCAATGTGCGAGAGAAACTGAGACAGGCGCGAGAGGCTAACGAAGCCGCCGGAGGTGCCTACGATGCCAACATCAAGGCTCTGGAAGCCGTTGTGCCTATGAACATCCCTGCACACCTCATCGAGTTTGCTCTTGGTTCATCATGGATTGAACCGCAGCTCTATGAGAGATATGTGAAGGAGCGCACCGAGTTGGATGTCAAGCTGACCAATGCCGGCGGCACATGGCACATGAGTGAGCCGTGGAACACCGACAAGCCCAAGAATACCGAAATGGGTGTGCGCAGTGAGGCGTTTGGCATACTCATCCCCGGCCACAAACTCATCGAAGCCGCACTCACCAACAAGACTATCACCGTCAGCAGGACAGTTAAGGACAGTGACGGAGGCTCACATACTGAAACAGACCCCGCCGCCACAACCGCCTGTGCTACGAAAGTTGACGAAATACGCCAAGACTTCAAGGATTGGGCGCGTGAACAGATGCAGAACGACCCCGCTCTGTCTATGCGCATGGAGGAGAAGTATAACGAGAAGTTCAACAACTCCGTCCCTAAGACCATCCCAGATGAATTTGTGCCGGAGCATTTCGGAGGAGCGGCCACGACCGTAGGCGGAAAACCGTTCAAACTGCGTCCGCACCAAGCAAAGGCAGTAATCCGTGCCACCACACAGCCTGTTCTGTTGGCTCATGAGGTGGGCACCGGCAAGACATACACCCTTATCACCACGGCAATGGAAATGCGCCGCCTCGGTACCGCACGAAAGCCCATGATTGTAGTCCAGAACGCAACCGTTGGCCAATTCGTAGCGAGCGCGAAGGCACTCTATCCTAATGCCAAAGTGCTGACTCTTGAAGATGCAGACCGCAACGCAGAGGGCCGCAGGGCTTTCTATGCCAAAATCAAATTCAATGATTGGGACATGATTGTGGTTCCGCAGTCTGTATTTGAGCGCATCCCCGACAGCATCGAGCGTCAGACGCAGTTCATCCAAGACAAAATCGAGGAGAAGATGCTTGTGCTTGAGCAGATGAAGGAGGCCGACCCGGACGGCAGGAGTATGATTGTCCGTGCAGCCGAGCGAGAGATTTCACGCCTTGAGGACGAAATGAGCCAACTCGCGAGCGGAGAGGAACCGACATCGGGCAAGAAAAAGAAGGATGCCAAGAAAGCTGCCATCACCAGGCAGAACGCCGAGGTCAAGGCAAGAGAATTGCTCGACCGAGCCACTGATGATGTTGAGGACTTCGACAGCATGGGCATTGACGCTATCCTTGTCGATGAGGCCCACGAGTACAAACACCTCGGTTTTGCCACCGCTATGCAGCGCGGGGTGAAAGGAGTTGACCCATCGCCGAGTAAGAAATCGCAGGGTGTATTCCTCAAAACACAGGCCGTTCTGGAAAAGACCGGCGGCAAGAATGTTGTCTTTGCGACAGGTACGCCTATCAGCAACACCGCCGCAGAGATATGGACGTTCATGCGCTACCTCATCCCTGCTGACGTAATGAAGGAGTATGACATCTACTACTTTGATGATTTCGTCCGCAACTTCGGCAATCTGCAACAGATGCTGGAGTTCAAGACCAACGGCAAGTATGATGAGGTGAACCGCTTTGCCGGATATGTGAACCTCCCCGAACTTGTGCGTATATGGTCAACCGTGGCCGACACCGTGCTGACGCGCGAGGCCGGAGGCGTGAGCGACAAGATACCTCAAATGGAGGGTGGCAAGGCACAAGACATCTTCCTTCCCCAGACACGCGCACTCCGCTCCATCATGAAGTTTGTCAAGGATGAACTCAAGAGATACGAGGACATGACCGGCAAGGAGAAAAAGGAGAATAGCCATATTCCCCTTGTAATGTACGGCATTGCCAAAGCAGCCGCCGTAGATGCCCGCCTCGTTCAGTCAGATGCCGAGGACGACCCCAACAGCAAGACCAATGAGGCCGTGCGTCAGACCCTCCGAACCCTTGAAGAAACCAAAGACTACAAGGGAACCGTGGCCATATTTGCCGACAACTACCAGAATAAGGCATCCGGCTTCAATCTTTATGAGGACATCCGCAAGAAGCTGATTGCCGCTGGTGTGCCGGAGGAACAGGTTGTGGTAATGAAATCGGGCATGACCGTGAAGAAGAAACTTGAAATCTTCGACAGGGTCAATGCCGGAGAGGTTCGTGTCGTTATGGGTAGTACCTTCACTCTCGGAACAGGTGTGAACATCCAAGAACGCCTCCACACTCTGATACACCTCGATGCTCCTAACCGACCAATGGACTACACACAGCGCAACGGACGCATCCTGCGACAGGGCAACCTGCACAACACATGGGGACTTCCTGTGCGTGTACTGCGTTTCGGCGTTGAGGACAGCCTTGATGTTACGGCCTACCAACGTCTGAAAACCAAAGGTGCTATTGCCGACAGCATCATGAACGGCAAGCAGCTCATGGCAAACTCTATGGAGAACCGTTCTCTGGAGGAGGACCAAGACCTGTTCGGCGACATCACCGCACAGCTCTCCGGCTCCGAGTATGCCATGCTGAAGAACCAAATCGAGAAGGAGGTTCGCAAGCTGAGAGCCGCAGAAAAGAATTGGAAGGCCGACCAGACCTATATCCACAACCGCAAGCGTCAGATTACAGGACAGAACCGAGAGGCCGAGAAGCGCATTGCAGACAATAAGGGTTATCTGGAAAAGATAGAGGCCGCTACAATCGGCGACATCACCGTTGGCAAGCTCTCATTCCCGTCTGTTGAGGCTATGGAGGATTTCTTCACCGAGCAAAACAAGAAGAAAGCCGCCATGCAGGAGCAGGTGCGCACATCCGGCTACTCCTCACGTCCCGCCACAAGCGACATAACTATTTCCGTTGGTGGTTTCAATTTCAAAATCCATACCGAAATCACTAAGGAAATGAAGCATCAGCAGGGCGACCTGTTTGCAACGGCCCCCGCCAAAATGACATACTCCTGCCCCGAACTCGGTATTGATGCAATGCCGGTAAGAGGCAACGCCATCAAGAACGCCGTTCTGGACATCATGGAGAATGTTGTCAGCGGCAAGGACTTCCGCGAGTGCATAGCACACGCCGAGAACTACCTTGAGCGCAACAACGCTGAATTTGAGGCAATCTCCAAACGTGACGGCCAACCGTTCAAAGATGCTGAAGCACTCGCAAAGGCAGAAAAAAAACTCGCCGAATACGAGGAGCTGATGAAAGCTGAAATGGCTGCGAAGGAGGCCAAGTATGCCGAAATGGATAAGGACGTTGAGGCTGCATCTGGCATCGAGCTTACCGAGGAGGACAGCGAGCCGACAGCGAGCGAGCCTGTATCTGAATATTCAACAGAAAATGCTAACTTTGTAAGCAGATATGAAACCAAAGACGGAAAGACAGTCAGATACACCTCCGAGAACCCCGAAGCCTACGGAGGATTGTTCGACTTCGATTTCAGCAACGAGGTACCCGGAGCCGATAACGCAGCCGAGGGAGGGCGAATTAATAGACGACAGCAGTCTAATCCCCCCTTACAACGGAGAAACGCTGCCTTACTCGACACCAACGCAAGTGCCAGACTGAACGAGGCCAACGGCGAATACTGCGCACTTGAGCGCAAGTTCCGCGAGAGCAACTACATGGAGTTCACCTCCGCTGAAAAGGTGGAGAGTGCCGATGATGTTGCCTTCATCTTTGAGGAACTTGAAAACGCAAGTGTGGAGAATGTGTTTGTCGTTATGACCAAGCGCGGTGTCCCCACCGTGATGCACATAAGCATCGGAGGTTTCAATTGGTCTGCCATGAACGCCGCCCCTGTGAAGTTGGCCTACGACCGCATCAAGCCCGATAAAGTCTATTTCGTACACAACCATCCGAGCGGAGCTTTGAATTGCTCACCGCAGGATGTGAACTGCTTAAAACAGATTGAGAGTGCCATCGGTAAAAAGGCCGAGGGTGTAATCATGGACCTTAAGAGCGGCAAGTACGGCACCTTCGACTCCTCCGGCACAAGCAGCAGTGCATCACATGACAAGGCGCCGGCCCCCGCCGCACAGCGCAGACTGAGGCTCTATGCCTTCGACCGCCATGTGTTCAACCCCGACTATCAGCCAAGCGAGAAGATGAGCAATGCAGAGGACGTGGCCAAGTTCCTGTCCTCGCATCGTCTGGGCGACCGCAGCAAGGTGAGTGTGCTTGTATGCAACAATCAAAACCAGATTGTTGCCAACGTCCACACTACACACGTCAGCATCGACTCCAAAGGACTTGCCGATGATATTATAAGGGCCATTGGTGAATTTGGCGGTATGCACGCTTTCCTCTACGGCGACTTTGAACAGAGCGGCATGGTTGCTTACAGGAACCTCACCCAAGCTGTCAAGGAGCGCAGCGGAGGTGTGTATAACCTTCTTGACGTTGTGCGCATCGAGGGCAACCACACATGGAGCGCAAGGGACAATGGCTATGTCTATGAGCCGGGCACCGAGTATGGAGCATCCCCAGAAGGTGACATCCGCTTCCGCGAGGTCGAGGACAATGCCGTGCTGAAGGAATTTGCCGAGGGCAAGACCGTCAAGGCATACCGCACAATGCAGGTGATTGACGGTAAACTCTACTCGCCTATGGCTACGAAGGTAGGCGGCAAGACCACACCCGAAATCAAACTCGGTGTGCCGGAACAGGCTGAGGAGCATCCCGAAATCATCAAGCGCACCAAGGTTGGCAGAGATGGAGTTGAGGTTGGATATGTGGTAATCGACAAGGGCCTTGGCAAAGGCACACTTGAAGTTGCCTACAATCCCTCAATTCACGCATCGCTCACCCCGCTCAATGACCAATTCACATCAGCCGACATACGCCCCAATCTCGTAATCGTAGAAAGCCTTATTCCCAAGAGCGAACTCACGAGCGGTTATCGTGCGCCGATGGCCAAGGATGCCGTGGGTGAAATGTCATGGCACAGCGGGACCGTGAGCGGGAAGTTGGCCGAACTCGGCAAGCCCCGCCGCGTAATCCTGTCTCGCTATGACATGCCCGTTAGGATTGTTCCGTTCAAAGAGGTTGCTCAAATGATTGCCGCTCAACTTGAAGGAACGGACATTGATATTCCATACAACGTAGTAACGCCACAAGTTAGAATGGAATTACAGCATTTGGGGATTGCTATCAGCGACACTCCGAGTGGTAGCGTGGGTGAAAACAGAGATTTCGGCAAGGCCGAATACATCACCGACCAAGAGATTGAACGCATCAATGCCCATCAGCAGGAAATGGCCCAGACCTCGCCGGAGGCCAAGAGCAGCCATGCAGAAAAGTTGGCAAAGAAGTTCAACTCCCCCATACAGGTAGTTGCCGACCCGAAAGAACTGACGAGCGACAATGCCGACCGACAGGCGCATATGCGCAGGAGCAAAGGTTTCTACGACCCCGCAACAGGCAAGGTTGTAGTCGTACTCCCCAACAATGCCAATGTCGAGGACGTTGCCGAGACGGTGTTCCATGAGGTGGTAGCCCACAAGGGACTGCGTGAAATGCTTGGCGATGAAAACTACGATGCCTTCTGCGATGAGGTTTACGACCACCTCAAAGATGATTTGAAGGAGGAAGTGGACCGCGAGACAACGAGGCGATTTGAGCGCGAGCCGGAGAAAGGCTACGAGCACCACCGTCGTGTGTCCGTTGATGAGTTGTTTGGCCGCATGGCAGAGAAAGGTTTTGAGGACTTCACCAAAGCCGAGAGAGGCATCTGGGCGAAACTCAAAGCCAAAGTGTTGGAAGCCATCAACAAATTCCTCGGCTCTCTGAAACTCCCGAAATGGGTACGCCTCGGCGACAACGAGCTACGCTATATGCTGTGGCGCAGCCATGAGAAGCTCCGCACCAAAGGAGACTATGTGGATATGGCCCGTGATGCCGCCAAGCGTGATGAGTTAGGACTGACTGACGAGGCACGTTTCCGCGATGGTGAGACCGGCGACATCTGGAAAGACCAGAGCGTAGGCTTACAGGAGCGCATAACCAACGCCGCCATCCGACTGAGCAACAATCAGAGCGGCGACCTTACCCTGCGCAACGATGCACAGAAGGCCGTAGTCAACAACCTACAGAGCCTGTTGCACTCCATGCGCAACCGCCGTGGCACCGCACAGAGCTTTGTCGGGGCCGACCGCAAGGTTGAGGCCGGTGTTGTCGGAGCCATGAACGCACAGGCCATGTTTGACAGGGCCACCGTCAAACGAGTTTCCGACCTCGCCCGCATCCTTATGCAGAACGGTTATCTCTCCGGCATGACATCCGGGGAGATGCAGCGGCTATTGTCGGTAGTCAAGAACGCCACCGCCATGCACGATATAGCCGACAGTGTTCAGAAGATTATGGACATCATGGTTAATAATCAACTGCGCAATGCCGAGGGCGCACTGCGTCAGCTACTGTCAATCCGAGGCAGCAAGGTTGATGCACGAGGCGTTGAGGTGCAGGGAGTGCTTGACGTGGACGGACAGCACACAATGGAGGTAGTGAAGAAGGCAATGTCGCTGAGTGAGGATGACATCACCGACCGCATTGCCGAGGCACTGAACCGCATGGGCGACCCCGACCAGACGATTGCCGACCAAGCAGCGTTAGAGTATGCCGGCCTCAATATGGCACTCGACTATGTGCAGAATATAGCGAACAGCAAGGCCGAGGAGAAAACCCTTCGTGACAGCCTCAAAACCGCTAAGGAGGACAGGGACGCAGGGCGCATGACCGATGATGCCTACAAGCAGTTTGTCGAGGCCACAGAGGATGCAATCCGCAAGAATAAGGTAGAACGGGCAGAGGCTTACTTCAATCTGGTAGGCCGTCTGTCTGACTCCCTGCGAGAGAGTATTGAGAACGCCAAGGCATTCCGCGAGGCTGAGAAAGCCCGCGTCAGCGAGATACACCACAACGCCAACTCCGACATGGAGGGCCGACCGACCAACGAACACCATAAGGACAATTGGAAAGACAAGTTTGTCAACAATGGTTTCGTTCAGTTCCTGTTCGCTCCCCTCGGCACCTTTGACCAGATACTCCGTGTATTCGGCAACAAGAGTGCCAACGGCGAGGGCTACCTGTGGAACCGCTTCATGCGCGGTTGGGTAGATTGCCGCAACAAGGAGCTGACAGGTGTAAAGGAGAAATTCGCACGTCTGGACGAGAAGGCCGCTGAATTGTTCGGCAAGGGCAAGACTTGGGGCAACCTCATCAGAATGGAGGCGAAGATGCCGAAGGCTTCCGTTTCATTCTGGGATGGTGGAGAAATGCGTGACCATGAATTGACACAGGGCAATCTGCTCTACATCTACATGGTTGACAAAATGACTGACGGGCGTATGAAGCTACGCCGCATGGGTATCACCGAGGACGATATTACCAGAATTGAAAACTTCCTCGACCCGCGTTTCAAGGCTCTCGGCGATTGGCTGCAAGATGAGTTTCTTGTTGACACTCGCAATGAGTACAACGAAACCCATAAGCGTATGTTCGGCGCATCCATGGCCGCGATTGAGAACTACTTCCCGTTGAAGATTTTGGCCAATGCCAGAATTGACAAGGAGGAAGATGTCAATCAGCAGAACCGCCCGGACGGTATCACCACCAAGACCGGCAGCATCATCAAACGCCGTGTAAACAATCTCGCACTCGACATTACAGGCGCGGATGCTCTGAGCGTGATACTCGACCACATCACCCAGATGGAACATTGGAGCGCATACGCAGAATGGAACAGGGACCTAAACACCCTGCGCACATACAAGCGTTTCCGCAACCAAGTCATCAACATGACAACCGTCTATGGTGGAGGCCGCAAGCTGTGGGAGAATTTCAACGACCTGTGCCTTATGGCCGCAGGTGAATACCATCCTCCTGTTTCCAAGCTCAACAAGAGTGCGGTCAATCTCGCCAAAGGTGTAACCGCCGCAAAGGTAAGTTTCAGAATGTACACGGCGTTGAAACAGTTGCTTTCCGCACCGGCTTACGCCCCGGAAGTCAGCACACGGGCCATACTGAAGAGCATCGCTAATCCATACGGTGATTTCAAGTGGTGCCTTGAGAATATGCCTATCTTCCGTGAACGTTGGCACTCGCGTATCAGCGGCGACCCGCGACTTCTCAAATCTGATATGGATTGGAAGATGTGGCGCAGTCGCATCATGGAATTATCCTCACGCATCGGTATGACCCCTAATGCATTTGTGGATGCCGTAACAGTCAGCATCGGCGCAAAAGCCATGTATGAAACCCGACTGAAACAATATCTCAAGGAGGGGTATCCGACTGATGCCGCAGAGAAACGAGCCATGCAGGACGCTACAATTCTGTTCAACCAGACGCAGCAATCCTCCGAGTCGCCCTTCCTGTCAACCATGCAGGTTGATAAGGATTGGTTAAGCACTCTGTTCACCGTGTTCCGCAACTCGTCCATGTCATACACCCGACAGGAGTTTGACGCTATGCGCAATCTCAAGCGCAACCTTACACCCGGACAACGGGCCAAGAGCATTGAGTTTATGACAAAGCAGATACTCCGCGATTGGGACGTTGACCCCGACACCGCTACGGATGCCGAGCGCAACCAAGCACACGGCGCAGCCAAGAAGCGTTTCCGCAAACAAATCAAGAAAGACATTCTCCGTCTGGCCACCTTCGGCTTTATCCTTGAATTGGCGTGGAACCTCGGCCCATATCTTCCTTACGTCATCTTCGGTAATAATGAGGATGAAAAGGATAAAATGTGGGACGATGCCATGACACACGCCTACTTTGGCAGTGTCGAGGGGTTGACAGGTGGTGACGTGATGAGCAGCTTTGGCAACATGTGGGCAAGCGGTGAATGGAATTGGAACCAACTCAGCAAGGATATGCCGTTGGCGAGCGACATCAACACGATTGCAACAAAGTTCATAGGAGGCAAGAACGCAGAGGCCGTGAACGACATACTGAACCTATTGGTGCAGATGGGTGTCGGCATGAATCCGCAGAGTATCACCGATACTGCTATAGCCATCACCGATGCATGCGGGGATGACCCTGCATTGAGCCATGAGGCCGCAATTTTCATCATGCGAGTATTGCAGGTTCCCCAAAGCCAAATTGATAAAATATATTTCGATGAGGTTGACCTTACAGGCGAGGAGGCGAGTAAGCTCACACCGGCGCAGTTGGCACAGCGTTATGCCGAATACAAGGTGAAACGTGGCACACCTCTCGCTCCGTGGTCATGGGGTGATGAGGAACGCCTCGGCAAGTACAACGATTTGGCCGCAGACCGCATGAAGGAGCGTCTGGACGCCCAGGGCGATGCAACGGTCATCAAGGCCTATGCCGACTTTGAGGCACGATATAAAGCCGTGTCCGAAAAGGCGAAGGAGGCAAAGGTGTTGATGAAAACCGATTACACCGCTGCCGCCCAAGCACACGCAGCGTTGCAGCAAGACCCGGACTTCATTCTTTATCAGAGGTTCGGCAGTCTTGACAAACAACTCGGACGCATCTCCAAAATGTGGCTGACATCGAAGTCGCCGGCAGAAGCCGCCCTCGTAGCCTCCACGATTACATCGTACCGTGCAGGCATGGTGAAGGTGTTACAGGCCGAGACTGCAGAGAGCCAACAATCGGCGATGTCGGAACTGACAACCTTGATGAATGACTTCTCTGCCAAGTATCAAGGTATGCAACCCAAGCAAGTCAACAGATAAAGATGTGAATGTGTCGGTGGTGAGTAACTTTGCCACCGACACTAATTCATTAGACCCGATATGATTAAACTTAATAGACTAAGCAAGGTCAAGCCCGCGAGCAATTCAGAAATGGACAGCGTGGCACGGGCGCAGTCACAGGGCGACAATATGCGCCGGGCTACGGAGGTTCTACTGCAAGCGCAGACCCTATATCAGAATATGTACCGCTTTCGCCGAGAGAGGGAGCGGAACAAACGCTATAATTACGGCGACCAATGGAGCGACATAGTGTGTGTGAACGGCAAGAAAATGACCGAGGAACAATATATTATGAAGCAGGGAAACATCCCGTTGAAAAACAACCTCATTCGCCGCCTCGTCCGTAATGTAATCGGTGTTTACCGCAGTCAAGCAACGGAGCCGACCTGTTACGCCCGCGACCGTGACGAGCAGAAATTGGCCGAAACCATGTCAACCGTGTTGCAGTACAATATGCAGCTCAACCGAATGACTGAGCTGTATGCGCGTACAATGGAGGAATTTCTTATCTCAGGCATGATTGTTCACCGCAAGTGGTTTGGCCGACTCAACGATAAGGAAGATTGTTGGACAGAGTATGTTCAACCCAACAACTTTTTCATCGACAACAATATGCGCGACTTCCGCACATGGGACTGTTCATGTGTGGGAGAAATACACGATGTCAGTTTTGAGGACGTGTGCCATGAGTTTGCCAAGACCCCGACCGAGTATGCTCAGCTCGCCCAGATATACAGGGCCGCAAGAGAAAAAGTTGTGTTGACACAAGCATGGGAGCAGTTCGGCTACTCGCAGACACCCGAAATGGATTTCCTTGTGCCGAGGGATGAAAGCCGGTGCAGAGTGATTGAGGTATGGCGCAAAGAAACAAAGCCCCGCTATTGGTGCCACGACTACAACAACGGCGACATTTTCAAGATTGAGGTCGAAGATTACAACGAAATGGTTGTTGAGGAAAACACACGCCGTGTCATGCAGGGCACCGCCGCAGGTATGCCACAGGAGGAAATACCGCTCATCCGTGCAGAGTGGTTTGTTGACTCCTTCTGGTATTATTACTATCTCACACCATTCGGTGACATTCTGCGCGAGGGTGAGACACCCTACGACCATAAGAGCCACCCCTATGTGTTCAAAGCGTATCCTTTCATTGACGGTGAGATTCACTCGTTTGTCAGTGACGTAATAGACCAACAGAGATATACCAACCGTCTTATCACACTCTACGATTGGATTATGCGAGCATCGGCCAAAGGTGTGCTGATGATACCGAGAGACTGTATTCCAAAAGAGATGTCGCCGGAGGACTTTGCAGATATGTGGAGCCGCCATGACGGTGTTATTGTCTATACTCCTTCCAAGAACCACCGCGACCTGCCACAACAGATACAGGCAAATTCAACCAATATCGGCATCAATGAATTGTTGAACCTGCAATTGAAATTCTTTGAGGACATATCGGGTGTGAACGGCGCATTGCAGGGCAAGCCCGGCTATGCCGGCATGTCGGCTGCACTCTACAATCAGCAGACACAGAACGCCACCACGTCATTACTTGACCTGCTGGACACCTTCAGCGAGTTTGTGCGCGATGCAGCCTACAAGGATGTCAAGAACATTCAACAGTTCTACGACCAAAAGAGAGTGTTCAACATTGCCGGTCGAGCCGGAACACAGATTGAATACGACCCGCGTAAAATCCGCGATGTCGAGTTTGACCTGTCAATTGTACCGAGTACAGCGACACCTGCATATCGAGCAATGGCAAATGACTTCCTTATGCAGTTGTGGCAACAACAGGCCATTTCTCTGGAACAGTTGCTGCAAGCGGGCAACTTCCCGTTTGCGGACGAGTTGTTGCAGTCCATTCAGTCTCAGAAAGAGCAGTTGGAGGCCGGACAGATGCCGGAGGGAGTATCACCGCAATTGTTGGCACAGGCACAGCAGGGCGCAAACATGGACGCAGTAAACCAACTGAATGGAGCCATGCGCGGACAGCAGCCGCAACCCCAGACCGCAGCTTAAAAGGATGCTGCCGACACGACTTTAGGAACATACTTAAGATTGTTGCTGCCGCGAGTTATGACTTGCGGCAGTTCCATTTCATAGAAACAGATGTGCAGACCTATTGCTCGTGTCATCAGCAAATCGTCATGTGTTCCTTGTTTCGCGCCGAAAGAGCCGTTGGGTTTCTTTTCATAGTTCAGATACTCATCGAGGCAGCGTTTATCCCGCTCCACATAAAGTCCCTCACGGATAACCTTAACAAGTGTGGAGATAATCATTGGCTTTGTGGCTACATTAGTGTGGAAGCCATAGCGCACAGGCAGGCCTTGAACAATAGCGTCCTCGGATTGCTTGCGGGCATACAGGTTGGGATAAATGTCCTTAATCTGATTGAGAATCGCCGCCGATTGGTCACCGTCAACATTGCGCTCCTTATCGTGGGTTTCAAGTGTGTTACTCTCAATAACGAGCAGAGAATTGTCATAGAAGGCCGCAATTTGTGCCGCTTTCCATGCCAGGAGGTCCATGTCGATATGACCGTACCATTGCGCTACAACCGCAGGTTTGCCGCCGTCCATCATCAACAGGCGGTCGAACACCACGATAACAGACCAGTCTGCCTTGTGGGAACGACCGCCGACATCGACAACGGTAAGGTAACGGTTAATGACCTCCTCCGGGTCGTTAGGGTTTACAGGGTCCGGCAGATTCCACACCCACAACAGTCCCTGCGCATCAGCTTTGAAACGCAAATCGCGCAGAGCGTCCTCACCCTCATCGCCGTAGGCGTAAATGTCGCCGATGTAACGTGCAGGAGCCTTAGCTGCGGGTCTTAATTCCTCAACACTATATTTGTCAAACACAGCACAGCCGGAGTTGACAAACGCCTCTACATCATCCGAGGGATACTCTGAGGCCATATCTCCGTGGTCATGATACTTGGCACGTTCCTCAACATACCAATGAATACCCTCCAACGAGGCACCGATATTCCAGAGCCACCACAGATATTTACCGCACTCCTCGCGGTCAGAGTTTGTAGAACCGTTGAGCCTGTTGTCGTAGAGCCATTGAGCGAATGTAAGTCGCTCAATCTCGCTCTCAAATGGCAGTTGGTATAACTCTATATCGAACCAAGAAATAAACAGAGGCTCAAACTGAGATTTTATTTCCGGGTCCTTTGCCGCAACATACTCGTTGTGGAAGAAATTGCCTACACCATTGGCCGTGCTTTCATATACAATCATAGTGTTGGGACGGTAGAGGACACCAGAACAGGCAGAGCGAACCATGTCCTCCGGCTTTTTGCCTTCAGTCGCTTTCCACAGACCTACCTCGGAAAGATGGACGAGCGCATAGTCACCACCACGGCAGGAGTCCGGGGACTCCGAGGAACCGATGGAAATAGTTGCGTTGCGCTGCGGCACAAGCTGTGTCAAGGAAGAACCCTCGACACCCACAAGTTTATCCTCCTTCTCGGAATAGACATCGCCGACTTCATGGAGCATGGATACGGGGTATTCCTTAATCATCTTCTTGAACATGCCTTTAATCTTTCGGGCACCTTCATTGTAGTTGGATATGATAAGAGAGTTAAGGCCTGTTCGGTGGATTAGCTGCAACCATGCCATATAGAGTTGCGATGTTGTGGAGCCCCCCCACTGACGAGCTTTCAACAGAATAATACGGATAGGCTTACCTGTGAGCCTCATCCGTTCAAGCATTGCAACAAATCTCCGTTGAGGATAAGTCAGACGAAACAGACAGTCCGGCTGACCAACCTCCTTATTTTTGATATAGACGAATGTCGCTGCCCAGAATGGGAAATCATGCAGACAGCGTAGCCGCACAAATCGGTCAAGAACCGCCTCTCTATCTTCGGAAGTAGGCTCTACATCCATAACATTGCGCAGGAAACCGTCAATACCTTTATGTTTCACGAGACCTTTGACAAGTGCGTTGTCGGTCATTGCTTTGGGGAGCCACAATTTCTTTATGGGAAAGTCCGGGATGCACACAACAACACGTTCACCAACTGAACCCTCGCCGGTGATTGGGTTGAAGCGCGCGAACATTTCATTGCGGCGTTTTTCGTTTTCGGTTATTATATCAGAAACTGTAATTTCCCTTTCCATTGTCATACCAACCATTGCGGATTTTGAACAACCTCTCAAGTGCTGACGATGCCTCCATGTAGAATTTTGGAGCGGGAGAATTAACGACCTCAAAGACCAATCGGCAGAGATGCCAATCGGGATGCTGTGCTTTCAGAGCGACAACACGCCGGTGTATCTCCTCAAACATTTCACGCTTGGTAGGACGCATTGTTTCCAATACCGGCTTGCCCCGCATGATAGCAGACACAACAGCGGCGGCACGATCCTCCGAGACCCAAAACCGAGGGGAAGGAGAATTAACAATTTTCTCCCCGATTTCGTTCAATCGAACAAAACTCGCTGCATTTACTTGTTCCCGATAAGCCTTCAGCAACGCCGCATTGCGTTCGCGTGTAAAGGCCAAGACACTTCCGAATGACTTCATTGCGCTGCACTTTAAGGTATTAACGATATTGCAAATATACCCATACTAACTCAAAAGATAAAGATGTCAGCCGCTATTACTCGCTTAACTTTGCCTGTGATATTAAACCCCATATAACATCAAATTGCAATTATGGCTGAGGAAAAGCAAGTTAAAAGCAGACGTGACCAATTCGGGGAACGACTGAAAAAGAAATATCCCGACCGGGAGTATGCCGATGACGAGGCCTTATTCGGCCAAATCAATGACGATTATGACGAATATGACAACAGGTTATCGGGTTACGAGGAGCGCGAACGCAAGCTAACTGATATGCTTGCGAATGACCCCCACAGCGCACAGTTCATCACAGACATGGCGCAGGGCAAAGACCCGTGGGCCTCACTGATTAACCGCATCGGCATTGACGGTGTGAAGGAGATGCTCGATGACCCCGCCAAGATGGAGGAGTTTTCCAAGAGCAATAAAGAGTATGTTGACCGCATGGCCAAGCAAAAAGGTCTTGAGGAGGAGTGGGAGAAGAATATGAAATCCACACTCACCATGCTTGAGCAGAAACAGCAGGAACTCGGCCTCACCGATGAGCAGCTTGACGCTGCCGCCGATTGGATTAAGGAGGTGACCAATGATGCCGTTATCGGTATCATCAAGCCCAAAACGCTTGAAATGGCCCTCAAAGCCATTAACCATGACGCAGACATCGCCGCCGCAAGCGCGGAGGGAGAAATACGAGGTAAGAACGCCAAGGCCGAGGCCACGTTACGCAGACCCAAGCGTGGAGACGGTACCCCGACACTCGCCGGAGCAAACAATGCACCTGCGCCCGCTCGCCAGAAAGATTCAATCTTCGACATTGCAGACGGAGCGCGATAATGGGTGAGCATATCAAATTTGTAGAAAAGCCACTGCGCCCAACCAAAGGAACGGTAGGATTATCAACCCAAGTGCCTGGTTGTGCTACAACAATAGGCAACCTCGCATCAGCAAGCGGCGGCATCAAACCGGGCAACATAGTATCAACTGACAAATAACATTTTCAACTAAATTTTATAAGCCATGGCAGAAACAACAGAAACCGTAGTTGTAGGTACAGGTAATCCTGTTCCCACTTCTCCCGGCACCGCCGGGGTACAAAGCCAAGCACCGGGCAACGCCACAACCGTCAGCAACGTAGCGGGCGCAACAGGCGGCATCGCACCGGGCAATCTCGTAGAAACCGACATTGACGAGCAGATTTTTCGCTTTCAAAGCGAGGACACCGCCCTCATGTCGCTTATGCTCAAAGCGAAGAAAGTAACGGTCAACAGCCCCGAGGTCGAACACTTCATGATTGACGAACAACGCTCAACGCTCACCACGGAGACCGCCGTGGCCAAGAGTACCAAGGTTCAATTCGTGCTTCCCCTCGTATCAAGCGACCAGAACATTCCGCGTGACTACCACACACTCCTCGTGCCCGATGTGGACGGCTACACGCCAGACGGTCAGACGGTCACGCCCGGCAAGAGTCTTATGCTCTTTGTCACCGGCCGCGACGCCACAACCGACAATCCCATCGTCCGTGCGGTCAACGGCCCGAAAGCAAATGCCACAGACGCATTCTGCACAACTCCCGCCATCCCCGCCGGTTCCAAGGTCAAGCTCCTCGCCAACGCGATGTACGAGACACAGAAGGAGGTTGACCCCGACCTCATCGTTCCGCGTCCTACAATCGTATATCTCCAGAAGCGCGGCATGAACCAAGTCGTATCCGACTACTTTGAGGCACAGAAGAAACACATCCCCTTCACACAGAGCCTCATCGCAGAACAGGCTATCCTCAACTTCAAGCGCGCCGGCAACCGTACCCTATGGGTCGGCCAGAAGGGTAAATTCCCCGTCAAGGTCCCCAAGCTCGGTGAACAGATGATTTACTTCACCGAGGGCATCCGCTGGCAGTTCAAGCGTGAGCTGCAGCACTCCGGCAAATGGACATTCGAGAAGCTCATCGCCCTGGCCAAGATGTATTTCACCGGCGAGGACGTACCCAAGACGGCACTCCTGCTTTCGGGCAAGAACCTGCTCGAAGAACTTCAGTGCATCGACTTCTCCAAGCACCCGGAGGTGCAGATTTCGGTCAAGACCAACAAAATCGGATGGGAAGTTACGAGCATCCACACCGTATTCGGCGACATCGAAATCAAGCGCGAGCCGACACTCGACACACTGGGTCTTTCCAACTCCGGCGCACTCATCGGCGAGGACCGTCTTGTCCACTATATGTATTCGCAGCAGCATGAGTTCAACGACCGTGTCGAGGGCGAGGAGGCAACCCGCAAGGGCATCGTAGTCTGGGACGGTCTTGCACTCAAGGGTGCATGTCATATCTGGATTGACGGCGAGGGTGACACCGCCAACGAAGGAGCCGTTACCTACACAATCTGGGATAAGGAGACCGCACCCACCGGTGATGACCTCGCAGACGGTCGCGTTTACCTACTTACCGTGGACTGCCCCGGCATTAACAGCGCAGCACAGAACGGCCAGATGTGGCAAGCCAAGGTCACCACGACCGGCAACGGCGAGGCCGCAACTACTACCACTACGTGGAGCGAGTTCACGGGAGAAATCATCGCCGACTAACACGTATCATCCCGTAAATAAACCGAAATGTGGCGGAGGGCGGCCAACGCCTTACCGCCACATTTTTAGTATAACCAAACTCAAATCCGATATATCACAATGGAAAAAATCACTTATGGCGCCCCCAGACTTGTGGATTGGGTTGCACAGATTAAGGCGGGAGCCGCAACCGTAAGGGTTCACTTCACCGGCGGCGCACTTACATCCTACGGTGTAACGCCCGCCGAGTACACAACGAGCAATCCCTTCATCCAAAAGGTGATTGAGAACAGCTCCTATTTCAAGGAGGGTCGTATTATACTCCTACGCCGGACTACGGTTGAGGAACCCAAGAAACCCGCGCCCAAGCCGAAAGCCCAGCCCGCTCCACAACCGGCACCTGCACCGCAGCCGAAGGTAGAGGAGCCTGTTGCGGAAACTCCCGCACCGGCCCCCGTGCCTGTCGAGGCAGAGGTGCAGCAAGCCACAGAGCCGGAACCATCCACTGAAGAACAGGCCGACGAAACCGAAACCTCCGGCCTTACGAAAGTTGAGGTCACCTGCTTGCCGGACGCACAGGCCTACCTACAAGAGAATTTCAACATTTCCTCCTATAAAGTGCGTAACTGCGAAACTGCACAGTTAATCGCCGCCGAACATGGCATTCAGTTCACAGGTGCCAAGTTCGAGACGCTCAACGCTATCAACAAGGCCGAGAGTGAGGCCGCAGAGGAAGAATAACTTCAGACGCTATGGTATATAACATTCACGATGTCATGCGCGATGTGCGCATCTGCCTCGACCAGAACATGACGAGCGAACAGTTATTGCAGGATGATGACGTGGACACCCTTGCACTTGACGATATAGTCAGAAGTAAGATTTTGGAAGCGGTTGTCAGAGTGCATAGCAACGCCCCGACATATCTGTTGGAGGAGGGCCACAATTTCGGCGATGCCGTTTTCTGGGGCGACCTTGAAAGCGGATGGGTTCTGTTACCACAGGACTTCATGCGCCTAATCGTATTTGAAATGAGCGATTGGGAGCGGGCAGTCTTTTTGGCAATCAGTCCCACCGACCCCGAATATGCCTTACAGCGTCAACGCATCAAGGCATTGCGAGGCACCGCCCAAAAGCCGGTGTGCGTAATAACCTCACGGCCCGAAGGCAGAGCGTTGGAGTTCTACTCCTGCAAAAGCGAGCGAGCTTATGTGCGCCGGGCGCAATATCTTCCATACCCGAAAATAGACAAGGACGGGGGCATAGACATCTGTGAACGCTGCTACACAGCCGTGAAGTATGCCGCCGCGTCATTAGTATTACTCACATTAGGCGAGTCCGAAAAATCCTCGGCACTCTCCGAAATTTCCAATTCAGCATTACAATGAGTTCAATTCCAACAAAACAGATAGACGGTGATGTTGCGGTTGGGCGCAATGTGTCAGCCGGAGGCGATGCCAACGTACAGGGTAACGTCCGTGTCGGCCACGACCTAAAAGTCGAGGGATGGCTTGAGGCGAAGAACATCAAGGGAGTAAACAAAGGATTGTTTGCCTCCGCTGCAGCCCTGCGTGAAGCCTACCCGCAACCGCATGACGGTTGGTTTGCCGGTGTGTCAGCATCGGAGGCCGACATTACCGCCCTCGGCCTTACCGTACAACAAGGAAAGGCTCTGTTCCGAATGTATGTCGGCAGTGGTGGCGATTGGGTGTGTGAACCTATCAACAAGCTGTATGAGATTGTGGTTGACAATGTGCAGGTGAATAATCTCCGCGAAGATTTATCGACCCTGCAAGGCAAACACGAGGCTCTGGAAAAGCGTGTTGACGGTCACGACACCGAAATAAGCGGCATCAAGACACAGCAGACCACACTCGGCAACACAGTCAACAGCAACACAAGCAGTATCAACACCCTCAAAGGCCGTGTTGACGGTCACGACACCGAAATAAGCGGCATCAAGACACAGCAGACCACACTCGGCAACACAGTCAACAGCAACACAAGCAGTATCAACACCCTCAAAGGCCGTGTTGACGGTCACGACACATCCATTGCCAAGAATGCCGCCGACATCAAGGCAATCACCGACAGCAAGGGAGCTGCCGGTGGTATAGCCCCTCTTAACGAGAGTGGCCGCATCCCTTCGCGTTTCATCCCCGGAGCAATGGATGATGTCAAAGAGTTTGACGGTTTCACATTTGCAACAGGCAATCCTTTATCGTTGACGGGCGATGTGTATGTATTGTTCAATCACAATCTGGGTTGTTTCATCGCATCAACCAAAACCCTCCCCCAACAATATGCAAATAATTGGGTAGATGCAGACAGTTTCGGCGAGTTCTCAATAAATGGCCGCATCCCCGAAAAAGACAAGGTATATGTGGACCGCTCCACAAACAAGACATATCGTTGGAGTGGGTCACAGATGGTGGTAATCGGTTCAGACCTCGCCCTTGGCCATACTGAAAGCACTGCATTTCCGGGTGACGAGGGAGCGCAGTTGCAGCAAGATATGGAGAATGCACAGAGAGACATCGTCCTCCATGATGCGAAGATTCGCAATATCTGCATTTTGCCGTTTGACGGTATCTATGACGGCACCGGCAATTCTCCGACAGCAGGTGTATATTTCTGTCCCAACGATGAGGACGGCGCGGGTTTTCGTGCCTATGGCTCTAATGGAACCTACTTCGATGAATACGGAGAGGAGGAATACAACGGTGACCTTGTAGGCATATCTGGAAAGATATATCGCTGTGAGGATATGCTTTACCGCATAGTGGACGGCCAGATGGTTGAACTTGGAGGTTCGTCCGTGGGTAACTGCTACAACGTAACAGCGGCCCGCCTCGCAAACGGTGATGAGCTTCCGAGCAATCCCCCGACCTACGACACCAAGCAGAGTGCAATCGAATATGCCATTGCGAAAAACGCCGTCGGCATCGGTGTGCAAATCACCTTCGCGGCAAGTTCGAAAGATTGGCGCACCTTCCAATACATAGGGTTAAGCGATTCCCCGGAGAGCTACAACAACATGGATAATTGGCTTGACGTGGCAGGACAGAGCGCGGGTGAAGAGCCAATATTGAATATCAATGAGCTGTGCAAGGAAATCACCGGCAGCAGCGAGTACACCCTGTTGAGTGCAGTGGCCGCCCTCCGTAAACTTTGCACAAGCAAAGGTATCGACTATTTCAAGGACGGCCTTGTAATTACCTACTGCGTCAATGACACGGAACACATCTGGGAGGCCAAGCAACTGCTTGACAAGGCAAGTGCCGACAATGCCGAGGCATGGAAAGACTTCGGAGGCGGCGGCAATGACCTTGTGGCAAATGATGTCCCCTCCGAGGGAGGAACAGATGCCTTCAGCACCGGCGGTGCATACGACCGCCTCATCGTGGACTTTGAAGAAAGTTTCAGCGAGGATGGCAACTCCAAGACATATCAGCCGGTCAACGCCAAACGCAAGCCCATTGGTAGCCCTCTAACCGTTCCTCTCGGTGGAGGTGGAGGAAGTACCGATGCAACCTCATTCGCTGTGCGTTTTGAGAGCCAGACAATATACGGAGCCGCCGGAGGTAAGGTAATTGGTCGCTTTGCCGCCCGGAGCGTCACGCGCATGGGTGAGGAGGAAGTTGTCAACAACATCACGGAAATATCCGTCAGCGATGCCAACACAGGTGTGCTACTCAAAACTGAAGTCCTCACTAACGAGCGTAGTTCTGCAACCCTGCAAGATTGGAAATTCTCAGTTGACTTTACCGATTGGTTTGAAGGTGCAGGTCAGCGTAGTTTTGTTGTCGCAGTCAAGGACCAGGAAGGTAACGTGCGCCGCGTGGACGTGAGCGTGAACTGCGTTGACGTAACCGTGGAAATCTCCAAAGCCCTGCATGAGTGCCGCGTGTCCGCAGGTGCAGGTATGACCACTCTGAACAGTTTCTATATTTTCCCCCGCAACACCCTTGGTGGAACAGGTGGAGGTATAGACGCAATCATTGAAATTCTCTGGAACGGAGAATGGCATGAGCTTGGCCGAGCCAATATTCAGAAAACCTTCTCTCAGGACATCAGCATTAATCCAAGCAATGTACTCGGAAACAACGAGAAGATGCAGCACGGTTCCTACCTGCTGCGCATACATGGTTATGCGCCACAGGCAAAGGTGACCGGCAACTACGTCTATACCTCCATCATGTGTGTTGACAGCACCAAGTCCACCGAGCCTATTGTGGCTATCCGCTATGATGCCAAGACCTATGACGAGAATCTCAACGGCACAGTCGCCCTGTACGACATAGCCAACCTACAAGTTGCGGCCTATACCGCCGCGAGTGTGAGCGGCAACACACAGGTATCTGTCAAGGCTAACAGTGAAACGATACAGACGTTCAACGCCTCGGCCTCATCGACATATTCCGTCCGCTACCAGATACAGGGATATACCAACGGCGACAGCATCAAGTTTGTTGCACAGGGCCGGTGGACACAGGCCAACGGCACCGTCCACAACGGACAGAGCAATGAAATCTCCGTCACCGTTGACGGCAGCGCGATAGATGTTCAGCTCAAGAGCGGAGCCGCATTTGGCTATGACTTTGCACTACGCACCAATGCGGATGTGGATAAGGTCATAACCGACAATGGTGTGACAATGGAGGTGACAGGCGCGAATTGGCGTACCAACGGCTTTGTGTCGTACCTTGGGCAGAACGCTCTGCGTGTCGCCGAGAATATGCGATGCATAATCCCTTACTATCCATATTCCCGTCAGACCAACGAGAGCGCAGGTAATGCAGTGCAATTCTGTTTCGCCACCGACAACATCAAGGATAAGGACGCATTGCTCATGCACAGCTACGACCCGGCCACGGGTACAGGCTTCTATGTAAAAGGCAATGTGGCCGGCATCTATTGTGCCAAAGGTGTAAAACATCAGAGGCAGGAGCGCAAATTCCGCTGCAAGGAGAAAATCACCATGGCCGTGGTTGTCGAACCGGCGAGCCGAGCCTATGAGCGTGGCAACGAAAAGTATTCCACAATCAAGATGTATCTCAACGGGGAGGAGGTTGCTTGTCTGGGTTACATACCGGGGCAGAACGCAATCTCGCAAAATACCCCGCTCACATTTGACGGCAGGGAGGGCGACCTGTATCTCTACTACATCATGGCATACGAGAGCTACTATGAGTGGTCACAGGCTTTCAGCAACTACCTCGCCAAGCAGACAGACGTAACTGCTATGATGGCCGAGTATGATAACGAGGATGTACTTGACACCCTCAACCGTCCGAGCCTCGACAAGCTCAAGGCCAAAGGTATGCCGTACTATGTTGTGGTAGCACCGCAGAGCGTGTTTGATGAGTTTGACGGAGATACAAACACCTCCACCAAATTCACCTGCACCTTGTTCTATTTCAATCCCGAATACCCGGAGTTGAACTTCAAAGCCACCAATGTTCAATGGCGCAGACAGGGAACGACCTCCGCAAAGCGACCGATTAAAAACGACCGCTTCTACCTCAACAAACCCGTAAATAAAGCAGACAAGATTGTTATCACGTTGCTCAACCCCAATGAGGACACAGAACTTGGCCGCAAAGCGATTGCCCTTGCCGCCAAGAACTTTGTACTTGTACGTCCCGATGCAATCCCTGTCCAGATTATCACAGTCAAAGTTGACTACTCCGACAGCTCAAATGCCAACGACTGCGGTGTTTGCGATATGATGAACAACACCTTCAAGGCAATGGGCAGCGCATATCAGACACCGGCCCAGAGAGCCTATGATGGCACGTTCACCAAAGGCGACCTTCATATTGAGGGCTGCAAGATGGACCACTCCACCAAGAACCACCCGATAGCTGCCTTCCGTGCCACCAACGAGCAACTGACCGATGCATGGTTCCATGCAAAGGGCAATTGGAAAGAAGATAAAGGCGAGCAGCTTGCCCTCGGTTTCAAGGACACTCCTGGCTACAACAAGGGCTGTCTTAACTACGGTGACTTCATAGAGTTTTTTGGCAATCGCAATGAAACGCTCTCACAAATCGAGACCCGTTTCAAAGCAACCGCAGGACACGACACCGATGCTGTCTATCTTCTGAGCCAATACTGCGGGCGTGACTACCTCATCATGCGTCACAACGGGACGGAATGGCAGCGTAGCAACGGTTCGATGAAACAGATTGGCGGCAAATGGGTGGTTACAGGTGATGTGCTAAACCCTGTCACCGGCTTTGAACTGCTTTCCTATCAAGGATTCTGTTGGTGGAAAGGCGTGTCGAGCATTGACGACATGATGCGAATGGAGGCTGATAAATCATCGTGGGTTCAGAAACTTGTAAACAGTGGCGATGTTTCGGCAGAAACATTCCCGAAATGGACTCAATATTTTGAGTGCATGGTTGACGATGACCAACTCCAGATTGACCTCGCCTATGGTCGTAAGGTGCCTTATGACCTCTATCGAATGTTGCGGTTCTGCCATGACTGCGACATGATAAGCGCAGTTACAGGTAAAGATAACCGTTGGCAGATTGTCGAGGATGCCACCAAAATAGCCAATTGGAAAAATAACCTATGGCAGTACGCATCACCGCAGAGCCTCTATGCCTATACTCTGTTTACAGACTATCTTGCCGCAACCGACCAACGAGCCAAGAACATGCAGCCTATGTGGTTCTTGGAGGATGGATGCAGTGTGGCCAACGGAGTGTATTCATCAGACGATGCCGTAAGAATGTATCTCAACAAGGTATATGACTGCGACACCTGTAACGGCAAGGACAATGACGGTGGATGCACCGTTGACCCAGAGGCCGACCCCAACCGCATGACTGACGATGTGTATGTAAATCCATACGCCGGTTACGGCTCAATACTGTTCAACAATGTAGCGGTTGTTCCTACCGTTTACCTTGATGCGACACACAGCGGCAATCAGCAGTTGTCTCTCGGCACGGTAGCTGCAGCCATGCGTTCAGCCAAGACCAATGTAGACGGTGTTGACTTGGTTCCATTCTCCCCGGAAGGAGCGCAATACTTCTTTGTGGAGAAGCGTCTGAAATTCTGGAAGAAGCTCATATCCTCTTATGATGGCGAGCGTAAGTACATTGAAAGTGTGGGCAAGAGCGATGATATATATTTCTACGCCCTGCAAGGTCTGGGACTGACGGCCCTCCCACAGTTCATTGAACAACGTTGGCGCATCCGTGACGGTTATTACCAGACCGGCCAATTCTTCAGCGGAGTGTTGAGCGGTCGTACATCGTGCGCGAGTAGCACAGCCCGCATCCGCATCAAAGCTGCCAAGACAGGCTACTTTGGAATTGGCCACGATGCAAGCGGCCAACTTGATGAGGTCGTATTCCTTGAGGCCGGACAGGAGCATTTCTTCACTAAGTTCAGCCATACTGAGTATGCACTTCTCTACATCTATCAAGCTGACCGACTCTCTGAAATAGACCTCAGCGAGATAAGCCTTGACAGCAGTTTCAACTTCCAAGTCATGACACTCGCCGAGAAGATTATACTTGGTAGTGAAACCAGACAGGATGTTTCGATTGGTGCCGCCGTACCCATCAGTTCTTTGCCCCTCGGCTCACTGCCGTTCTTGCGTGAGCTTGATGTGACCAATACCACGGTTGCAAGCATTGACGCGAGTACCTGCCCGCGATTGGAAATCATCAAGGCGAAAGACACACCACTACAAAACTGTCTCGTTGCCGAAACCTCGCCAATCAGCATATTGGAGTTGCCCGCCACCATGACGGAAATCTCCCTTGTCAATCTTCCCAACCTCTCATATCCCGGAGGTCTGACCATTGCCGGACTAAGCAATGTCACCAAGCTGATGATTAGCGGTTGCCCGAAGATTGATGCAATGACCATGATTAAAAACATCGTGGACGGAGCCGGACAAATCAAGAGCATCGGCCTGCGAGATGTGAATATCACCGCCAGCGTGGAAATCTTACGCTCACTCATGGCCACACACGCTTTCGGTCTTGATGAGAACGGCAATGACATTGCAGCCGACAAAACCGTTGAGGGGCTTGGGAAACAGTGTTCCGGCCTTACAGGTCGTTGGATATTGTCAGAACTGATTAAGGACAATGACACAAACGGAGTCAGCGGTCTTAACAGCCTCAAAGCCTATTTCCCTGCACTTGACCTCTACAACTCGCAGTTCTCAATCATCAGATGCTCTGACTTGGTGGACGCTCCGGGTGAGAAATGGGGCAATCTTGACAACATGACCGGTGCGTTGTATTCTGCTGCCTACAAGCGGTCGGGGCATCCGTTGCGCATCTTTGAAAACTCCTGGGCTTGCCGAGCCGACTATAACGCAAAACTGCAACGTCTGGAACTACGCCGACTGAGCCGCACCAACTTCAATTTCATGCTCAACGGAAGCGAAATTGACCTTTCGGATGTGGCGGGTGCCGGTTACGACATCATGCACGTTCTCGGTCACGGTTGGTACAAAGGTGTCAATGACTTCAAGAACCAAGATAAATACTACGTTTGGTCAAGTTGTGACAATGAACCGTTATCAACCTCAAACGTGCGTAAGATACTGCGCCTCGGCGACCTTTTATATTCGGAGAGTCAAGGCGTGTATATCTCTGAGGGTGAAGAATATGAAGGAACTGACGTGGCAGACCTTCTCGGCCAAGCATCCAACGTAAATGTATATCGCGTGGATGTAGAGGGCATGAAACAGGTAAGATGGCCCGGCATGAACAATCAGACTATGGGCTGTGTGTTCACTGATGCAGAGGGCAAGATTGTCGGGGTATTCCAAATGGCCGTCAGCAATACCAATTTTGACTTCACAATTGGCAACTACATCTTTGAGACGGTGCCGACAGGAGCCAAATGGTTTTACTTTACCACATTCAAGGACCTTGACGAGAGCGAAGTTCATGTTGTGGACAGTGACAGCATCGAGGCCATAGAGCCGGAGTGGACTGAAATCAAGACTCCGAAGGCACTCAACGAGGAGATTGAGGACGGTTCAGTTTTCGGTACATATCCGATTACTATTGATGGCCTCGGACTACCCCGAAGCATCAGTAGCGGACGCTCCCGTAGGGGAACAGGCACATCAACCATAAACCCAAATTGGCTGTATGACGATGAGGGCAACGCCACGGAATTGCCGACAGGCACCATCAACTACACCATGAAAGATTTCCAGAATCTTGCGAGGCTCCGAGGAAAGGGCTATCAGCTCCAAGACTATGAGCAACACAAAGAATCGGCAATCCTGTGGTGGGCATTGAACGGCAACAGCGATGAACAGAGCATAGTAGGCCGAGGAGCGCATGATGGACTGCTCAATTCAGCAGACGCCATCGGCATGGCCGACACACAGAGCAGCGGTAATGTGTGGAACTCAATACTCGGTATCAAGGGTTATGTCGGCTGTGACTCCGAATGGATGGATAATATTGCGCTCAATGTTACATCGTTCAAGGAATTTTTCAAGAACAAGGGTGTTGAGGTATCTTCATTCCCAACTGACGGCGTGGCTCACATCTACGACCCCATCAGCGGCAAAGAGCGTACCGTGCAGTGTCTGACGTCCGGCAATGGCAACAACATTGTACGTCTGGTTCACGGCGCAAAATGTGACGTCCTGCCGGCTCGCACTGTTGGGGATACAAGTCAGTACATCGTTGGCTTCTGTGCCGGGTATTGGTATTCCAATTCTCGCAGCCGCGTGGTTTTGCGGTCGGGCAACAGTTCGGGTGCGAACGGCGGCCTCGCTTATGCGGGTGCGCATTACGCTTGCTCGCTCTCGGGCACGAGCGACGGCGCGCGTCTGGCCTTCCGTGGGCGACTAATCGTTCTTTCGTAAGAGCGACTTCTCGCCGCTCGTCCTATTCGTTTGGTGCAGAGCCGTGGGCGAAAGCCCCGGCTGCTGCACCTTTCTTTTACCCGCGAAGCGGGTTTTTTATGTGATTTTCAGCGTCAAGAGTTAATAAATCCAAATATTTTTAGTAATTTTGCGCCGGAAAAAATTCCGGGCAGAAAACCCTCACAGCCGCGTGGTTTTGCGGTCGGGCAACAATTCGAGTGCGAACAGCGGCCTCGCTTATGCGAATGCGAATAACGCTTGCTCGAACTCGAACACGAACTACGGCGCGCGTCTGAACTTACTAAGGTTAAATCGTGTGACCCTACAAGGCAACGAGATTGTCAAAGTATTCCGCGAAGGGTTTGAGCCTCTGGCAACAGCGACACATTGTGCCGGAAAGCCGAAAAATGACAATAACCTTAGAATGTGGAGTGTCGCTCCGGCGACCTCCACAGGACCGGAAGGCTCAAATATTGAGACAATGGATGCAGAGACTGCCCATAACATCAAATATGATTTGATACCGCAGGAATGCTCCAATCTTCCTGCGGCGTTGAGACATGCGGGTTTCCCAATCGACAACATCTTGGATGAGATAGTTTCCGATGCAAATTTGTCGGATGGCTTTGACTATGTAATCAGCCATTTGGAAACGGCACAGCAACGCGAGAAATACTACTCCAAACAAGACCCGGCCAAGGGAGAACGCGACAAGCGACAACTTCTTTCACGTCTGAAGAAAGAATTGGTAAACGGGACATTCAGAATTCACCCGGAGAATATCAGAGAAATGATTGTCGATGATGGCCCCAAAACACGGATTGTTCAAGCACCGAGAGTCTATCATCGTATCGGGTGCCATGTGATAATGGTAGTGGTGGAGAAATATGTCAATCCTACTCTAATAGTCAATACAGCGGCGAGCATACAGGGACGAGGGATGCATTGGTTGTTTCATCGTATAGTGGATGATTACAATGCAGTGCCAGGCATGATGCAGTATTATTGTCAGAATGACATCAAGAGTTATTATGACAGCATCAATCAAGAGCGTATGAAAGCCGAGATAAGGCTTTATATTTCCGACCCGATTGTTTTAGGGTTTCTCGACAACTTCATTACTCTGTTACCTGCCGGGCTGTCAAAAGGACTAAGGTCGAGCCAATGCTTTGCAAATCTCTATTTGTCGCCGGTTGACCATGTGATGTGCTGCCATGTCCCCAAATACATCAGTGCAGACGGAGAAGTGAGGTATCTGTATCAACGCTACATGGACGATTCTGCCATTTGGGGTGATGAAAAGCGGCCTCTATGGAAATTACGGGACATTTATCACGCTGAGGCAAGCAAACGAGAACTGACAGTAAAACCTACTGAGGCTATACGACCGATAACCGAGGGGCTTGATTACCTCGGTTTTGTTTTCTATGGTACTCACGCTCGTTTGCGCAAGCGTACAAAACAGAAAGCCGCTCGACATTTGGCAAAGGTCAAATCCCGCAAACGGCGGCAGGAACTTATTGGCTCATTCAAAGGTATGGCTTGCCATGCCGATTGTAAGCATCTATATTTCAAATTAACAAGACAATATATGAAAAAATTTGGAGAATTAGGCGTGTGCTACAAGCCCGATGACGGTAAAAAACGATTCCCCGGAAAAGTGGTCCCCATCCGTAGCATAGCCAATAAACTCATCGAGATACATGACTACGAGTCAGACCTAACCACTGCACACGGCGAGGGCTGCTACCTCGTTAGTTTCCGCAACAAAGAGGACGGCACGTTCAACAAATTCTTCACTGCAAGTAAGGAGATGCAAAATATCCTTGACCAGATTAGTGACATAGAGGATGGATTTCCATTTGAAACAACAATCATTATGGATTTCTACGACAATAAGACGCTCCCCAAATTCACATAACGTCCACAAGATAAAGACGCACTAACCGAAACAGGCGTTAACTTTGCCGTACTATGGAGAAGATATATGGGACATCAGTACGGCAGGACGGCTTACACAAAGTAGGCCGCAGGAATTTTACGCTCTTTTATGGACTCTACACAGATGAGCGCGGAAACAAATTTGAGTATCGACACACCTTTGACCATAACCCTACATGGGAGGAAGTCAAGGCCGTTTTGGTTGAGGCCATTAACGAACATACCGAAGAAACCATACTCAACGGTTTTGAGTGGAACGGTCAACGTGTCTGGCTATCTGAAAGGAACCAACGCGACTTTATGATGATGGAGAAACTGACCCAAGAAGCATATCCTCTGAAACTGAAAATCAACGAGGACAGCAACGGGGAGCCAATCTATTACACCTTCGTCAGTGAGGAGGAGTTTGCCGTATTCAGCAAACTCAGTTCACAGCACGTCACTGACACCCTGCAAGCAGGTTGGGATGAGAAAGACAATCTCAATCCCGCGACATTTGGATTTTGACCAAGAAGCAAGAATATTTATTTCATGTGAAAGATTAGAGAA
>ERZ777305.149-NODE-149-length-114733-cov-16.145721_pt1 | contig 114733 bp, 91 predicted proteins | sample MGYA00374965_ERZ777305 | MGnify/ENA primary metagenome ERZ777305 (study PRJEB29328, sample SAMD00013331) | mouse gut metagenome | study: EMG produced TPA metagenomics assembly of the Metagenome analysis of fecal microbiota from mouse which was promoted... | reverse complement strand
AAAAACATATCAAAATCTTTTCAAAAATCATCTTGACATATCACCAGATTGCTCTATGTCAATGGGAATGACTACCGGCGCCGTCTTGTCAATGCCAAAACGGATTTCCGCTTTTTTGTCTTCATCTATGTTTTCATTTATGTTTCCAGCCGCATCTTCCGAATACAAAGTAACAATATATCTGCCGTCACCTGTAAACAAAGAGCGGTTCAATTCATAATCATAGCGGTACCAATTTCCGTTTCCTCCCACTTCGGTTACTGTATAATCGATACCCTCTGTCAATTCCCGGGATTCTCCGTTTTCATTTACAGCCACTTTGATGGTTTCATGTTCCAGTGCATCCACATTAACTTCCGTCAGCCTGACATCCATTTCTTCCTTGATATATTTTCCCTCTATTTCCTTTAGGGAATTATCAAACACATAGACTGAACCGAAACGGTTGACCGAAAAAGTAATTGAGGCTGTTTCTTCATTGCCTGCCCTGTCCGCCGCGGTTGCCGTCAAGGTATAAATATCATCCCAGGACTGCTCCACAGGGAAATTTCGGAAAGTAAATACCTGACCGTTTTCCCGACCGGAAAAAGCACCTTCCGGTTTGACACTCCCCCGGTTTGCCCCTGTCAATTCTATTACAACCCTTCCTGCATCATAATTGTCATCAGAAAAAGAAATTTTTGGTATCACATCACCGTTGTTTGCGGAAAAATCTTCTACACCCGTAATCTCAATGAGCGGACCTGTCTTATCCACGTAAAATTCCTCTCCTGTCCATGTATCTGCCTCATTTCCCGCCATGTCTGTAAAGTTCACATCAAAACGATATACGCCGTCTGCATCAAATATTATGGTTGCCGTATGAACATCACCCTCGTTGCGCCAGCCGCTGATAGAAGGCAGGACTCCATCCGAATGGATGCCGACACGTTCTTCGGAAAAATTATGTTCTTCAATGCGGATAGTTGCCGTCCGTGTTTCTGCATAATATTTTTCATTGGCTGCCTTTTCATTGTCATATGTCACTGTAATAATTGGCATCGTTTTATCAATGGTAAATGCCTCTGCACTCACTGCTTCTGCTTCATTGCCTACACTGTCATGCCCGCTGACCGCAACGGTGTAATCCCCGTCTGATGAAAAAGTAACTGTGGCGCTGTTTCTGGTTTCATCCGGATTATCCGGATTATCCGGATTTTCCTGCGTTATCCATTCAGAAATTACCGGCACTTCTCCTTCGGTGTTTACAATATCCACACGAATGTTATCCGGATTAAAGTTCCTTTCCAAAACTGTAATGGTAGCGGTTCTATCCTCCCTGAATACTGAAGTATATTCTACATCCGGCGCTTCATTGTCAAAAATAATGTCAATGACCGGTTCTGTCTTATCAATCGCAAAAATAATATCTTTCTCAGACCGGTTTCCTGCCCTGTCCGTCATCACAACATGCAAAACAATATCATTGCTGTTGCCGGTTATCTTTATGGACTTTTTTACTTCCATCACCAGATTCTTATCTGTCTTTTCAACACTGAATCCTGTGCTGTTATCCGAAGTAATCCTGCCCATATTATCAATAACCATTTTGCCGCTCTGGTTTGCAGCGGAATCATTTGGTGCCGTAACAGACCATTCTACACTTTGAATGCCAGAAAAAGTATCCCTTACGGTAACTTCCACCTCTACATCCCCGGCATATACTTCCTGGTTTTCTTTGTTCCTGTATCCGGACTCCGTTCTGCTAATCAAAATATGTTCTTCTGCGTTATGTTTTTCCAACCCCTCAACAATCAATCCATTTGGAGAAACAAACTCCTCATGGTTTCCCAGCTGGTCATATGCACAGGCATAAAGCTGTCCCTTAAATCCCGACGGAATAATCAGCACCGCGCTTTTTCCATCCTTCGACTTTGCCGACTTTTCTCCGCTCTTAACTCCATCAGTGCTTACAGTGTAATAACGTATTTCTTTAACACCGGAACCGTGCTCTCCGGACCCGTCAACTGCATGTACCATAATTTTTGCAGTTTCGCTGAAATAGTACCCATAATCGACGGTGTCATAAAATAAATCCGTTTCTTCCGATTCCATATTTCCGGCTGACAGCATTTCAAACCTTGTAATTTTCGGCGCCTCTTCGTCTCTATAGATTTCTTTTTTGATAATACGGGTATTTCCGGCATTATCCGTAACCGTGACTGACAGCGTATACCTTCCCGTACCTGTCTGTCCAATGTGGGCATCACCTGTACTTACTTTGTAACTATCTTCCGTAATCCGGTTTTTGTCCGACTTTACATCCTTTATCATTTCTGTTCCGTTTATGGAAATTACCGTGCTGTAAATTCCGGAATCAACATCTGATACAGAAATGGTAAAAGTAGTGTCCATATTGCTGTATACTGCATCGCCGGTTCCGATATAACCCTTGTCAGCCTCCAGCATTATTTGAGGCATTGTGGTTTCTATCAATACATCCCCGTCCTCCGTAAAATTAGAATTGGAAGCGCTTAAAACACATAATTCTGATTGGTTTCCTACATTATCAACTGCATATGCCTCTATTGACTCTATAGTCAGACGTTCTCCTTCTTCCAAACCATTCGATGGTACCGTAAAAACAGCCTTGCCATCCGATACCGGAACCGACTGATATTCTTCCCCATTGACTATAAGGGTAATTTCTTTTACTCCTGATGCCAGAAATGTCTTACCCGTTTTATCCTGTGTAACATCTTTTGCCAATACAGTCACCTGTAATTCTGTATTTGCATAATATCCTGACGAATGGGCGTTAAAAGAAGCTACCTCAAAGCCGGACACTTCCGGCGCCTGTGTATCCAGACATATTACCTGTTTTGCACAAGCTTCATTTCCTGCCCTGTCACTAAATGTGATTTGGACAACATTTTTCCCTTCCTGCATAAATGCAAGGTCTTCTTTACGGATAATATCATTTTCCGTCTGACTTGCAGCCAGATATTCCACTGATGCATAATTTTTGTCATATTGAGGTATCTGCACGCCATTCAGAAAAACTTTTCCTTCCTGCAGTCCGCTTCCCATTTTGTTTCCGCATAAATCAGAAACTGTATATCCAACATCCGGTATCTCCTTGTACCAATACCGATGAGGTTCAGTACCCGAATCAGTATACAGACTTGCCTGTTGTGGTGTGATAATGATAACAGGCTCGTTATCCTCAATCATTAACAGTGAACTTGACGCACCCAGAGTTGCCATAGCATCATTCAGCCTGTATTCCGCTGACCTGTTTCCGGCTTCGTCCACTGCCACTATACGCAGTTCTTTCAGTTCCGCAAACTTTTCCGAATTTCCCGCCGGAACCGTAACACGGATATTTACACTGCTGTCATTGCTTTCCGGACTTTCAACCTGTTTCACGTAGGATGGCACATTATCGTTTCCGGCATATACCTCAATGCTCCTTATGCCGGATGCCCTGCCGGATGTATTCGAAATAGCAATATCATTTGCGGTAATCTGTAACGTCAGGGATGAACTTCCGAAATTACCATAGGGAAAAATATGCAATGTATCCGGTGCTTCCATCGAAATTCCAGTCACAACAGGAATTGTATTATCCCTGTACAGCGTTACCTGTTTCGTCGAGATATGTCCTGCCTTATCCACAGCATACAGGTAATATACCCTTACATTCTCCAGCATAGTCAGATTGACTGCAAAGCTGCCGTCCTCCGCCACAACAATCCTGTTTTCTCCCGGAATCTGCGCTATTTCCGAAAGAGTTAGCTGCTCTCGGTCTGACCATACCAGATATGCCAGATTTTCCTCATTGATTTTTCCCGAGATATGTGCCGGGGCGTTTTCTGCTGTAAGCCATATTTCATCCTCCACCCCATCAAACTGCGGTGCCTCACTGTCTATAACCAGCCGGATGTCGGGATTTATCACCACTTGCTTTCCCGTTCCAAACCACTGGTTTTCATCACGTGCAAAAACAACGCCAAGATTTGTCGACCCACTTATGACAATTTCCTTTTGATACCTCCACCATGCACCGGCCTCAATGCCAATTTTCTTTCCGGGTATGGATATCTCAAATCTTTCCGCATAACAGCTATTCTCCACATCCGGAATCAAAGTTTCACCGTTTTGGTTTTTGATGATAATTCCTGTGTCTGCATCTGTCAGAATGTCACTAAACACGGTTTCAATTACATAATCGTTAGTGATATTGCTTATGGTATACTGACAGCCTCCATCTTGCATGGGAACAAATTCCTCGGCATTACGGACAGTGCCGTTGATAATGACGTTTGCAATTTGTTTTCCCTCTGCCGGAAGCAGACAAAAAGTCAAATCAGCGCCCTCCTCTACGGTAGCACATCCGTTTTCCCATACTCCTTGTCCCGAACTGATAAAGCCATCTCCCGTTTTGATAAACGTAACCGTATAGGTATCTGGGACAAAATCGCCGTCGGAAACTGTATCTTTTTCATTTTCTTCTGCATAAACCATAGTAAAACCCATGCCGGGAATCATCCCCAAAAACATTGCACATGCCATAATAAACGCTGCTGCTCTTTTTTTCTGTTGTTTTTTTATTCTTTTCATTTTCAAATTCTCTCTTCCGAATGGATTTCCATAACGTTCAGCAACAGTCGGTAACCGTTTGCAAGCGGCATTTCCCGTCCGCTTAACAGAACCGTTCCTTCCTCCTGCAACAGCACTGTTCCCTCTTCCTTAAGCAAAGTGGTTCCTGTTTCCTCCAGCCGGGCTGTTCTTTCTTCCACAGTTTTCATTCCGGCTTCACTGCTCTTAGATACTTCATAAAAAATTTTATTGCTTTTACGGGAATCCGGCCCGCGATTTTGTTCACGCAATTCCTTAACCTGTTTACGGACTGTTTTTCCACTCAAATCATCTGAAATAGCCTTAATGTTCAGCCTAAAAAAAAGTATTACCGCCATTACACTGAAGATTCCTGATATAATAAAAGAGAGGATTGCAAATATCTGTATGGTTTCAGCATTCATTCCGACACCTCCCCTTCTACGGGAAAAGCGTTTCTTACTGCCATTTCTGCCTTGTCCAGACGCTCCATAATATCCTCTTTTATCTGCGTTGTTTTATCTGTAGTTGTTACAATTGCCTCCGTGTCTGCCTTTACCACATAAAGTAAGTTCAGCATTTCTTCCTTTGTAACCGAATCCGCTTTAAATTTTCTTGCGTATGTTTCAATGGCATTCACTGCAAGTTTAAATACTTCCAGTTTTACAATCTCATTTTCATCTTCCTGCTCACTGATTGTGTTGACAAGATTATTCAGATTTTCCCAGTAAGGTAAATACGTTCCTTTATCGGATGCCTCCTCTACCCGCAAAGTAATATCGCGATTAAACTGACCGATATTGCTGTACATTTTAGCCATTATGTAAAAACTGCTGTCTTCCCCGCCAAAATTACACGCATCTTCAAACCACTGGACGGCGCTTTTCATTCTTGTAACTTGATTATCCGAATTTTCCGTTTTTCCGTAGTCATAATAGTACCAGTATAATTTGCCAATCTCAAAAGCCAGGGTCGCATACTCATCTGACTGCCGCAAAACAGAAAGATTTGCATTTACTTTCCTTTTTAATAATTCTTCTTCCTCTACCGTAAAAACAGCGTCCCCCTTAAACGTGTCAATCAGCCCATAATATGCTTGGGGATTGCTTGGAATGATGTCAACTGCCCTTGCATAGTATTCTATTTTATCTGCATCGACCGCAGACTTTTCTGCCTGCAAAATATTGTTTTCATAATCACTGCCGTTAATATATGACCTTAAACCCAGACACAAAATACCGGTAAATAAAAAGAAAACAGCTGCCAATAAAGTGCCGGCAAATACATGTAACTTCTTTTTTTGCTTTTTGCGATAACTTTCATCCATCTCATTGTAATGGTTAATCGCATACAGCAGCTCTGCACATGACTGATAACGGTCTTCTGGATTTAATTGCGTACACTTTTGAACGATTACTTCCAGACCGCTGGATAACTGTGCATTCCAATACCGGATTGGATATATTTCATAAGGCGGCTCACACGGATTCTTGCCGGTCAGCAGATGATACAATGTCACGCCAAGGCAATATACGTCTGTTCTGGCATCCGTCTGCCCCTTCCCGCCAAACTGCTCCGGAGCTGCATATCCCTTGGTTCCAAGGCTGACTGTGTCTGCAAGGTTTTGCTCTTTGTATTCTCGGGCAATCCCAAAATCAATCAACTTTATGCTACCGTTCGGCTGAAGCATTACATTGGCCGGTTTCATATCCCTGTAAATTATGGAAGGCGTCCGTGTATGTAAATAATCGAGTACAAGACACAAATCTTTTGCCCATGCAATTACCGTTTCCTGCGATTGTGCACCTTCTTTCGCCAGAACTTTATCCAGCGGTTCACCTTCTATATAATCCATGACAACATAAATAACATCCTCCCGATTAATAATATCCACAATTCTCGGCAAAAAAGGATGGTCAAGCTTTTTCATCATATTGGCTTCCGCCATTGCACTTTGAATGACTACTTCATTATTTTTATCCGTAACACGTCTCTCAATTTCTTTTACTGCCCATTGCTTATTCAGATTCTGGTCCATGGCAAGATAAACTTTTGACATGCCTCCCTTGCCAATGAGTTTTAATATTTCATATTTTCCTTCTATTATTGTTCCGATTTCCGCCAATTTTTTATCCCCTTGTATTCCTACTTCAGCTTGATACAGATAGCCGAAATATTATCTGTTTCTCCCCTGTCCATATTTAAATCCACCAGCTCTTTCAATTTTTTCTTTATGGTTTCCTCCGAAGGAGATATTCCTGACTGCAGGCATTTTTTTATTTCCCTCTCTGTTACACAGTGCCGAAATCCATCGGAGCAGATTAATAATTCTTCATTTCTATTGAATTCTCCAAACAAAATCTGTGGTTCCAAATATTCATCAACACCGATACATTGTAAGAGCACATTTCTTCTTGTATCTGTAAGCGCCTGCTTCGGCGTCATATTTCCCCTTTTTATCTCACGCGCAATATAGGTGTGGTCTTCCGTCAGTTGTTCCATGCCCTGCCCCATTCTATAAACCCTGGTATCCCCCACATGGCAAATCAGATACCTTCCTTCGGAAGTAATCATCACCGCTGTAGCAGTAGTTCCCAATTCCATTTGCTCTTTTGCACCGTATTGAAGGAGTTTTTGGTTTGCATCATTTAAAAGCTGTTTCCACTGCTCTTCTATCTCCTCATCCTTCCATCCGCTTCCCCTTTCCGTGTACTTTAACTGAAACCATTCAGCAAAATAACGGACTACGGTTGCGCTGGCCAGTTCTCCTTTGGATATTCCCCCCATACCGTCACAAAGCACGGCAAGAAGGGTTTCACTGCTGCCATCCGTAATTCCCTGCAGAAGCAGACTGTCCTGGTTTGTTTTTTTCTTCTTTCCAACATCTGTATGGAATGCTGTATAAAAATGATTCATTTGTACCTTCCTTCATTTAGGCATCAATCTGTATTTCATTCGGGTCAACAACAGAATTTTTAATTTCCCCAATTAATTTATCCGGGGAAACAACAAATTTGACCGTAATATCATTTTTTTCTATATTCCGGTATTCGGTTTTCTTCCCTATTCCTTTCAAATCCCTTGCTCTCCATCATGGTTTCTACCGTCAATATTTCATCTCCTACGCAGATGCCAAACAAATTTGCCCCGGCATAACTAAAACTGATATGCGTTATGCCATACGTTCCACCATAACTACTGCAATAGTATGAATCCCGGTTCCTTCCTTCTCCCACATCCGGCGGAGCATCCAACAAATGAAACCCATAAAAATAACTTTCTTCGTTGACAGAAGTAATATCTTCCCTTGTTTCTTCCCATTTCTTATCCTGTTCCTGCCCAAGCCTTGTATCTTTTCTTTTTATACCTGCTGCAATGGCAGTTGCAGTTACAAGTTATATCACAACAATAATGACAGCATAAAGGATTTTTGTTTTGTTATTCATGAGATGCCCCTTTCTTATATGATAAACTAAGTGCCGCAAATGCCCTTACATCTATTTTCCAAGGACGATTGTTGTCGGAATTTCAAAAGTCTTCGGTCTGTATTTTGCCGTCTCGGCTCAATGAACGTGTGTATGCATATGCCTTACTTTTCGGATTATAATTAATTCCTCAATCACCCTTTGATAATCGCAATATTGCTTATATGCATCCCGATATGACGGAATCCATTTTTTCCCAGGTTCATCCCTCCAAATATGTATTATTGCAATTCACTTCCGCTATTTATGACTCAATTTCGTCCTGCCCGATATTCCTGCACTTTTCTACCATAATAAGCACTTCTTTTAACTTATCAAACGCAGAATCCGCATAGGCTTCAGCAGCAGGAACTTCCTCTTTCCTGTCTTCCGCGCTGATTACGGAAAGAATAATATTGTACTCGTCGGACATGCGGGTACATAAGTCTTCCGGCACACCAATTGTCAGAAAGACAAACCTTGCCTTGCAGCCTTCGGAACTTTTATAAAACTGCATACATCTTTCCTGCATGATTATCTCTGGTATTTCACCAAAGAAAAAGCCCACTGCCACTTTGTAATCTCCGTTGTCAAAATGAAACTTTATAATCAGCTTGTCACTAATCCTGTTCTTGTCAAACTCAAACTGCGGCCTGAGGTCTTCTATTCTTCTGGCAAACAATTCAAGTACATTGGTTGCAGATACCACTTCCCCTACAAGGCGGAGACTCACCGCCTTTTCCACTGAAAGCTGATTCAGTACATACTTTGCAAATTCTTCAAAATCAGCTTCCAACAGTTGATTGTATACCTTGTACTTTTTCTGGATGCCCAGATACTCTAATACAGCAAGCTGTATATCTTTCCAGTATTTTTGTATAATCGGAGAATCACAAAGTATCCTTAAAAAACTGTTTTGGTAATACAGACTCATACTCTGTTTTCCGCTTTTCCAGCCGGAAACGCTGCTTGCCGCAACATTGCCTCCCTTCGGATGCTTCTGGAACAATTCCTGCCATTCCATCAACGTGAGTTCCGGAACAGAAAATATTGTTTTTACAATACCCATTTTCATTTCTTTTGTTGTCATAACTTAACCTTCTCCTCATAATTTTCTAAATATACTTTGTCGCAGCTACATTCTGTATTATTATTTCACACAAAACCCAAAATGACCATGTCGTTTCACGCAAATTTAAATTTGCGTGAAACGACATGGTCATATCTTTATTATCCCTGTATCGTTGGTGCATAAATATTAAACCAATTCAACTAATAGGAGGTTCTAACAATGAAAAAAATTGCAATCGTTACACTTGGTATTATCGCCCTGATGGGTCAGCTTACGTTCTTTATGCCTCATAAGACTGAATCTGCTCCTGTGACAGAGTATTGTGAGATGTATGATTTATTATACAATTACATTTAAGTAGTTCATCATATTCGCTTTGAACATCTTTGGCAGTTTCCCAATTGTCAGTAATCTTATTAAGGCAGATTGCATATTCCAGACAGTCGATAGCATCCGAAATCATATCCAGCTTCTGGCATGCAACTGCCTTATAGTAAAATAGTTCCGGCATTGCCGCCAGCCTGCCGTACTTTTTACAAAATTCGATTCCTTTGTCACATGTACGGTGCATTTCCCTGTAACTGCCTATGGTCTCCATCATCCGTGCCAGGTTATATATCAGCATGGGATATTTCTTTCCCGTCGTTTCTAAGTTGAAATCACCGTTTTCCACATAGCGTACCAGATAATTCATAATGCTGATAGCCCTCACATGCTCTTCCTGCCTGTAGAGGACAAGCGCCAGATTGTTTAATATGGTGATTTCCGTATTGGTCAAAAGCTTAATGGATGTTACCTTGCACTCTTCATAGTTGGGGATTGACAGCTTCAATGCCTCTTCCAGCTGTTCATATACTCTGGACAGTTCCCAATCACGGGAATAAAAACCACAGATGGCTTCCATCGCCAAAACAAACTGCTTCTCAAGTCCCTGTGTGGAACTTGCATCGGATATCAGGCTGGCATATTCCTGCAGCTTTTCCCCGACCGGTTTTCTGTGCATGGTTAAAACACCCAGTTCCAGTTCAAGATTGTGCTTTACCACTTCCTCATTACTGGCAAAGAACACCAGATTTTCCGTGCTGCACCCAAGCCTCTCCAGCAAGGCTTCCTGTATCTTCAGATTCGGCTTCTGCATGCCGTTTTCAATTCGGGATAGCGTTCCTGAAACACAAATACCGTTACACACATCTTCCTGTGACAGGTTTCTTCTCGTTCGCTCTTCTTTTATTTTTTCTCCGACCCTGTATATTTCCATTTCATCTACCCCTGTCTTTTGTATTTTTTTCTTATACTATACTCCACCTTACCTTAATATGGCAACTACTAATATATATAATACAAAAACAAATATAAAGCCCTATTCTATTTCCTGTATCTCATACTCCCAATCCTTCCCTTCCACCTTATTCAAGGTAAAGACGTAACTCTCTCCTGTCTGCAGTTCTTGTTCCATATCCCCTTGAAAAACTGCCCTGTAAGTTCGCCCTTCGGGGGCACTAAGGGTATAAACCGTCTGCTCTCCCTGCTGCGTACTGCCCGATACTTCCAGTGTTTCTCTAAAGATACTGCTCTCTGCATTTCCTACATCCTGCATCACACTGTTCTCTATCTCATTGCCTAATCCGTCCCAGTCACTCTCATTTTGCCCTAAATCAGGGTCTGTTTCCTGTGCGGCCGAATCCGGCAATGCCTCAGTTTCCTCCTTCGGGGGCAAAGCAGCATTATCTGTGCTGTCCAATAACATTTCACTGTTATAGGATGGATTTGTATTTATCATATTCCCGCTTCCCAGATTACGGATAACAGGAATCAAAACACAAATAAACAGCGCTGCTGCCGCAAGTCCCATATACCGGACCAAACGTTTCCTTCCTTGAAATTTCTTCTTTTCGGGAAGGGCGGCTTCAATTTTTTCCCACAAATCCGGAGTCTTTTCCTGTTGGGATTTTTTATATTCCTCTTCCAGATTCTTCAAATCCGCACCTCCTCAATTTTTTCAATGCCTCCCGGTAACGCCAGGATACTGTTCCCAAAGGCTCCTGCAATATATCCGCAATTTCCTGAAAAGTCAGTTCTCCCATAATTTTCATATGTACAACCTGCTGCTCCGATTCTTTAAGTACTGCAAACGCTTCCTGTATACTGATATTTGCAATCACCTGTTCTTCCGTCAGACATACCTCCCCTTCCGAAGAAAAGTCTTCCGTAATTTCCTCCCGCCTGTATCTGCGAATATGGTCTATGGCAATGTTGCGGGCGATTGTCGCCATCCAGCCCTTATGTCCGTTCCCCGGCTTATATGCACGGGACTTCTCCCATAGCCGGATGAAAAATTCACTGGTCACATCCTCTGCTTCCTCGCGGTTTGGCAGCATTCCCCGCACGATTCGATATATATATGAAACATATTCTTCATATACTTCCTTAAGACCGTCCCTGTTTCCCCGATTCATGGCACGGATACACGTTTCAAACCTGGCTTCTGTCACTTTCTTCCTTTCCGGGCCCACCATCCTTATCTGATTATGATACGCATGCAGAGGCTCTTTTTTATGCTGTTTAGATTAAATATCTTTTGGCATGTGTGTTAGAATTTTCCCGCACTATTCCACCAGAAGATAACCTTTCAGTTCATCCTCAATCAAAGCAAGAGAATCGGACAATGCCTGAAGCTGCCTTGCCAGTTCTTCCTTGTCATCCCTGTCTTTCTTATAACAGATGCGGTGCTCCATACTGGACCAGAAATCCATGGACATCGTGCGAAACTGTATCTCCACGGGATAATATTCCATAGCATCCAGTGTATGTAAGGGCACCCCGAAAACAATGTGGTAACTTCTGTAACCGTTCTCCTTGGGATTTTTCATATAATCCTTTTCTTTTATGACAATCAAATCATTCTGCCGTTTTAAGGACTCCAGAAGTTCATATATTTCCGCCTGAAAATAACAGATGACACGGATACCGCCGATATCCATCAGGCGGTCCTTTGCATTCATAACGCTCTCTGTCATCCCAAAACGTTCCAGCTTGTCCTCAATGCTCTTCTTTTCTTTTATCCTGTGCTGCATATGATGCACGGGCTTGCTCACACTGGCTGAATGTGTATATATACTGTGGTTTAACACCTCCAGACGGGTCAGCATCAGCTGTACGGCATCTTCATATGGTTTAATCAGTTCGTAATATTGTTCGTTCGTCAATCTTTCTTTCCTCGTCTTTTCCTATAGAATCACTTAACTCATATCGTACCTGACAATTATGAACATCATATGAGCAAATTCTTAAATCATGCATAAGCTTTTATAAACCTGAAATAAACCGCTTACACCTCTATGGCATAAGCGGTTTCAAACGTATCTCCGGCAGGAAGGGTATTGGCCCATTCCCTCTCTTCTATCGTACCCGTAAAATCTATTTTGTCGCACCGTCCATACCATGGCTCAATACAGATAAAAGGAGCATTTTTACCCGGCGGCGTCCAGATGCCAAACAGCGGTGCGTCAAAGGTCACCGTAAGGTACGGTTTCTTTTCCCCATCCATAATCCGCACCCTCGAGGTCTGCCTGTCCTCCACAACCAGCGCATCATCTGCAAAAACTTCCTCCGTCACCGGCAGAAGCCCGCCCGGCAATAGCCCGACTTTCTTTAGTTCATCCGTTGCCAGCCCATCTTCAATTTTTCGCACTATCAGGCTTTCAATCCCTGCAAAAGCCAGATAGCAGGTAATCTCGTCCTCTTTTCTTGGCGGAACCGCAAAGGCAGGATGCCCGCCAATGGAAAAATAAAGCGGTTCTGCTGCCGGATTGGTCACCCGCCACATCACCTTTACGCTTCTGTCCGTAATCCTATAACCGATTTCCAGAGAAAAAGCAAAGGGATAATTTTCCCATGTGTTTTCTTTATCGGTAAGACAGAACCAGATTTCTTCCTCTGTCTGCTCCGTCATCATAAAATCCATGTCACGCGCAAATCCATGCTGGGGCAGGCTGTATACCTCCCCGTTATAACGGTATTGTTTATCGCGAAAACAGCCCACTACAGGAAACAGCACCGGGGATACCCTTCCCCAGTATGCCGCGTCCCCGCTCCACATATATTCTCTCTGCGACCTGATATCCATCAGGGAGCGCAGCTCCGCCCCGTGAGAATCCACCCTTATCCTGATTTCCCCGTTTTCCAATACATATTCCGCCATACAAACCTCCTTTTTCCCTCCTCCATGATAACCGCCATATTAAACGGAAGAGAGAATCATTTCCATGTTGCCTTCAAAAATCACTTCACCAAAGCCGTACGGTATCAGGAAATGGTCTCCTTTACAAACAGCCTGTCCATCCACCATACCTTTTCCATCCAATACGCTGACCAGCAAAAAAGGATATTCCTGCTTCACCGTAACCCCGGTACGCACCGCCAATTTCCACACCTTGTAATAAGAGCAGTCAATCAGAAGATGCATTTTATCATCCGGAAGCCCCTCCGTGTGAACCACCTGCCCGGGGCCTGTCCCGTCCGGTACATTGATGACGTCAATGCTCTCCTGTACATGAAGCGCCCTCGGCTTTCCGTCCACAAGCCTTCCGTAATCATATACACGGTAAGTGGTATCGCTGCTCTGCTGTGTCTCCAGTATGGTAAATCCACCCTTTATGACATGGATGGTGCCGGATGCTATCTGGATAAAATCTCCCTTTTTCACGGGAATCTCCCGGAACAGCTCCGTATATCTTCCTTCATGGATGAACCGCGCAAGCTCTTTTCTTGTTTTGGCATGATGCCCTATGATAAGCGAGGCATCCTGCGGGCAGTCCATGATATACCAGCACTCGTTCTTACCGCGCTCCATTCCGTCAGCGCCCCCGTGCGCCCTGGCATAAACATCGTCCGGGTGCACCTGCACGCTCAAATCCTGCTTTGCATTTAATATCTTTACAAGCAGGGGAAATTCTTCCTCTGTAAGATTGCCGAAAAGCTCCCTGTGTTCCCTGTAAAGCACAGAGAGAAACATACCGTCAAAATGTCCTCCCCGTATTTTGCAATCTCCGTGGGGATGGGCGCTGATACCCCAGCATTCCCCGGTGGAATCTCCTGCTTCCTCGTATCCAAATTCCTCCTTAAGCCTGCTGCCTCCCCATACTACATTTTTAAAGCACGGCTTCAGGAAAATCAATTCCTTTTTTAAATCCATCCTATTGCTCCCGTTTCTCTTCGTCCTTTCCATTATAAACGCTCTCACCCATAAAATCCAGCAAAATTACAGGAAGTTTTTTATGGCATCCTTATTTTACACGGCGGCAGACAGAGCATACAAATCATTCCATAAATCGTCAATAAAAAAATGTATCGTGCTGAAGCTGTCACTCCATCACGATACACTTTCCATTATTCTCCATAAATCTCTTTCCATTCCACGCAGGTTTTCTTGCCGATGCTGTGATAATACACCAGCAGAACGAAGATTGCCGCAAGCGCAAGACATTTCCTGAGCCTTCCGCCCCGTTTTGCCCATTCAACAATTCCTGCGACAAACTCTTTCTTTGTTTCTTCCGTCATGCCCCTGTTTCTGTCTGTAAAATACAGGAACAGATAGGCAAAGCCCGCTATCATGGCAAGTGTGGCATATAATTCTAAGGGTGTGTAGTCCCCGGTCTTAGGCTCGCTGTCTTTTTGACCGGAGTCATTACTGCCGTTGTCGCTATTGCCATCGCCGTTATTGCCGCCGGCTGGCTTGTCTTGATAAACAACTGCATAAATGGAGAAACGGTCTGTCTCTATGGTAATGGTATCTGCGTTGTCATCCAGGTCAGTCAAAAACTCCGCCACGCCGTCATGCAGCCGGATGACCTCAAATGTCCTTGTCTTACTGCTATCGGCATTTTTCAGGCTGTCCGGCACGTTAATGGCGATTCTTATTTTTTTCGTCGTCTCGGTGATATTCCGGCGTTCTGCCCCTACCAGCTTATATAACTCGATATTCAGATACTGTCCCACGGCAAAATCGTTCAATTCCTGCTGAATGACTGCCTGTTCCGGAGCACTCACGGTATTTTCGGCATCCTGCACCTCAAGGACAATCCTGATATCTGTTCCATTCTGCACCTGCTGCTTTTCTGCCTCCGTCAGAAGCATATCCTTCATTTCCTCCGTCGGAGTGGAAATATTGGTTACCGGAGCATTCGCTCCCGGCTTGACCTCCAGGATAACGGTTCCGCTTCCCGGCCCGGTTCCCGTTGCCGGTGCAATGACATACCCGCATACCGTGCAGGTCTGGGGAGTGCTTTCTGTTGCCGCCGCCCCCGGCGTGTGTACCAAAACGGTATCGTGCGCACCGCAGTTCCTGCAATTATGGGCATGTCCTTCCGCTGTCTGATAACCCCATGCGGACTCGTCATAGCTATGCTCTCCATAACCGCTCTTAGCAGCGTTGTCTGTCGTCGGGCAGTCTGAAACGGTACATTCATGCCAGTGGTGAGTTTGATTCGATGTCCAGTCAGGCGACCAGCTATGGGTATGTGGGTCATCCGTAATATACACCACCCAATCCCTCCATGCCGCTACGTAATCCTGTTCCTTACCGCTTGGGACATGGATGCCCTGTGTACTACCTGTAACAAATCCGCATTTCCTGAAAACACTACTGCCAAGCGACGGCGGTGTTTCGCCCTTCATGTTAACCTCGGTCAGTTTGCTACAATTATAAAACGCATCAGAACCAATGCTCGTCACGCTCTCCGGTATCGTTATGCTTGTCAGTCCGCTACAGGCTCCAAACGCCTGGACACCAATGCTCGTCATGCTCTCCGGTATCGTTACGCTTGTCAACCCGCTACAACCATAAAACACCCACCCCTCGATTTTCGTCACGCCTTCCGGTATTATTATACTTGTCAGGCTACTACAACGACTAAACATATAACTACTTATGCTTGTCACGCCTTCCGGTATCGTTATGCTTGTCAGGCTACTACAGAAATGAAACGCCCAGCGGTCAATGCTCGTCACGCTCTTTGGTATCGTTATACTTGTCAGTCCGCTACAACTATCAAACGCATACATCCCGATGCTCGTTACGCCGTCCGGTATTATTATCTCTTTCATTGCGCTGCAATTCTGAAACGCAGCCTTCTCAATGCTTGTCACACCGCTTTTTATCTCTACGCTTGTTACGCTTTCCCGGGCTTCATCCGGACTCTGATCTACCCAGTCAAACATCCCGTCATCCGATGTAATTATCAGCTTTCCGTCAGCGTAAAGTATCCACCCCTTTTCCGCGCTGCCATATATAATGTCCGCCGGCTTTGCATCATTTCCGCTGACGCTCGCCACACCGCTTCCCTCCTGTGCCAGCACGCTTGCAGGCACGGCGTTTGACACCATACCTGCGGTCAGCACCGCCGAAAGCAGCACCGCAAGCATCCTCTGTAATAAACTGCCCTTTCGTTTTTTCACATTAACCTCCATTCTGAATTTCCATCTCCCCGTCAAGCCGCCCTGCCGCCTCCTGTATGGTGGAAAGTCCGAAACCGTGTCCCGGCTCCGTCTTGCTGGTGGGAACTGTCTCGCCCCCCTCGAACAGTATCTGCTGATACCGCTTTCTTACTTCCGCATAATACCGTCCGGACACGGAAATCCGTTCCCTGAATTCATATCCAGTTTATCATATATCTGCAATATATTGTATCCTTTTTTTGGTTGTGATTCTTAACATTTTATGATATGCTTTCAAAAAAGGAGGAAGCGCCATGCTGATTCAGAATTTTCCCAATCTGCCACTGTATGTCGAAAACGCGTATTTTAACGGAAGCTGGAAATATTATACGAAGAAGCCGCATACGCACGGCTTTCTGGAATGCTGCTTTGTGGCGGAGGGAGAGTGCCGTTTTGAAATAGGGGGAAAGCTCTATCCCCTTGCTGCAAATAACCTGATTCTGCTGGATTCTTCCCTGCCCCACAAAATAAGCAGCGACGACAAATCCCCCTGTACCGTTTTGGGCTTTTCCCTCGCAGCGGATACCCTGCCCGGAAACGCGGCGTTTCCTACCCTTATGCAGATGTTAAACGCATCCCTCGACATTTGCCGTATGCTCTTATCCCTTAATCAGGCGCTTGTTTTCCCCGACGCGTCAAGCCTCTACGGGGACATGCTCTGCCTGTTCCACGAGTATGAGGGCAGAAGGGATTCTTTTTATCTGACCAGCCTTTCTTACCGGCTGCTCTGCTGTCTGGCAAGGCTTCCCCTGACCGAAAAATCCGCCGTCCCTTACTATGTAGAGAAGGCTGAAAATTATATCAGGGAGTCTTTCCACCGTATCAAAAACAACGGGCAGATTGCCTCACATATCGGACTTAACGCTACCTATCTGGAGCGCATTTATAAAAGAACCACCGGTTCCTCCCTCTGGGAAACCGTCACAGCCTGTAGGCTTGATGCCGCAAAAGAATTGCTGGCAAATTCGGATATTCCCGTCAATGAAATTGATAAGCGGGTTGGATTTGCAAACCGGCAGGCTTTCTTTCTCCAATTTAAAAAGCGGTTCGGCATGTCCCCTTCGGGCTACCGTAAACAGGCGCTTTCCTGACGCCGCCTTTATTCTCCCGGCACAAACTGGCTGTTGTATAGTTCTGCATAAAACCCGTTTCGGGAAAGCAGTTCTTTATGGTTTCCCTGTTCGATGATATGCCCGTCTTTCATTACAAGTATCACATCCGCATCCACAATGGTAGAAAGGCGGTGTGCAATGATAAAGCTGGTTCTTCCCTGCATCATCTTCCCAAACGCTTTCTGGATACGGATTTCCGTGCGGGTGTCAATGGAAGAGGTCGCCTCGTCCAGAATCAGCATGGGCGGCAGGCACAGCATAATACGCGTAATGCAGAGAAGCTGTTTCTGCCCCTGTGAAAGACCTTCCCCGTCCTCTGAAAGTACGGTGTCATAGCCGTTTGGCAGACGCTTGATAAAACTATGGGAATGGGCTGCTTTTGCCGCCGCAATCATTTCTTCTTCCGTGGCATCGGGTTTTCCCATCACGATATTTTCCCTTACGGTGCCTGCCTTCAGCCAGGTTTCCTGCAATACCATGCCATAATTTTCCCGCAAGCTTTTTCTGGTCATATTCCTGATGTCAATGTCGTCCACCTCTATGCTTCCCGCATCCACATCATAAAATCTCATAAGCAGGTTGATGATGGTGGTCTTGCCGCATCCCGTAGGTCCGACGATTGCCACCCTCTGCCCGCTTTTTACATGCAGGTTCAGATTTTCTATGAGTTTCCTGTCTGGCACATAGGAAAACGATACATCTGAAAGTGCGACCCTGCCCTCGGCATGTTTCAGCACAAAGGCATCCTGCGGCTCGGCTGTCTGCGGCTCCTCTTCTATTAACGCAAAAATCCGGGCAGCACACGCAAGCGCATTTTGAAACTCGGTAAACACGCCGGAAATCTCGTTGAAGGGCTTCGTATACTGGTTGGCATAACTCAAAAAGCAGGTAAGGGTACCCACTGTTATCTTCCCTCCGATTACCGAAAGGGCGCCGATGATACAGACGCCTGTGTAGACCAGGCTGTTGACAAACCGGGTGGACGGGTTGGTGAGCGAGGAAAAGAAAATAGCCTTTAAGGAACTGTCCGCAAGCCTTTTATTAATTTCATCAAAACGATGCAGTGCCTTTTCCTCATAACAAAATGCCTGTACCACCTTTTGATTCCCAATCATTTCATCTATAAAAGCAGTCTGCTCGCCTCTGGTTTCCGTCTGCACCTTAAACATCCTGTATGTTTTCCGTGCAATGAAGCTTGCCACAAACAGGCTTGCCGGCGTGATACAGACCACCACCAGCGTAATGCCCACACTTTCCCGAAACATAAACAAAAGCGTTCCGAAAATTGTAATCACACCGGTAAACAACTGGGTAAAGCCCATAATCAACCCGTCAGAAAACTGGTCAACATCTGCAATTACACGGCTCACAACTTCTCCGTAAGGATGTGCATCCAGATATTTTAAAGGAAGCATCTGGATTTTGTGAAAAGCGTCCCGCCGGATATCCTGTACCACATGATAAGCAATCCTGTTATTGCATACGCTCATCACCCACTGAGACAGGGCGGTAAGCAGTATGACAATCCCCATCTTCTTTAATATGGTAAATATCAAATCAAAATAGACTTTTCCCGGCTCCAAAATACAATCAATAACATCTCCCGTTAAAATAGGAATATAAAGTGTCAGTGTTACGGTTACGGCAGCGCACAGAATGGAGCAGATTAGAAAAAACCAGTACCTGCCGATATAGTGCATTACCTTTTTCATTGTCTTGCCTTTTGTACTCACTTCGCCTGCACCTCCCCCCGTTTGTCCGGATACTGGGAATAGTAAATCTCCTGATACACCTCGCAGGAGGCAAGCAGTTCTTCATGGCTGCCCATCCCTGCCACGTTACCGTCATCCAGCACGATAATCAGGCTTGCGCCGAGAAGGGAAGAAGCACGCTGGGACACAATAAACACCACCGGCGGATTGTCCATGCCGTGGATGGCTTTTCTCAGCTTTAAATCCGTCGCATAGTCAAGCGCGGATGCACTGTCATCCAGTATCAGTATTTCGGGCTGCCTGATAAGCGCCCTTGCAATGGTAAGTCTCTGCCTCTGCCCGCCGGAAAGATTTTTCCCCCCCTGGCTGATTCTTGTTTCCAATCCTTCGGGTTTGCTGTCTACAAACTCGGCGGATTGGGATATTTCCAGCGCCTTTTTTATATTTTCCTCTATGATTGTTTCATCAGCGCCCTCAAAATCTTTTCCCATCAACAAATTTTCTCTGATGGTTCCTTTGAACAACACTGCTTTCTGCGGCACCACGCCGATTTTATCCCTGAGTTCTCTTACCGGATAATCCTCCACCGGAAGGCCATCCACCTTTACACAGCCTTTTGTGGCTTCATAAAACCGCGGAATCAGATTGACAAGGGAAGACTTTCCCGAACCCGTGCCGCCGATGATACCGATGGTCTGTCCTTTCATTGCCTTGAAATGTATGTCAGTCAGACTCTCGGCGCCTGCACCGGGATACGTCAGGGATACATGTGCAAACTCCACAACGGGACTGTTTTCCTCATTTTTTGCTTTCTCCAATTTCTCCGGTCTGCCTGCTTCCTTACCTTCCATGCCTGCATCCATCTCCAGAACCGCTTCAATACGGTTGCCGCAGGCTATGGCCTTGTTGACGGTGATAATCAGGTTGGCAAGCTTCACAAGCTCCACCAGAATCTGGGACATATAATTGACCAGAGCAAGTACCGCCCCCTGGGTCAGTATGCCGCCATCCACCCTCAGCGCTCCAATCCACAAAAGTGCAATCAATCCTCCGTTTATCACAATATATGTCACCGGATTCATCACTGCGGAAATCCTGCCTACAAACATCTGTATTGCCGTAAGGCTTTCATTGCCTTCCCGAAACTCTGCAATTTCCTCTTCCTCTTTGTGGAAAGCACGCAGCACCCTGACACCCGTAAGATTTCCCCGGGTGACGCCAAGCACCCTGTCCAATCCCGACTGCACCTTTTTATACAGGGGAATGGTAATCAACATAATGCCAAACACTACAAGGGAGAGAACCGGAATCACCACCACAAAAACGAGCGCTGCTTTCACATCTATGGTGAAAGCCATCACCATGGCGCCAAATACAATAAAAGGAGAACGCAAAAACAGGCGCAGCACCATATTGACGCCATTCTGCACCTGATTTACATCACTGGTCATTCTCGTTATCAAAGTTGCATTCCCACACTTGTCCACCTGCGAAAAGGAAAACCGCTGCACATGTCCAAACAGGGAATGGCGCAGCTTTGTGGCAAACCCTACTGCCGCCTTCGCCGAGAAATACTGCGCCGTGACGGAACACAAGAGCCCGATAATGCCAAGCAGTATCATGATGAGGCACATGCGTCCCACATACCCCCTGTCCTCCCCTGCAATACCGATGTCCACAATCCGTTTTACCACAATCGGTATCAGCAGTTCAAAGGAAGCCTCGAGCATTTTAAACAGCGGCGCAAGCACCGTTTCTTTCCTGTAATCCTTTAAATATACCAGTAATTTTTTCATCTGAATCCAATCCTTTTTAAAACTTTATCGGTAATCGCGGATATTGTCATCCGCCTGCTGCATGCTGTCCACATCCACATAATATTTTGACAAGTCCGCCGGATTTATCCAGACCGCAACCTGCCGCCCGACTAAATACCGTGGGTCAATCCAGATATTGCCGCTTCTGTAAAGATATCTCATCCCTGTTATCACATCCGTATAGCAGCATTCCAGCCTGTACGGGTGACGGCCGTTTACATTGTAAAGGGTATTTACCTCCCATCCCGTCACCTCTGCATACACACACCTTCCCATCTGCATCAGCTTATTCTTTTTGCTCCTTTTCACCAGACGGACAATCAGGAAACCAACACCGATGCTCAGAAAAACCGTGCCAATCACGCATAGGACAATAACAGCCAAAAACAAGGTTGACCTCAACTGCACATGGCCCGGATTATCACGGTCCACATACACCTCCACTTCATCTCCCACATACAGACGGCTGTCATACTCGGAAACCCAGACTGTATGTGTCTGCCCGTCAAGGGTAAACTCCACCTCCGTACCACTGTCAATGCGGGTAATCACAGCCTGGACCACCCTTGCATTATTCCGAAACCGCATGGTATGTATCGCTACCCCCGCCGCAATGGCAAAAATCACCACACCTATCACAAAAAATATTGAATACAGAATCTGTTCTACTTTATTTTCTTCCGCTTTTCTGTTCATGAAGTTATCTCCTAAATTGTAATTTCTCCGTCAAAAACATGGCTTGCCGGACCGGTCATGTAAATATGGTTTTCGTTCCTGTTCCAGAAAATTTCCAAATCTCCGCCAAGCAGCTTTACCGTCACCTGTTCCTCCGTAAGGCCGTTTTGGATGCAGGCTGCCACTGTTGCACAGGCGCCGGTTCCGCAGGCTAAGGTTTCCCCTGTTCCCCTTTCCCATACCCGCATCTGTACGGTATTCCTGTCCAGCACCTTCACAAATTCCGTGTTCGTCCGCTTGGGAAACCATTCGTGGTTTTCAAAATAAGGGCCAATCTTTTCAATTTCCAGGTTCTCCACATCATCCACAAAAACCACCGCATGGGGATTGCCCATGGAAACGCAAGTCATGCGGTATTCCTTTCCCCTCACCGTAATGGGCTCGTCAATTACCTGTTCTTTTGAAGATAGTACCGGAACCTTTTCTGAAGAAAACTCCGGCTCTCCCATGTTTACCTTTACCAGTATAACCTTTTTATCCTGAATGGCAAGACATAAATGCTTTATTTTTCCTGCACTGATAATACTGATTTTCTTTTTCTCGGTAAGTTTCTTGTCGTATACATACTTTGCCACGCACCGGATGCCGTTGCCGCACATCTCGGCGCGGCTGCCGTCCGCATTGTACATTTCCATCTCAAAATCCGCTTCTGTGGAAGGATTGATAAAAATAACCCCATCTCCGCCTATGCCGAAATGCCTGTCACTCAACCGCCTTACTACTTCCGGCTTATCCTCCGTGCTGATGTGTTCCCTGCTGCCGTCCACATAAATATAATCATTGCCGCAGCCGTGCATCTTGGTAAACTTCATAAGCGATTCCTCCCTCTCTTCCTGATATTCCCATTATAACTGCAAAAGATGCCGGGTGATATAGCTATTATAAGCGCCTGCTATGCAAAAAATGCGGAAACTTAAGACGGATTCATCATGGATAATATCATCTGTGCCGTCTCGGCCATATCGGTACAGGAATCCATACTGCTTTTCTGGATATAGCGGTGTGCTTCCTCCTCGGTCATATTGTTACGAACCATCAAAAGCGCCTTGGCATCCTTTATGACTTCCGTGTCCTCCCGGCTTCGCTCCTTTGGCATCTGTTTCCTTTTTCGGCGGCTTCGCTCCATGTTTTCCGTCATCATTCTGACTGTGCTGATAAGTTCCACTGCCTTTACCGGCATTTGCAGACAGATAATATCATTTCCCAGACATTCATTGAGATACTGTCCCTGTGCCATCAGAAGCATCTCAAAACCTTTCGGCAAAAGTTCCCGCAACTGTGAATACAGCATATCGGCCAATTTATAGCCGCAGACAACAATACCATCCATTAATCCGTCTGCCTGGCTGACCGCCGAAAGACCCGTCGTGCATACCCCGGCCACATGAAAACCGTTTCTGACCAGCAGGCTTTTGATGCTCTTTGCATTTTCCGGTTTAGGAAAAACGACGATAATGTTAATCATGCAGCCACCTCCTTTATGCATTCTGATACTGAAGGAAATGCCGCTAAAATTTATATAAGTACTCGTTAATTTCCCAATCCGTTACCTGCATACGGTATCTGTGCCATTCTGCTTTTTTCGCCGCAATATAGCGCGCAGATACATACTTTCCCAGCACCTTCTGCACAAAATCATCCTTTTCCATCTCCTCCACCGCCTCAATCAGCGTGCCGGGCAGGGCGCCTATGCCGAGTTCCCGCCTTTTTTCTTCGCTCATGTCAGAAATATTTTGTTCTATGCCGGCAAGCGGTTCAATCATATTTTGAATGCCATCCAGTCCTGCCATCAGGCAGAGTGCCAGAGTCAGGTAAGGATTGGCAGACGGGTCAGGGCTTCGCAGCTCAATGCGGGCATCCTCCCCGAATGATACGGGAACCCGGATAAGAGGACTTCTGTTTTTCCTGCTCCATGCCACATATAACGGCGCTTCAAATCCCGGCACCAGACGCTTATAAGAATTTACAAGAGGATTTGTAACTGCCGCCATTCCCTTTACATGCTTCATAAGCCCCCCGATAAACCAGTATGCCTCACGGCTTAGTCCGTTCTCGTCGTTTTCATCACAAAAAACATTTTTACCGTCCCGAAAAAGGGACATATTAATATGCATACCGGAACCGTTTACACCCTGTTTCGGCTTCGGCATAAAAGTGGCGTGCAGTCCGTGCCTTCTTGCAATGGTTTTTACCGCAAGTTTAAAGGTCATGATATTGTCCGCCGTCGCCAGCGCTTCATCATATTTAAAATCAATCTCATGCTGGGCAGGCGCCCCTTCATGGTGGGAAGCTTCTATTTCAAATCCCATTTCTTCCAGCGTCATTATCATATCGCGTCTGGCATTTTCGCCAAAATCAATGGGCGCCATGTCAAAATATCCCGCCTGTTCGTAGGTAATGGTAGTAGGCAGTGCATTTTCGTCTGTCTGGAAAAGGAAAAATTCACACTCCGGGCCGACATTAAAGGTATAACCCATATCCTTTGCCGCCTTTACCGCCCTTTTCAGCACATATCTGGGGTCTCCCTCAAAAGGCTCCCCACACGGTCTGTATACATCGCAAATCATCCTTGCAACTTTTCCCTGCTGGGGTCTCCAGGGAAAAACCTCCAGCGTGGAATAATCCGGGTACAGGCACATATCCGAATCCTCAATACCCGCAAATCCCTCAATGGAGGAACCGTCAAACTTACATTTATTGTCCAACGCCTTCTCCAACTGGCTCACCGTTACGGCCAGATTCTTCAGATTACCGAAAATGTCCGTAAACTGGAGGCGGATAAACTCCACATCCTCTTCCCTTGCCAATTTGATGATGTCTTCCCTCGTATAATGCTTCATGACTCTCCATCCTTTCCCTTGCCGTTGTCATGCAGTTACCAAAAAAGGCGCTCTTATCCCTAAGAACGCCCTTGTTCCGTTCCATAATACCAACCAGAACCGCCCCTTGTCAATAAAATTCTGTCTTCAGTTTCCGCATTTTGCATTGCGGCAGCCCGGCGTGCATTTGTTCCAACAGGACACGCTCCCGCTCGGGTAAAAACGCAGTGGTACATAGGATACCAAAGTACGGTACCCAAGTACCAGCGTTTTTACACGGTCCTTTATGGAATCAAATGCACGCCGGGCTGCCGCAATGCAAAATGCGGAAACTGAATTCTGTGCTCGTATATTTGTACCGGCGGACGTATACAGCTTAAACCGTGCTGATATGCCGTAAGGAGCCCTTTGAAAAACGTCAGCGCTTAGTGAGGTTTTTCACGAACTTAGCGCCTGCTACGTTTTTCACAGAGCGAGAGCGTGGCGACGCCGGCATATCAGCACGGTTTAAGCGTCCCACTCCGCCACCGTCATGCAAAATACGAGAAAACTGTGCTAAACCCCTCCTCTTCCGCATATTGTGTATAAAAGAATAATGCAGGGAATATCCTATGAGCTCTAAAACAAAAATCGTAGTACTTCATATGAAGGAATTAATCTATACGGGAATTTTTGCCGTGTTGGGTATTATATTCATTGTCCTGCTGATTATTATGTTCCTTCCTGATGATAAGAAAGACAAAGAACCAAAAACAGATAATAAGACCGAAACAGAAGCAGACTCCGAAACAAAGGCAGTCACAACCTCTTACATACCCGGTGTTTACACCACCACTTTGTTTTTAAGCGACCATAGCATTGATGTGGAAGTGATTGTGGATGCAGACTACATCAGTTCTGTCAGGCTTGTCAATCTGGATGAGGCTGTCACCACCATGTATCCCCTAATTCAGCCTGCTTTGGATTCACTGGCTGAACAGATATATGAAAAACAGTCTTTGGATGACATTACTTATTCGGATGAAAACAAATATACTTCCCTGGTACTTCTTGAGGCTGTCCGCACTTCGCTGGATAAAGCCCGCGGCAACTCTGTTTCGTCAGGCAACAGCAGATAATTTTTGTCTTAACGATGTTACAGTTCAAAAGGGTGTCCCCAGGTTTATGCTTTGGGGACACCCTTTTATGATGATTTAAGAACAACTCAATATTTCTGTAGGATACCCGATAAACAATCCTGATTCCAGTACCCCGACAATCTGCCCGATTGCAGACTCCAATGAACTGTCGGCATCTGCAAATACCGCGTCAAGGATGTAATTCCCGTTCTCCGTAATGACGGGACCGTCCTTTGATTTCCCGGCAAGGCGAAGGTGCACATCCGTTGCGCCCAGTTCATAAAGCCTTGTTGTAACTGATTTGTAGGCTGCCGGAACACACTCCACAGGGACAGGAAAGTTTTCGCACAGCTTCGTCACAAATTTGCTCTTATCCACAAGGATATAAGTCTTAGGGGAATTGGACATAATCAGTTTTTCATTAAACATGGCGCCCCCGCGTCCTTTGTTTAACCACCCCTCGGGAGTGACCTCGTCCGCCCCGTCAAATCCCCAATCCGGTCTTGCGTCATCCAGAGTGGCAACCGGGATGCCAAGCGAAGTACACACCAGCCTGATTTCATTGGAAGTCGGAATGGCAGTGACATGCAGGTCTTCGTCCTTCACCCTCTTTCCGATTTCCTGCACTGCAAGAAAAGAAGTAGAGCCTGAGCCAAACCCGATAACATCACCTTCCTTTGCAAAAGATGCAAGTTTTTTGGCGGCTGCTAGTTTTTCTTCATAGTTTGATATCTTCTGGGACCATTCAATCTGAAAATATTCCTCATTCCATTTCATTTTATCCTTCCACCCTTTCTCTTGTAATTCAAACAACCACTTCTCACGCCAGTTCTTCCAGCTGCTTCAGCCACAGCGCCGCGCTGGCATCCGAAGGCATACGCAAGTCCCCCCTCGGGGAAAGCGCCACGCTTCCCACTTTCGGTCCGTCCGGCACGCAGGAACGTTTAAACTGCTGACTGAAAAACCTCCTGTAAAAGGTTTTCAGCCATTTTAAAATAATATCGTCGGTATATAACCCCTGGAAAGAAAGCTTTGCTATACGGTATACCTTTGCCGGTTCAAAACCGCACCGCAGCATATAGTACAGAAAGAAATCGTGCAGTTCATACGGACCCACCAGTTCTTCTGTTTTCTGCGAAATCACGCCGTCCACAGGCGGCAGAAGTTCCGGGCTGACCGGCGTGTCCAGCACATCAAGCAGCACTTCTTCCAAATCCCTGTCTCCGCAGGTATCCGCATAATAACGGACCAGATGGCGCACCAGGGTTTTGGGAACTCCCGCATTTACCCCGTACATGGACATATGGTCCCCGTTGTAAGTGGCAAAACCTAGCGCCAGCTCCGACATATCGCCGGTACCAATCACCAAAGCGCCCTCTTTGTTGGCAATATCCATCAAAATCTGCGTGCGCTCCCTTGCCTGTCCGTTTTCGTACGTAACATCATGGTTGTCCGGAGATTGCCCGATATCCTTAAAGTGTACCGTCACGGCATCCCTGATATTGATTTCCTTCAATGTGGTATGCAGGGCCTTTGCCAGCCTGCACGCATTGTCATAGGTTCTGTCCGTGGTGCCGAAACACGGCATGGTAATTGCCAGAATATTCTCACGAGGTATCAAAAGCATATCAAAGGCGCGTACGGTCACCAGAAGCGCAAGCGTGGAATCAAGGCCTCCCGATACACCAATCACTGCTTTGGTACAGCCGGTATGCTCATACCTTTTCTTCAGACCGTATGACTGAATGGAAAGAATCTCATCGCAGCGTTTCTCCCTTTCCGTCTGCCCGGAAGGTACAAAGGGCATACCGGGAAAAGTCCTTTCCAGCTGTGTCTCTTCACATGCCATCGCAAATGGGACTACCAGATATTCTTTCCGGCTGTCAAAAACAAACGTTGTCATCCTCCTGCGCTCCGTGCAGAGCCGGTGAATATCCACATCGGCATAGATGCTTTCACAGGTAAATCTCTTTGCCTGGGTCAGCACCGTGCCGTTTTCCGCTATGATATTGTGACCGCCAAATACCAGGTCCTGTGTAGACTCTCCTTCTCCCGCACCTGCATAAATATATCCTGCCACAAGCCTTGCACTGGCTGACTTTACCAGCATCTCACGGTACTCATCCTTGCCGGTTGTTTCGTTGGAAGCCGAGAGGTTCACCAAAAGCGTTGCGCCTGCAAGCGCATGGCCGGTGCAGGGCGGATTTGCCACCCATAAATCTTCACAGAGTTCACATGCCACCACAAATCCTTTTACGGCATCCGTTTCAAACAGCAGATTACACCCAAAGGGAACTTCTTCCTCCCCGATAAATACCGTGGAAACCGCTTCCTCCCCCGGCGCAAAATATCTGCCCTCGTAAAATTCCGCATGGTTGGGAATATGCATCTTCGGCACCATTCCCAGAATCATGCCATCCTGCAAAACAGCAGCCACATTGTATAGTTTACCTTCCTTCTCAAATGGCAGCCCCACAAAGACCAGACTGTCATGTCCCTGTGTAAAAACCGCCAATTCCATCAGCTGTTTTTCCGCCTCTTTCACCAGAACCTCCTGAAAAAAAAGGTCGTTACAGGTATATCCCGTCAGGCATAACTCCGGAAACACGATTACCTTCGCTCTTTTTTCATAGGCCTCTGCAAGCCGTATTTTAATCTGTGCCGCATTGTACTGCGGGTCGGCAACCCTTATCTTAGGCGTGATGGCTGCTACTTTTACAAATCCCTGCTTCATGTCAACCTTCTCTCCTCTTCATGGCCTCCAGTTCATCCACGGAAAATACATAATTTTTATTACAGAAATGGCAGTTTACTTCTATATCCTTGCCTTCCTCTATCATATCCTGTAATTCCGCTTTTCCCAGACTGATTAATGCCTTTTCCACCCGGCTTTTGCTACAGTTACAGGCAAACCGCACAGGCGCTTTTTCCGTAAATTCTGCTTCCAATCCGTCAAGCAGCAAAGACAGCATCTGCTCCGGTGTATTTCCGGTATCTAAAAGCGCTGTGACGGAAGTCACCCGTTTCAGGTTTTCTTCCAGCCTGTCTATTACCTGCTCCTCAGCAAACGGCATCAGCTGTATCACAAATCCACCTGCCTGCTTTACGGTATTGTCCCTTTCCATTAAAACACCCAGTCCCACGGAAGAAGGCACCTGTTCGGAGGTTGCAAAGTAATATGTCAGGTCCTCGGCAATTTCACCTGTTTGCAGGGTAGTCTGCCCCACATAAGGCTCTTTTAATCCCATGTCTTTTACCACGCTTAAGATTCCATGGCCCACAGCGCCGGCAACATCCAGTTTGCCTGCCGTATTCGCGGGAAGGATGACATCAGGGCAGTTGGCATAACCTTTGACGCATCCTGTTGCATCCGCCGTAACCGTCATCCCTTTCATGGGACCGTCCGCACTTACCTGTAATGTCAAAATGTCCCTTTCATCCTTCATCATACTGCCCATCATACATCCGGCGGTAAGCAGCCTGCCAAGGGCTGCCGTCACCACCGGACTGGTATTATGCAATTTTCTTGCCGTTTCCACAACCTGCCTTGTCGTGCAGGCAAAGGCGCGTATCTGTGCCCCTGCCGCAGTGGCCCTCACCAAATAATCCGTCATAATTTCCTTTCTTTCCTCGCCATAACAAAAACCCTCTCGCTTTCGGCAGATACTTTCCCACGGTTGTCCGCATCCAGAATGCATTCCGCCCGCAGGCCTGCCGTTTCCAAAAGTCTTACCACCTGCTCCACGGTATATCCCCTCTGAAAATGGGTTTCTGAAAATTTGCGGTAGCAGTCCTTATTTTCATCCTGACTTTTGCCGGCATCCTCCAAAAAACCCTCCCGGACAAATACGGTTACCTCATACTCGTTGATTTCCTCATCGGGATGGTAGTAATTTTCCCAGATAAAACTGCACTCCTCCCTGTTTTCCGCTATCGTGGCATCTCCAATCACTTCGGCATATTTATACACGGTATTGAAGTCAAACAGGAAAATACCTCCGGGAAACAGGTAATTGTTTACCAATTTAAATACCTGCAGCATATCTTCTTCAGAGAGCATATAATTCAGGGAATCACAGACGCTGATAACGGTACCCACCGTGCTGTAAAGTTCAAATTCACGCATATCCTGCAATAAATACAGGATGTCATGCCCGGACTGCTGTCTTTTCTCTATGGCAAGTTCCAGCATGTCCGTTGAGTTGTCGATGCCAATCATGTCAAATCCCGCATCCGCCATCAGTTCCGTAAGGGTTCCCGTACCGCACCCCAAATCCAGCACCAGGTTTTTCTCCGAATCCAGCACATCCTCTGTGCGCACCGGCCGGGAAATCCCGTGTTCCATAATCATCTTTTTTATAAATTCACACCATTCCGCATATGGAGTATCATCCATGAAAGTGTCATAAACATATGCAAAATCCGTATACGCCTCCATACCCTCCTCCATGATTCCACTCTGCAAAATCCCATAATCCCACGGAACTAAAGTTCCGGATGAGAAATGTCGCATTTTAGGCATTCTCCAACGTGGAACTTAGAAGTTCTCCGCGAAACAGCCTCTGCTGTGAGCGAAAACTGCCAAAGGCAGTTAGAACTTCTTCTCACACTAACCTCCATGGCGGCTCAAATCCGGATGAGAAATGCCGCATTTCAGGCATTTCTCAAGCGTGAGACATAGAACTTCTTCGCGAAGCAGCCTTTGCTGTGAGCGAAAACTGCCAAAGGCAGTTAGAAGTTCTTCTCACGCTAGTTGCTTAGTTTCATAGCAATAAAGAAGCCTGCAATAAACGTAACAATGCTTGACAATACCATCATGACTGTCACGCCCGCAAAATTCCCCTGGCTTATCATTACAAGCACGATAGCAAAAGGTGACGCCACAATCAGTCCGATAATGGCCCAGAATGCATAGAGCGGAAATTTTTCAAAAATAATCTCTATCAGCTTTGCTATCGCAAAAATACCTACAATTACACCGACGCCAAAAGGTACCAGTATTCCCAGGCCGTTTAAAATCCCCTGCATATCAAAGGAAGACAGGGCGCGGAAGAACGCATTGATGCTTTCCAGCACAGGATGATAATAACCAATGAGTAAAAGTACCATGGAACCGCTGACCCCCGGAATTACCATGGTTGCGGAGGCAATCACACCCACTCCGAAAAGCTTCAGCACATTGATAAATCCAAAACTCAAATCGGCGGCATTCCCCTCTCTTTCCCCCATGGCGGAAAGTGCAACCACCATGCCGAAAAACAATAAGAACGCGGCAATATGCCCTATTTTGATTTTGCTGCCTTTTACTTTTGTCGTAACGGCGGGCAGCCCGCCCAGAATCAGTCCGATAAACAAAAGATTGGTCGGCACCGGATAATGTTCAAACAGGTATTCCAATCCGAAAGAACTGGCCACAATGGCCACCCCTGCCCCTATCACAATCGGCAGGAGAAACAGTATGCTTTTTTTCAATTCCTTAAAGAGATGTGTGATACAATGTATCAATTTATCGTAAATTCCCATGGACACCGCCATCGTACCGCCGCTTACTCCGGGTATGATATTGGAAATGCCAATTACCGCTCCCTTACAGACATCCTTTAAAAACTGCATGTTTTTTCCTCTTTTCTTTTATTTAATGTTCTTTGACCTGTTACCCTAAAGAATTATGCATTTGCCGTAATTTCCCGCAAGGCGTTTACCACAGCATCCATCTGCTCATCGGTTCCCACCGTGATACGCAGGTACTGGTTAATCCTGTCCTTGCCCCAGTGCCTGACCAATATATTTCTTGCTTTCAACTCTTCAAAAATCTTTTTGCCCGGAATGGAAGCATGTCTCGCAAAAATGAAATTTGCCTTGGAATCGGGGAAAGTAAATCCCAGTTCCTTTAACTGTCCCTTCACCCTTTCCCTGGTTGCCATAATTTTCGCATTGGTTTCTTTGAAATAGGAATCGTCCCTGACTGCCTCAACACCGATTATCTGGGAAGGCATGTTCATGGTATAGGAATTGACGGAAAACTTGACCTCATTCAAATACCGGATTAACTTTTGGCTGCCCATGGCAAAGCCGATGCGCATACCTGCCATGGAACGGGACTTGGAAAAAGTCTGCACCACCAGAAGATTGTCATACTTTGAAATCAGCCCAATACAGCTTTCGCCGCCAAAATCTATATATGCCTCATCCACAATCACCACCACATCCGGATTGGCCTTTAAGATATCCTCTATCAGTTCCAGGGTTTCATAAACGCCGGTGGGCGCATTGGGATTTGGGAAAATGATACCGCCGTTTTTTTGCATATACTGCCCGGGCACTATCCTAAAATCCTCATCCAGCGGACAAACCTTGTAAGGAATTCCATACAAGTCTGCCCACACATCATAAAAGGAATAAGTAATATCGGGAAAAAGAATGGGCCTGCCTGAATGGAAAAACGTCAGAAAAGCCATGGACAGTACATCATCCGAGCCGACCCCCACAAACACCTGGGAAGCATCCAGATGGTAATACGCCGCAAGCGCTTCGGTAATCCTTGCCGAACCTGTATCCGGGTACAGCCTGAGAGATTGATAAGAAAATTCTTTAAACAGCCTGTCCACACCCGGCGCCGGGGGATATGGATTTTCATTGGTGTTCAGTTTGATGACTCCGCTTCCTTTCGGCTGCTCACCGGGTACATAGGGCACTGCCCTCTTAACATTGGCTTCCCAACTCATAGCTTTCTCCTGTGCTTTAAAAAGTAATATTTCTAATGTGACATTTTACCATGTCTAAAGTACAAAGTCTACACATTCTTCCAACGGCTGCCGAAGTTTATGCTCTTCATTGTAGACAATCAAATCCATTCCGTTTCTTCTTTTTACCAGACGGTTTTTGACAAGCAGCCGGTATCGGGGACTTTTTGCCGCTTCTGCCAGATAGTCCGGCAGATAAAGTGAAAAAGCACCCTTCTCTTTTTTCAGGCGCAAAAGTCCCAGCTTCTGGTATGCATCGCCGCCGTCATAACAGTACAGGACTGCGCTGTGAAGCCAAAGCAGATATACCAGAAGCGTACCGGTTCCCAGAAACAGCAGTATCCCGGCAAGCATACCCGTATTCTGCGAAAGAAAATCTGCTATAGCCCCGCTCTTTTGGGGAACTGCTTCACCGGCATATAAGTCCGTGCTTACCGGTTCTTGTCCCAAATCTGCTTTTTCCTTAACCGTATTCCCATCCCCGGCAGTCTTTTCCTGCCTTTTTACAATTACCTGTCTGGCCTGCTGTTCTTCCACGCTTTGGTTTTCTGTTTCTTTGCCGTCCCGGCCTGTCTGCAGTTTTCCGGACTCATTTTTACTGCTTTCCATACCTGTCATGGCATTCCTTTCCGTTTGCCGTCTCTGATGGAATTCTGTTTCTGCTTTCGTTTCCATGTCCGCTTTTTTTCCTGTTTGCGGTACCTTCTCTGTTTTTGCTGTTTTTTCTGTTTTTGCTTTTTTCTCTGTCTCTGTTTTCTGTACCTCCTCCTGCGTTTTTACTTCCGTACCTCCTGACGCATTTTTATCCCCGGTATCCTTCCCGTTTTCCTGTGAAACTGCGGGTGCATTTGTGTCTGCGCCTGAGGAAGTGCCCGAAGGCGCCGGTGCAGGCGTTGGTGCAGGCTCCGGCGGGTAAGGAAAATCCCCCCGCGTCAAGGTTCTGCCTGTCGTATTGCCTGCCCTGTCCCGCACCACAAGCTGTACGGCTGCTCCTTCCTCCACATTGCAGACAGGGCTGCTGCCCCATGTTCCTCCTCCGTCAAAAGAATAGGCGCTCTCTGCCAGCCCGCTTTCTTCGTCTTTTGCCTGTACGGTAACGGTAATCCTGTTTTTGGTCATACCTCCCGTATCTCCCGAAACATCCGTTATGGAAGGCGCTGACTTGTCAATGCAGCAGATATCTATGGAGGCAGTAACCGACTTTCCGGCTCCGTTTGCCGCATTAACCGAGTAAGTTCCGTTTTCCGTCACATACAGGCTTCCCCCTCCCCAATCATAGGTCACGTTTCCGTTTGCAGCATCCTGCCTGATGGCATTACTTCTGACATATAGACTGACACCACTGTTTGTCCAGTTATTGTCTGCTGTAATCCAAATGCCCAAAGTCTTTTCTCCTTCGGAAATGCCGCAGCACAACCGTTGTTCTGTGATGGTATGTTCTGAAGCAGACTGTTGGGCGTTCCACGCGGAATGCACAGTCCCGCAGACTGTACATACCGCCCTGCCGTTTTCCTGCCAGGTGCTTCCTTTCACCGGACAGCGGCAGGTGTCTGCCGTCACATAATGGGAAGTCTGTGCGCCGCAGCCTGCACAGTGATAATTCCTGTACTCGCTTCCCTGCTGTCTGGTATGCTGTCCCATGCAGCTTCCCGTTGACGTCTGATAGCAAGCCGCTGTATGCACATGGGTGAAAAAGGCTTCCGTCCCCGTCACTTCCCCCGCATGTACTTTCATGACGGCAAAGCAGAAGCAGGCGGCTCCCATAATCGCAGCAAGCATCCAATACCATAATAAACTACTCCATTTTTGCATAAAAAAACCTCCTGAATTAAATGATGAGTTGCGAAGGCACATAACGCCCTGATTGCTTTCTCGTTTCATTCAATTCAACAGGTAGTGTATTGCTATCTTATCACGCTTTTGCTTTTTTGCCTATTGGCTATTTTACACAAGGTTTCATGGTAAATCTTCCTACAGATTTACTAATTCAACTCTTCCTTCCTGTAAAATGCCGCCTCTTCCAAAAGCCCCATCCTTTCATAGCACAGCGCCAGCTTCCGGAGTGCATCCTTCCCCCCGGTCTTTGCGGCAAGCAGCGCTTCTGTTTCATAACGGGCATTGTAATACCAGATTGCAGCCTCCTCATAGTCCTGCATGTCAAAGTAGAACTCACCCATCTCGTAACAGATTTCCGAGCATCCCTCATCCGCAATCACTTTTACCGCATAGCGAAAAAACCTGATGGTGTCGCCGTTTCTCCTTGCCGCGGATGCCGCCACAAGGCAGGCTTCCTTTATCTCCGATGCATCCCTGCCGTTATCCTTTGCCGACTCCTCAAAAAACGCTGCCGCCCGGATAAAATCCGCATCCTTTCCGGCAATAAAAAGTTCTTTGGCATACATGTTGTGAAGACGCTTGGAAAGGCGCACGCCCCTGCCCGTAAGCCGCTCAAACGCCTGAAAATCCCTGCCTGCATGGGACTCTTGGGGCATGTGGGTTATGACGATATCACTGTCAAAAATAACGGGCATGACATTGACCGTTTCGTGAATGGCTTCCTGCCACACAAACTCACGCAGTCTTTTAAACAACTTTGGCCTGTATTCCTCATCATAATTATAGACCGTCCCAAACTGAAGCTGGTTGCCGTACTTCATCTGGACAATCTCCACTTCCGGAAGCAGCGCCTGCTTCAACATCCGGAAACGCTCCCTGTTCTCCCCGTCCAGCACTTCATCCGCATCCGCCGAATAAATATATTCCTTCGTTGCTTTGGAAAAAGCATAATTCCTTGCCGCAGAAAAATCATCAATCCATGCAAATTCGTAAATTTGGGCATGGGGATAAGAAGCCGCGATTTCCATCGTGGCATCCGTCGAACCGGTATCCACGATAATCAACTCCTCCACCAAGTCCGCCACCGAGTCCAGACAACGTTTCAACACCGCTTCTTCGTTTTTCACTATCATGCAAAGGCTTATGGTAATCATGACTCTCTCCCCTCCCGTTCTTTTATAAACAATATAGCACACCGCCATGGAAAGCGTCAAACACATCCGGCGTATCTGCCTTTAGCATGGCGGCGCCCGGCGCAGCATTTGATTCCAAAAAGGGGCCTGTAAAAACGCCGGTCCTTAGAGGTTGTATTTTAACCTCTTATGTACCGCTGCGCTTTTTACCGGAGTGAAAACGTCCCCGTTTGGAACAAATGCCGCGCCGGGCGCCGCCATGCAGAAGGCAGATATGTCTCCTTATTCCCCATCAACAGGCGTCTTTAAATCCGTTATCTGCCTGCCTTCCGGGTTCATATGGTAATTGTCCCGGTAAATAAGTTCGGATACCGGCACAAAGGTGTAGCCTTTTTCCTTCAGCTTTGTTATCAGGGTTTCCAGGGCATCCGCCGTAAATTTTGCACCGTTATGGCACAGTATGATGCTGCCGTTCCCAAGGTGCTCATCCTGCGTAACCCTTTCTATAATGGCATCCACGCCATAATCCTTCCAGTCAAGGCTGTCCACATCCCACTGGATGGTATAATAGCCGCATTCTTTTGCCGTGTTCACCACAGCATTGTCATAATCCCCGTATGGCGCCCTGAACAGAAACATCTGATATCCCGTCAGTTCTTCCACCCTGTTATGTACCGTCATCAGTTCTTCCCGCTTTTCTGAATCCAAAAGCTGGCTCATGTTTTTATGGCTTTCGCTGTGATTGCCCAAATCATGCCCTGCCGCCAGAATAGCCTTTACATCCTCCGGGTAGGCCTCTACCCAGCCTCCCGTCATAAAAAAGGTTGCCTTTACTTCTTCTTTTTGCAATATGTCAAGAATCCTCCCCGTGTCTTCATTGCCCCATGCCGCATCAAAAGTGATGGCAATCTTGGGCTCCGGCGTTTCCACACAGTAAATGGGCAGTTCCCGGTTTCCCACGGTAGAGCTGGTAATAACGGTAATGGGATTGTACCGTATGATGCCTGCGGCAAGCAGCAATACGCCCAATAAAAAAATCCCAATCCCGACTGCTTTTCCCAGTCCCGGTCTTGGAATTTTCTTTTCCTCTATTTTATGCAATGCAATCAAATGGTCCAAAGCCTTATCTATTTTACGTTTCATAGTCAGAATCCTTTTTGGCTTTTTACTATATTTATGATTTTAACATTAGAAAAATACCTGTTGTAGTTTCCGCTAAAACAGTCTATAATGGTAGACAGGATAAATTTTCAGGGAGGCAGCATATGGAACTTTTATTATTGGGCGGCGGTCTTCTGATTATCATTTTTGCCGTTGTCGTTTCGGTTGTATCCACTGTCGTTTCCGCCATTGCGGCAAACGAGGATATTGAGGATTAAAAAGCCGCGTCATTGAAAAGTGTGAAGAGAAAATCTTTGCAAAGTGCTTTTGCGCAGTTGCCGGATTTTCCCTTCACACTTTATTTTTCAATCTTTGCAGCCAGTTCCTCCAGATACATCCACCTGTCCATTTTTTCTTCCAGTTCCGCCTCCAGCTTTTCTTTTTGGTTTCCCAGTTCCTGTAATTTTACAAAATCGCTGGCATATTTTGGAATTTCCGTTTCCAACTCCCCTATCTGTGCTTCCAGAAAGGCAATGTCTGCCTCTATGGTTTCGTATTCTTTCATTTCCTTATAAGAAAACCGCAGTTTCCGGGGCATTTGCCGCTTATCGTTTTTGGAAGCCTTCTGTTCCCCTGTTTCCCCGGGGCACCCCACAGCGCCGGCGTCCTTCTGTTCTCCCTCCACTGATTTTCTGAGCAGATAATCGGAGTAGCCTCCTTCATATTGCCGGATTCTTCCTTCTTCCTCAAAAGCAAAGATGCGGCGCATGGTTCTGTCCAGAAAATAACGGTCATGGGATACCGCAAGCACGATTCCCGGAAAAGTATCCAGATAGCTTTCCAGTATGGAAAGCGTTGCTATGTCAAGGTCGTTTGTCGGCTCGTCCAAAATCAGCACATTGGGCGCCTCCATCAGCACACGGCACAAAAGCAGCCTTCGCTTTTCCCCGCCTGAAAGCCTGTTTATCAGCCCATACTGGTCTTCCCCTGAAAAAAGAAATTTTTCCAGCAGCCGCGCTGCCGTGATTTTTCCTTCCGGCGTTTCTATGATTTCCGCTGCTTCCCGGATATAGTCAATCACACGTTTTTCTCCCGGCAGTTCGCATTCCTGCACATAGTAACCGATTTTGATGGTGCTGCCGGTTTCTACCGTGCCAAAATCCGGCGCGCACTGTCCGCTTATGATTTTCATCAGGGTGGTCTTGCCGCAGCCGTTTTTTCCCACGAACCCCACCCTGTCACTTTTCAGGAAAGTATAGGAAAAGTTCCGGATTAGCGTTTTATCACCATAGGCCTTCCCTATATGGGAAAGGGCAATGGTAGTCCTGCCCATTCTGGAAGCAACGGAAGAAAGTTCTACCTGCTGCTCCTCCACAGGCGCTTTCCTGTTTTTTAATTCTTCATATCTCTCAAGCCTTGCCTTTTGCTTGGTGGAACGCGCCCTTGCCCCACGCCTTACCCATTCCAGTTCTGTCCTTAAGATGGACTGACGTTTCCGCTCCGAGGCCTGCTCCATCTCTTCCCGCTGCATTTTCAGTTCCAGAAAGCCGGAATAATTCGTCTTGTAGGAATAGATATGCCCCTTATCAATCTCTACAATCCTGTCAGTGACGCTGTCCAGAAAATAGCGGTCGTGGGTAACCATAATCACCGAACCCCTGCGCTTTTTCAGCGTATCCTCCAGCCAGTCCGCCATCTGTCCGTCCAAATGGTTGGTGGGCTCATCCAGCACCAGGATATCCGACGGGGAAAGCAGCACCTTTATCAGCGCCAGCCTCTTTTTCTGGCCGCCGGAAAGATGTCTGCATTTTTCGGAGAAATCAGTAATGCCAAGCCTTGTCATCATGGCTTTCGCCTCGCTTTCCCCCTCCCCGTTTTCTTCTATGCCGCTTTTTTCAAGCACTGCCTCCAAAACGGTATCATCGTCTGCAAATACCGGGTGCTGCGGCAGGAAACTTATCACAGTACGGGAAGCGCGGACAATACTGCCCTCATCAGGCTCCTCCAGCCCCGCAATCAATTTAAGAAGCGTGGACTTGCCCGTTCCGTTCACACCGATAATTCCGGCTTTTTCCCCCTCCTGCAGAAAAAAGGAAGCCTTGTCAAACAGCTTCCTTTCCCCGTATGCTTTTGTAATGCCATCCACCGTTAAAATATTCATTTATTCTTCCCCAAACTGTATTTTTAGTTTTTTGTAAACATGGAAAAACGCAGGTATCAGAAAAGCGTCCGCAAACAGCCAGGCAATCGGACTGCCCAGGGCGGCGGCGGGGAACCCCCATATTGGCACAAGCACAAGACCCACCAGCGCTCTCGCTACCATCTCCAGCACTCCCGCCAAAACGGCAAACGTCGGAAATCCGATACCCTGTATCATAAACCGGACAATATTGACAAGAGCCAGCAAAAAATAAAAAGCCGTATTTATCAGCAGGTACAGCCTCACATTATCTATTATCTGCCCCGCGGCGGCAACGCTTTCTTTTTCCAGAAACAGTCTTCCAAGGGGCGCCCCCAAAAAGTACGCAACCACAAATGCGATGACGGAATAAACCGCTCCCAGCTTGATGCATTCAAAAAGCCCTTCCTTAATCCTTTTCAGCTTCCTTGCACCCACATTCTGACCGCCGTATGACGCCATCGTCGAGCCCATGGCTTCAAACGGGCACATCAGGAAACCGCCTATTTTGGCGGCGGCCGTCACGGAAGCCACTGCTGCGGAACCCAGTCCGTTTACGGCTGTCTGCAAAATCACGCTGCCGATTGCCGTGATGGAATACTGCATCCCCATGGGGATTCCCATCCCGCATAAATTCCCCATCAAATGGATATCAGGCTTCCACTCTTCCCTGGAAATACGGAGAATCTCAAATTTCTTTATAATAAATACAAGACACAAAACGCCGGACATACCCTGGGATATAACGGTTGCCCATGCAGCCCCCGCCACACCCATCTGTAAGCGTACGATAAACAAAAGGTCAAGGATAATATTCGTTACCGAGGAAATAACAAGGAAAATAACCGGGGTTCTGCTATCTCCAAGCGCCCGGATAATTCCGGACAGGATATTATATAAAAATACCGTGGGAATACCTATAAAAATCACAAGAATGTACGCATAGGCATATTCCATGATATCTTCCGGCGTATCCATCAAAAGCAGGATATCCCTGCAAAAGACAACCGTAAGAAACGTCATGACCGCTGCAAAGGCAAGTCCGAGCCAGACACAGTTTGCCACATACTTCCGCAGTCCCGCTTCGTCCCCGGCGCCAAACCTTTGGGCAACAGGAATGGAAAATCCCACACATGTACCCATGCAAAACCCGATTACAAGAAAATTAATGGAACCGGTAGAACCGACTCCCGCCAGGGAATTAACCCCAAGATACCTGCCCACTATCAAAGTATCCACCAGATTGTAAAACTGCTGGAACAGATAACCGAACAGCATGGGAACGGCAAATCCCAATATCAGTTTCATTGGCTTTCCCTGTGTCATATCCTTTGTCATAACCTATTTCTCCCTGCAACCAAATCAATTTTTTCTGCAACTGTTTATTCCGAAAAAAGCGGCGTGGACAGATAACGGTCTCCCGAATCCGGCAAAAGCGCTACAATGGTTTTGCCGGCATTTTCCGGTCTTTTTGCCAGAAGCGCCGCAGCATGGAGCGCTGCACCTGATGTAATGCCCACTAAAATCCCTTCCGTCCTTGCAATGTTGCGGCCTGCCTCAAATGCTTCTTCATCTTTTACTTTTATAATCTCATCATAAATTTGCGTATCCAGCGCCTTAGGCACAAATCCCGCTCCGATTCCCTGCAGGTTATGCGGTCCCGGTTCACCTCCCGACAACACCGGAGAGCCTTCCGGCTCCACCGCCACCACCCTGATGGAGGAGTTTTTCGCCTTCAGGTATTTCCCTACGCCTGAAATTGTCCCTCCCGTCCCGACGCCTGCCACAAAAATATCCACCTTGCCCTCCGTATCCTTCCAGATTTCGGGGGCCGTAGTCTTTTCATGCGCCTCCGGATTATATGGATTCTCAAACTGCCCCATAATAACGGAATCTTCGATTTCCCTGTGCAGTTGTTCCGCCTTTTCTATCGCTCCCCTCATGCCCAGCTTTCCTTCCGTCAAGACCAGCTTTGCGCCATACGCCTTTAACAGATTACGCCTTTCCATGCTCATGGTATCGGGCAGGGTCAGTATCGTCCTGTACCCTTTTGCCGCTGCCACACTGGCAAGGCCGATTCCCGTATTGCCGCTTGTCGGCTCTATGATGGTTGCGCCCGGTTTTAAAACGCCTTCTGCCTCCGCACGCTCAACCATATTTAAGGCAACCCTGTCCTTTACGCTCCCCGCCGGATTCAGATATTCCAGCTTTGCCAGTATCACTGCGTCCTTTACGCCTGCCTTTTCCATATAACGGCTGACCCTTAAAAGGGGTGTATTCCCCACCAACTGTGTTGCACTCTCTGCTATCATTGCAATGATTTCTCCAATCCTATATTCCTACTTGTTTAATAGGAGATTTGTAACAAAAATCTTACACCCATTCCCACTAAATGTCAACTTCATCCGGGCTCCTCATTCTGCATGGCGGCAGACGGAGCGTGTATTTGTTCCAACGGGGGACGTTCTCACTCCGGTAAAAAGCGCAGCGGTACATAAGATGTTAAAGAACAACATCTAAGTACCGGCGTTTTTACAGGCCCCCTTATGGAATCAAATACACGCTCCGTCTGCCGCCATGCAGAATGTAAAAACCCAAACATTTCGAGAAAGAAAAACCTCTTTTTGACAGCGGCGCTCTTTTCCAGTAATATATGTTACATAACCACATATAAATATGAAATTCTTTTTAGCACTTCCGAATTGTGCACATTGTATATTCCATAAGGTGTTGGAACATACAATGGGTACAATGACAATAGCAGGGATGCTATGTTTCGGAATGTCTTATACATAACCATTTAAAGAAAGGATACTGTTATGATTGCCACCAGCACTTACGAGGTTCCCTGTATTTTCGACAGAACCCTTTCCCGGGAAAATATTTTGGTTTCCGTACCCGGCTCCAAGAGCATTACCAACCGCGCCCTTTTGCTTGCCATGCTTGCTGACGGGAAAAGCACTCTGGACGGCGCGCTTTTTTCCGATGATTCAAGGCATTTTTTAAGCTGTCTTAAGGCGCTGGGGTTTGAAACCTTTGCCGACGAGGAAAACTGCCGGATGGAAGTATGCGGGCTTGGCGGGAGAATCCCCTTAAAAGAAGCTTCCCTGTATGTGGGCAGCGCCGGCACTGCCGCACGTTTCCTTACGGCGTGTCTGGGTATACAAAGCGGCATCTTCCACATGGACGCTTCAGAACAGATGCGAAAAAGGCCTATGGCTCCCCTGTTGGCTTCCCTGCAGGAATTGGGATGTAAAATAACCTGCGACGGTAAAGAGGGATGCTTTCCTTTTACATTAAATGGACATGGCTTTGAAAAAAATGAAATCTCCATTGACATAGATTCCAGCAGTCAGTTTTTAAGCGCACTGTTAATTGCCGCAAGCCTCTCTCCGGCAGACTTCACCATCCATGTTCAGGGAAGCCACGGCATGGCATATATAGACATGACAAGAAAGATGATGCGGCAGTTCGGTGTTTCCTCAAAAAAAATGCCGGACGGCTCTTTTGTCGTTTTCGCAGGACAGCATTACCGGGCCCTGCCCTACCGGGTGGAGCCGGATGTATCCGCCGCATGTTATTTTTATGCGATGGCAGCCCTTTTGGGCATTGCTGTCACCGTAAAAGGCGTGTGGAAAAACTCCCTACAGGGAGATGTGCTGTTTTTGGATATTCTGGAAAAAATGGGCTGCTTTGTCACCGAAAACGCAGACGGACTTTGCCTTTGCGGTCCGTCAGACCGGCGCTTACAGGGAATTACCGTTGACATGTCCGCCTGTTCTGACCAGGCCATTACACTCTGCGCCATTGCACCCTTTGCAGACAGACCGACCACCATTACCGGCATCGGGCACATCCGCCATCAGGAAAGCGACCGCATCGGCGCCATCCTGAAAAACCTGAAAGCCATGGGCATTTCCTGTAAAGAGCATGACGACGGCCTGACCATATATCCGGGCGCGCCGAAGCCTACGCATATTGAAACCTTTGACGACCACAGGCTTGCCATGGGCTTTTCCCTCACCGGACTGCGTGCGCCGGGAATCGTCATAGAAAACCCCGCCTGCTGCAAAAAGACATTTGAAAATTATTTTGAGGTGTTGGAAGAAACCATTCGAAAAATCTGTTAAGCAAATATAGCAAACTTAAGAACCGGAGATATTGCAAAATGAATAAACAAATTACCATCCGTGAAGCAGTCACGGAATCTGATATTGCTGCTTTTTGGGAACAGCTTCATATTTATTTCCAGCGGGATATTTTTCCGAATCCGGAAGACGAAGACAGGGAATATTTCCTTCATGACGCGCAGTACCGGACTGACATTCAAAAACTGCATGACAGGTCAAAAGACCGTTGCCATTACCTTTTCTTTTACCGCGACGGAGAAAACATCGGTTTTGCCATGCCCGTCATTTACAATACGGAGGACGGCAAATGTTTCATTATGGAGTTTTGTGTCTACCCAAAATTCCGCGGCAACGGTACAGGCACAACCTGTGCCGGAGTGCTCTTGGATTGGGCAAAAGCAAACGGAGCTCTTTATGCTGAGTTGAATTGCGGCAGCAATCGCCGGCTTAAGTTTTGGAAAGGCGTCGGTTTTGTGGCAAACGGCGTTGATGAATGGGGCGAACCGCTGATGATTCTGCCGCCGAAAGACGCTTCGCCCATCACTGTCGAAATTTTAACCGATGCAGAAGATTGGCAGTTCAAAAGGCTGGAGAACGGTTTTCTATCTGAGATTGGTGAACAGGCTTTGACAGAGGAACAGCAAAGGCTGCTGTCACAGGCAATCCGGGATAAGAAAATCATCTTCTTTCTGGCACGCAGAAACAGCCGCGCCGTAGGAATGTGCAGTGTGGCAAGATGTTTCTCCACCTTTGCATGTGCCGACATCGGCATGTTCGATGACTTCTACATTGAGCCTGTGTTTCGTAAAATGGGTATCGCACGAAAGCTGGCGCAGGCGGCTCAAAACTGGTGCAGGGACAACGGCATTGCAAGCCTGACCGTTTGCTGCGCTCCCTGTGATGAGGATATGTATCAGACTCTCGGTTTTGATACACGCTTAGGCGCTACATTTGCACATCTGGGCTAATTAAAAAAAGGGGCGTCACAAACATGACGCCCCTTTGACATCTTTTTCATTATACCGTAATCAATGTGCCTGCCTTTCCCCTGACTGCATCCTTTACCTTTTGCAGTGAGGTAATAAGCACGCTGCCTTCCGGCACTTTTTCAAGATATTCTATGGCAGCTTCAATCTTGGGAAGCATGGTGCCTTCCTCAAACTGTCCCTCTTCCATATAGGCCTTGGCCTCTTCCACACTCATGCGCTCAATGGGCTGCCTGTCCTCCTTGTCGAAGTTTTTGTAGACATTATCCACGGAAGTCAGGATTATCAGGCTGTCCGCTTTTAAATCAGATGCCAGCCTGCCCGCTATGCAGTCCTTTTCTATGACAGCGGACGCGCCTTTCAAGGCGTGCTGTTGCTCAATAACAGGGATACCGCCGCCGCCGCAGGCAATCACCACCTGGTCTGCGTCTGCCAATGTCTTAATGCTTTCTATTTCCACGATATGAATCGGTTTGGGCGCCGCCACCACACGGCGGTAACCCTTGCCGGGAACTTCTATTACATAATTACCTTTTTTTACTTCCGTATCCGCATCTTCCTTGGACATATACCTGCCGATTTTTTTGGTAGGCTCATAAAATGCTTCGTCATACGGGTCTACCGTCACCTGTGTCAGGATTGTACTGACCGGCTTGCTGATGCCGCGGCTTAAAAGTTCGGCGCGCAGGGAATTCTGGATATCGTAGCCTACATAGCCCTGGCTCATGGCAGAGCATACACACATGGGAGCCGGTGTATAATCAATATAGACACGGCGTAACTGCGTCATGGCCTTGTGAATCATGCTGACCTGCGGACCGTTGCTGTGCGTAATGGTAAGCTGGTAATCCTCCTCCACCAAATCTGCCAGTGCTTTTGCCGTTACCTTCACTGCGTCCCACTGTTCCAGGGTCGTATACCCCAGTGCGTCATGTCCTAAAGATACCACTGCTTTTTTCCTGCTCATAAGGCTACCTCTCTTGCTATTATTTATAGCCGGCAACATAAAACCGGATTGTGCATTTTATGTCCATCAGTATACCATTTTCAGGAATATTTGTATAGACATTCCACATATAAATTTGATATAATGTATTTATTAAATTTATATAAACTACATATTAGGAGGAAATTTATATGGAAAAATTCACTAATGCAGGTCCGGGCCTGCGGAAAATGTTCATTGCTGCAGTTGGTATCATTATTTGTTCAGTACTTGCCATCATTCCGATTATCAACATTGTTGCCGGTATCGGTTCAATTGTATTCGGTGTTTTAAGCATGGTTGGACTGTATCAGGCCGGAAAGGATATTCAGGGCTGCATGATGGCATTTTACATCACCATCGCCAATATCGTTCTCTCCATTATCAGAACATTCTTTGGCGCCGGTATCTTAGGCATCGTTCTCGCTATCTGTGCAACCGTAATCAGCTTATCCATTATATACTTTGTATGTAATTCCGTATCGGAAGTCATGAATCAGGTCGGCGCTGCCGCTGTGGCACAGAAAGGACATACTGTCTGGATGATTAACCTTGTATGCTGCTGCGTTTCTGTTGTCCTTACTCTCCTTGGACTGATTCCGATTATCAATATTTTTGCTGCGTTTGCAAACATTATCGTTGCGATTGTTTCACTGGTGGGCACCATCCTTTACATGCTGTTCTTAAATGACGGGGCAAAGGCTTTGGGCGCATAATTCAGTCAATAAAAGCCGTTGCATTTGGCAGATGAAAGTCTGTCAAATCAACGGCTTTTTTTATTGAAACAAATCCGGGGGACTCGCTCCCTTACACTTCCCCGTTCTCCTCAGCCACTTTTTTTCTTTCGTTGGTAATATCATAGTATTTATCCAGCAGGACACCATGATTTACCATTGCACGGAATGTTTTCTCCTGCTGTTTTGTCATCTCCATCCCCACGGAAGAGTTGTAATCGGTGATGACGCAGCCCGTATAGGCAATCATCCAGAAAAGGGCGGAATCTTCTTTGGGTATCATATCCCATAAAAGCTCCTTAGGCTGCCCTGACAGTTCGAGAAGCGTTTCCAGATGATTATCCGTAAGTACATACTCCCCATCCGGCAGGATAACACCGGCCGCATAGTCTGCCATCCCGTATATACCTGTATATTTTTCAGTAAAATAACGGATAACCGGCGCTGCCGTAATCTCCTGTCCGCATACTGCCTTTATAGTTTCCGGAGAATTCCTCATGCTTCCGTAACGGTGTATTTTATCATGGAGCCACGCCGTAATTTCACTGACTCTGCCTTCCGCCAACACCGTATTTAAGCTGCCCAAATCCTTTTCCATTTCTTCCAGAAACATACCGTCATAAATTGTCCCCAGAAGATAGGTCGGAAAATAGCCGAAAGAACCATCCGACCAGTGCGTGTCCTGCAGTATGCCTTCCGCATCATTGGACGGCCTGATACCCAGCATTTCCTCCATCTTGTCATTCCAAAGCGAGGGCAGTTCCTCCGCTTTCGCCCCATCACGGAAAATAGCCTTTTCGATTTCATAACGCAGTATAATATGAAAACAATAAGTAAGTTCATCCGCCTGAATACGAATTAAACTCGGTCTCACATGATTAATGATTTTATAAAAATGTTCTAACGGAACATCCTGAAACCGGGGCAGAAATTCACCTACCTTATCATAAATGGGTTTCCAGAAATTGATATTCCTGCCCAGGATATTCTCGTAAAACCGGGACTGGCTCTCATGCAGGCCCAGAAAATCCACCTGTGCCGCCGAAGTCTTTTCATATGCCTTATCTATGCCCTGTTCGAAAATGGCGTGTCCACCCTCGTGTATGGTGCTGAACATGGCATGCACCGCTTCATTTGTCTTGTAGTGGTTGGTAATCCGTACGTCCCCCGGACCAAATCCCATGGTAAAAGGATGTGCGCTTTCCCCTATGGCACCGGCTTCCATATCAAATCCTATGTAGGAAAGAAGAAAATTCCCCAGTTCTTTCTGGCTGTTTACATCAAACCTGCCGAAAAGAACCGTTTCGTCAGGCTCCGGCTTTTCCATAATTTTCTTAAAAAGCGGTACCAGCGCCTCCTTCAGTTCCGTAAACAGCCTGTCAATAAGCGCACTGTCCACACCCTCTTCATACATGTCAAGCATGGTATCATACACTTCTTTGTCGGGCTCCATGTACTTTGCAAGCCGGCTTTTCATATCTATCATTTTTTGAAGATGAGGGCAGAACATGGCATAATCCGCATTTTCCCTGGCCTCTTCCCATGCCTTTTCGGAAATTCTGGATTCCTTTACCAGTTCCTGATAAAAATCGGCAGGAACCCTTTTATTCCGTTCATATTCCCTTTTTCCCCTTTTCACCGTCAGCTTCATGGCGTCATCCAGTGCATCAAATTCCTCCGGCTGGGATAACTGCTCATATAATTCCCCCAATTCTTCGGAAGTCTGCATTTTGAAAACTTCACCGGAAAAATAAGTGATGGCGTCAATCTTATAACCGACTCCCTTTTTCGGCGTCTGTGTATAAAAATCCCATGACAACTGGGACATCACATGCCTGTACTGCGCCAGCTTATCCAAGTGTTTTTTTAACTGTTCTGATTTTTCTGACATGATTTTTTGCACCTTTCCCCTTTTTACGTTTTATACTCGCAAACCCGCACTGACGTGCTTTTTGTCCGATTTCATCGGACGTTTGCGTTAATGCCTCTGCGGCTATTATATCATATATTTACTATTTCTGCCAGACAGCATAAAAAAGCGCCTGCCGCAATGCAAAAGTCAGACAGGTTAAATATTATATCGGAAAAACGTTTCCACTTCACAGGGAAGCTGATATAATCCACCACATATCTGCGCTTCAGCCTGTCATAGGTGTTGCTGTATGCCCCACCAAGCAGAAATGCCAGTCCTGTCCGCAAAAGTGTATTTCCCCTGTTTCCCAGACTCACAACAAAGCAAACCGTGCAAAGCAGAACCAGAACAAGGGAACAGGCGGCAACCAGCCATTGCCGCCCGCTCCCCTTATTCAGCACAAACCCCTTGTTATGATGTCTGCGCAGCAAAAGCCTGCCGCCAAATATCTTTCGGGTTTTCCCAATCTTTTCTGTTTTTTCCACCCGGTTCTTTATCAGCAAATCTGCCGTAAAGATACAGGCTATTGTCAAAATATAAACCATGGAAAATTATTTTTCCTCCAAAACCACATTATCAATGTAAATGACATGCTCTTCGGTAATAACCTCCCCGTCTATCGCCCCCATGGAAAAGGTTATCATGGCAGACAGGTTATTCTCCTCTGTCATTTCAAATTCCAGTGTATAGGTTTGGTATTCCGATGTCAACAGAAAACTGTCTTTTCCATACTCCGTCCAGACATCATCCTGGCTCCCGTCCCTTTGTGCCGCGCATTCCATGCGCCGTTCCACGCTGCACTTTGCGTCAAAATGCAGGACATAGGTTCTACCCTTATACAAACCGATATTTTTCTGCATGAGCTGAATCATCCAGTTCTGTTCACCGGTATTGGCAATGGTAAATCCCGCCGCGTTTTCTTCCGTAAGGGAATCCACCGCATAGGAAACCTCGTTTGCAATACCGTTATCCACAAAAGGTATCCATCCGGTAAAGCCATTGGCAAAAGAAGCGTTAATCAGCGCGCCGTCCTCTTTAATCTTTACATTGTCAATATAAATGTTTCCTGCCGCGCCCAGCGAGAAGATAAGGGAAGGTTTCTCAATTCCTTTTTCCAGTTCAAATGTATAGTTGTACTGGCTCATTTCTTCCGTAAGCGCCGCCTCAAAATTCCACCCGCCTATGTCAACGGTTATGGTCTGACCCGCATCCCCGCACGCCTCAAAGGTCAGGTTATAGGTACTGCCGCCTGTCAGTGTCAGCCCCGGCTGTATCACCTGTAATTTCTGCAAATCCGTCTGCCCTTCCGGTACCTGCGCATGCAGCCTGCGGATAAGATTTTGGTTGGTGACCTCTACCGACGCTCCTTCCAGGTTATTTTCCACCTCCCAATACTTCAGTCTTTTATCCCCATATTGAAAAGTACCGTTATATACAAAATTACCGTCGGACTGTATCGTTTTTTCTACTGTACCCGTTTCCGCTTCCACTGTTCCCGTCTTTTCCAGCCGGACGTTCCTCAAATAAACGGCCGCCGTGGAACCCTGACTGCCCATATTAAACTCCAGCCGCCCGTTTGCATCGTTTTCCCTGTCCATGGTAAAAGTAAATTCATACGCGGTCCACTCCGGTGTCATTTTTAACGGGGTATCCTCCAGATACCGAACCCATGACCTTTCCGGTGCGGTTACCGCAACCTTCATTTCTCTTTCTTCCTCTGCCATGGCTTCAAAAGTAACACGATACATGCCTCCCTGTTCTATGGGTACATCAGGCTGCACCAGCTGAACTGAATACTCCTGTGAACCGGCATTGGTGGATGTTATGCACATTACACCGTCCTTTATTTGTGCTTCACCCTTGCCGCCTTCCATGAGAATGAACTTCCAGTCCTCCTCATCGTTTAAATCTTCCTGTACCCCAAAATCCCCGTTGCGCACATAATTGCCGGTGGCATCCGGCTCACCCATGACAAAAGACGGATTGACAACATCCGTATCATAAGCTTCTTTCTGGTATACCCTGACATAATCTATCGCAAATTCTGCTTCGTCAAAATTGGTGGTGGCATCCGGTGCCCCGGGCCAATCTCCTCCCACTGCCAGATTCAGCTGCACAAAAAACGGCTGGTCAAACGGCGCCGGATAAGTCACTCTATCCTCACCTTCTACTGCCGTATACCAGTTGTTGACGGTATGATACAGTTCACCGTCCACATAGAAGCGCATTTCATCCGGTTCCCACTCTAAAGAATACTCATGGAAATCATCAGAAAAATTGCCCTCCTCCATCTGATAAATACCTTGGTTTTCCCCATGAGGCATCCCATAGTGGATGTTGGCATAGAGTGTATTGGTCTGGTTTCCCAAAATCTCCATGATATCTATTTCCCCGCATTTGGGCCATTGACCGTAAAAGCTTTCGTCCTGCGGCATCATCCAGATTGCGGGCCACAATCCCTGTCCTGCCGGCACTTTTGCACGCACCACTACTTTTCCGTACAAAAACTGCTTCTTTCCCTTGCTGTTCACCTTGCCGGAGGTATAGCAGGTCAGGCCGTTTTCGTTTTTATCCTTCACTGCTTTTAAAATCAGTTTTCCGTCCTCTATGTAGACATTTTTTTCGGAATCCGTGTAAGCCTGCATTTCATTGTTTGTCCAGCCCGGCTCCCGCAGTTCTATGGTCCAATTATCCGGATTCAATTCATCCGATTCAAATTCGTCATGCCACAAAAGCCGGTAGCCTTCATACATATTGGCAATTTCTTCTTCATTCACCGTCTCCAAAATCATTCCCTCTCCCGTTTCTTCCCTGTTTTCAGTTGTGTCCGTATTCATTCCCCCTGTCTGTTCTTGTTTTCCGCATCCGGCAGCAGGAAGAACTGTCAGTAGTCCTGCCAGCATGAAACAAAGCCATCGTTTTAATTTCATAAAAATCCTCCTCATACACCAAAGAATTATTCATTGTTATCATTATAAAAAATATATGGCAATTTCTATATCACTTTTTTACGAAAAATGTTATTATTTTAAGTATAATTTTATCCTGTTTAAAAAAGGAGTGACCGCATGAATACCGAACAATCCTTTACCCTTTCCACCTTCCTGCAGCGTGAAAACGCTTCCGTACATTCTGCATATTCTTCAGAACTTGCTTTTTTCCATGCAGTACAGTCGGGCGATATAAAAAAGGTTCAGGAAGCCATGTCGCCGCTTGACTCCAACGATTTCGGAACGCTTTCCGACAATCCGTTCCGGAATCTGTGTTACCATCTGGTAATTTCCACCGCCTTGATTACCCGTTTTTGTATGGAGGCCGGTATGCCATCGGAAGAAGCCTACACTCTAAGTGACCTTTACATACGAAAAGCGGATACTGCCCCTACCATAGAAGCAATATCCACCCTTCACAGACAGATGGTATTTGATTTTACTAACCGGATGCGCAGAATGAAAACCCGGCAGGTTTTTTCCAAACCCATAAGACAGTGTCTGGATTATATTTACGAAAATCTGCATACGCCAATCCTGCTCAAAGATTTGGCGGATTTTGTAGAACTCAGTCCTGCCTATCTTTCAGCACTTTTTAAAAAGCAGGTAGGCTCCACCATCTCCGCCTATATTCGAGGACTGCGCATAGATGCGGCAAAAAATATGCTCCAGTATTCCGAATATACTTCCATCGAGATTGGCAATTACCTGAATTTCTGCTCACACAGCCATTTTATCAATGTTTTCAGGCAGGAGACAGGTATGACGCCCCGGCAGTTTAAACAACACTTTTTCAGCCGTAACTGGCAGGCTGACTGATGTACCTGAAGTATGCGGTGCCTTAAGCAATCAGTCTATACCCCCGCCAGAGAATCAAATGCCTCCGCCACGTTAAGGCGTCCGTATCCCCACTCCTGATTTGGGTAAACCAGCCCCGGTTCCCTTACGGCGCCCCTGATAAAATACGTTTTTATTTCTTCATTTTCCGCAAGCGGGTCATTGTTTTTCACAACGGTCCACTGGAAAAACTGTGCCACGCTTCCCGCTGTCAGTGCAGCGGCAAGGCTGGAACCGGTACGCTTTCCGAGAGCAGTGGAAATATCCACTCCGGGCGCGGCAAAATCCGGCTTAATGGTACCGTTCCGCAAAAATCCCCTTCCTGAATTTGCATAAAAACTATTGTTAAAATCATTGTAGGTAGAAACGGTAATGGGGTTTACCGCAATGCCGGGGTCCGTCAATGTCACATAGGGACTGGGGTCCAGAAAATAGGTATCGCTTTGCATAAACTGGGTGATGGGAAGCCACATGTTAAAGCTTCTCCTGCCCCCGTCCTGGGAAGCATAGACGCTAATGCGCCAGATACCTGCCGTCGGCTCCTGAAACCGAAAAACAATCAGTTCATCCCCTGTCGTCGGCTCCACCAAAAGGCTGTCGATGGTTACCTTCGTCTGTTCATAGACAAAGGAATACGTAAGACTCTGTCCCATTCCCGGCCTGAATCTCTGAACGGTTTCCCCGCCGGGCGTACGGATGGAAGCGCAGAAAACATCCGGCACACATCCCCATAATTCCAGCATAAAACCTTTTTCCCCTTCTCCTACCCGTATTTCCACATCCGTATGGGCGTCCTGTCCGTAGGGAACAGTACCGCTGTAATGGTGCGCCGCATCCCCTTCGTTTCCGCCGCAGATTACAATGCCCCGGTTTCGGATTGTGGATAAGCCGTTCAGATAGCGGGCAAGGGAAGACCCGATATTATGGTCGCCCTGGTTGCTTCCCAGACCAATGCAGATAACCACAGGCCTGCGGAAGGTTACCGCAAAAGATTCGGCAAATTTTACCCCCAGCATGATATCCGTTTCCGAAAAAGCAGGCACCCCTTCCGGTATCATATAATAATCCTTCAAATTCCGCTTCGCCTGCCTTAATTTAACCACCACGATTTCCGCTCCCGGCGCCGCACCCCTGAAGCTTCTCCCGCCATCCACCACGCTGCCTGCCGCCACACTCGCCATGGCGGTGCCGTGTCCGATTTCATCATAGGAGGGCAATACCTCATAAGGGTTCTCTGCCCGCAGCGCTTCATTGATATCCTCCCTGCCAAACAAAGTGCCGTACCGGAACCCCTCAGGGGGCCTGCCCGTCTGAATCGTCTGGTCCCAGATTGCCAATATCCTGCTGTTACCGGCCTCATTCAGAAATTCTTCCTGCGCAAAGCGGATTCCCGTATCAATAAACGCCACCACGACTCCGCTTCCGTTTAAAGACAGGGGCGGGCGCTGCGTCTGCAAAATGCCTGAATTAATCAGGCTGACCGGGTCAAAATCATCCGCCATCAGCCCGAATATCCGGGGAAGATAATGATAGACATACATTGTGCCCATAATCGGGTCCAGCTCACTTTGCAGCACATAGCCAATACCATATCTGTCATTTACTCGGGTAAAGCAAAATTCATTCACTTCCCCAAAGGCCGGAATGGGGTCCGTAAAATCAACTATCAATTCTCCATATTCTTCCGACAAAACTTTTTCTTCACAAGTCATACGCATAAAAAGGGGAAGCAGCCCGACGATTGTCCGCATTTCTTCCCGCTTCCCGTGTTTTAATACTATCCTATGAAGTTATTTTATTTCTTTGCCTGTCCTTTTAAAAGTACCGCCAACTACGCGTTTTCCGCCATGACGGGCAATCCATCCGGATTTACGGCCATGCTGTTTCGGATATCAATGATTGGCCCGCCGGTTCCTTCAATATACTCTTTCGTGATGGTGACCCTGCCGATATTGTCATCTTTGGGAATTTCATACATAATATCCAGCATAAATTCTTCGATAATGGAGCGAAGCGCCCTTGCGCCCGTCTCTCTTTTCATTGCCTTCTCGGCTATGGCCTCCAAAGCCCCGTCCGTAAACTCCAGTTTTACTTCATCCAGTTCCAACAGCTTCTGGTACTGTTTTAAAATGGCATTTTTAGGCTCCTTCAAGATTTTGACCATCATTTCCTTGGAAAGCCCTTCCAATGTATAAAGAATGGGCAGACGGCCTATAAATTCAGGTATCATGCCGAACTTCCGGATATCCTCCACCGTCACTTTGGAAAGCAGATTTTTGTCCTTGTCAAAGTAATCCTTTAATTGGGCGTTAAATCCAATGGAGCTCTGCTTGCTTAAGCGCTCCTTGATAATCTCCTCCAAATCGGGGAATGCCCCGCCGCAGATAAACAGAATATTGCGGGTGTTAATGGTAGCAAGGGGAACCATTGCATTTTTGCTGTTGGCGCCGACCGGCACTTCCACTTCGGCTCCCTCCAGCAGTTTTAACATCCCCTGCTGCACCGACTCACCGCTTACATCCCTGGAGGTTGTATTTTTCTTCTTTGCTATCTTATCAATCTCATCTATGAAGATAATGCCGCGCTCCGCCCTTTCCACATCGTTGTCCGCGGCGGCAAGAAGTTTGGAAACCACGCTTTCAATATCGTCACCGATATATCCCGCTTCCGTCAGGGAAGTGGCATCTGCTATGGCAAGGGGTACGTCCAGAAGCTTTGCCAGTGTCTTTACCAGATATGTTTTACCGCATCCTGTAGGGCCAATCATCAGCATATTGGACTTTTCTATTTCAATCTCTTCCATAGTGTCCGTTGCCACTCTTTTATAGTGATTGTAAACTGCAACGGAAATGACCTTTTTGGCATGTTCCTGCCCCACAACATACTCATCCAGGCTTGCCTTAATTTTATGGGGTGCAGGTATGTCACGGATATTCAGAACCGGTTTTGCTTTTTCACCGCTCTTTTTCTTCTTTAACCTCTGTTTATTGGGTATCCCGCCTTCCCCCTGCAAATCTGCTATGTTGACAAACCGGATATGGGGCATCCCCTTCTTGGACAAGTCCTCCAAATCCTGCTGGAATGACGGATTGTCCAGCACACCCTGATAATCAAACTGGCTTACCGTGTCCATGGTCTTGTGCATACAGTCATTGCACACGGAAATATTGTTGGGCAGCCTGAACATTTTTCCCGTTTTACTCTCCGGACGCCTGCAGATAAAGCAAACATCCTCGTATTCCTTTTCCTGTCTGTCTTCCGATGTGCCATCGGCGCAAGACTCCTTTTTCTCTTCCTTCTCATCCAGAACTTCTGTATCTTTATTATCGTAATCTGACATATTATCCTTTCCATGCACGCCGCACTTTAATCGGTTACGCACTTATCTCCTCTTTCTTCACAGTCATATTATAACGAATCCCATCCTGCTATACAAGTGAAGTTTTTCTAAAAAACCTATGAAAAAAATCCCGAAAACAGAGATTTTTTCCATTTTCGGGATGCTTTTTCCAATATTATGCGAAGGATTACGGCCTGCTTCCAAGAGTTACCTCAAGGGTAATTTCTTCATACTCCCCATCCTGGTTCCTCATTATGACAATTTCCACCGTTTCTCCTGCATGATAATAACCTAATTCCTGCCGTAGCTCCTCTGCAGTGGAAATCCTGGTTCCTCCAATTTTCCTGATGATATCTCCCTGCCTGATGCCTCCTTCGGCAGCGGGAGTGCCTTCCTCTACACGGGAGACAAAAACACCCTTGGGAATACCGTAAAGCTCTGTAATTTCCTCTGTTACGGACTGGGGTACAATGCCAAGGTAGCCGCTCGTTCCATCCGTCACCTTTTCTCCCTGTCCCTTCGTCATCAAATCTTCCAGAATAGGCTGTGCTGCGGATATAGGAATGGCATATCCGATGCCTTCCACAAATGTGCCGCCGATTTTATTGGAGTTGATGCCAATTACCTCACCGTTCACATTGAGGAGTGCGCCCCCGGAATTACCCGGATTAATGGCGGCATCGGTCTGTATAAATGTGCCTGTGGAACCATCCTCCAGTTCCACTTCACGGTTTAACGCGCTGACCCATCCTCCGGTTACGGACTGCCCATATCCCATGGCATTGCCGATGGCTATTACGGGCTCACCCAGTTTCAGGCTGTCGGAATCCCCCATCCTGGCAATGGATATGGCATTCTTGGTTCCTTCCTCCAGTTCTGTAAAGGGAACTGCAATGACTGCCAAGTCCATATCGGCATCCGTCCCTTTCACCGTCGCTTTCGCCTCGGTATTGTCAATAAAATATACCGTCAGTTTTTTTGCATCCTCTATCACATGATAATTGGTTGCAATCAGAAGTTCCGTTTCATTTTCCCCGACAATTATACCGGAACCGCTGGCGTTTCCTTCCCTCTCCAACGGCTGTCCAAAATAAGTTACCCGCTCGGAATACTGGTTGATAATGGAAACCATGGAGGGCATCACTTTTTCCACTACCTCCGTCACATCAGAAGATACAGAAGTAATATTTGTGGTGTTATGCGCCCCGTTCCCCTCTGCCATAGCCTGTACCTTGTCAACCATGGCCTGTATTTCCTCTGGGGAAAACTGCTCTGTATGAAGAGAAGAAACATCGCCTGCCTGCTGCCATTTGTCAAATACACCGGTGCCTTCACCTACCGCATAAATACCGACACCTGCACAAAGCCCAAAACAGAGTCCTATGCTTGCGCAGGCAACCGTCTTTTTAAAAAAACGCCCTGCCCTGCCGTTCTTCTTTTGTTTTTTTGGTTTTCCGGCCTCCTGCAAATCTGCCTCATATACCTGTGGCTCGCTCACCGACGGCTGGTAATAGTTTCCGGAATTGGTGTAATTTTCATTATTGTACATCACAATGCCCTCTTTTCTTTATACACAATTATCTTCAAGTTCCGATTCATAAATTCAGTATACCCGGGAATTGTGTTTATTCTGTGATAAATCTATGACAATTGTATTAACTATTCCACAGTAACGGATTTAGCCAGATTTCTCGGTTTATCCACATCGCAACCCTTTCCTACCGCCACATAATAGCTAAAAAGCTGCAGCGGGATAATGGCAAGTGAATTGGCAAACCACGGGCTGGTTTCCGGCATATACGTCACATAATCAGCCGCTTTTTCAATAGCCCTGTTTCCCTCGCAGGTAATTGCCATGACAAATGCACCCCTCGCCTTTACCTCCACCATATTGCTGATGGTCTTTGGGTACAAAGCGGGCTGTGTGGCAATGGCTACTACCAGCGTGCCGTCCTCAATCAGGGAAATGGGGCCGTGTTTTAATTCTCCCGCCGCATAGGCCTCCGAATGCACATATGAGGTTTCCTTCAATTTCAGGGAGCCTTCCAAAGAAATGGCATAATCTATACCCCTGCCTATAAAAAAGATATCTTTTGCCCCCACATACCTGTTTGCAAACCGCTGTATCTTTTCTTTTTGTCCCAGCAGCAGTTCAATCTGGTTGGGCAGCTTTTTCAAATCCTCCAGAAGTCTGGCAAAAACCTCATCCGAAATCGTGCCGCGCACCCGCCCCAGCTTCATGGCAAGCAGATACAGCGCTGCCAGCTGCGCACTGTATGCCTTTGTGGTTGCTACCGCAATTTCCGGTCCCGCCCATGTATACATGACACTGTCTGCTTCCCTCGCAATGGAACTGCCAACCACATTGACAATGCCTAGCACCTGAAAGCCCCTTTCTTTTGCTGCACGGAGCGCTGCAAGGCTGTCGGCGGTTTCGCCGGACTGGCTGATAACGATAACCATGGAGTTTTCCTCCAGAATAGGATTCCGGTAACGGAATTCGGAAGCCACGTCCACCTCCACCGGAATTCTCACAAGACCTTCCAGAATATATTTTGCCGTCACACCGGTATGATACGCTGAGCCGCACGCCACAATATGGATTCTTTTGACGGCACGCAGTTCTTCATCCGTCATATTCAACTCTTCAATGACAATCTCCCCGTTCTTAATCCGGGGGGAGAGGGTGTCCGTCACCGTCTTGGGCTGCTCGTAAATCTCCTTCAGCATAAAATGCTCATAGCCCTCTTTTTCTGCCGCATTTGCATCCCAGTCTATGGTAACGGGTTCCTTTTGCAATTCCTCCTCATCCACAGAATAAAAATGCATATGGTCGCCGCGTAATTTAACCACTTCCTGATTATTTACATAATAGACCGTCCTTGTATATTTCAAAATAGCGGGAACATCGGAAGCAATAAAACATCCCTCTTTACTTTGTCCCACAATCAGCGGACTGTCCTTGCGCACTGCATAGATTTCATCCGGGAAATCGGCAAACATAATCCCCAGCGCATAAGAACCCTCTACACGATGCAGTACCTTGGTAATTGTCTCAAGGGGATTTCCTCTGTAATAGTAGTCCAAAAGATGTGCAAGCACCTCTGTATCGGTTTCGGATATAAATTCATACCCCTTATCCAGAAGCTTTTTCCTAAGCGGTATGTAGTTTTCAATAATCCCGTTGTGTACCACGGCTATGGTTTCATTCTTATTAAAATGGGGATGGGAATTGATGTCGCTGGGCGCGCCGTGCGTTGCCCATCTGGTATGTCCGATTCCGGCAAATCCCGGCATGGTTTCACCGCCATGGGTCAGATTTTCCAGTACTTTCAGTCGTCCCATCGCTTTTTTAATATGAATCTTTCCACCGTCATAAATTGCCATGCCGGCAGAGTCATATCCGCGGTATTCCAGCTTCGCAAGCCCATCCAATATGATTGGGGCCGCTTCCTTAGTGCCAATATAACCAACAATTCCACACATACTTTCCTCCATCCGCCCGGGAAATACGCGGGCAATATCTTTTTCTTATCTTCCCTTTGTATATTAACGATTTAAATGTAACACAAACAGCAGGAATGTGTAAAGCAAGGTTTTTGCAAATCCTACTTGGCTGAATATTCTCCCCAGTCTCCCCTTTGCACACTACTACCGCCGCCAATATTCTTTATTGGAAGTGCACTTTTTTATCAGAAACCGCGGCAACACCCTATAATGTTTGCCGCAAAGGTAACCCGCATACTTAAACGCACACTGTAAATAAAAATGGAAAATCAAGCTTTTTTTATGGCGCCACAAATAGGCGCCGGTCTGACGCACCATCTTTTTCCCTTCTTTTTCCGAAGGAATGCCTTTAAATATTTCGGGATGGTCTGCCTGGGACACTCCCAAATCAAAATTTCTTTGGAACTGCTGTATATGTGTATAATTGTGGGAGTGGATGACTGCTGCGTCCGCGGCATATGCTATGGCGTAACCGTTTTTCACAACACCTGCGGCATAAATCATATCTTCATTAAATATGGTATGACGGCAGAAACCTCCTGATTCCTTGTAGATGCTTCTTTTGTAAGCCGCACAGACGTTGGAACAGAAATAGGTTTTAATGCCAAGCGTGGGCAAATCAGACAATGTTTTGACGCAGGACTCTGCGGGATAGTTGAAACGGCGGGTATAAGCCTCCGCTTCATTGCACCCTTCGGCAGGAAGCTGGCGGGCGTAGGATACTGCTGTTTTTTCTTCCGACAAAGGCGCCAAAAGATTTTCCAGAAGCCTGTTATCTGCCGGCAGGGCATCCTGCGTCATCATGACAAAAATATCCGCGCAGGACCTTTTCACCGCAAGATGTCTGGTGCCGCCGTGGTCAAATTCCCGTTTTGAAAGGTGAAAAACTTCCACATATTTTGCATATTTTTTTTGAAAAAGAGTACCGTATGTCAGTTCGTCAAAATATTTTTCTTCCGTATTTGCCAGTATTATCTTATTTACCGCAACTGTCTGTCCAAGCAGGGCATCCAGCAGGACATACAATTCTTTTCCGGGCTTGTATAAGGGGATGATTACATCCACATTCGGTTTTATCATCACTGTTCTCCCAAATTCCTTTCATGTACCAATAAAAAGCCTGGAAGTTTACTTCCAAGCTTACACCGCAAAAGGAGCCGCCCATGCGGCTCCTTCCGGTATCATACTATTTCATTTACGGTAGTGTGACATATTGTGAAACAAATCGTCGGACTTCCTTCGAACATTCTTTCACTTCCTCCGATGGCTCATAAGTCGTATCGTTAAACAAAAATTCGTGCAGCCACTTGACATTGTCATCCAGGTCAATGGGAAATACACAACTGCCCTTAGAGCCCAGCGTGTCAGAGCCCCTCATATCGCTTTTGGGGAATCCTTCCTCCGCCACGATATTGTATTTTGTGATTTCACCCAAAAGCCCGATAATTTCATCAAGGCTGAAGGAAGTATATACATATCCGGAAACATCATTTGCCACTTTTACCAAAGTAGATGCATCCGCCTTTTTCGCAGTTTCAGCAATAGCCTGAATAACCTCTCTCTGTGCTGCCGCCCTTGCAAAGTCGTTTCCGCTCCTGTAACGGATTCGGCAGTATGCGGTTGCCTGAAGCCCGTTTAAGAGCTGATATCCGGTTTCCTCCACAGGCGTCCATGAAATCTGCATATCCTCTGCCATACATTTCTGATAGCTGTTAATATGTTTCAGTTCTTCTTTATCCACATCGAGATATACGCCACCCAATGCATCCACGGTTGCCGTCAATCCCTCAAATCCTACCGTCACAAATTCCTTGATATTCAAATCCAGATTCATGTTCAGCATTTTCAGCGCCTGTTCTGCGCCGCCGTAACTGTAAGCCGAATTACACTTTCCATACTTATCATTGCTCAGATTCAAGTATGTATCACGGTAAACGCTTACCAGTTTTACATCCCCTGTATCCTGATTGATGGACGCAATGATAATACAGTCACTCAATGTGCCTTTTGCAAGCTGTCCGGTTCTGGAATCCACTCCAAACAACGCTATGTTACGATAGCCTTCCATATGCTCATTTTCCAGCACCTGTTCATTGATTGCTATGTCTTCTTCCTTAAAATCCACATCCAGAATGGTCGGTCCCCTGTTGGTACTGTTGTCAGGCTTGTTGCCAAAATCACGCAGAAGCCATAACGCGCCTAAAAGCACTGCCAGAACGAGAATCTCCACTGCAAAGATAATTACTTTGCTTTTCTTTTTTGCTTTTGTTTTTTTAGCCGAAGCCTGTCTGCCTGCCGGCTGTTTTGCATTTCTTGCCATCTTCTTATCTCCTTGTCCTCCGCCCTTTGACAATGAATGTCAATATGCGTTTTTATTAATAAATCCTGTAAAAAAAGTGAGGAATATTATTTTGATATCCATTCCCATGGTCCAGTTTTCTATATAGTACAAATCATATTCAATCCTCTTTCTTATCGAGGTATCCCCTCTGTAACCGTTAACCTGCGCCCAGCCTGTAAGTCCCGGACGAACCTGATGCTTTACCATATATCTGGGTATTTCTTCCTTAAATTTATCCACAAAAAGCGGACGTTCCGGCCGCGGTCCAACAAGGCTCATATCACCTTTGAGGATATTAAATAACTGCGGCAGTTCATCCAGACTTGTTTTTCTCAAGATTTTTCCAATCCTGGTTACCCTCGGGTCATCCTTTACCGTCCAGGCCTTCTTTTCCTCGGATGGCTTCTGCTGCTCCATGCTTCTGAACTTATACATATAAAATGGCTTGCTGTGCAGCCCTACGCGTTCCTGCTTAAAAATCACCGGTCCCGGACTGCTGGCCTTTACGGCAATTGCCGCAATCAGCATAACCGGTGAAGTTATGATTATGCCAAACAGGGAACCTATAATGTCCACCAGGCGCTTTGCCAGTATATTCAAAGTATTGCTTAAAGGCACATACCTGATGTTTATTACGGGAAGCCCCATCAAGTCTTCCGTATATGGCTTGCTGGGAATCATGCTGTTGTAGTCAGGTATGAATTTAGTATGCACACCAAACTTCTCACAAATGCTTACAATCTCTTCCAGCCGGTCGTAGTCTTTCAGGGAAAGCGTAATCGCAATTTCATCCAGTTCATTTGCCGGCAGGATTTCCAGTATATTATCTACCCTTCCAAGTACTTTTATGCCCCTGTAACGGGTGCCTGCCGGTACGGAATCATCCAAAACCCCATGCACCACATAGCCCCATTCGGGATTCCCCAAAATTCTGTCCATGTACTCTTCCGCCGCCCTGGAATATCCCACTAACAGGATGTGCTTCAAATTGAAGCCTTTTTTCCTGTAAGTCCTCAAAATCTTCCTGACCACCAGCCTTGAAACGGAAGTGAGAAAAATATTGAGTACATAAAAAATGCAAATCATTTTGCGGGAATAGTCAGGCTGCTGAATAATGTAAAGAAGCACGATAAAGGCAATCAGACCTATGGTATTCGCACATATAATGTTATAAATTTCACGTCCGTAACCCGACGTCCGCCTCGGCTCATAAACCCTGCTATAGTAATACAGCAGGATATATGCCGGCACTATAAAAAAGAGGGCCTGCATATAATGTTCCATCGGCAGGATTCCGGTTTCCGGGCCGAAATGGTTAAATACCTGAAAATGAAGTATCCAGGCAACCGCATATGAAACTATTACAATCAGCGCGTCCATTATCAGATGCAGCCTGTTAAAGACTTTCTGGTTATCCTTAATCATATTTTCCTTCCAAGCATCCCCGGCTTTCCTTCAATTAGCATAGGCAGATTTTGTATCATTTTTGTATCATAGAAACATCAAATCTGTTATTTTTTCTGTTATACAAACCGCTTTACGATATTCAGCCACATTTCCCACTGAATACGGCAGTAATTTGCCAGATTTTCCCACCGGAAACGCACTTTATTTTTGCGCCCTTTTGCCGAAAAGCATCTAAGCGCCCCTTTTATGATTCCCTTTAAATAAAGGCCTCCCATTCCTTTTGCAGTAAAAAACAATGTTTTTACCAGAAAACCGCAAGCCAGAAACGGCAGGTTCAGCAGCCACTGCAAAAAAGGCATGTTTTTCCCAATCAGATACACGCTGTTTACAGAAGCCAGGCTTGTTTTAAAGCGGTTATACTTTGACCCGCTTGCCGCACTGCCTGCATGGAGCACCTGCGCACCCGGCTCATACATGTTTACAAAACCGTATATCCTGGCACGCCAGCCGATATCCACATCCTCCAGATAGGCAAAATGCAGTTCGTCGAACAGGCCTATTTTATCCAAAACAGCCTTCCGGTAAATGGATGCGCCCCCACACGCGGAAAAAACAGGAACCCGGGCATTAAATTCCGATGCCTTCCTGCCCTTTCCCCGCGCAAATGCCCACCCGAAAGCACAGTACAAATCCCCCGCATTGTCCACAAGGGTTTCGTCCTTCATTTCCAGCATTTTTGCGCTTACGGAAAAAATGTTTTCCGATGTTTCGATGGCTGAAACCAGCGCTTTCGTAAAGCCCTCCTTCACCTGTGTGTCATTGTTCAGCAAAATCACATACGGAGTCTTTGCCTGCCTGATGCCGATATTAACCGCCCTGCAAAAACCGGTATTTTCCCCAAGGCTGATAACTTCAACATCAGGATAATTTTCATTTAACCACGTTACGCTTCCGTCCGTGGAGCCGTTGTCCACAACCAGCAGGCAGGCAGGATAATCCTGCCCGGCAAGCGCTTCCATACAGGCAGGCAGGTATTTCATGCCGTTATAATTGGGAATGACAATGGTGGTATTCATAACATAATCCTCGATTTTATTCTTTGTTATTTCACGCGTTTTTCCAGTCCGGATTCCAGAGTATGCGGTATCCGCGGACGTGTACCCCGCGGCAGATTTCCATGCTGATTTGGCGGCACAGGTCATCCGGCGGTAAAGCTTTTTCAAATACCGGCATGCCATCTTCCGAAAAGCCTGCGGCATAACCTTTTTCTTCCAATATGGATTTGACAACAGGTATCAGTTCCGCCCGAACACGCATCCTGCGGACATCCACGGCATACGCGTCCTGTACAAGGACTGCCCTGTGCAGATAACCGCCAAAATCTTTGTAAAGTCCTTCATACGGGCATATTCCGTCTTCGTTATAAATCCCACCTGTTATTTTATTCTTCCGCAACAGTTTTCCGCCGATTATTCCGATGTCGGCACGCTCACGAAAAACATCCTGCCCGTACTGCACGCGGTAAAAACCCAGATGTTTCAAAGGCTTTACACTGCCTGCCAGACCATTACCCCGTAAGAAGGAGGCAACAGCCCTTGCCCCGGCTTCATAAGCATATTGCTTGCTTTGGGGATTTGCCGCCGTGGAATCACGGTGACAGCGCCAATGGTAAAGCACTTTGGGAATATGGCAAATTGCCTTTTCACCTGCCACACCTAAGCGCTTTGAAGTCTGTCCGTTTTCGGAAACCGCCAGGATACTGCCTGCCGCCCGCAGGGCAAGGTCAAAATCCTGCGCTCCGTCATAGGTTTTTCGCAAACCCAGTTTTTTCATCAGACCGGCTTCCAGCACCATAAAATGACAGATGTAATTATTTGAAAGCAGCAAATCCAGATTAAACGCCGTTTTTCTGTGCGGCTCATAATAGTTTTCCCCGGACTCGTCACATTTATCTTCATCAGAATAAAGAAGCTTTGGCGTGACACCTTCTTTTTTTGCCCCGGCAATGGCTGATGCCATTTCATAAAGGGCATCCGGTGCAAGCAGGTCATCATGGTCCAAAAGACCGATATAATCACCTTCGGCGGCCGTAAGCGCTTTGTTTGTGTTTTCGGATATTCCGCGGTTTTCATCAAGCGCAAGATATTTGATTCTGTCATCGTCGTATCCTTTGACAATATCCTCCAGCTCTTTTTGGGCGCCGGCATCTGCAATCACCAGTTCAAAACAGCCGTAGCTTTGCCGCAGAACAGACTCAACCATTGCACAAAAATAACTTTCTTTTGTGTGGTATGCCGGAACCAGTATGCTGAACTTTACGGAATCCGCCAACTCTTCCTCCGCCCTCTTTTTTTGCAGCATCAGTGTGCGCCCGTCAGGCGCTTCATACACATAATTTTCCCCTTTTTTAATCTGTAAACGTTCTAAGGCTGCGAGAAAAGTATCCCGCAGCCCGTTTCTTCTTAAATAATAGTAAGCTTTTTTGATATCCGCTTTGTGCAATCCCGTCATAACTCTTCCTTAAAGAACCGCCTTTAAATCTTCTGTCAGTTTTAACACCTTTTGTTCTGCGTCCTCAAGGCTTTCTCCCTTAATACCCATGTAGAACTTGATTTTGGGCTCCGTGCCGGACGGACGTGCACAACACCAGAAATTGTCGGGAAGTTCAAAATACAGGACATTTGATTTGGGCAGGCCCGTAGGCGTAACCTCACCGGTCTCCATGTCCACAATCTTGTCTTCCTGATAGTCACGGAAACGAAGCACTTTCAAATCTCCAAAGGCCTTCGGCGGATTCTTTCTGAGATTATCCATAATCTCCGCAATCTGTTTTGCTCCGTCGACGCCCTTCAGTGTGATGGTATACTGTGTTTCTTTAAAGTAACCGTATTTCTCATACATTTCCAGCATCATATCCCAGAGCGTCCTGCCCTCTTTCTTACAATAGGCGGCAACTTCGCAAAGGCACATCACGGCTACACATGCATCCTTGTCCCTTGCATGGGTGCCTGCAAGGCATCCGTAGCTTTCTTCCAGACCGAATAGATAGTTATTTGAACCCGTCTGTTCAAACAGCTTAATTTGCTCACCGATAAACTTAAATCCGGTCAAGACTTCTATCATCTTAACGCCGTATGCTTTTGTGATGGCGTCAGCCATGTTGGTGGTCACGATGGTCGTTACCAGCGCCGGATTTTCAGGCATGGAACCGGTTTTCGCCTTTTCCCTTAAAATATATTCCGCAATCAGCATACCGGACATATTACCCGTAAACGGAACATATTCCCCTGTCTTTGTATCCTTTGCATAGACGCCGAGACGGTCCGCATCGGGGTCGGTTGCCAGTACAATGTCCGCATCCTTTTCCTTTGCAAGACGCAGGGCATAGGTAAATGCCTTGGGGTCTTCGGGATTCGGGTAGTCCAGCGTGGTGAAATCAGGGTCCGGATTTTCCTGTTCCGGCACCACATACACATGCTTAAATCCCAGTTCGGAAAGAACACGCCTTACGGGCTTATTGCCCGTACCGCACAGTGGTGTATATACAATTTTGATATCGTCAGCCACCTCTGCAATCACCTCGGGATGGATAATCTGTTTCTTCAGTTCCACCATGTAGGCATCGTCAATTTCAGAGCCGATTACTTCATAAAGACCTGCTTTTACGGCTTCCTCCTTTTCCATGGTCTTAACCGTATTGTAGTCCGTAATGTTGTTTACTTCTTCAATAATTTCCTTGTCACGGGGCGCCGTTACCTGTGCGCCGTCCTCCCAGTATACTTTGTATCCGTTATATTCAGGCGGATTGTGGCTTGCAGTAACGACAATGCCGGAAACGCAGTGAAGCGTACGGAGGGCAAAGGAAAGCTCCGGCGTCGGGCGCAAGGATTCAAACACATATGCCTTAATGCCGTTTGCCGCAAGGCACAGCGCTGCCGTATCGGCAAATTCAGGCGACATTCTTCTGGAATCGTAGGCGATTGCCACACTGCGTTTTTCGCCTCCCTGCTTTAAGATATAATTGGCAAGTCCCTGTGTCGCTTTGCGTACGGTATATATGTTCATGCGGTTTGTTCCGGCGCCAATCACTCCTCTTAATCCGCCGGTGCCAAACTCCAAATCCTTATAAAAGCGGTCTTCTATTTCTTTTTCGTCATTTTGGACAGCCCGCAGCTCCTGTTTGGTGTCCTCGTCAAAATAGCTGTTCTCCAGCCAGAACCGGTACTTGCTCTTATAATCCATAACAAATCCTCCTAAATTAACAGTTTTTATTGACTTATTTTACCAGTATAGCAGATTTTACATCACTTTTAAAGAAAAATCACTTCTGTCCAGAGAAAAATTGGGATTGTAATAAGGGTCTCCCCCTGCCAGCGCTTGCTGCCATTTTTCACGGAAGCGTGCCGATTCTTCTTCATAACGCCTTGCCTTATCCCCTTTGTCATCCAGTCCTCTCGAGGTGGACTCATAATGATAAAGTTCAGCAAACGGAGTGAAAATATTTAACATTCCCTTTTCCCTCAGTTTTAGGCAAAAATCCACGTCATTCAAGGAAACGGCAAAACTTTCCTCCAGTCCTCCAACCTCCTCATACAAAGCTTTTTTAACCATAAGGCAGGCTCCTGTCACAGCCGACATATTCTGCGCGTAGCAAAGCCTTCCCATGTATCCCATATTTTCCTTAGGCTGTTTATAGTGAGTATGACCGGCAGTGCGGTGGGCCCCCAGCCCGATAACCACGCCTGCATGCTGGATGCCTTTGTCCGCATAGTACAGTTTTGCCCCCACGGCGCCCACATCCTCCCGCTGGGCATACATCAAAAGCTCCTCCATCCAGCTTGGGGTAATGACCTCCGTATCGTTGTTTAAAAGTAAAATATATTCGCCTTCTGCTTTTGAAACACCCAGATTGTTGATTGCAGAGTAATTAAATGTATCCTTATAGTTAACTATCCTGACTTTTGGATTGTGTTCCAGTTCCGCGTAATAGGCAGAGATTTCAGGGGTAACGCTGTTGTTTTCCACTATAATGATTTCATAGTTCTGATATGTGGACTTATCCAGTATGGAATTTACGCACCGGCACAAATCCTCTTTATGGTCTTTATTGGCTATGATAATGGATATCTTCGGGCAGCCCAGTATCCGGTACCTGATTCGGAAAATAGTTTCACACGCCCTCGTGCTTTCAATCTTGAAATCCGAAAAGCCATGCTGCCTCAAATGCTCCGCTATGGCTCCCTTTGCAGCTTCTATGGCGTAAGGCTTTGCATCGATGCCGGAAGCCACGCTGCCTGCATGACTGCGCCAGTAATAGAGCAGTCTTGGGATATGCACCACTTTCTTAGCCTTATCCGTCAGTCTGAGAATCATGTCATGGTCCTGACTGCCGTTATATTTTGTGCGGAAAAGCTCCGTTCCCTCCAAAAGGTTCCTTGCAAAAACGCTGAAATGGCAGATATAGTTGTTGGCTCGCAGGTTGTCCGGCGCATAGTCCGGCTTAAAATGCATGGTAAGCATCTTATCTATGTTGCCGTTTTTAAAAGTCGTTTCGTCACAGTACAAATAATCCGCTCCCTGTTCGTTAATTGCCTGCACATAGTAAAAAAGCGCGCAGGGATGCAGGATATCGTCATGGTCAAACAGACCGATATATTCACCCGTTGACATCTGAAAGCAGGCGTTGGTGTTGCCGGAAATTCCTTCGTTTTTTTCCAGCTTCCGATAAAGGATGCGCCCCGCCCCATCCTTTTCCTGATACTGCTTACAGACTTTTTCCACTTCGGTGTGCTGTGAATCCGAACCGTCCGCCAGACACAGTTCCCAGTTTTCATAAGTCTGGTTCACCACCGAATCCAGCATTTGCTTTAAAAAATCCAGGGGAGTGTTATAAAGCGGAACCAGTATGCTTATCTTTACCGGACGCCCGAATACGGTCCGCCTTTGTTCCAAAACCTCTTCGGGTGCCGGGAAGCTTTCCGTGCCATATTTTTTCATGACTGCTTTCAACCGCTTTTTATATCTGATTTTTGCGGCAATCCCTCTTGGCCCCCCCAGACCCCTCAGCCGTCTCCACTGCCTGATTCCCCAGTGCATCAGGCTTCTGAAGGGCTTGCTTATCTTCCAGAGCGGATTATTCTTGATACGGTCAAGCTTAAACTGCAGTTCTTCATTGGCAGCCTCCAGCTCCGTAATCCTTACCGCAAGCGCCGCATTTCTGTTGTGTTCCTTTTCATATTCCTCTTTATAATCCATTTCACTTCTCCTTAGAAGGTAACCGTCCTGCTGCTCCAGTTCATCAGGCAGGCTCCCGATATTTTATCCCTCGCCAGGGCGCCGACACGGTATTCCCCTGAAGGAAGCGGTTTGACAAATTCTACGTAAAAACCGCACAGGGCAACATTTTTCTGGTCGGGCATATTCTCCTCCAAATCCGAGCGGTACTGCTCCTTATAGTCCATGCGGTATACGGTTTTCCTGTCATTTTGCGGACTAAACAGCAACTGTTTTGCAAAACAGGCATTGTCACTGCCCAGCACCACTGCATATCCCCTCATTTTTCCCTCTGCCACATGTTCCACCCTAACGATAAGGCAGTCGTCCCTCCTTATTTTGTCCAGACTGCCCGCCGGCACATACTCTTCTGCATCCGTAAAGGTCAGTCCCTCTTCATATGCCGGGACTATTCTGGTATCCAGCACTTCCCCATTCAGCCACGGGTGATAAAACGGGTCCCTGTCCTCCAGCCCGGGATGCCTTTTATACAGTATTTCCCTTTCCCCTGCCAGCCGCTTTTTCTTTTCTTCCGTTTCGTCATAACCCCTGCTTAACGATTCATGGTGTAAAAGATGCCTTGTATTGATGATTGCATTGCGGTAACCCAATTCGTAAAGGGTAAAACACAAATCCACATCATTAAATGCCACCGCCATTTCTTCGGCAAAGCCTCCGGTTTCCGCAAACAACTCCCTCCGCAGCATCAGGCATGCCCCCGTCACCGCCAGCACGTTCCAGACGCCTGTGTTCCTGCCGTCATAATAACATCTGTTATCCTTTAAGGACTGCAACTTGTGAACCGGGCCAATGGCAATATTGGTAATTCCCGCATGCTGGATGCAGCCGGAATCCGGATACAAAAGCTTCATCCCCACAGCCCCGGTCCACGGACAAAGTGACTGTGCTGCCATATTTTCCAGCCATCCCTCTTCCACTGCTTCCATATCATCGTTTAAAAATAAAAAAAGGTTGCCTTCCGCGCGTGCGGCGCCCAGATTACACATTCTGGAAAAATTAAATTCCATCGGCTCATAAAGATATATGGCTCTTTTTAAGCATTTGGCAATCTTTAAATCGCAATTTAACTTTTCTATTTCTGCTGAAACCGCTTTTTTTGTATCCTCACTGCTTCCGTTATCCACCACAATGATTTCATATGAAATGTCCTTAACCGTTTTACACAGTGTTTCCAGGCAATGCTTTAATACGGAAACATTATCCTTGGATGGAATTATCACGGAAACCAGATTTGTCTTCCTGTCGTTTTTTTGTGACAGCCCTGCTGGCAGTTTTCCCCGTCTGCCTTCTCCCGGCAAAGGCCAGCTTTCTTTCCTGTGGAAAAGGATTCCTTTGACGTGGCCGATACTCCCGCACCCTTTTTCAAATCCTCCCGCCAGTTCCACCAGCCTGTCGTGACAGGCGCCTTCTTCCGCGCGTTCTTTTTCATCCAGCCTGTCATAAAGGCTTTTTCTCACCGCGATAACGCTCCCCAGATAATCCCTGCACAAGTAAGAATCGGGGGACCAGTCCGGTTTCAGCCAGGGACTGCCAAAAGAATGGTCTGCCTGTTCCACATCCTCATCCCCATAGGCAAGCAGCGCCTTTGGGTGCTTCGCAAAATATCCGGCAAACCACCCGGCTGCCCCTTCTGCAAGACTGCCTTTCCCGAAAACAAGAAGTTCAAAATCAACATTTTCCGTATCCGCCGGGGTAAAAGGCTCTTCTTCCTTTTCCACCCCCGTAATCCAGGTCCGGTAGTCAAGCCGGCACCGCCTGCATTTTTTCTCATAACGCTTGTCTAACAGTTTTACCATCCGGCCCTTGATTGTGCTTTTCAACCCCACGAGAATTCCCTCCCGTCAAATCAGTTTCTTTACCGCCAAAGCCATATCCTTCGCCACCGATAGCGGCAGTTTCACTACTTCCATTTTCACATACAGAATATTTTCCGCCTGCCTGTCCAATCCGGACACCTTAATGTACAGATTGGGGTCCTGTGTGGGAAAGACAGCCCCCGGGGAGGGTTTTAACATTTTGCCATTGGTATAAAATACCGCTTTGTTATTTAACGGCACCTGTCTGCCGTTAAAAGTCATCTCCTCCACATGCACCACGCAGGAATCCATGGCAGGGTCAATCCGAAGCACCTGCACGTTGCCGTCCACCCTGATTTCCATTTCCACCATTTGCTCCCCCTGATAAGCATCCGGCACAAAATAGGAATTTTCTTCGGAAAATCCGTTTCCGGTATCTTCATAGATTTGTACACGGTTCTTTTCCTCAAAACCCGTAAATTTATCCAGCCACTTTACAGGCTGCAAGATACGGCGCCCAATCAGGTTCCGAATCTCGGGCATGGACTTGTATTTGCCGGTCACAAATTTCTGAAAGTCCATTTCCTGCTCCCTGTAATATTCCGCCTCTTTTTCCGTAATCCCCAGCTTTTCCATAATTATATCTAAATTTAATTTATTTCTTCTTTCATCCTCCAGAAGATAACAGTAGATAGCCCTGAACGCCAATTCCCTGACTTCCACTTCCTTTCCGAAGGTCCATTCATAATCCAGAAGGGACCATACATCCCCTTTCACCATAATATTACTGAATATCAAATCAAAATCCGCCACCGGAAATGTCTGATTATAACCGATTCTTTCTATATATTGACTAAACAATGCATGAAAACCTTCAATATCCTCTCTGTCCAGGCATTCATCCATCAGCTCCGATAAAGGCCTTCCCTCCAAAAACTCAAAGGAATCCCATACCTTTCCGTCTTCCTCGTGCAATTCACATTTGTTTATTGCAAGATTTCCGCCTTCGTACTTTTCCAGCAGATTCCGGTATGCCACTGCAATACCCCTGATATGCTCATTTGCGTCCTCGCATAACGGATGTTTTTTCACTATGGCATCTCCATTTTGATTTTTGCAAATCTCTGTCCGGATGCGAAATTCCGGAGCGCGGTCATTGGAATATTTCACGTATTTTACTTCAAATTCCTCTCCGATTACCACTTCATAGGAATTGGCAAACACAGAAAACAAATCATCCTCCACAATACCGTCAAAAGCATGTTTTTCATCGAACAAGAGCATCCTGTCCCTGTCAAAATTGCGGATATTGCCCGAAAGTTCTCCCCTGCCGGGCTGGTAAGCATCGGAATAAAGCGCTGTCATAAATTTGTAGTCGGGGTACGGATAATAGAAGGAGTATTTCTGAATACCGCATTCTGCAAAAAGCTTCTCAAGGCCTTTTCTGGAAAAAGTCCGCACACTGCCTCCGGCAGCGTAATTTTCAATGCCCGAAAAATATGTCCCCAGATGGTCTTCCATACAGCCGGCAAAATACTTCAGTCCATATTTATTTTCAATGGCAATCACGATGCGCCCGCCCTTCGCAAGATGCTTCATTGCAATGGAAAGAAACTCCTCAAACGGTTTGTCGCTTCCCATATAGCTTTGGCCGTATTCCAGCACACCAATCAAAAAAATATAATCAAAATCAGCCGGTAAATCCGGCTCAATATCTTTAAAATTCCCTACGTGAATGGTAATGTTGTCACACAGGCTGTGCCTGTAGGCATTTATCATACTTCTCTTTTTTGACAAATCCACACAAACTACTTCCCCTGCCTTTTTGGACAATGCGCCGGTGATGGCCCCGCATCCGCTGCCAATCTCCAATACCTTTGCTTCCTTACCGATTGGTATCCAATCCACAATATTTTCCCTTAAATGTGACAAGTGGTAGAGGATGGGCCAGCTTTTTTTCTCCTCAATTATTTTCTGGTATTCTGTTTCCGCATAATTTTTGGCAATATCCAGAAGTTCGTCCTCTACCTGTCCGTCACAGTAGAGGTCCTCTCCGGAATAATGCGATAAATCCAAGGTAATGCTGCCTATCTGCTCCGTCATGTAAGGTCACTCCTATTCTTTGTACCGCTGTTTCTTATGCCTGCTGTCTGTAAGGAACAACACGGGGCTTTTCCGTCCCTTCCCGCACTTCCACAACCGACTCCATGTCATAAAAGCCTACTGTGTCTTTGTCCGATACCACTGTCACATTCAACACATCATAAAGCCTGTGGTAAACCTGAAAATCACTTCCCACATAACCTGTCACCCCTAAAGAAAGCAGATATTCCCCGCCTTGCAGGCTCATATTCTGGGTAAAAACAACTTCTTTTATGCTTCCTTCCTCCACCGGCTGCAAAAATGCCTTTTCTATCATGCTGTTCGTGCCGGTAATCTCCGTTCCCTTGATATTTTTAAAGGAAAAAGCAAATATGGGAGCAACAATTCTCTCATTAAAATGCACTTTTACATGTATCGAGAAAGATGTCCCTTTAATAACAGCTGTTGTTTTTATATCTTTCTCATCCGTAATATAAAATTCGGTGATTTCAGCCTGTTTTGTCCCATATTCCAATGTCTCGGGATTTACCGCATCTTCAGGCAGAACGATTTCTTCTTTCTGTTCGGGAATCTCATACTGCCCTACCAATACCCTTTTGAAAGCGTCTATCATTTCCTTGGGGCTGCCCTCGCCCAAAAGATTCCCCTGATTGAGCAGGTACACCCTGTCACAGTACTTGCTGATGCTGCTCAAATCATGGCTGACAAACACTATGGTTTTCCCCATCTGTTTAAACTCTTCAAATTTATGGTAGCATTTTGCCTGAAAAAAAACATCTCCGACAGACAAAGCCTCATCTACAATCAGGATTTCGGGTTCAATGTTAATTGCCACGGCAAATGCCAGACGGACAAACATACCGCTGGAATAGGTTTTCACCGGCTGGTATACATAATCCCCGATATCGGCAAACTTTAGTATCTCGGGAAGTTTTTCATCAATTTCCTTCTCCGAAAATCCCATCATGGTGCCGTTTAAATATACATTTTCAATTCCGTTGTATTCCATGTTAAATCCCGCACCCAGCTCCAAAAGTGCGGAAATCCGCCCGTTTACGGTTACTTCACCCTCCGTGGGGCTCAAGACGCCGGTAATGATTTTTAATATGGTGGATTTACCGGAACCGTTGGTGCCGATAATGCCCACGGTTTCTCCCTGAAAAATTTCCAGACTTACACCGTTCAAAGCATAATGGGGTTTATACCTGCCCTTCGCCAGCCCGAAAGCTTCTTTAAAACGGTCTGAAGGCTTATTATACAATTTATACATTTTTTTCAGGTCTTTGACCATTATCGCCGTTTTTGTCGTTTCCTGTTCCATGTTTATACCCTTAAACACCGCCAATGCGGCCAATCCCTTCAAGATAGATTAAAGAACATCCGCAAAATGTACCTTCAGGCGTTTAAATACCAACGCGCCTATGCCAAACAATACCACCGTAATAATCCAGAAATACATGGTGGAAAAAAAGTCTTCAAAAAACCACGAGTGTTCATAAACAGAACTTCTGTACCCATTGACAATATATACCATGGGGTTTAGTTTTAAAAACACGGCCCAACCCTCACTGATTGCGCCAAAATCCCACATAATGGGCGTCGCCCACATGCCAATCTGCAAAACAATTACGATAATCTGCCCGATATCCCTCATAAACACAACCAGCGCGCAGGTCGTATAGCTTAGGGCCAGCACCAGAATAAATGTGCAGAAACTGTAATAAAAAATCTGTAACGTATAAACCGTAGGATAATATCCGTAAAATGCGGCTATCACCAAAAGAATGCAGACAAAAAAAGCATGTACAAAGGTCGCGCCGATTACCTTGATAATGGGAAGGATGCTGATTTTAAACACTACTTTTTTAACCAGATAATTATACTCCAGCAGTGCCTGTGTACCGTTTGTCCACGCCTCGTTGAAATAGAACCACGGAACCAGTCCCGATGTCAGAAAGAGTACAAAGGGAATATCCCCGCCGCCCCGCATCGCCATGCCGGCGCCATGCATAATGACATCAAAAACCAGCCAGTACATCACCACGGTCACTACCGGCTGTACCATAGCCCACACAATACCCAGATAGGAACCTGCATACCTTTTTTTGAAATCGTTCTTTGCCAGTTTCCAAATAAGGCGCCTGTTCTGGTACAGTTCCACCGGCAGGCTGGTCAATTTGTCGTACAATATTCCGAAAAGAATACAGGATGCCAGAATCACCGCGCAGGACAAAATCTTTTTCAGTATTTCCTCCTGCAAAGCATCATTGGGATTGTGGTGCAGGACAATCACAAGCGCCATAATAAATCCCAATGCGCAAAAAATAAATATGCCTGTTTTTTTAGAAATTTTACCCTTCAACTGAATCTTCTGCATAACACAAGCGTACTTTCCCTTCACATCTTTTCTTTGTAAGCCTTAAAACTTTCCCACTTCGTATCCCTTTCGGAGAAAATAAGCTCCACGCCTTCCTGAAGGGGCCACTTTACACCAATCTCAGCATCGTTCCACATCAGTCCGCCTTCATCCCCCGGATGGTAAAACTCCGTGCATTTGTAAAAAAACTCCGCATACTCAGACAGTACCAGAAATCCATGTGCAAAATTTCGAGGCACAAAAAACTGCTTCTTGTTTTCTTCCGACAGGATTTCACCATGCCATTTCCCAAAGGTGGGAGACCCCGGGCGTAAGTCCACCGCTACGTCAAAAACTTCTCCCCTTATCACCCTTACCAGCTTGTCCTGAGGAAATTCCTTTTGGAAATGCAGGCCGCGAAGCACACCCCTTTTGGAGGCCGACTGATTATCCTGCACAAAAATCTGGTCAATGCCTGCCGCCTTATAATCATTATAATTGTAACTCTCCATAAAATAACCCCTTGCATCCCCGAGCACCTGCGGCGTTATTACTTTCAATCCTTCGATTTCACATGTTTCCACTGTTATCTTTCCCATACCGATTCCTGTCCTTTCCTACTTTTTGTTTCGTAAAAACCGCTCTGTTAATATCCCAGATAGCTGATGTTCATGTCCACTTTTCCTTTTATCCCCGCAATACTGCCCTTGGAAGTGTACTGCCACATCTGGTAATATCCCTGATAAATCGGCGCACTGCGGTATTCCGCCAGCCATATGGTATATTTTTCCAGTTTTGCGGTTTCAAGTCTCTTATTATACCAGTTCCGGCTTGCATAAACGCCTGCCTTATATCCCGCATTTTCTATGGTAGTGCAGAAAGCATCGCACACAGCCGTACGCACACCCACATCCAGACCATCGGCACGACCTTCCCCGCCTGCTCCTTCCGTGTCGATGAAAACCGGATATTCCAGTTCATAATCCCGTATCAGGCTCACTACCATGCTGGCTTCCTCAACAGCCTCCACTTCATTTACCGCCTGTGTAAAAAAGTATACGCCTACCTTGATGCCTGCCGCTTTCGCTGCTTTTATGTTCTGGGCAAAGTAAGGGTCCTCCACTAAGCTTCCCGTTACGGAACCGCGGTATCCGCACCGGATAATGGCAAATTCTACCCCTTCGCTCTTCACCTGGTCCCAGTCAATCTCACCCTGCCATTTGGAAACGTCAATGCCCAGTACGGCATTGCCCGTCAGGGACTGGGCCGTTTTGATTTCTGTCTTGTCGGCATCGTCAATGGCCTGGGCGCTGTCTTCCGCTTCCGCATCAATCTCTTCTTCCGTCTTGATTAACAGGGAAATGTCATCTATTACCAGATACTCCACTTTGTCCTTTACCCTTACCTTCGTGCTGCCGGACGGCACCCTGTAGCCTTCCAGCGGCTTTAAGGATACTTCATAATCCCCTGCCGGTAAATCCCCGATGTAGATGACGCCGTCCTTGTCCAAATCCTTATACTCACCAACGCCATCCAGAGATACAAAAAAGCTTTCTCCTTTTACCGGTTCATTGTCATTGTCCACAACCTGAATACGCAAATCCTTTTCAATGGATGTCACTATCAGGGAAAGCCGGTTCTGCTCATCGCGGAGCCGGTCCAGATATTCATTTTCTTCCGAATCAAAAAAAGTTTCATCCCGCAGGAAAGCAGACAAATCATTTCCTATCTGTCCATCCAGATAAACCATGCCTGACCCCTGCTGCGATGTATCCGAAGGCACTGTCGTTTCTGCTTTGCCCTGTGTGCTTTTTGCCGCACCGCCGTTGATAAGAATGACTGTCAGGGCAATGAAAAGCATTGTGGAAACAGCGGCAGTCACCGCAAGTTTTTTTGTCTTAGAGTCCATTTGCAACCTCTGTCAGATACTGTCCGTAATTGGTTTTCATAAGAGGCTTTGCCAGCTCTAACAGCTGCTCCCTCGTGATAAAGCCTCTCTTAAATGCAATTTCCTCAATACAGGAAATGTATAGCCCCTGCCGTTTCTGAAATGCCGCCACAAAATCCGCCGCATCCAGAAGGGCGTCATGGTTGCCCGTATCCAGCCAGGCAAATCCCCTGCCCAAGGTTTCCACATAAAGGGTTCCCCTCCGTAAATACTCATTATTGATGCTGGTGATTTCAATTTCCCCCCTTGCGGAAGGCTTCACGTTTTTTGCAATCTCCACCACGTCATTGTCATAAAAATACAGCCCCGGAACAGCATAATTGCTCTTGGGGTTTTGGGGCTTTTCCTCAATGGATAACGCCCTGCCGTTCTCATCAAACTCCACAACCCCGTATTCCCGCGGGTCCCTGACATAGTAACCGAATATGGTTGCCCCTTTTTCCCGGCATGCCGCTTCCCTGAGTATCCTCGAAAAGCTTTGTCCGTAGAATATATTATCTCCCAGCACCAGCGCCACCCTGTCGCTGCCGATAAAATCCGCACCGATGATAAAGGCGTCCGCAAGTCCCCTGGGCTGTTCCTGCACCGCGTAGGAAAACTCCATGCCAAGCTGGCTTCCGTCTCCGAGAAGTTCCTCAAATACCGGCAAATCCCTGGGCGTGGAAATAATCAGCACCTCACGGATGCCTGCAAGCATCAGGATGGAAAGCGGATAATATATCATTGGCTTGTCATAGACAGGCATAATCTGTTTGGATATCGCTTTGGTAAGCGGGTACAGTCTGGTGCCGGAGCCTCCGGCCAGTATAATTCCTTTCATGAAATACTCCTTTTCGTTATATATTTTATATTCTAACATAAATGTGGGAAAATGCCTATCCCCAAAACGTCATGTTTCCGGCAAGGGACGCCCTTTTGGAGAAATATTCCCCCGTCGCCGCGCTTTCGCTCTAATAAAACGTAATGGCACTAGGCTCGAAAAATACCTCGCCAAGTGCCAACGTTTTATTAAGGGCTCCTTAGGGAATATTTCTCCAAAAGGGCTGTGTGCCAAAAAAGCAGGCAGGAGCCTATAAAAATCTTTTACGGCAGCGTATGCCGCAAATTTCTGTGATATTATTTTTCTTCGTACATTTCGTTATAATATTTTTGGTAGTCGCCGCTGGTGACGTTTTTCATCCAGTCTTCATGTGTAAAGTACCAGGCTATCGTTTTTTTGATGCCTTCTTTGAACATGGTTTCGGGATACCAGCCGATTTCCGCTTTTATCTTGTCGGGCGCAATGGCGTATCTTCTGTCATGGCCTTTGCGGTCCTCCACATAGGTTATCAGGTCTTTGGAAACGAGAGATTTTCGTTCATCCGTATCCGGCAGCATTTCCTGCAGGGTTTCAAGAATGATATTGATAATTTCAATATTCTGTTTCTCGTTGTGTCCGCCGATATTGTAGGTTTCAAACAATCTGCCCTGCTCCTGCACCATGTCGATGGCTTTGGCATGGTCCTCCACGTACAGCCAGTCACGGACATTTTTTCCATCGCCGTACACCGGAAGCTTCTTTCCCTGCAGGGCATTGTTGATAATAAGGGGAATCAGTTTTTCCGGGAACTGATAAGGTCCGTAATTGTTGGAGCAGTTGGTAATGTTGGCAGGAAAATGGTAGGTGTCCATATAGGATTTTACCAGCATGTCCGAACTTGCCTTGCTTGCCGAATAAGGGCTGTGGGGCTCATACGGTGATGTTTCATAAAAGAAAGCATCGTCGTCATCGGGAAGGGAGCCGTATACTTCATCCGTGGAGACATGCAGGAACTTCTTGCCTTCATTGAACGTGCCGTCAGGTAATTCCCATGCCTCTTTTGCACTGTTTAACAGCACTGCCGTTCCTAAAACATTGGTCTTAACAAATACTTCAGGATTGCGGATGCTTCTGTCCACATGGCTTTCTGCCGCAAAGTGAACCACACGGTCGATATCATTCTCTGCAAACACCTTGCGAATCGCTTCCTTATCACAAATGTCTGCTTTGACAAAACTGTAATTATCCCTGTTTTCCACTTCCTTGAGATTTTCCAGATTACCGGCATAAGTCAGGGCATCCACATTGATAATCCTGATGGTATCACCATACTTTTTGAACATATAGTGAATGTAATTGGAACCGATAAAACCTGCTCCTCCTGTTACAAGATAAGTCCTCATAAAATATCCCTCATTGCTTTCTGTATTTTTAGGATTAGTATCCCAAATAACTTAAATTTAAATCCACATTGCCGCTGATACCGGTTACCCTGCCCGTGGACTTATACTGCCACATGTCATATCTGCCGGTGTAAGTAGGTGTGGAAGCATACTGCGCAAGCCAGATTTTGTACCTGCTAAGCTGTCCTGCATCAATCTTGTTTGTCAGCCAGCTTTTGTTTGCATATACGCCTGCAGTATAACCGGAGTTCTGAATGGTCTCACAAAAGGCCTTGATGACATCCGTTCTGGTATTTTTGTCAATGCCGTCCGCACGTCCGCCGGAAGATTCCACATCCAGAAATACAGGATAGGATATCTTGTATCCTTTGATGAGTTCCAATACCATGGACGCTTCTTCCACCGCCTCATTCCTGTTTACTGCCTGGGAGAAGAAGTAAATACCCACTTTGATGCCGGCATCTGACGCACCTTTTATATTTGCCCGAAACTTAGGGTCTTCCACCAGCGCGCCCGTCGAAGAGCCCCTGTATCCGCACCGGATAATCACATAATTGACGCCGGAGTTTTTTACCGCCTGCCAGTCTATGGTGCCGTTCCACTTGGATACATCAATGCCAAATGCGCCGCTTCCCACAACAAGGGAGCCATCACTGGCAAAATTATACTTTGCGCCTTGAATGACCTGTTCGCCGGTAACCTTTTTGCCGCTGGCGTCAAAATAATACAGTTTCCCGTCCAGCGTCTGCCAGCCTGTATACTTCACTGTTCCTTCTGCCCTTACATAAAATGTGGTAATTGCGGTATTGTAATAATCCGCATAATTGGCTTCCCTGTATTTGTTATCGGATACCAGTACCCAGAGCTGTCTGCCGTCTGCCAGTTTCAGCAAAGTAGTGTTTGCGACAACAGTAACCGTAAAGGTTTTCTTAAGTTCCGCGCCGTTTTCCTTGTATGTCACGGTGATGGTTGCCGAACCTGCCGCCACACCCGTAACGGTAACTTTGGCTGTTGTCTTTCCATCCGCCGCGGAAGTCGTCACTTTTGCCGTGGCAATCTTACTGTCAGTGGTTTCCGCCGTAACAGTACCGCCTGTGCCGGTTATGACTGCCGTACAGTCCGCACTGCTTCCGGTCAGCACACTTATGGTTGCCTTATCCAGCGTTATGGTCCTGTTACCGACCGTAACCGTACATATCTGGCTGATTGCGGTACCGTCAATGATTACCGTGATTTTTGCTGTTCCGGCAGCTTTTGCCGTAACGGTAATCGTAGCTTTTCCGTTGTTATTTTCCACCTTGACATCGGCTACCGCAGTATTGTCGCTTTTTGCGGTAATCGTTCCGGTGACGGTGCCTCCTGAAACAGAGTTCCCGATAGCTGCGGTAAATGCAAGAGTACCGTTCGGCGCCATATTTAAGGCTGTCTGGCTTAAAGTCAGGGTTCTTGTTTCCGCGGCCTCCGCAACCGTCACTTCACAGGTTGCTTTTATGTTGGAATCAGACACGGAAGAAACCGTAATGGTTGTCTTTCCGGCCTTTAATGCCGTTACTTTTCCTGCTGCATCAACTGTCGCAACAGTGCTGTCCGAACTTTCCCACTTCAATTCTTTGTTTGTGGCATTCTCTGGGACAACAGCCGCCGTCAGCGTTTCCGTGCCGTCTTTTGTAAGGGACAGAGCTGATTTATTCAAGGTAATCCCCGTTACCGGAACAGTAGCGGGAGGCGCCGCCTTCACGGTAATGACGCAGGAACCCGTGTATATTTCTTCCGACGTCCCGCCACTCACGGAATCATCCGTCTTTTTGCCGGTTGCCTGAAAAGAAATCGTTGCAGTACCCGCTTTCAATGCAGTTACCTGCCCATCCGCACTTACAGTTGCCACTGAAGCATCACTGCTCGTATAAGAAATATTTTCAAAAGTGACTCCGTCCGGTGCAGTGACTGCCACAGAACCCGTACTGCCTTCCGTCAGTTCCAGATTGTTCATGGTAACAGCCGCCGTTCGCATAAAACTTGTGGTTTTTGCCGTCGTAAGAGGCGCCGGAACCTGTGTTTTGGGAACTGCCGTGTAAGTCTCCCCAACCGTTGTCTTTGTAGACTCTACCCAGGCTACGGTATCCGTCAGGATGGATTCCACCTCGGTTTCTTTATCTTTTGTGTCTTCTTTCTTGGAGTCGATTTCGGATTCATCCTTTATTTCATCGGCAACGTCAACTTTCTGGTAAGCAATTTCTTTTTTAACGGTTACTTTCTGTCCATCCGTGGAAATCAGATAATCCTTATACTTGCTGTCCGTAAGTTCATTCATGGCAACCGTATAATTCCCGTGTTCAATACCGGTTTTATAGATAATGCCGTCCATGTCATCATCCGTCCACGTTTCCGTTTTTCCGCTTGGCGTTGTCACGGAAATGGAGAAAGGCACATTGGCAATCAGCTTGTTGGTCTTGCTGTTGACAAACTTGACTTTAAGGTCCTTTTCAATGGAAGTCATGTTAATCGATACGCTGACTTCTTTTGTATACTCTTCCTCGTCGTAATCTTTGTCTTCTTCAATCGCTCCTGCCACCGAAAGCCTTGCCAGCTCGGCATCCGCAACTGCCGTCAGTCCCTGCTCACCAATCAGTGTGACGTTGTCCAGCTGGTTGCCCACCGTATCAAAGGATACCACTTGTTTGTCCAGAAAGCGGGCGCTGACATAAACAGCCCCTGTCACAAGCGCCATCACCAATACCAGCACACCCGTAGTGGTAACAATTTTATCCATGGTACTCATATGGAGCATCTTATACCAGAGTTTCTGAAAAATATTTTCTCCCCGCACAGTGTCCAGAACGGGAACATACGCTTCTTCCTCTTCATCAGCATATATCAGGCCATCTTCGGAAAAGTCTTCCATATCCTCAAAATAACCGTTGTCTTCGGCATCTTCATAAAATGCATCCTCATCTTCAAAATACGAAGCCTCTTCCGTAAATTCTTCTTCCTCAAAATATGTCTCTTCCCCGGCATCTTCTTCATCCGCATAATATGCCTCGTCTGCAGCGTCTTCTTCATCCGCATAATATGCCTCGTCTGCAGCGCCTTCTTCATCCGCATAATATGCCTCGTCTGCAGCGCCTTCTTCATCCGCATAATATGCCTCATCACCGAAATCTTCTTCCTCTTCGTAAAAGGCATCTTCCCCCTCTTCGTAATATGCGTCATCCATGTATTCCAAATCATCATTCAAGGGATTCTCTTCCCGTAATCTCTTGCTACGATTAAACATCTTTTTCATACTCTCCCTTCCATGCGCCGGCAGCTGACTGCAAAGCGCATTCTCCCATTTAACAATTCTGTAACATTATATCATTTTCAAATAATGCCTTCAAGGCAAAAAGCCCTTAAATGCCGCAAATATTCTTATTTTTTTATTAATTTGACGTCGCATTATTTTCTACAGTATACAAAATATAAGAATCCATACTCAAGCGGTATGTTTTTCCATAATCCCTATTTTCCTTTTTTTTGTATCCGCTTTGTATCATTTCTTTATTATTTATAAAATATTTCCGTCCGGGCTGGACAGCACCCCCATATAATAGTACAATCATAACCAACACACGCGAAAGATTTTAATCTGAAATATAGAAAGGCTAATTTATGGAAAAGAAAAAATTTAAATTGAATCTGCATATTGTCTTTGCAGTCGCAGTTGTCCTTATCATTGTCCTGATTGCAAAAAAATTTGTTGGCTTCGGCCGCACCATTTCCAAAGAAGAAATTGATGCCATCCCTACTCCGGAAAACCCAGAAATCACTGTATATGACGAACTTTTTTCCAATATGGTGGAAGATGACGGCACATTTCCCGAAGATGACGGGGTAACTACCGTTGTCTGTTTCGGCAATTCCCCTTTTTCGGATGATTTGGATGCAAAAGACAACCTTTGCAGACTGTTTGCAGAGGAAACCGGCGCAACCGTTTACAACTGTTCCGTTCCGGGCTCTTTCATGTCTTCCTTTTATGACCCGTTCCAGAACGATTATTTTCCCATGGATGCTTTCAGTTTCTGCAGACTTGCCACTGCCATTACGGAAAACGATTATTCCATGGTAGATGCCGCACTGGACATGTATGATGCGGTAGAATACGATACCACGGACATCCAGAAGTCCATGGAAGTGCTACGCTCTGTTGATTTCAGAAATGTAGACGCCATCTTTGTCATGTATGATGCCACGGACTACTTAAACGGCAGGAAAATACAAAACACCGAGAATCTTACCGACCCCACACAGTTTACCGGCTCCATGGCCATGGGCGTTGAAATGATTAAAGAAAAGTTTCCGTGGATTCGTATTATTGTCATGTCGCCCACCTATGCTTTCGGCGTGGACGAAAATGGGAATTATATCAGCAGTGATGTCAAAAGCTACGGTCCCGGCTACCTGTCCTCCTATGTCATCCTGCAGGCCCAGATTGCCTATGAATTACAAGTCAGCTTTGTGGATAACCTGTACGGCACCATTCATGAGGATATTGCCGCCAACTATCTAATCGATAATGTGCACTTGAATCTGGACGGCAGGAAACTGGTGGTAAAAAGAATGAAAGAGGCGCTGGAGAAGTATACAACTATATATTAAAACAAAAACTCCCTGCGGTATGGCTGCAGGGAGTTTTTCTGTTTTCCTAGAATGTCGAATCCTTTAAAATAATATAACCGTCTATTTCGTCATACGGCTCATATCCATAATCCTCAAAGTCTCCGCTTATCTCCTTTTTCCCCGAAAAAATCAGATAGCGGCAGCCCTTCTGCCTTGCGCATTCCGCTATTCTTTCCGCATCCAGCACATTTGTTTCCAAAAGATAAAACAGTTCTTGTTTCAGATTCCATGACTCCACAAGCGCCTCCCTGCCGTAAGGCATACAGACAAGCGCATTGTACTGGCGCACATACTGGACAAATTCCCCGGGAAATACCGCTATGACAGGTCCTCCCTCCTCCATAACGGCGTCGCAGAGTTTCACCACCGTGTCCGGCACATGGTACGGATTCTGTGCCACGGAGTAATAAGGGCTTTTGTATACCAGTTTTCCCGACAAAATAAGAATGCCGACCAAAGCCGCCCCTGCAAGAAAACGCTTCTTTCCCTTGCATTCCGATATGATTTTCACTGCCGCATAGGCCAGGACCGGCACAATCGGAACCAGCCATAAAAGCCGGTAATAAACTTCTTCCCCCACAAAATAATACACTATGGTTGCAAAAAACGGACAGAAATATAAAACCAGCACCATCACAGGCACATACAGAAAAACAATTCTGGTCGTCTTATTCTTTTCGGAAAAAAACAGGTAAATCAAAGCCACCAGAAAAAGACCGGCAATCATACCTGTTCCGATATATGCTTCATACAGGGCAATCACCTTATTCCACATATTTCCCTCTCATTCCGCCGCTGCGCGGCAACACATATTCCCGGCGTGAGATATAGAACCTCTTCACGAAATGCCCTTTGGCATGAGTGTTGGAAGTTCTTCTCACACTATGTCAAAAGCATATACATCCCCGCAAAAACCACTGCGGGCAAAAGGCTGGCGGCCGCCGGCAGCAGTAACTTCCATTTTTTGTAGGAAAATACTGCGCAAAGACAAAAAGCGCCCAGCAGGATGACGGTGAGAAAAGCCCCCAGTACGCTGCAAAGACATGCACAGGTTACCAGCGCTGCCAAAAGCACCCATAAACACGCTTCCGGCATCTTGCTTTCCGCCAGACGCTCCCCCATCATATAGAGCAGCAAAAACAATGCCGGAATCATAATATTTCCCAAAACAGCCTTTCCCTGGCTGGTTCTGGTTATCAAAAAAGTTTCCGCCGTATACAGGGAATAATTCCCCCACAGCACAAGCAGTTCCACAAAAAGCATAAACGCAGGAAGCTGCCTTCTTTTTCCTTTCAGAAGTCTTCTGCCAATCATGCCGTAAATAACATAAGCCAGCGGTATCAGCAAAAGCGGCAATGCCACATGGAAGATAACGGCAGCATGAATGCCGGACACCCTTGATAAAAAAGCAATATATACGGGAAAAGGCGACAGGCTGTGCCGGATATCCATCTTTGTGCTGCTCCCCGTATAGGGGGAAAACCGGTACATGCTGTCAAACACATCCGAGGTCGTGGACACTGCCATATAATATGCATCATCGCCGTCGCCAAATGCCAGGAACGCCGTCAGGAAAAGTTGTACCAAAAGAAGAACCCCCACTGCAATCCAGAGCGCTTTCTCCGTCTTTCCCGGCTTGGGCTGCACCTCTTTCAATACAGGCGTCTTCTTTTTCTTATAAACAAAAACTGCCATCCCGCCGGCAGCGGCAAGTACCGAAAACACAGCATAAACCCGTACCAGACCGGAAAACAGGCGGCCTGCAAGAATCATCGGCACCGACATCACCTGAAAGGCAGCCAAAAGCAGCAGTTCCCCTGCCATCCACATCAAACCTATATTTCTTTTTTGTCTGTCCAGAAACGATACCGCCCCTGCACCAACGCATATAGGCGCCGCCAATGCAAAAAACAAAAAAATGATTATTTGTATGAAAAGCATTCCCTCACTCCGTTTACTGGTAGAACTCCTTTATTTTATCACAAATGCCATCCACCACATCCACTTTCAGCCTGTAATACATCGGAAGCCGCAAAAGACGCTCACTCTCCTTTGTAGTATGGATATCCTGTCCGTGAAAACGGCCGAAGCGTTGTCCGGCAGGCGCCGTGTGCAGCGGTATGTAATGGAACACTGCCATAATATCATTCTTCTTCAAAAACGCAATCAGCCTTGTCCTCTCCTCCAAGTCTGCCGTCTTAATGTAAAACATATGCGCATTGTGCACACATCCGTCCGGAACAACAGGCAGTCCAATCTTTCCGGCCTCCATTAACGGCGTCAGATTCTTGTAATAGCGGTTCCAACAGGCCATTCTGGCATCATTGATTTCCTCCGCCATTTCCAGCTGCGCATACAGATACGCCGCATTCATGTCGCTTGGCAGGTAGGAAGAGCCATAGTTCACCCAGGTATATTTGTCAATCTGGCCCCTGAAGTACTTGGAACGGTTGGTTCCTTTTTCACGGATGATTTCCGCTTCTTCAATATCCTTTTCTTCCCTGATGAGCAGGGCTCCGCCTTCACCCATACTGTAATTTTTTGTTTCATGGAAAGAAAAACATCCAAACTCGCCGAAGGTTCCCAGCGCTTTTCCCTTGTAGGAAGACATAATCCCCTGGGCCGCGTCCTCAATCACCACCAGACCGTGTCTCTTTGCAATGTCCATGATGGTGTCCATCTCACATGCCACGCCGGCATAATGTACCGGCACGATAGCCTTTGTCTTTTCCGTAATGGCACCCTCAATCAAGGTTTCATCCAGATTCATGGTATCCGGCCGGATATCCACAAACACCGGCACGGCTCCCCTGAGCACAAAAGCATCTGCCGTGGACACAAAAGTATAGGCCGGCATAATCACTTCATCTCCCGGCTGTATATCGGAAAGCAGGGCCGCAAGTTCCGTGGCATGGGTACAGGAAGTGGTCAGAAGGCATTTCCTCGTTTTCGTTTTTTCCTCTATCCATTCATTGCACTTTCTGGTAAACTGCCCGTCCCCGCATATTTTCTGGCTTTCCACAGCCTGCCTGATATAGTCCATTTCCTTTCCCGTATATGGCGGTACATTAAAGTTAATCATGTTTTCCTCATTTCCGCGCTGCTTGCGCAAAGCCTTAATATGGCTTAAGAGTTTGTGCAGGCAGCGCTCAGACACAAATCCCGTGATAGAAAGTTTTAGTTTTCAATCTTTCCACCATTCTCGTACAAGACAAATTTATCGTTGGAATAAACCGCACTGTACCCATAGTCTTTCATGAATTGTAATATCATATCCAGCTTAACATCTTCCGAGCGCCAGAATTCCTCCATATCCAAAACCAAATCCCTGTTCAGTATTACAACAGGATATTCCTCACCTTTTTCCAACAGCCCTCCCAGCATTTCCTGCATGGAAATTTCCATGGAAGAGACGCCAAAGGAAGTCAAATCACTCCACGGATTAAATGCGGCAGGCATCCCCAGATAAAAACTGACAGCCGGGATATTGCCGTACAGAATCACTTCTCTTCCTGCCAGTCCTTTTTCTGTTACATATGCGCTGAGGCCTTCCATCCATTCCGCCTTTTCCCCGCTCATGTAAATCCCTTTCAGTATATCATTATTTTCCACTTTTGTATCTATCTTTTTTATGCCGGTTGCCTCGGCAAAAACAAACCGGACTCCGAATCCCAGACCTTGAAACAAAAAAACAAAGATAAACATGATTGAGAGCGCCTTTAACGGAAGCAGGGGAAATCTGCATTCTTTACTGTCCGTGCAAAACCTGTATATATTCCACAATACATACGGGACAGCCAGAAAAAGGTTGTTTATACTTGGCAATAACCCGTTGTTGCTTCCGATGGAGGTTATCAATACAGATAAAAACACAAGCCCCGCAAACAGTTTTTCCTTTTTCTCCGCCTTTTTGGCAAAAATGCGCACAAGACATATAAACAGCGTTAAAATGAGGAATAAAATACCGGGCTTGAGCATTGAACTGTATTCGTCAAACCGCAAATCACAAAAGTTTCTGTTGCCTGCCGCATCCCTGCTTCCATACAGCCACACGGCGCAGGCAGCCGCCGACACTGCGCACACTGCACCCTTTACCCACTTCCGGCCCTTGGGCAAAATAAAGCAGACGGCAATACCCGGCAATGCAAACACTAAAATCCTGTTTACCCAGTAAAAATTGTCCACATATCCCGAAAACATTTTATACAGCATGGAAGCAGCCTTATAATCCGTGGCCGTTTCCGTCATTGCAAACAGCCTTTTAATGCCATTTACATAGTTGAAAAACCCGTAACGCAAGGATATCAGTCCCAGCCATGCCAAAGCGGCGCCCATATACCCGAGCACGCAAAATCCCGTTTCCCGCAGCACCTTTTTTATCTTCTTGCGGGCAATAAAACCATAAGCCCACACCGCAGCAATAAGGCCTGCCTCAGGCAGATTGGAAAAACGGACAAACACGTTTGAACCCAGCATTACGCCTGCCAGCACAAGAAAACTGTTTTTTTCCCGTGAAAGCCCTTCGTATAAAAGCAAAATCCCCGCTAAAAACAATATATAAGTCAGGTAATTGTATAAAAGGGCCGTAGGACACCAGCACAGGCTTACAGCCACCAGTTCCCCCACAAACACTGCCCATGCCGGAAACTTCATCCTTTTTGTCAGAAAATAATAAGAAAGCAGGGCAAGAAAACTGACAGACAATCCCGTATACAGGTTCATGAAAAGCAAGCTGTGTCCACCGGGGAGCAATGTCAGAAAATGTCCTGCAAGGTTGGAAAGGTAGGTTGCAAAAAGCCACATGGAATCCATATGTTCCAACCCCATATACCTGAAATTGGCATAATTATAACCGGTATCCCAAAAATCCAGTCCCCAGTAAATATGACGGAGCGGATAAAGTAACAAAATGAAAGGAAATATATATTTACAGCATATCCGGCCAAGCCGGGAAAAAGTCGGCTCATTCATGCGTTTCAACCCTTTTTTGTCCAATGGACAGCCCTTCCAGCCACCCAAGTAATTTCCGGTAACCTCCTACATAAGAAAGCAGCCGGTTTCCTCCTGTAAACAGCAGCATCCTCAATATATCAAACAGTATGCCAATGACAAATACCAGCGCCGCGGCAAACAGGATGTAAAGTAAAAGAAGCAGTCCGCTGTCCGGCCTCCCCGTTAAGGAATAGAGCCAGTCCGGCCACTCATACCTGAGTGCAATATGCTCATGCCAGAGATAGACGCCCAGCGAACAGGGAGCAACCTTTATGACCATCCTGCCAAATACACCGTCCTTTATTTTTATATGGTAGAACAAATAGAAAAACGCTACCGAGGCAGTCAGTACCAGAATATGATTATATTCATAGGCAATATTGAGGATGTCCCCCAGCTTGCCCGTTTTCAGGTACATGAACCGGAGGAAAAAAGAAAAACCGAAAATACCGGCGGCTGCCGCCAGATAAACAAGCAGGGAACGCCCGGCGCTTTTAAAAAACGGAATGCCGTACAGCCTGATATAAGCAGCTACGAGAAACACACACAAATACCATAAACAGTCATATCCCCGCATATCCGAAGACAGCTTTACGGGAACAATGGATTTTAAGATGCTGAACACAAAAAGCAGCAAAAAAAGCACTGTCCGGAATTGTTTTTGAGTCAGGCACTTTACCCCCCGCGAAAGAAGCGGTGAAAACAGATACATCAAAAAGTACGCTGTCATAAACCAATAGTGGTTCGTGGAAACGGGCAGAAACAACTGTGCCAGATAATATATGGAAAAACCCTCTTCGGGAAGGTAACCGAACGCTGCCGCCGCAAAACCAATCGTGACACTGTAAAACAACACCTGCAAAAAAAGCTGCAACAGGCGCTTTACATTAAAAGAACTTTCCACCAGAAAATAGCCGCTTAGAAGCATGTAAACATTTACCGCCACGATTGCCAGCGATTCCACACCCCATGCCAGGTAACCCCTTCTGGGCATCGCCGCATCCGTAAGGGACACCAGCCAGCCGCCCTTTCCCAGAAAATGAAGCACCACAACAAACAGCATAGACACAATCCGCAATAATTCCAGATTCGCCATCCTGCCGCCCGTATTCTTATGGAGTTGGGTTGCCGCATTCATTTTATGCTCCACTCGCTTATGCCTTTCCCGTCTGCTGTGGGTTTAAAACCGCCATCAGCACAATATCCCTGTACATACCGTTTATATACACATCATCCCGAAGATAAGCCTCTTTTTCAAAACCCGCTTTTTTGTAACTGGCCATTGCCTGCAGGTTATCTGCAAACACCCTGAGGAACAGGCGGTGCAGCTGCAGATTCTCAAATGCATAGCGTAACATAAGTCCCGCTGCCTTTGTGCCGATACCTTTTCCCCTGGCATCAGGCTCCCCGATAAAAATGCCATACTCTCCTTTATGGTGGCAATAGTCAATATCCCTGATATAGACGGAACCTACCGGCCTGTCCCCTTCTTTCAGGCAAATTATCATTTGCACCGCTTTTCCGGCATCTACCATGGTTTCCATCCAGTGCATATGGGACTGTCTGGTAAAAGGTTTCTGGTAGATAAAATTTTTCCGAACAGCGTCACTGTTGCGCCATCTGATGATATCGTCAGTGTCTTCCTGTGTAATGGGGCGAAGGTAAACCTCTTCCCCTTCCAAACAACCATACCTGTCCACCCTTGTGTTTCCTTTCTGTCATCCCCGTTTTTTCTGTTCAGCCACCCGGTTCAGCCTGTACTCAAAATCACGCCTGTCTTTCCAGATTGATTCTGCCAGAATCAAACCCGAAAACAGCGACTGCAGAGCTGCAAGAGCTAAAAAACCACTGACAATCAGCGTAGGGAATCTGGGTACAAGGCCCGTGCGGAAGTATTCTGCAAGGACAGGCGCCACCAGTATCACGCTTGCCAGCATCAGCATCAGGCTGATAAGACCGAAAAAAGAAGATGGTTTATAAGTTTTAAATAACTGGATAATCTTCAAAAGCACTTTACAGCCATCGGAATACGTATTCAGTTTTGATACGCTGCCTTCCTGCCTGTCCCGGTAATCCACTATCACATTGTCCACCTGCATCCGGTAATTTACCGCATGGATGGTCATCTCCGTTTCAATCTGAAAACCGGTGGAAAACACGGGAAAAGTTTTTACAAATTCATAACTGAAGGCACGGTAGCCTGTCATAATATCCTTAATATCCGAAGAAAAAAGCCTGTTAATCGTCCCTCTGACAAGACTATTGCCAAAATTGTGGAATAAACGTTTATTTTCCTTAAAATAAGTAGAAGAAAGCCTGTCACCCACCACCATGTCAGCATGATATTGCAAAACCCTGTCCGCCATGAGCGGTGCGCTGTCAAGAGGATATGTGTCATCACCGTCAATCATCAGGTAACATCTTGCATCTATCTCCCTGAACATCCGCCTCACTACATTTCCTTTTCCCTGCTTATATTCGTGGCGGACTACCGCTCCGGCTTCTTTTGCAAGCTGTACGGAACGGTCCGTGGAATTGTTGTCATAGACATAGACAACTGCATCGGGAAGCGCCTGCATTGCATCCTTAATTACTTTGGCAATTGTTTTTTCTTCGTTGTAACACGGTATCAAAACTGCAATTTTATCCATTAGTCATTTTCTTCCATATGGGAAATCAGTTCCCTAATCTGCTCTACGGTCAACCACTCAGCATTGTTGCCCGAACTGTAGGAAAAACCTTCCGGCACCTTTTTGCCGGTCGGCGCTGCCTTCTTACTTTCACTCCAAACCATCTGCGGATAGATAATAAAATGTTTGTCATATTCATAGGTATTGGGGGAATCCTCCACCGTTACCATAATTTCATGCAGCTTTTCGCCTTCCCTGATGCCGACTTCCTTCGTCTTCATGCCCGGAGCCATCGCCTCAGCCAAATCCGTTATTCTGAAGGAGGGGATTTTGGAAATAAAAGTTTCGCCGCCCTTTGCTTCTTCCAATGCCTTAATTACCAGTTCCACACCCTGGCGCAGGCTTATCCAGAACCTGGTCATGCGGTAATCCGTAATAGGCAGTTCTGTACCGCCGTTTTTCAGGATGGATTCAAAAAACGGAATCACGGAACCGCGGCTTCCCGCCACATTGCCATAACGCACTATGGAAAAACTGATATCTTTTTTTCCTGCATAGGCATTGGCTGCAATAAAAAGTTTGTCGGAAACCAGTTTAGTCCCGCCATAAAGGTTCACCGGATTTACCGCCTTGTCCGTAGACAATGCCACCACCTTTTTAACCCCCGTGTCCAGACAGGCATCAATCACATTCTGGGCTCCGTTTATATTTGTCTTTATCGCCTCTGCCGGATTGTACTCACAGGCCGGAACCTGTTTTAAGGCTGCGGCATGAATAACATAATCCACACCCTCAAGCGCCCTTTTTAATCTGTCTTTGTCCCTGACATCACCGATAAAAAACCTGAGCTTGTCCGCATATTGTTTAAATTCATTCTGCATAATGAACTGTTTAAACTCATCCCTGGAATAAATTATAATTTTTTTGGGTTGATAATGTTCCAATACATATCTGGCAAACGCCTTGCCAAATGTTCCTGTACCGCCGGTAATCAGTATTGCTTTGTCATTTAACATATTTCTGTTTCCAAACCTTTCCTGTTTTTCGCAGTCTGAAACTGCCAAGCAACATTTATTTACTACTAACTATGCTCAATTTAAAGAATTATATCATTATCTTTGCAAAAAGTCATCCTTACACTCGATTTTTTCTGATAAAATTAACTTTCATGGTTAGGCAGTCAAGGCATTCTTCCCTTTACCTCCGTTCTTCCCAGCATATAATCCGCGGATACCCCGTAATAATCACACAATGCCTCCAATATCCTGATTGGCATTTCGTTTGCGCCTCTTTCATATCTGGAGTACATGGTCTGGGAGGTTCCCAACACCTCTGCTATCTCTTTCTGCGTTTTGTCATTGTCTTCCCTAAGGTTCCTCATTCTTATCGTATAATCCATTGCTTGACCCCCATTGCAATATTTTTTAAAGTCTAGCATAGTAAAAATGTTTCCTAAGGCTTTTAGTAAACATGTTTACTAGAGGCATGCTTCATAAAATATATGTTCTTAAAAACGGGAAATGATATTCGCTGTTTATGCACAAAAAAAGAACAGCCTTACATTCAGCTGCCCTGATAGAATCAATTTCTGTGATTTTCAATCTTAAGCGTCCTTTACCTCCGAACGGCCCAGCATGTAATCCGTTGTCACCCCGTAATAGTCGCACAATGCCTCCAATATCCTGATTGGCATTTCATTTGCACCCCGTTCATATCTGGAATACATTGTCTGGGATGTCCCAAGCATCTCTGCAATTTCTTTCTGCGTCTTATCGTTATCTTCCCGCAGATTCCGCATTCTTATCGTATAATCCATCTTTCCCCGCACCAAAATATTTTTATAAAGTTTAGCATAGGAAATATATATCTTTTCATTTTAGTACATATGTTTACTAATGTTTTGCATGGCTGCTGCCATGCAAAATCCGGAAACACAAGGGTAGAATGTTGACTGGGAAAAAGAAACTTGATATGATGGGACTGACACCGGAGATTATAAAAATACTTATGAGGAATTTACAATGCTGTTCAATTCATATATTTTTATTTTCTTATTTTTACCCATTGCCCTTTTCGGATATTACCTGTTAAATTGCACAAAGCGCTATGAAGCGGCCAAGCTGTTTTTAACCGGCATGTCGCTCTTCTTTTATGCCTATTTCCGCGTTCAGTATCTGGGTATTATTCTGTGCAGCATTGCTTTGAACTATCTCTGTCATCTTTTGCTATTGAAAACACCGCACAAAAAAGCTGTTGTTGCAGGCGGCGTTCTGGGAAACCTTTTTGTGCTGTTTTACTTTAAATACTTTGATTTCCTTCTGGAAAATATCAACGGATTGTTTCACACAGACTTTACCCTTCCGGGCATTCTCCTTCCTCTCGGAATCAGTTTTTTCACTTTCCAGCAGATTGCTTTTCTGGCGGACACGGCACAAGGCAGTGTTTCCCGGCAAACCGTTACGGACTATGCCCTCTTTGTAACCTTTTTTCCACAGTTGATTGCCGGTCCCATTGTCAGCCACGAAGAAATGCTCCCCCAGTTTCAGGACATTTCCCGCAAACGTTTTGATTACGAAGATTTCTATATGGGACTCCGCCTGTTTGTACTGGGCCTTGGCAAAAAAGTGCTTTTGGCCGATACCTTCGGTATTGCCGCGGGCTGGGGCTTTCAAAATTATGCATCGCTGGACGGTCTGAATACCTTTCTTGTGATATTGTTTTATTCTTTCCAGATATATCTGGACTTTAGCGGCTACTGCGATATGGCGCGGGGTCTCAGCCTTATGTTTCGCATAAAGATTGCCGTGAATTTCCTTTCCCCATACCGCTCTGCCAATATCACGGAGTTCTGGGACAGGTGGCACATTACCCTGACCCGTTTTTTTACCCGCTACCTTTATATTCCCTTAGGGGGAAACAGAAAAGGGAAACTGCGCACTTACCTAAATATCATGATAGTCTTCTTATGCAGCGGCGTCTGGCACGGCGCCGGATGGACTTTTCTCATATGGGGCTTTTTGCACGGCATATTAAGCGTACTTACCCATGTCTGGCACGATATTAAAAAACAACTGCACATACAGGGAGCACGCTTACTTCACGGGATTTCGGTTCTGTTTACCTTCCTCTTTGTCACCCTTGCCTGGACCTTTTTCAGGGCAGACACGGTAAACCAGGCCGTATATATGCTGAAAAATCTGACCGGTATTTTTGCAGACGGCTTACAGGGACTTCACGTACACAAAAAAATAACGGAAGCTTTTCAGCTCCCGGAGTTTTTCTACCCGATGAAATTTTTCAGACTGGATACCCTGCCCCTCCACTCCTGCTATTGCATGTTCCTTTTTATCCTTACTGCCGTTATCCTCATTTTCTTTTGCCAAAACCTATACGAGACGGAAAAGAACTTCAAGCCCCGGGTACCGGGCACCATCGCACTGTCCGTAATATTTGTATGGTGCGTGCTCTCTTTTTCCGGCATCAGCACCTTTTTGTACTTTAACTTCTAAACGTATCCATGAAAGGAGTATCTTATGACGAAAAAGCACTGCATCCTTTTTGCCATACTATCCTCACTGGCATTGCTTGCCGCAGCGGCAATGGTCGTCATGGCGGACCCGTTTTTCCAATACCATGAGCCGTTAGACGGCCTGTACTACCTTATCGACAACAAAATCAGCCAGAACCCCGGCATTGCCGCACATTTTACATACGACAGCATCATTACCGGCTCATCCATGACTGTCAATTTTGATACGGCATTGTTTGCGGAAAAATTGGGTCTGGACACTGCAAAGCTTTCTTATGACGGCGCTTATCCCAAGGACGTGGATACCGTCCTGACCCTTGCAGAGAAAAGTCCCAACGAAATCCATACTGTTTTTTTTAATATTGATATCTACAATTATAAAGTGGAACCCGGCGTAACAGCCTATGAAGTGCCTGCGTATCTCTACAATGACACACCACTTGATGACTTTCCCTACCTGCTTAACAAAGAAGTGATTCTGGATTACATACTCCGCCCCCAGGTGGAACGGGAAGGAACACCCCTGAACGAAGCATACTGTTCATGGCCGTATATGTACTATGGCGCTGAAGTTGTCGCCGAAACCTACCATGCGCCGACCGTCTTTTCGGATGCACTGCCGGCAGACGCTTTTGCGGAAAACATTTCCGCAAATCTGGAAACGTATATCCTGCCGCACATAGAAAAAATGCCGGATACCCGGTTTGTCATTTTTTTCCCGCCCTACAGCGTGCTTTACTGGTATGACCGTTATGCGGACGGAAGCCTTGCCGCCGAACTTGCAGCGGAACAACAGGTGATTGAAACCCTGCTTGCCTATCCCAATGTGGAAATATACTATTTTCAGAACCAGTTTGATTATATCACGGACTTAAACAATTACAGCGACTATACCCATTACCGGCACGAGATGAATGACTATATGACAGCCTGTTTTGCCGACGGTACAGGCAGACTCACGGAAGAAAATTATCTTGCGGTTCTGGAAGAAATGTATACATGGACCCAAAACTGTAGTTTTACATCATACATACCCTAAATTAATTTTCTTACGGCAGGTATGCATTTTAACAGCCATACCGCTAAGACTCCGGCGCCAAAAATCAAAATGCACCATAATATGCTTGCCGTCAGGGGAGGGAAGTTATCCGTAAGCTGCGTCCTAAATCCGCTGAAGTACAATCTGAAAACCGGTTCCAGCAGGTATATACCCAGTGTTTTATCACCAAGAAACAGAATAACCTTTTTCAGTCTGTCCGAAATCTTAATATGCCCAAAAGAATATCTCATTGTGCAAAATAAGGTTATGCAGACGACGGGCAGAAAGTTTTCCAGAAAGTTTTCCGTATAATTCCCCGTCACTTTATGCTCATAATATGTCATAAAACAGCTTAGCGCTACGCTGACGCCGCTTGCACACCAGCAGGCAGCGCGAACCCATCCCACACTTAACGGGTTATCTGCCGTTCCAAAGTAATACCCTGTCAGAAAATAGAAGAGAGAATCCTCCAACAGCAGAATATACAGCGCAGGGCTCATATCATATCCCAGCAGGACAAACATCACAGCCGGCAAAAGCCCCCTGCACAGTATTCTTAAAAGTAACAGATAATACACCGTTGTTTTGGAAAGGACGCTTGTAATTCCCCTGAGAAACGGGAGCATAAGCATCAGTCCCAGATATGCGTACAAAAACCAGTATGTCCCGATGTCCCCGCGATAAATGGCTTTTACCAGTTCTCTTACGCTGAAATTTTCTTTTTGGTACAATGCGGTTAACGTATAGGTAAACAAGACCGACAGTACAATCACCAGCCCATATCTGACAACCCTTTTCTTTATTACCTCCGCAAAAGATTCCTTTTTGCCCAACAACAAAAAACCGGAAATCATAAAAAATAAGGGCACCGACATTTTACACAGAACGGAAAATACCAGTGAAATTACATACTCCGCCTTGTTGGCAGTTTCCGCAAACAGAAAAAAACCGCTTTTATTGGTATGATTAAAAAGAACACCGATAATGGCGGCAATCCGCAGCACCTCTAAATAAACAATATCTTTCTTTTTATACTTTTCCGTCACTTATCTCCCCCCTTATTTGCGCTCCTTTGGCTTGTATGCCCCAAAAAGGTTTAAAAACAAAATCTTTAACAGTTCACTGTTTCCTTTCACAAAACTGATTTTTGTGGGTGTTTTTCCCTTTTTGGGATATGCCCTCGTCACCGGTATCTCGCAAACCTTATATCCAAGTTGTGTGGCACGCACCGAAAGGTACGCCAAAAGCTCATATGTCATAAAGACATCCCGAAGCGGTTTCACCCTCTCGTCCCTTAAATACTCCGCCGAATATCCCCTGTAGGCGTTGGTGGTGTCCGTAAACCACTTTCCCGCCGTCAGCGAAATCACGGGAGCATGTATGAGCCTAACCGAAAGCAGGCGGATTGGCGGCGTATTGACCGCCCTGCCGCCTTTTATAAACCGGGAGCCCTGCACCAACGCATAGCCCTCCTTCAATTTACTGATAAACCGCGGTACATCCTCTATACTGTCCTTATTATTACCGTCTATGGTGATAATCCCCTTGTATCCCCGGTTAAGCGCCCACCGGATACCCATGCGCAGCTGTGCTCCCTGCCTGCCCGTATCCTTCTTCACCAAAAGCGTGTTGACTGCAAACCGTTTCAGGATTTCTTCCCTCGTGCAGCCGTCCGTGGAGCCGCCATCACAGATTACAATGTCTGCCGCCTCATGCACTCCGCTTTTCTTTGCCCGGCGCAGCTCCTTCCATATCCGTTCCCCCTCGTTGATGATGGGAATCAGCACCACATATTCTTTGGACTTGGGAGCATATTCCGTACAATCAAACCGGGGAACCCCCTCCTGCCTTTCATATCTCATCCGAAAATCTCCTTCACATACCGCATAATTTCTTCAAGCGTATCCATATCCGCGCCCTTTCCCATCTCAACGGACACAAACCCGCCGTAGCCTTCCTCTTTCAGACAGTCGGCAAGTTCGCTGTGAAGCCCGCGCTTCTTTATGGGGGAAAGTCCCGGCTCGCTGATATGCACATGGTTGATAAAGGACACCTTCCCTGCAAGCAAAGACACATCCTCTTTGTTCTCAATCATGGTTCCCACATCCAGGTTCAGCAAAAATCCCGGCAAGTCCACCCTTTCCACAAGCGCAAGCGCCTCTTTGGTGCCGTTGATGTAGTTGGTTCCGTAAATTGGCGGATTGGCTTCCATTGCAATGACGGTTCCCTTTTTTGCCGCATACTCACCAATCTGCTTCCAAAACGGCAGCGCTTCTGATTCATCCGCTCCCTCAGGCAGGTTTCTGTTTTTCGGACATCCGAAAACCAGATTGCCGCATCCTGTGGCTTCTGCAAATTCTATGGCGCGGAAGGTATACTGCAATAAAGCTTCCCTCTCTTTTCCGCTCCCGAAAAGCTTTTCCTGCCTGCCAAACCAGATGGACTGCATGGAAGGAATCCGAAACCCGTATTGTTCCTCCATATCCTTTTTCCATTGCCGCGCCCTGTGTAAGTCCCCGTAGGGATTTTCGGGAAATATTCTCGTCGGTGCAATTTCAAGACCGCTAAACCCGATTCTCTGCATCATATGGTAAACTTCCGTATCCAGTTCGGGCGTCCATGCGATATTTGAGATGGATAGTTTCATTTTTTCCTCATTTCTGCGCTGTTTCTCTGCGCATATCGAGTTTGTGCCAGCAACGCGCAGACACAAATCCCGCAATCTCCTCCAGTACCTGCTCCTTTGAGCAAAGATACCCGTCTTTTCCGCCAAACGTTTCTGCATATACCGTCCTGTAGTCATAGACCGCCGGGGTTCCTGCCAGTTCGTTTTTAAAAGCTTCCCCCGTAACATGCCCGTACACTTCTGCCGCCGAAACAGGCTCCGTCGCCGGATGCCAGAGCAAAATCCCCTGTGCAAGCGCTATCTGTATGTCCGCCCAAAGCCTTGACAACGGATAAAACTGATAAACGCTTCTGCTGTCCGTAAAATGCAGGGCCGTAAATTCCAGGGCTTTAAACTTTTGTTTTAAAAGCTTCTTCTCCTCCGGTAAAAGCTCCCTGCACCGGTAGAAACCGTTTGGCTGTCTGCTGTAGTATTCCCTTAAGGACAAATCCCTGTCAGCCAGCTCCAAAAACTTATCTTCCTTTAACATAAAAGGAATAATGTGTATCATATCGTAGATAAAATTCTTCTTTATATTTTGTCCAAACAGTCCCGGCAGCCGGATAATCAGGGCGTCGGGATACGTTTCCCTGACAAAGCATTCCAGCCGGTAACGGTTTAGGCCGTAAGCCCCAAGACCGCCGCATATGACAGGAGAAGTTTCATCCACCCCCACCGGCTCCTTAAACACATCGATTGTCGATATCAGGACCAGCTTCTTCGGGGCGATTTTCCCAATATTTTCCTCAGCCTGCAAAATCAGCTCCATATCCCTCTCAGGCTCCCTGTTTGCAAGATACTTCTCGGCGCGCAGTCCGGCATAAATCAAAAGCTCGGGTTTCAGTCCGTAAGCTTCCTCTATATTCGTGGAATGGAATCCCCTGTCCATCCCTCCCGCCGCATAAATATTGCTTCCCACAAATCCGGTGCATCCGACTAAAGCATTCATCCTTCTCATCCTCATTCCTGTGCATCTTGCACATCCCTATTTTGTAAGCTTTTCTATACTCTCAAAGCTGTACCGTTTCCTCTTAAATACCAGATTCACCAGAATCTGCAGATATTTGACGATTATGGTTAAAATGCCGAACAGCCCGAAAAAAGCAAACGATAAAAACAAAATGGTTGTTGTCCAGCCTTCCACCGGCTTGCTTAAAATATATATGACCAGCGCATACACCGCCATAAAAACCGTTACCATCATCATAATTGCCGTCATGGACATGGAAAGACGGTACCCAAATTCCGTAAAAAGAATCAGCGTGTCCATGGCAAGCCCGCTCCTGTAACGCTTTTCACTTCTGTCCCTATCCGTTTTCCCGTTTTCACCGCATACCTCATAACGGATATTACTCGTTTTCAGACCGCAGTTTGCATACACTGCCTTTCTGTAAGGAACCGACTTGTTCATACTGCCGATTCTGTTGATTACACGGCGGCTTAAAATACGGAACCTCTCCGTATAAAATTTATAAGGAAAGTCGGAAAACTTGTCAAACACATAATAAAACAGTCTGGAGGAAAGCTTCTGCCTCTTATCCGGCGAAGCGCTGACTATATCAAATCCTTCAAGGGATTTCCGGTAAACGCGCATGATTTCTTCCTGACTGAAATCCTGTGTGGCAGAATCAAACTCCAGCACAAAATCCCCGATTGCCAAATCCATCCCCGCATTCATGGCAATTTCCAGACCGTGGAAATAACTCATATTCAGGATGGTCACCGTGGTATTCTTTGCCTTCCCGCTCACCTGCCTGATGACGGACGCGCTTTTATCCTCAGAATGGTCATTGACGCAGATAATTTCCGATTTTTCAAAGTGTTTCTCCAAAACCCCCATGATGGTTTCCAGAAAACCTGCAATCCGGTTTTCCGCATTGCGCACATAAATTACGGCAGATACAAAATTTTGCTCTTTATTCTCCATCGCTCAATACCTCGTCTAAATCATAAACCGTGTTAATCTTACCGGAAAGCACCCCCACAAAGGTCGGGTTCTGTGAATACGTCCTGATAACCGTCGGCCGGGAATCGTCTATTTCCGAGCTCATTAATATCGGCTTCATGGAAAAAAGCGAATCCTTATAAGTAAAAGCATATTCCTCTTTGAGATATTTCCTTGCCAGATTTGCCATATAGGAAAATGCCGTTTCAGGCCTTGCCTTGCAGATATTGCAGTTGCCGAGAAAGCCCGGACTGCACAAGGCTTCTTTTTCCTTCTGACACGCAAAGACAGGCGTCTTGTCATAGCTGGTCGTATGGGGCGTAAAGGTCACCGACGTCAGCGAGTGGAGTCCTGTCTTTCCGAAAGGCATGATGGAAAAGAACGGACCGTCCATCACGGTAAAACCGTACTCCTGCAAATTTTCATTTACCTCACACAAAATAATTTCGCAGAGTTCATACTTGATTTTAAACTTTTCATATCCCAGCATGTGAAGAATCAGGTTTGTGGAAGCGTAGGTTGCATTGAGCAGAAATCCTGTCTGGTACTTCTCCCCTTCTGTCAGTTCCAGCTCATACACATCCGTCTGCTTTTCTATATGCCTTACCCTCGCCTGATACCGGATTTCCACATTCTTTAACCCGGCAAGCTTTTCCAGAAAATACTTTTTCAGAATCATGGCGTCATAGGTATATTCCCTTGTGAGAAAGACGCCGTCGCACATCCTGTCCTTGAAAAAACGCTCCGGGCAAAGCTCCTCGCAGGGAATGCCCGCCGCGTCGCAGAACTTTTTGAACTGTTCCCCGCTTGACCAGGAATAATCCGCCGATGTGGCATACACCTTTTTAAATTCCTTATTGATGCAGAAACCGTAGTCCCTGTTAAAACGCTCAAAGTAGCCCGCCGACTTCATGGCGGTGGACAGGGAACGGGGATAGTGGTATCCCTGATGGACCCTTGCCTGATTGATATAGGTGGCACGCCCAAAGCAGCCGTCATCACATTCCAGCACCAGCACGCTTTGGCCCCTGCCCCCGCAAAAAAGTGCGGCATACAGTCCGTACAGCCCCGCGCCGATAATTATTTTATCATACTTCATTTTTCCTCATTTCCGCGCTGCCTTTGCGCATGACAGACGCCTTCTGCCTAGCCGATACGGTAATACAGAAGCCACTGTTCCAGCATCAGCACATACCACAGTACCGGATTCCATTTTTTCTTCGTCAAAAAATCCTTCCATAAACCGTCCACATATTTGATATTCAGAAATTCCTTTGCCACAGGCTTAGCATCCGTCATAATGCTTTTTGCCCATTCGTGCATCTCTCCTTCGGCAAGCCATTCCGCGAGAGGAATGGAAAACCCTTTTTTGGGCCTTTCCATCATTTCCTTCGGCACGTAGCGGTATAAAATATTGCGCAGCGGCTTCTTGGTTATGCCGCCCCCAAACTTATAGTCAATGGGAAGAGTCCATGCAAATTCCACCACATCCCTGTCCAATAGGGGAATCCTGTTTTCCAAAGAATAAAACATGCCTGCCCTGTCCACCTTGACCAAAATATCATCCGGCAGGTACTGCAGCATATCCATCAGCATCATGTTATGCCTGCCGTCCTTAAGATAACCGTCCTGGTATAAATCATTGCTGCAGCTAAGTCCCTTTCTGTCTTTCGGGATATAAGGAATGCGGCAGTCCGTCCTTCCCATGGCCCGGTAAAAGGATTCCGGGGAATCCACCCTAAAACACTCCGATACCTTATAGAGCAGGGGCGTATGGGCATTGCCCAGAACACCGCAGACATTCCCTATCCCGCGGCGCACTCCCTGCGGCAGGAAACCTGCCTTTCCCCTGACAACGGAAAGTCCCTGTTCCATATCCTTATAGGTATTGTATCCGCAAAACAGCTCGTCCCCGGCGTCCCCGCTTAAAGAAACCGTCACATGCTCTTTTGTGAGCTTGCTGACAAGCATGGTAGGTATCTGGGAACTGTCCGCAAACGGTTCCGCATATGCCTCGGGCAGATGGGGCAGCACCTCCATTACATCCTTAAACTCCACATAGAGCTCCGTGTGCTCCGTACCCAGATGTCTTGCCGTTTCTTTGGCATACTCCGCTTCATTATAACCCGCCTCACAAAAACCTACCGTAAAGGTGCGGATTTTGCGTTCACTCATGGACTGCATCAGACTGACCACCAATGTGCTGTCAATGCCGCCCGACAGAAAGGCTCCTAAAGGCACATCCGCCCGCATCTGTCCCCTGACAGCCTCTTTCAACAAATTCTCCAGATGTGCGGCTGCTTCCTCCTCACTGCCTGCAAACAAATTATCCTGCCCGGATTTTGCGATGTTTCGGATATCCCAATACCTGTCCACGCTCCAATCCGCAAACGGCGCCCCGGCTGTCAAAAGACCGCCCGGCGGAAGCTGCCATATATCCCGGTAAATCGAATACGGCTGTGGGATATAACCATATCTTAAATAAAGACCAAATACCTCTGTATTTATTTCATTTTGAAATCCTTCCAAGGCTCTTATGGAATGTATATCGGAGGCAAACACAAAACGGCCTCCTGCTTTTCCGTAATAAAGCGGTTTCTCTCCCATTCTGTCCCTGGCAAGGCATAGTTTCTTATCCTGTTTGTCATACAAAGCAAAAGCAAACATCCCTTTTACCAGCCGCAGGGTTTCTTTTACGCCCAAGCCTTCCAGCGCCTCCAGAAGCACCTCTGTGTCAGACGTCCCGTGCAAAACCAGCCTTTTTCCGTCTTTTAAAAGCGTTTCCTCCAGCTTATGCATGAGGTCCGCTACATTGTAAATTTCCCCGTTATACACCAGCACAAACCTGCCGCTGTGCGAAACCATGGGCTGTGCCCCCGTTTGTGTCAAATCCACGATGGACAGCCTTCTGTGTCCGAGAACCACTTTGTCATTTTCATCCAGCCAGTAATCCCCGGCATCCGGTCCCCGGCGCCGCATTACTTTGTTCATGGCAAGGATATTTTCTATGGGCCTGCTGCCAAAATCACATATGCCCGCTATTCCACACATGCATTTCCTCCAACTCTCGAAAGCAGATATTCCTGCCACTGCCTGTTTACGGTTTCCGGCCTGTAATCCTCCAAAAGGGCCGACGCCCTTTTCCCCATTTCGGCCGCTTTCTTTTCATCACCCAAAAGGAGGCAAAGCCTGTCCGCCAGCGCTTCCATATCTCCCACCGGTATTAAAAATCCGTTTTCCCCGTCCGTAATCAGCTCGGCCGGACCCCCGCAGGGACAGTCCGTGGAAATACACGGAATCCCCAGACACATGGCTTCCAGCAAAGCATTGGGCATACCCTCGCTGTTGGAACACAACACAAAAACACTGCTTTGCATAATCCTGTCGGGAACATCCGATACCGCTCCCGGCAGGGAAATTCTCTGCGACAATCCAAGCTGTCCTGCCAGTATGTTAAGCCTTTCCCTGCACTCCCCCTCCCCGTATACGGCAAGGGAAGCTTCCGGAAATTCCTCCGCAACCTGTGCAAACGCCCTTATCAGCATTTCATGGTTCTTATTGCCGTCCACCCTTCCCACGGACACAATCTGTCCGTTACGCCTTCCCGTAAAGGGCTCCCTTATAAAACCGGGATTCAGGGGATTTTTCAAAATAACGGCTTTCTTTTGCAGATACCGGGGAAAAAAAGCCTTTGCTTCTTTTGTCTGTAAAACAATGCCGGACGCCTTCACAAACAGCGTCTTTGCCAGAAAGCGCATGGCTGCCGACGGATACTCGCACGCCGGTTCTCCCCGGACCGAGACCACCACCGGAATCCCCGTAAAAAAGGATGCCAGAAGCGCCATAAAATTATTTTTGCCGATAAAAGAAAGTATACAGTCCGGACGCTGACCCTTTACAATGCCACGCAGCTTGCGGTAACGGGCAAAAAAATTTCTTACCCGTTTCGACGATTTTTCTTCGTCCGTAAGCTCGCTCTGTATCCGGATTACACCTTTGGGCAGTTCGTATTCATCCTCATGGCAGTATTGGGTTACCAGAACCACCTGCATACCATTCCCCGCCAGATATCCGGCCAGATTAACCACCACCCGCTCTGTTCCGCCCTTTACCAAGGAACTGCAATAGAGCATTATTTTTTTCTCAGCCATCGGATTCTTCTCCATTTATTTCATGTAAGCGTCATACCACTTCTGGAAGACAAAATAGGACCACATCAGCTTGGAATAGTTTGCGCCGGTAGCAGGCCCTGCATCGCCATGTACCAGATAGGTCTGCATCATGCTGCTTAAGAAATCTGCATCAAAGATTCCCTGCCTTACCAGAAAATCCCGTTCCGACATATCCGAAAGCTGTTCCTTAAGCGGTCCCCTCAGCCATTTGTCAAGAGGCACGCCAAACCCTACTTTCGGTCTGTCCAGAAGCTTACTCGGAATATAGTCATAGGCAATATCTTTTAAAATTCTTTTTTTTACTTTGCCGTTATATTTAAAGGAGTGGGGAAGCCTGTAGGAATACTCCATGACATCCCTATCCAGAATCGGACATCTGGCCTCAAGGGAATACTTCATGGAAGCGCGGTCTACCTTACACAGGATATCGCCCGGCAGGTAAGTGTCCATATCCAGCAGCATTCTCCGTGCCTGCCAGTTTTTCTCGCCGTAACCGCTTTCCACATAATATAAAATCGGAACCGCCTCTCCCCCTACCATGCCGTATGCCGCGTCAAGGTAACTGCCGGAGCCGAACTGGGTCTTGGTTTCCTTTTCCCTGTTCCCCGCAATAATCCGCACTTTAAACGGAAGCTTCTTTAACAGGTCCGCTTTCCTGATACCCGGCAGGTGCAGAACCCTGTATGTCAGTTCTCCCAAAAAATCCAGTTTCTGCGCCTGCAAAACTTTGTCATAGGAATTGTATCCGCAGAAAAATTCGTCGCCGCCGTCACCGGAAAGCACTACCGTCACATCCTTCTTTGCCAGCGCCGATACAAGCATGGTGGGAATTTGCGAGCTGTCCGCAAAAGGTTCATCGTAATACGCCGGAATGCTTTCCACCAGTTCAAACATTTCTTTTTCATCAATATACAGCTCTGTATGGTTGGTGCCCAGATGTCTTGCAACCTCTTTGGCAAATTTGGCCTCATTGTACTTTTCTTCGTTAAACCCGATGGCATATGTCCTGACCGGACGGTCAGACTGGCTTTGCGCTATGGCGGTAATCAGGGAAGAATCGTATCCGCCGCTCAAAAATGTACCAAGCGGCACATCCGCTATCATACGCATGGATACGGACTTGTTCAACAAAGCTTTTAATTCTTCCTTCGCCTGCCCGTAATCCGTGACTTTGTCCCGCTTCTTCTCCTGATATACCTTTTTAATATCCCAATATTTCTTTACTTCTGTTACACCCGCATGAAACCTGAGAAAGGTTCCCGGCTCCAGCTTGTACACATCTTTAAAAATCGTATCGGGCGCATTGATATACTGATGGTATAAATAACGCGAGATGACTTCCGTACGGATTTCCTTCTTAAATCCGGGACACTCCATAATAGGCTTCATCTCGGAAGCAAAAACCAGTCCGTCGGATTTTTGCCAGTAATACAAAGGCTTTTTCCCGATTCTGTCCCTGACAAGGTATAGTTCCTGCGTTTTTCTGTCAAACAACGCAATCCCAAACATGCCGTTAAATCTGTCAACGCAGGCAATGCCCCACTTTAAATAAGCGGCAATAATCACCTCCGTATCACAGGAAGAACAAAAAGAATAATCCCGCAATTCTTTCTTCAGTTCCAGAAAATTGAATATTTCCCCGTTAAAAACCACCGAAATACGGCCGTCCCGTGAATGCATCGGCTGATGTCCCAATGCAGTAAGGTCTAAAATGGACAGCCTCCGCTGTGCCAGCCCTACCGTATATCCCTCCCCGGCCGGATAAATTTCTTCCCCACTGTCATCGGGTCCCCTGTGATACATGGTATCATTCATCTTTTTTAACTGCTCTGTTGTTATCGTATCTTTACCGATAAATCCGCATATACCGCACATAGCTGTCCTCCAGTTTTACTCTTGCAATACCGCGTGCTCCAAAAACCAGTCCCTGTATTCCCCAAAATCCTTGCATTCATTGTCGATGCTGTCAACAACCTCCCTGGTCTTTTCCGCTACCAGAGTCTTATAATTTTCAAAATTATCATAGCCCGCCTTGGTCCATGCAAAAGGATGCGTCAGAATCTGCACCTTGTCAAAAGACAGAATGTTCTTCTCATCAGGATACCCGTAACGCCAGATATGGTTTGCATCAGACATATACTTTACCGCTACCTGCGTCTCCTCCGTCACATTTTCCGCAAAAGTAAAAAAGTCATCCTGATAAGCATTTAAGATACCCGGCAGCTTGATGTTTTCCCTGAGAATATCCTTAGACGGCCTGTGTACGGAAAAGGTATCCACCTGAAAGCCAAACATTTCGCTCAAAATATCCATTTCCTTTTTTATCTGTCCTCTGGCCCTCTGCATATCCGTCATGCCGTTTAAGGCAAAATGCAGGCCAATCACATGGCCTCTCTCATGCATATCCTTTACCATCTCCATATTTTTGCGGGAAAGGATGTTGTAAGAGTTGTTGGTCCACTGGAAAAAGTAAGTGGAAGTAAAATCCATGCTTTCCTCCACCCTGGCCAGCTCATAAGCTCTCTCCACGCTGTACTCCACATCATGGCGCATAATGATAAACTTATCCCTTGCAATCGCTTCTTTATACCCTGCCTGTCTTCCGGTGCTTTTGATAATCCTCAGTATCTTGCGATAATCTTCAAACGAAAACATCTTTTCCTCCTCACTCTAACTAGAAGTACTTTTCACGTTATTTTTTGCACAATTCCTCAATATAATCCTTCCACTGCCTGCAAATTGCCTTGGTGTTTGCAATTTCACTGATTTTTTTCGCTTCCGCGCCCAGCCGCTTGGCCAGTTGGCTATCCTCAATCAGCCTGCATATGCCGTCCGCCATGGCGTCCGCGTCCTTAATCGGCACCAAAAGCCCGTTGACGCCATCCTGCATCAGCGTCGCGGGACCACCGCACGGACAATCCGTTGCCACAATGGGAAGCCCTAAAGCCATGGCCTCCATCAAGGCGTTGGGAAGTCCTTCCCAATCGGAAGAAAAAGCAAACAAAGCTGCATCCGCAAGCTGCTCTTCCAGCCTGTCGCTGGCTCCCATTAACGTCACATAATCTTTTGCCTGATTTCCGGCAATACTCTCTTCAAGCAGTTCTTTCGTTCCGTCCCCGGAATCCCCCCCGTAGATTTCCAGCTTATAGTCCGGATGCCTTGCGTGCACTTTCACAAAGGCGTCTATCAGCATCAGCTGGTTCTTGAAGTCTACCAGCCTTCCGGACTGCACCACGGCTTTCCGTCTCAGAACCGGTTCTTTGCAGCCGATATATTTGTCGTTGATGGGATTCAAAATAATTCTGGACTTTTGTTGTATGCCCGGCGCAAAAAAGCTTTTTGCCCCTTCCGTCTGGAAAACATTTCCCGCCGCCCTTGTAAAAAGCAAGGGAATCAACAGCTTATCACTCTTAGCGCAATAATGCAGATAAGGGTCGGTACGCACCGATACAATAACCGGAATTTTGGTAAAAAACGTCGCCATCAGCGCCCGGTAATTGGCTTTTTGTGCAAATGCAATCACAATGTCGGGCCTTTCCCTTTTTAAAAATTTACGCAGATTGCCGACTCTGCAAAAAAACTGTGTCTTTCTTGACTTTTTTTCCTGCTTTTCTGTCAGACCCACATGAACCCGCCTGATTCGTTCGTCTATGGCAAACTCATTTTCGGCAACCCATTCCGTTGCAATCCAGACTTCATAGCCGTCATTTACCAGATAATTTGCCAGCGTCGTGACAACCCGCTCGGCGCCGCCCTGCTCCAGGCAGTTTAGATGAAATACTATTTTACGCATCTTCCCTCTTCTTTCAAAAACATACTACCTGTATACTATACCAGATAATTGATAAATGCACACCCCATTATTTTCAAATACCGGACATCCAAACTGTGCACCCAGCCTAAAGCCGGGGGAAATCTGCTTGATTTGCACAAGATAATCCACTCCTTCATTTACAAGCGTCCCTATTGCCACGGCATCATTTTCCATGGCGCGGGCCGTTATGTCCTGCTGGCGTGAGACTTCATCAGCAGTCCTCACTGCATAACCGTATTCCCATCCCTCCAGCCACAAATGCCTTTCCGAAAACGCGCCCGTAACAAAGGAACGTCCGTGGTTGGGCCGAAGCATCACGTTGGAAACCAGAAGACTGTTTTCTTCCGTATTTTTACGAATCCACTCATATGCTTCATATTCCTCATAGGTCACCAGATTAGGCTGCTCTGTCTGCCATCCTGTTCCCAATCCCTTCGTCAGATTATCCAGTCCGGTTTCATAATAGTCCTGATATTGCTTGTACCCACGTATGCCAAGCAAAAGAATCACTGCCGCAGTCCCCACTGCTATCAGATTTTTAAGCCTGCCTTCCATACCCGACAAAACTTTCGCCAAAAGCACCGCCACAAAGGGAATCACGGCAAGCAGAAAATACATCTGGGAATATCCGCTTTGGCTGGTAAGAAATCCCAAAAAAACTCCTACCACAATAATATACACAAAAATAAGGTTTTTTTCCAGCACATCCTTGTTTATTTTTTTCCTGGCCGCAAAGATTGCCACAGGCAGCATCCCTAATCCGGGAATCGCCATTATAAGGTACGAAACCGCCGCAATTCCGTACCGGATGCCTTGCGGCAGCGATGCCGGCAGGCGGCGGAGTACGGCCCCGCCTGCCCTGCTGTCCAGCACGATGCCAAGCAGCGTTATGTCCAGGCTGTTTGCTCCGTTTACCGTATTAAACCCTTCGCTGATAACACCAAAAAAGACCAGAAGGAATATGCCCAGCACGCCAAGCCCCACTGCCAGTGTCTGCTTATATGCACGTTTCACACAAAACCTATATGCGCAGTCAATGCCGACTGCCCCCGTAAACACCACTCCGAACGGACCCTTTGCTCCGGTGCATGTTGCCATAAACAGCAGCAGCGCCAGTAAAATGCCGCCGTTTGTATTCTTCTCCCTGAGATACAGAATATAAAACAATACGGATAAAATCATGTAGGCAAGACCAATGTCAAGACCAAACGGCACAATGAGAATATGCGCCATATAACTGCAAATAGTTCCCTCTTCCCAGCCTGTCATAAAAAGTGCGGCAAACAAACCCAACGCACAAAACACTTTTTTAAGCCCCAGACGCTTCAGTAAACTGTAGGTGCTGAACACCAGCAGAATACAGGGCTGTATGAACCCATAGGAAAATTCCAATATTACCATGGGGATTTTCACTGTCATCTGCAGCAGGGCCATCTGCGCGCTTCCGAATAAATGGTATTTATAAGGCTGTATATGCCATCTGAAGTCCATAGGCGGACATTCCTTAGCCATTTCCACAGAATTGCCTATATAGTACATCAAATCTGCCGTATAAAAATTTGACTCCCCCGCAGACGGTATCTTATTAACCCCAAAATATAAGAAAAACCTGCACAGAAAAAAAATGCAAAGCATGACGCCACAGATAATATTGCCTGCCGCATCCTCTTCCGGTGCCGGCAGGCAATCCTTTTTTTTGTGTAAAACCACTGCTGCCAGCAGGGTTTCCAGACTCAGCACCCAGACTGCATACGCCTTTATTCCCGACAGCATAACCAGATAATATGTGATAATATTGACGGCATATCCTATGCCATAGCTGAAAGAAACCAGTTCCAGTTTAGAAATCGGTTTGAGCCCCAGAACCGCCAGCACACCGGCGCCCGGGACGAGAATAAAAAGATTCTGGAAAAGAAAGAAAACCAGCCCCGCAACCCAGGATGCGCTGCCCAAAACCGTTGTCATGCCGGTAAAAAGAGCCAACAGCAAAATCCATATATATACAATCCTGTTAAACCTACTCTTTTTCATTTCAAACCCCTACAGCCCTTCCATGCCCAGAATCCGTCTCGTTCAATTATACATCAATTCCTTACAAGTGTAACAGGAAATTTGAAATTTCTCACACACATCCCGTTTTCTCTAAATAATTTAGTAGAATAGTGGAAATTTTTATTGTATAATTAACATCATGAATCGATAAGAAAGAATAGAGAACTATACAAATGCTGTCAATTATTATTCCTGTATACAATGAAGAAAAAATGCTTCCCATTACAATTGCTGCCATTTCAGACCTTCTGGATAAGGCTTCCATAGAATATGAGCTTGTCTTTGTCGACGACGGGTCCAAAGATGATTCCTGGGAAATAATTACTTCTTTGTCTTCCAACAATCCACATATACGGGCAGTTTCATTTTCAAGAAACTTCGGAAAAGAATCTGCCATGCTGGCCGGACTGGCGTACGCCAAGGGTGACGCCTGCGTTATTATTGACGCGGATTTACAGTTCCCTCCCGAAAAAATCATTGAAATGCATGAGCTTTGGAAGCAAGGCTATAAGGTAGTGGAAGGTGTAAAAACATCGCGTGGACACGAAAGCATTCTTCACCGTTTTTCCGCCAAAGTGTTTTATAACATCATCAGCCGGGCTGTCGGACTGGATATGCAAAATGCGTCGGATTTTCGATTACTTGACCGTGAAGTTGTAAATACCATTCTGAAAATGCCGGAAAAGCAAATCTTTTTCAGAGGCATTTCCTCCTGGGTCGGTTACAAATCAACACGTCTGGAATTTGATGTGCACGAAAGGCAACAGGGAACCTCAAAATGGTCCTTTGGCTCTTTAATCAAATATGCCGTCAACAACATTACTTCTTTTTCATCAGCCCCATTGTGGCTGGTTACATTTGCCGGTATACTGTATCTTATTTTTGCAATTATTTTTTCCATATATACGTTAGTCATGTTCCTGGTTAATAATGCCGTGGAAGGGTTTTCCACCGTTATCATCCTGATTCTTCTGACAGGCAGTATCATGATGTTAGCCATCGGCATTATAGGGTATTATATTTCCAAAATATTTGAAGAAGTCAAGGCACGCCCCAGATATATTATAGAGAATAAAATAGAAAACGAAACAGAGGCAAAGATATCCAAAGAGGAGGCCAAATAACCATGGATACCAATTATACATTAGAGTTAATCAAATCATATCCCCGCACGAGAAATCCGCTCCCGGAAGAATATGCCGCCATATACGACCAGCATTATAAAGAGAACCGTTCCGGAAAAACAACGGCTTCTTCCATGTCAAGCAAATTAGAGAAATGGCTGCACAGAAAAGTTGCAAAATCCGCCAAAGAAGGCTTATCTACATTGGAAATCGGAGCAGGCACTTTAAATCAATTGCAGTATGAGCCTACCGGTTCAACATACGACATCGTGGAGCCGTATGCTGCGTTATTCAAAGACTCTGCAAATCTGGACAGAGTCCGAAATATTTATGCCGACATATCAGAAATACCGTTAACGCAAAAATATGACCGTATCACCTCCATAGCATGTTTTGAGCATATTTGTAATCTGCCGGAGGTTTTGGAAAATACACAACGTTTGTTAAAGCCTTCCGGTATATTATCCATATCCATCCCCAACGAAGGACGTTTCCTTTGGAAATTTGCATACCAAAATACCACCGGCCGTGAGTTCCGGCGACGTTTTCATCTGGATTATGAAGTACTGATGCGTTATGAACATATCAACACGGCAGACGAAATCGAGGCTTTGCTCAGATATTATTATAAAGACATCAAATGTTCCATGCTCGGTCTCGGAAAAAATTTATCCTTTTACCGCCATTATTTATGCAAAAACCCTGTTATCCATTGATACCGCTTTGGGTATCAATGGATAACTTACCGGACAAAATTGCTGCTTTCATTCAATATATTTAACAGTGACCAGTCAGGCTCATACAATCTTACCACAAGAACGCCGTCTATCACTTTAACAGAATCTTCGGCCGGAAAATTACCCATACTTTCCACTTCTCCGGTTTTTTGTATTCTTTCCAACTCTTCTTCCGTAACCTTCACCAAGGGCTTTCCGATATAATCATTGATATATGCATACAGAATATACGGCCTGTAGTACACATAATCCAGCCTGACAATCCCCATCACGTCTTCTATCCTGGAATGCAGGATAGGCTTGGTATCGCAAAGATTGCCGTCGTCCAGCGCCGCGTCATAGTTACCCACTATCAGAACCGGCATATCCTCCTCCCATCCGGCAGTGGTTTCTATTCTGTCTACAATACGGTTTGCCAGTGCATATGAGGTTTCATTCGTCAACTGCAAACTCAAATAACACTCATTTGTAAAAAGAAAATTACACCACAGTACAATGGCAAATCCCAGGCAAAGCGCCCATGTATACCAATTTTTCCGCGGGGATATTTCCAACATATCAATCAGTTTCACGATTAATATGACGCTTAGGACAAACGCATACCTTGTCAGATTATGCACACGGGTATCCGTTACAATAACCAGGATATTCTGTGCAACAGGAATGCAGCAGAACAGCGCTCCCGCCATACATAAACGAAAAAATCGGTTACCTTTTGGCTGCTTTCCTATATATCCCACAATAAAACATATGCTTGACAGGATAAACAAAATATAAATATACTTAACAGCCTCATACCCGTAAATTCCCCGAAATTCAACCATATTTCTCCGGAACAGGGAAAATACCGTTCGGATTCTGTTAACAAAGTCATCTGCCATGGTCAGGGATGCAAAAGAGGAATCTACTTTCTTAATGCTGAACATAACTGCCAAAACAAGCCTGTATGCCATCAGTCCCCCTGCAAAAACAGCACAATATTTTACCCCTTCTTTCAACACCTGCTGTGGTTTTTTTTCATAATCCAATACCTCTATCAAAACAAGCAATACAAACAAAGTAAGCGCATACTGGCAGTATGCCTGATAAATTGCAACAGAAAACATCAAAGCTACCGCCGCCAGAACACTGTTTTTCCAACCTTTTTTCTGTGCAAAAAAAACACACAGAACCGACAAAAAAAGGGATATCGCGTATGCATCCGCCGTAAACATAAACGAAAAAATTCCTGCAATGATGGGAACGGATACCATTACCATTCCTATCAGACATCCGAATAATTTCTTTTTGATTCTCAGTATATAAACCGTAAAAGCAGCGCTAAGACTAATGAGAACAACCGATAATATCCCAATCACCACCGGCAGTTGGAAAATACCGCTCAGGGAAGACGCCTCCCTGATAAACCATCGTCCCGACAACATGATATCCTTATCGCTGATTAAAAATATGGCAGAGTCCTGGTTTACAAGCGTATTCGTAAAAATATATATATGCGTCAGAATGCCGAATACGAAGGTAGCCCAAAATACGCTGACCATATTGGGCGGAATCTTCTTATATAACTCCCTGGCCGCTTCTTCCGGAGTTTTGGAAAAATAGTGACATACCGATTTTTTGTTCATTTGCCTTCCCCCTGCTTTCCCCGGTAATTTCTAACCTCCATCAAAGCCGGTTCCTTTTTTGTATAATAATCCTCCAGCAGCTCTAACAGTTCATAATCCTCCTCGCTGTCGATATCCAGAACTGCCGTGTCCTGCATCCGCCAGATAACGGCATTTCTCTCCCCTGTGCGCCCTGAAAGCAAATACTCCCTCTTATATGCATAGATGGAAGCGTTCATGTCAAAACATGCAGGTACCTGCTGCCTTGCCGCAAAATTTCCCGGTAGAACCGTGTTATAAAATCCGTTTTCCTTTTTGCAGACCATATTAAAATAAGGCGACCTTCTCGACTCTGTTACGCTGAAAGAAATGTCTGCCTCCTTACTCCCTAACACCGCCTCAAGGGTGCCTTTTATATCCTTTACCGTGCGCAGCGGAGAAGTCAAATCCAAATCCAGTACAATATCAAAACGGATGCCTTCTTTTTCCTCCATCCGCAATAAGGTATCACGGATTACATCGATTTTAGCCACCGTATCACCTGAAAGAGTCTCTTTTCTCGGTATATATGTGTAAGCCGTCTGCGTCTGATTTATCTGTTCCAACAGCTTTTCGCTGTCTGTATTGACTGCCAGACGGATTTCACCGTACTCTTCTCCATGCTTTTCGATAAAAAGGGAGTATGCCGCCAAAGTGTAGCAGACAAGCGGATACCCGGCAAACATCCTTATATTTTTACTCTTTACGCCTTTCGAACCCGCCCTTGCACAGATGGTAAACAAAATATTCATAAAGCTTCCTGCTCCTTACCCCAAAATATTCTCGTCAGACAATGCCCTTCGCCGTAAAATCCAAGCCGTCTGCCATTTTTGCCATTATATCAAAACCACCCTTCTTTTTCAATCTTTTCGTTTTCCTTGATAGGGTAAACTTATTGTCGGAAAGTAATAGGCAGACTGCACCTGTGACCTG
>ERZ777305.147-NODE-147-length-115411-cov-9.974548_pt1 | contig 115411 bp, 93 predicted proteins | sample MGYA00374965_ERZ777305 | MGnify/ENA primary metagenome ERZ777305 (study PRJEB29328, sample SAMD00013331) | mouse gut metagenome | study: EMG produced TPA metagenomics assembly of the Metagenome analysis of fecal microbiota from mouse which was promoted... | reverse complement strand
GTTGAAGGTCGTAGGAAAAACCTAATGAGCAGATGTAGTAATAGCAGCCCACGCATAGCGTGAGAACCACTATGCCATCCTTGCTCATTTTGAAAATTTCCTACATTTATAAAGTAAGATTCAGAAATGAAAACAAGAACCTATCAAATGAAGATAAAATACCGTTATATCAATATATTATAACGGTTATTGCATTTTCACTTGTTAGCATCCTTTGCAGTTGCTCGGCTCTTTTTTGGCGTATTTTTGTTTCTTGTTTGTTCCTTAATTCGGATTATTCTTTCTACCTTTGTGCCAGAACAAACGAACAAAAAGAAAGAATATGCCCAGAGTAAAGAAACCCGCGAAAGTCAAGGAGCCGATCCGTCTTCGGATGAAAGAATTAGCCGATGGCAGCAAAAGTTTGTATCTCGACATATACCGTAACGGCAAGCGGTCGTATGAATATCTCAAGATGTACATTATCCCTGAAACGGACGATAATGCCCGCAAACGAAATGCGGCAACCATGACGGCGGCCAATACGATCAAGTCTCGGCGTATCATCGAACTGACCAATGGCGAAGCGGGAATCAAGCGCGACGACGACAAAGAAACGGTGTTACTGCTGGACTGGATGAATACTTACATAGAGAACCAGCAGAAACGAGGCAAAAAGGACAGACACCAGATTAAGGTAACTATTCAGATACTGAAAGACTATGCAGGGGAACGAGTAACGATGGATCAGGTGGACAAAACCTTTTGTCAGGGATATATCGACTATCTTTTGACTGAATACCGCCCGCAAGGAAAGCCCGTCTCGAAATTTACGGCGCAGAACTACTATCGGGTACTGAACGGAGCGTTGAACGCCGCCGTCCGTGCCGACGTAATCAAACTGAATCCCTTTACGAAAATCGGCAACTCGGACAAGATACACCGTCCCGAAAGCAAACGGGAGTATATGACTATCGAGGAACTGCGAGCATTGATCGCTACTCCGATGAAGAACGAGGCGGTAAAACAGGCTTACCTGTTCTCCTGCTTCTGCGGACTACGGATAAGCGATATAATAGGTTTGAAATGGGGGAATGTCTATGTAGATAACGGGCAGTATCGGTTGGAGGTCGTGATGCAGAAGACAAAGGAACCGATCTATCTGCCGCTTTCTCCCGAAGCGCTGCGTTGGATGCCCGAACGGGGCGACCAATCGTCGGAGGATGCGGTGTTCGACCTGCCCTCCACGACGCATATCAACATCCTGCTCAAGCCGTGGGCGAAGGCGGCGGGGATCGACAAACGGTTTTCGTTTCACACCGCGAGACATACGTTCGCCACGATGATGCTGACGCTCGGTGCTGACCTCTATACGACTTCGAAGTTGCTCGGCCATACAGACGTGAAGATGACGCAGGTGTACGCCAAAATCATCAATCGCAAGAAAGACGAGGCGGTAAATCTCGTGAACGGATTGTTCGACTGATACGAAATCAATCGAGCGCGGTTCGGAAAATGGTTTACTTTACTATGGGGGCGTATAGGAGAAAAAGAAAGTAAACTTTTTTCAGGACGCTACAAATGCAAAGCCAGCTAATAGTCGGGGCAACATCGCGTAGCAAATTCTTTTCTCACTTCCCCTTTTCTCGTTCAAATTTCAACGGACGATAAATGATTGTTCGTTTGGCTGCGAATATCCCTTTGTTCATTTGTAGCTGTGAATACGAACAACCCAATATCGGACAATCATACCGCCTCTGCTTGCAGATTGAATGGAAATGCTCCCGATGGCGAAAACCGAGCGGGGTATTAGGCTACCCCGACAGTTGTCGGGCTGTACAGCAGGTTTGGTTGTGAACATTTTTCTATGGTTAAAATGATTGTTTGCCATGTTTCGAATTTTCGGTATATACGTACGATTTTGGAGAGGTATGCTGTTGTGTTAAGTGCTTCTGCATGATAGACGGAGCTACCAACAAAGAATACCCAATGAGTTGTCTATCCGAAAAATATGCCGTTCGGCAGTTGCCGGTATTCATAAAATTATTATTTTTGTAAGTTATATTGGGTGAAGTGTTTTTATATGACTATGGAAGGATATTCTCAAACTCCGAAAGAGGAACGTATCAAGATATTGCAATCGGTTATGCCCGAAATTTTCGATGAGAGTAAAATCGATTGGGAAAAACTGCGTGCTACATTGGGCGAAGATATAAATTTTGTAGATGAACGCTATCGGCTGAATTGGGCAGGCAAGAGCGACGCTTTCCGCGTGATGCAGGAGGCCTCGCCTTCAACGCTTGTACCGTGTCGCGAGGAGTCAGTGGACTTCGACGATACACAAAATATCTTCATCGAGGGTGAGAATATGGAGGTGTTGAAAGTGTTGCAGAAAAGTTATTTTGGCAAGGTGAAGATGATATACATCGATCCGCCGTACAACACCGGCAATGATTCGTTCATCTATCCCGACCATTTTTCTGAAAGTCGAGAGGAGTATATGCGTCGTGTAGGCGATAAGGACGATGAGGGATATATGCTTCGCGACGGAATGTTCCGCAAGAACAGCAAGGAGAACGGACAGTATCACAGCAATTGGCTCAATATGATGATGCCGCGCCTCTATTTGGCAAAGTCTCTACTGCGCGAAGATGGTGTCATATTCATCTCTATTGATGAGAACGAATCTCATAATCTCAGGTTATTGATGAATGAAATTTTCGGAGAAGAGAATTTTTTATCATCGGTTGTTTGGGAAAAGCGTTTTACACGAAGTAATAATGCAAAAACATTCACGACTCTAACTGAACAGATTTTAGTATATCGCAAATCGGATGTACTAAGTAATATCAAAGAGCCGAGAAGCGCAAAAGCAGACTCAATTTATTCTAATCCAGACAATGACCCTCGTGGTGATTGGACAAGTGTATCATATGTCAATCCGGCGACAAAAGAGCAACGACCCAATTTGTCATATCCGTTGTTTAATCCAATTACTCAAAAAGAGATTATCCACCCAACAAATGCTTGGAAATATGAAAAATCAACGTATGAACAGCATATCAAAGAGAATAGACTATATTGGGGTAAAAATGGTGAAAATGCATATCCTCGATTAAAAAAATTTCTCTCAGAGATGAATGGTGGTATGGTTCCCGTAGATTTATGGAAACAGGAAGATACTGGAACTACGGACCAAGGTAGTAAGGAATTGGAAGCGTTAATGGGTGGAAAGTTGTTTGATTTCCCCAAACCTGTATCTTTAATAAAAAGAGCATTATCTATTATAATTGACAACGAAGAGACGACAGGTCTTTTTTTAGATTTTTTTGCAGGTACTGCTCCAACAGCACAAGCTATAATGGAGTTAAACCAAGAAGACGGAGGTAATCGAAAATATATTTGCGTACAATTACCAGAACTTTGTGATAATAATAGCGACGCGGCCAAAGCCGGATATGCGACAATCGCCGATATTGCCAAAGAGCGTATTCGTCGTGTCGGAGCAAAGATTCGTGCAGAGATAGAGGCAGAAAAGGAGAAGAAGAACGGACAACTGACATTTGAAGATACCCAGCAGTCGAAGATGCCCGACTTGGGATTTAAGGTATTCAAGCTTGCTGACAGCAATTTCAAACAATGGCGTAAAATTCGCGGGTCGGATACGGAGGTTTGGCAACAGCAGGTAATGGAGTTCATAGACCCTGTAACGGAGAATGCTACTGTCGACAACATGGTTTATGAGCTGTTACTGAAAAGCGGCAAGGATTTGAACAGTGCGATAGAGCATAAAAATGGCTATTATGTTGTCAATGACCGAGAGTTGATAATGATGCTGGAATCGGCAACACAGGAGACGGTGGACGCAGTATTGGCTACCCACCCCGAAAAAGTTATTGCACTTGACCGTCTGTTCGAAGGCAACGACCAATTGAAGACCAACACTGTTCTCCAAATGAAAGATGCAGGGATAACCTTTATAACGATATAGGATATATGGAATACATCATAGCAAGAGGCATCTGGTACGCTAATGAACTAAAAACTATAAAAAAGAAAAAGGATGTTGTATTTCAGCCGATATTTGAGGCTTTTGCAAATGCGTGGGAAGCTTTAATACAGAAATATACTATCGAGTACCTGTGTAATGGTCGGCTCTCTATTAATGTATATTTACGTCGCACTTTGGATATTGATGAGGCTCCTATATGTGATTTTGAGAAGATAACTGTAGTAGACAATGGTATAGGCGTAAACGATGAAAGTTATCGTAGGTTGATTAATTTACGCGATGATAGTAAGAACTTCTCAAACAAAGGCACTGGACGCATTCAATATATCCATTTCTTTGATGATACAATCATAGAGAGTGTATATAAGACCTCTGAAAATGAATACAAAAAACGTATAATTACATTATCAAAGAAAGAAGCATTCTTGAGACAAAATGCTATTATGCGGTTAGATGAAGATTCTATTGTAGATGTTGATGATTCATATACTATTACAACATTCCGTAATCCCTTAGATGAGAAAGAAAGGGGCATTTATTGTGCAATTACATGTCAAGAACTGAAAAAGGCATTAATAGAACATTTTTTATCAAAATTTTGTGATAATAGAGAACATCTACCTCATATAAGTATACATCAATACATTAATGATGAAGATATTGATAGTCAAAATATTATTGACAATGATATTCCGAGACCAGATAAGGAGGATTCTGTCATAGTACATTACAGCAAACTTAATGAGCGGCAGAAAATAGTTCAGGTACCAGACAAGGAAGAGGACTTTAAATTACGAGCTTTTGTACATCCAGTAGAACTGTTGTCTGAAAATATCATATATTTAGTTAGTAATGGTGCTACAGGAACTAAAATTCATTTAGACAATATTACTAAAACTGATACTGTTGATGGTAAACGTTATATGTTTTTACTATCAGGAGATTACATTGATAATAACGATAGCGATGACAGGGGAAATATCAATCTAATAACTGCTGCAAAATTTAAGAAACAACAGGAGAGTACGATATTTCCTGAAGAAGTAGTTTTATTGGATGACATTGAAGACGAAACCAATAAAAAGATCGGAGAGATGTATCAGGAAATTGCCGAAAAGAATAATATAAAACTCCGCAATATTGAAGACCTGCAACAAATGTTCTTACTGAATCCTGAAACAGTAAATACATTGAAAACTAAAATAAAAAACACAGATACGGATGAGCAAATTTTGCAAAAGATATACGAAAGTGATGCAAAGATCAAAGCTCAACAAGATGCGGAGATAAAACAGCAGGTTGAAAATATTTCTGCGTTAGTGCCTACCGATGCGAATTATCAAGACCGACTCAAAGAGCATATAGACGAGTTTGTTCGAACTATTCCATTGCAAAATCGTACTGCATTGTCACAATATGTTGCAAGACGCAAACTCGTACTTGATATATTTGAAAAAATATTGGATGGAGAGTTGGAAAGATTACGGAATGGCGAACGAATCAATGAAGATATTTTACACAATCTTATATTTCAGCAACACACAGAAAAGCCGGAGGATAGTGATTTATGGCTAATAAATGAAGAATATATTTATTTTACAGGAACATCTGATCTTAAATTAAAAGACATTAAGATAGATGATGTATCATTATTAAAAACAAATGAAGAATTAACGGAAGAGGAGATTGCATATAAAACAAAATGCAATAAAGATGCAGGTAAACGGAAACCAGATATCTTATTATTTCCGAATGAGGGAAAATGTATTATTATTGAATTCAAAGCTCCAGATGTGGATGTAGCAAATCATCTGCATCAGATTAATCGTTATGCAAGATTGATAAACAACTTATCTAGGGAACAATTCAATTTTCAAACTTACTACGGGTACTTAATAGGACAGAATATTGATATTGATGAAATTCAAGATAGCGATCCGAACTTCAAATCCGCAAATAATCTAAATTATATCTTCAGACCATATTTGCCTATTACAGGTAAATTTGGCAGGAAAGACGGAGCTTTGTATACCGAGGTTATTAAATATTCCGATATATTGGAGCGTGCTAAATTAAGAAATAAAATTTTTATTGATAAGTTAGAGAAAGGGAACAATCCATGAAACTGACTTTTGAACCCAACTTAGAGTATCAGCAAGAGGCTATTGGCGCGGTCGTCGGATTGTTCGAAGGGCAGATGCTTGAAGATTCCGATTATCGCTATGGCATGCAGGAGGATGGACAGTTCGACTTCATAGACGGAGTTGGCAACCATCTTGCGCTTACCGATGAACAGATACTTGCCAATTTGCAAAAGGTTCAGGAGCAGAATGAAGTCCCAGTTTCGGAATTACTGGACGGAATGCATTTCTCCGTCGAAATGGAGACGGGAACAGGCAAGACTTACGTCTATCTGCGCACTATCTATGAATTGAACAGCAGATACGGGTTCAAAAAGTTCGTCATAGTCGTTCCTTCCGTACCGATCCGTGAGGGAGTACTGAAGAATCTCCAAATTACACACGAACATTTCCAAACGCTGTATGACAATATCCCCGTCAATTACAAAGTATATGACCGCAACCGAATTTCGCAGTTGCGAGGGTTTGCCACGAGCGATAATATCGAGATTCTTGTTATCAATATCGATGCTTTTGCCAAGGACGAAAATGTCATCAATAAGCCCAATGATAAACTGAACGGACAGGAGCCTATAAAATTTATACAATCGACATGTCCTATCGTTATTGTGGACGAACCGCAGAATATGGAGTCGGAGAAGCGGTCGGCAGCCATAGCCAATCTCAATCCGTTATGTACACTCCGTTATTCGGCAACGCATCGTAATCGCTATAATCTGATATACAGTCTGAATCCCGTAAAAGCGTATGATATGGGATTGGTCAAGCAAATCGAAGTAGATTCGGTGCTGGAAGAAAATTCTCAAAACAATGCGTTTGTCGAACTGACCGCTATAACAGCCACGAAAACGAAAATTACAGCGAAAATCACTATTGATGTAAACGACAAAGACGGTGTTAAGCGCAAGAGCGTGGCGGTAAAAGTAGGAGACGATTTATATAATCTATCTAATAATCGGGAGATATATCGGAATGGTTTTATTGTCGAAGGCATAGATGCGTCGAACGGGTTCGTTTCATTTTCCAATAATGAGGTTCTATGCCAAGGTCAGCAGCAGGGCGGTCTGAATGATGAGATAATGAAATTCCAAATTCGTCGAACGATCGAGGAGCATCTCAACAAAGAGTTAAAGTTGAATAAGCAAGGTATAAAAGTGCTGTCGCTTTTCTTTATAGATCGTGTGGCGAATTACCGTTCATACGATGCGCAGGGGATGCCTGTTGAGGGCAAATTTGCCGTATGGTTCGAAGAGATATACAATGAGCTAATTGCAAAGCCGATATATCAGCCGCTGAATAAATATCCCATCGAGAAGATACACAACGGCTATTTCTCGCATGATAAAAAAGGACAGCTGAAAGATACATCCGGAGAGACCCAAGCTGATGATAACACCTATAACCTGATAATGAAAGACAAGGAGATGTTGTTGGATGTCAACAATCCTCTGCGGTTCATTTTCTCTCATACGGCGTTGCGTGAAGGTTGGGATAATCCGAATGTCTTTCAGATCTGCACGCTGAACGAGACCAAATCCGAAATGAAGAAACGTCAGGAAATCGGACGAGGTTTGCGATTGGCTGTCAATCAGGATGGAGTAAGAATCTATGATAAAAATATCAATCGACTGACGGTTGTAGCGAATGAAGCCTATAATGACTTTGCGAAAGCTTTGCAGAGCGAGTTAAAAGAGGATTGCGGCGTTGATTTTGGCAACCGTATCAAGCCCAAACGAGACAGAATTGCCGTTACATATCGGAAGGGATTCGAGGCGGACCCGCTGTTCCTTGCTATCTGGGAGAAGCTGAAAACCAAAACTACCTATCGCGTCAAATACGATACAGAGGAACTGATCCGAAACGCAGGGCAGGCGATTAAAAACTTACCTAAGATTGAGAAGCCGTCGGTTTATTCGATTAAAAACGAGGTAGTAATTACTTCGTCGGGTATTGCATCTCAATATAAAGGGGATAGGATTTCGACCAGTCAATCAGACTATGTTATTCCCGATATGCTCGGATATATCCAGCGGCATACCGAATTGACTCGCAATACTATCATGCGTATTATCGCGGAATCCGGGCGCATAAATGATTTGGCGGTCAATCCGCAGTTGTTTATGGATTTGGCTATTGCCTCCATCAAGCGCGAGCTTCACAAAATGATGATTGACGGCATTGAATATCGCAGATTGGGTGATTGTACCTACGAAATGCGGCTGTTTGAAGATTGGGAAACCTATAAGGATGAAGATACGTTTGAGGTATCGAAAAGGGACAAGACAATTTACGACAATTTCATTCCGCTGGATTCTGCTGTCGAGAATCGATTTGCCCAAGATTGCGAGTCGAGCGATCAAGTAAAATTCTATTTCAAATTACCTTGTTGGTTCAAAATTCCGACACCGATCGGAAATTACAATCCGGATTGGGCTGTCGTATTCGAAGATGACAATAGGATATACTTTGTTGCGGAAACGAAAGATACCGGAACGCCGACCGTCGATATGTCGAAGCTGCGTGCGGATGAGCAAGCAAAGATTAAATGCGGTGCGGCACATTTCCGTCTGTTCCCCGATTTGGACTATCAGGTGGTGAATTGCGTAAGAAGTTTGAAAAAATAGTTGAAATGAAAGATAAATTGCAAATTAGGAACAGCACGACAGAGTTCCTTATATTCCAGATCGATAGCAAGGCTGACGGTGTGGAAGTTCTATATCAGGATGAAACGTTGTGGCTGACACAGGATGCTATTGCTGTTCTTTTTGACAAAAGCCGCTCTACCATTACAGAGCATCTGCAAAATATCTTCCATAGTCAAGAATTACAGGAAGATTCAGTTTGTCGGAAATTCCGACGAACTGCCGCAGATGGCAAAGAGTATGCCACCAAATACTATAATCTGGATGCCGTCATTTCCGTCGGCTATCGGGCAAACTCGGTTCGTGCCACACAATTTCGTCAGTGGTGTACTTATGTATTGCGACAATTCGCCATTCGAGGATATGTTATCGATAAAAAGCGGATGGAGAACGGGACATTCATCAACGAAGGCTATTTCGAGCATCTGCTTGCCGAAATACGGGAAATCCGATTGAGCGAGCGTCGGTTCTATCAAAAACTGACGGATATTTATGCCACGAGTATCGACTATAACAGGGATGCCCCGACAACCCGCCTATTTTTTCAGAAAGTTCAGAACAAAATGCACTATGCCGTTCACGGACATACGGCAGCCGAGTTGATTGTGGAACGAGCCAATGCGGATAAGGAACATATGGGACTGACCTCATGGGAGAAAGCGCCTCATGGCAAAATTGTCAAAACCGATGTGACGATAGCTAAGAATTATTTGAAAGAAACGGAGTTGGAGTCTATGGGAAGAATTGTCAATGCCTTTCTCGACTTGGCTGAAGATAGAGCCAAACGCCATATTCCCATGACGATGGAAGATTGGGCTGCCCGTATAGATAAATTCTTGCAGAGTGACGACAGAGCAGTCTTGGCTGATGCTGGAACTGTGACGGCAGAACAGGCAAAAGAGTATGCCGAGAGCGAATTTGAGAAATATAGGATAATACAGGATCATCTGTTTCAGTCTGATTTCGATCGCCTTTCAGCCAATATGCTGGACTTCGATACCGAAAATAAATAAATCGTTGCCATATCATTATCACACCTATATTGTACATTTTTTACACCTCTGCTTGCAGATAATTTGTCCACCCCCCCCTATTGATTTCGATCGTTCGGGGTATTAGGCTCCCCCGAAAGGAGTTTCAGTGGACATCGGGCAAGCCCGTTGCAATTTTACATTCGGCAAAGACGCTCCCAAAATAGAAATGAATTGTACAAGCGAAATAGACCGTATTTTGTACTTGCAGCCCTCCCCCAAAACAATAATGGCCGATACAGAACGAGGATTGGAAAATCGCGTATTCCCCAACCCTCGTTTCTGCTTCGAATAGACCTACTGTTTCTCGCTTAACTCCTTATACAATTCGAGTCTCAGCCCTGCGCAGCCCTCGGTGATCTCCGCGGCCTGCTGTACGCGCTCCATATGCAACTCCACCTCTTGCGGCGCCATATAGAATTCGGCATCGTATGTCGTCTTCATCAGCACCTCTTTCAGCCTCGGAATCGTAAAGATGTTCTCGATATGGTTGTCGTCAAAGACGAGCATCAATTTCGTCGAGAGGGTCCGCATGCGGTCGTGCATCACTATGGGGTCATGCAGATCGAACGACAAGCCGTGATAGACATAATAGAGCGTGTGGTAGAAGTAAACCGCAGCCTGTGCCGTGAATTGCGCCGCCAGCCTCACGTTGTACCCCTCCACGAAAGCGTCCTGCGCCTGCTCTAACAGATCGTTGCCGAGCGTGCGGAAAGTATCGTAATGGAACCTGGCGTCGGCATATGCTCGTGCGAAGTCGATCGGACGTTTCGGACGTCGGAAACAGTAGTGTCCGTTGCAATAGAGCAACTTACCCTCTGCATGGGCGAAGTAGAGGAATGGCGTGCGATTCGATTCGACGTAATTCAGCGGCAGAATATAAAGGTTGATGTAGGTGATTTTACGGTGTCGATAAGGCATTTTGTAACGCAGTATGCGTTTGGCCTGAAACCAGTTGAATCTCGGCGTTTCGCGCACCACCATGAGCAGATCATACGCCGCAGGATCGCTGTGAGGCGTGCCGCCGACTAACTTGCCGAAAAGCAGGATGTATTCGGGATCGAAATATCCGTCGGTAAGGATTCGGACGATTCGGGCGGCTTCCGCAGGGTCGTATGGCAACTCGGCGGCATCGGTCGGTTGAGCCGTTGCGGAGGCTGCCGACGCGATTTGCGATTCGGCTATCGTTTCGGGAATTATGGTTTGCGCAAGTTGCTCCTGCATGATGTTTCGATTCGTTTCCATTTGATTGAATGTTGATTGTTTGACAATAAAGTGGCTGTCCTTATCGTGCGCACGGCATGACAAAGAACATTGACGGTTTGACTGACAATTGGTTGTCAATCGGGCGGATGTGAATGGAAAAGAATCGGAATGTTGCGCGACGGGAACCGCCGGCGGCTGGTCTTGCGACCGGTCTGCGTCGTAACGCGGACTCGATGATGTACTGTTCGCATAATGGTACAAAAAAGAATGTGCAGCTGCGAACAGTACATCACCTATTTCTAAGCTCTGCAAAGTGCCATTCGCGGGATCGCTCCCCAATGACTCTGCACATTTTGTTAATACCAAATGCTTTTCAGAGCTTTGGTAGAAATAGATTTTTGTAATACTGTTCGCGGGAACAAAGATACGACAATTTTTGAAAAATGCGATGCGAATAGTATATCGGATTGGATAATTCCGTGAAATTATGGAGTATCACCAACAAGGTTGCAGCGAAAAGAGAAAATACGCAATAACGTGGTCTTCTCTTTTGGCTGCATGTTTTCAGAATGTAGGGGCGGAAATTCAGTTTACTTTAGTCGGTTAGCTCTATATATAAGCTAAACCGAAGTAAACTATATTTAGAAAGGCATATTGGGTTTACAGTATGCCTATGTCGGAAAGAGCAGCCTTGGTCGAGTCCAAAATGATGCGGAGAATCCAAGATGAAATAGTGCTTTGTCTCCTTTCTCTTTGGGCTGCAACGATAGGCGAAGCTATTCGCAGTCGCAGCTATGAAATGATTAATGAATACATATGCAAGCTGAGCATCGTTGCTAAAAAGTCTGAAAATGCCAGCAAGTGAAAAGGCTGAAAACAACTGCAAGGTAAAAAACTAAGACTTGCTTAAATACTTGATTTTGTGCCTGCTTTGTTGCTTATTAAAACAGGAATGAGATTTATATTGTTGAATATTAACAGATTGTCGAGAACTTATCGAAGACTTCCTACGTTTTCAACAACAAGATAAGCATAACGCTTCTTTCTTTTCTAATATGTCTCGGATGGTTTTCCCAATCCAAACACAAAGGTAATGAAAAAGTTGTGATAATCACTTTTGTTGCAACAGATTTATTTGCCGGCCGTGTAAAATCGGGATTTTACGGTTTCATGCCCAAGTTTTTCCTTGTGTGTGTTCTGCCCCGACTTTCGAATTATTATTACACGGCGTAAAATTTGTCCGAAACCCGTGCTATGCCTGCGGCTGCAGGCCGCGGGCGGGCATGCTGTTCGCCGACTGCGAAAAGAGGCGTCGGCGGGAAGCAGAGAGCGGAAAGCGAAACGGAAAGTATTATGAATAAGGGCTGTCGACGATCGACAGCCCTCGGTTTTCTCGCTGAATGATTGTTTGTTTCGGGCCGCGGCCCGAACGATTTATTTGATGGTGAACACCACGCCGCCCGATACCCAGCAGTCGGGCATCTTCAAGCCTCCGAAATCGAAATATTCGGTCGAAGTGACGTTGGTGGCGTCGACATACAACTGCCATTTGCCGAGCGTGTAGGTCGCCCGGGCGTCGAGCAGGAAGTAGGGCTTGTAACGTCGCGTTTCGCCGCCGCGGTCGGTGTAGCCGCCCATGCGGTCATACAGCGTTCCCGTCGCGGAGAGGGTGAAATGCCTGAACGGCGCAGTGTCGATGCGCGCCGACAGCTTGTTGCGCATGTGGTCGAGTTTGTATTGCGATATCACGGCGTCGGAATGCGAGTCTTGATAGACGTAACCGTAAGCGATCTGCGCGCGGCGCATCCACCCGTCGGTCGAGTATGCCGCCGAGAACTCCATGCCTGCGGTGTTCACCTCGGTGATCTGCGTCGATTTCCAGTTGCCGCTGTCGGAGAGCTTCACCCAGTCGATTATGTTGCGTCCGTGGCGGTAATAGGCATAGAGCTTGGAGCTCCAGCCGTTGCGGGCGAAATCGGCCCCCGCGTGCCACGTCACGGCGTGTTCGGGCTTGAGGTCGCGATCGCTCTCGTATCCCGTGGCCGTGTAGTAGAGGTCGTTGAACGTCGGCAGACGCATCGACTCCACCGCCCCGACGTCGAAACGCCAGTAACGTCCCGCGGCATAGCCCGCGCCGATGCTCCAGAGAGCGTCGGTGCCGTAATCGGAGTCGCTTACGCCCAAGGCTCCCGTGAAGGTGAACCGTCGCCACTCTTTGGTGTGGCGGAGCGTGGTGTTGAGCGTGGTGCGGCCCTTCTTGTGGTTGTAGTCTATGCCGCCGATGCGTTTCGGCTCGCACGGGTCGCCCAATACGGTGCTGTAGATGTGGTTGTAGATCACGTCCGCTCCGATCGAGGTCTCGCCGCCGATCCAGTCGTACGCCAATCCGATCTCGGCGCCCGCGTTATCGGTGATGTGGTAGTTGAACGGTACCTTCGATTCGTCGCCCTTTATCAATTCGTAACGGTCGGTGTTGCGGCGGTAGCTCGCATTGGCCGTCACCATGAGTCTGCGACCCTGCCTGAGCCATCGGAGCGATGCCAAGGCGGTAGAGGTCTGCTCGTACTGGTCGGGATAGGAGCGCGAATAGAAACCGTTGGCTCCGAAAGCGCGGTTCTGGTATCCCGCCTGAGCGTCGAAGAGTCCCCAACGCGAATCGTACGTCATGCGCGCGTAAGCGTTGTAGTTCGAGAAATCGGTGTTGTGCGTATAGCCGTCGCTGTGGCGGGCCGATCCCGTGACCATGAGGGTCATGCGGTCGGTGGTGTAGCCGCCCGCGAGCGATCCGTACATGTAGCCGTGCGCGCCGCCCGTCAGCTCGGCGCTGATGTAGCGGGGATGCAGCGGCGCGGTGCGTATATCCACGGCGCCCGCGTATGCGCCCACGCCCGAAACGCCGTCGATGACGTTTATGGCCGATACGGCGTTGATGTCGATGGGTAAAGAGTGGGATTGGTGGCCGGTTCTCGCATCGGTGAAGTTGATGCCGTTGAGAGTGACCATTGTCTGGTCGAATGAACCGCCTCGGATAGAGATGTCGGTTTGTACACCCTTGCCGCCTCGTTCTCGGATGTCGACGGCGGGCGACAGTCGCAATGCAGACTCCAAGGTCTGCAAGGGCGCGACGCTCTCCGTCGAACGGTTGAAAACAGGCGTTTGCGACGTGAGGCTGCGCGCCGTGGTGGCGCGGCGGCCCGAGACTCCGATCGCCTCCATCTCCACCGAGCGGTAGATCGAAGCGGTGTCGGCGCCCATATCCTGAGCGCGTCCCGTCGCGAGGGTGACTATCGACATGGTGACCGTAAGCACACCTATGGTCCACTTGCGGTTCAGCGAAGCGAATACTGCGTATTCCCCGCGTGTCCAGCGTCGGAAGCAGTAGATCGCTTCTCCTTTCGATTGTCTTTTCATCTTGCTGTTTGAGTTTTGAGTTTATAAAAAAATAGGGAGGATCAGCGAGACTCCTCCTTTATTTTTTGCAATTCGTACATGCGGTCGCGGAACCGCGCCGCCGCGAGAAAGTCGAGCGACTTGGCCGCCCGTTCCATATCCTCCTTGGCTTGGGCTATGAGCGCGTCGATGTTGCGGGCGTCGTAGCTCTTCTCCACGTCGGCCGCTATCGTATATAGGTTCTCGGCGATGGGGTATACGGTCATGTCGGGCTTGGGCGTCTGTTCGCCCAACAGCATGTTTCGGCCCGTGCCGCTCTTCTTGGCCTGACGCGGCAGGATGCCGTGCTCCATGTTGTAGCGCACCTGCTTTTCGCGGCGGCGGTTGCTCTGCTCGATCGCTATCATCATCGAGTCGGTGCAGCGGTCGGCGTAAAGTATGACGTTGCCGTTCGAATGGCGCGCGGCGCGTCCCGCTATCTGCGTTATCGAACGCACGTTGCGCAGGAAGCCCTCCTTGTCGGCGTCGAGTATCGCCACCAGCCCCACCTCGGGGATGTCCAGACCTTCGCGCAGCAGATTCACGCCGATGAGCACGTCGAAAAGGCCGTCGCGCAGATCTTCGAGTATCTGCACGCGCTCCAGAGTGTCCACGTCCGAGTGGATGTAGCGGTTGCGGATTCCCGTGCGGTCGAAGTATTTCGAAAGCTCCTCGGCCATGCGCTTGGTGATGGTGGTGATGATGATCTTGTCCTCCACCCGCACGCGTTTGTCAATCTCTTCGATCAAGTCGTCTATCTGGTTGAGCGTGACGCGCACTTCCAACGGCGGGTCGACCAGTCCCGTGGGGCGAATGAGCTGCTCCACGACCACGCCTTCACTCTTTACCAACTCGTAATCCGCGGGTGTCGCGCTGACGTATATGGCGGTGCCCATCATGCTCTCGAACTCCTCGAATTTCAGCGGACGGTTATCCTTGGCGGCGGGGAGTCTGAATCCGTATTCCACCAGATTCTCCTTGCGGGCGCGGTCGCCGCCGTACATGGCGTGCACCTGAGGCAGGGTCACGTGGCTCTCGTCGATTATCATCAGGTAATCTTCGGGGAAATAGTCGAGCAGGCAGAACGGGCGGGTGCCCTCGGCGCGGCCGTCGAAGTAGCGGGAGTAGTTCTCGATGCCCGAGCAGTATCCCAACTCCTTTATCATCTCCAGATCGTACTCCACCCGCTGCTTTATCCGCTGCGCCTCCATCGTGCGGCCCTCCTTCTCGAAAAACTCCACCCGTTTGCCCAAATCGAGGTAGATTTGCTGCACGGCGGTGTTTATGCGCTCCTTGGTGGTCACGAACATGTTCGCGGGAAAGATGGTGATGTGGTCGTGCGAACCGTATGCCTGACCGCTTACGGGGTCTATCAGTTGTATGGATTCTATTTCGTTGTCGAACAGCGAAATTCGGTAGCAATTGTCGCCGAACGCCGTCATAATGTCCACCGTGTCGCCCTTCGTGCGGAATGTGGCGGGCGTCATCTCTTTCTCGGTGCGCGTATAGAGAGCCTCGACCAGACGATAGAGCAGGTGTTTGTAGCTCACCACGTCGCCGACCTTGAGATTTATCGAGGTGGCGTGAAAGTCGGCGGGGTTTCCGATACCGTACAGACACGACACGCTCGACACCACTATGACGTCCCTTCGCCCCGAGAGCAATGCCGCCGTGGCGCTCAGACGCATCTTCTCGATATTGTCGTTGATCGACAAGTCTTTCTCGATGTAGGTGTCCGACGAGGGGAGATAGGCCTCGGGCTGGTAGTAATCGTAATACGACACGAAATATTCGACGGCGTTTTCGGGGAAAAAGTTCTTGAACTCTCCGTACAACTGCGCCGCGAGCGTCTTGTTGTGACTCAATACTATCGCGGGACGATTGAGGCGCGCGATGACGTTGGCTATGGTGAATGTCTTTCCCGAACCCGTAACGCCCATGAGCGTGTTGTGCCGCGAACCGCTCCCGATCGAGTTCAGGAGTTGGGCGACAGCCTCGGGCTGGTCGCCCGTCGGCGCGTATTCCGATACGAGTTTGAAATCCATGCGACAAAGATAAGTAATATCGGTGATTATTTCGCCAATCGTATCAGGTATTTGATGCGAGCATGCACTCACATATTCAAGAATACAATATAATATATCCTTAGTTTCTCGCTAATCTCCGCGCGACATTTCGATTCGCATCAAAACAGCATCCCCTCTCCGTCGCCAGAAGGAGCGATCCCGAGATGACGATACGCCAATTCGGTGGCTTCGCGTCCGCGGGGCGTGCGCTTGATGAATCCCTCTTTTATCAGGAAAGGTTCGTAAACATCCTCGATGGTGCCCGCATCCTCCCCCACCGCCGTCGCGATGGTGTTGAGTCCGACGGGACCGCCCTTGAACTTCTCTATGATGGTCGAAACGATGCGGTTGTCCATACGGTCCAAGCCCCGCGAATCGATGTTCAACGCCGAGAGTGCTATTCGGGTGATTTCGATATCGATATGCCCCTCGCCCTTCACCATCGCGAAGTCGCGCACGCGGCGCAACAGCGCGTTGGCTATACGCGGAGTGCCGCGCGAACGCAACGCCACCTCCGAGGCCGCGTCGTCGTCGATCGAGACGTCGAGTATGCGGGCCGAGCGTTTCACGATCTGCGAGAGCACCGACGAGTCGTAATACTCCAGATGACACTGTATGCCGAAACGGGCGCGCAGCGGCGAAGTCAGCAATCCGCTCCGCGTGGTGGCTCCCACCAAGGTGAACGGCGCCAGCTCGATCTGTATCGAGCGGGCCGAGGGACCCTTGTCGAGCACGATATCGATCTTGTAATCCTCCATCGCGGAATAGAGGTACTCCTCGACGATGGGGCTCAAGCGGTGGATCTCGTCGATAAAGAGCACGTCGCCCGCGTCGAGATTGGTAAGCAGACCGGCCAGATCGCCGGGCTTGTCGAGCACGGGACCCGAGGTCACTTTCAGTTGCGCCCCCATCTCGTGGGCGATGATATTCGCCAGCGTCGTCTTGCCCAGTCCCGGGGGGCCGTGCAACAGCACGTGGTCGAGCGAATCGCCGCGCATAAGGGCGGCCTTGATGAATATCTTCAGGTTGTCGACGATCTTGTCCTGACCCGAAAAGGCCGACAGCTCCTGCGGCCTGATGCGGTTTTCGAATTCGAGATCGCTCTCCGTATTTCTCATGTTTCGGTCTGTGCGCATAGCTGTTATGTGGAAAAAACTCCCGCGATCGGCCCGTCGCGCGCGGTCCGATCCGAAGGCAAAGTTAATGATAAAAATGAAATTTCGTCGGTCGGCGCGCAGGGAATGTGCGGTTGCGGACTTAAAAACATTCCGATGTGTCGGTTAGGCCCGAACAACGGCGCGCGAACGGATTTACGGCAAGATGGTTGCAATCGCACGATTCGACGGATAAAATAAAATACAAAACGATGTATTTTGTCGAAGAATAGTCCAATTTATAATTGAATGCTATTAGAAATTCGAACCGATTTATGGTATAAACCGCAAATGTTAAAACCTTAAAATGTACAAATTAGGGATAATTTGATATGTTGAAAGACTTTTTTTATCGTTTTTTCAAATAAAACCACTATCTTTGGTAGCGAATATTATAATTTATGAAACCTTTTTGCAAGAGCGTGACAGATACGAAAAAAGGGCGTTACCGCCCTTGAATTGTGACCTCGAAAGGATTCGAACCTTCATCGTAAGAACCGGAATCTTATATTCTATCCATTGAACTACGAGGCCGCGACTGCAAAGATGGTAAATTTTTTCGGATATGACAAATAAAAATGAAAATTGGGTCCGCTTGGAGAGTGTAATAAGGTGGGCCAACATGACGACGAACTACTTCGGACGATATATAGGTCTCGCCCGTTCGGAGAATCTGTACCAGATAAAAGCGGGCAAGAACGGTATTTCGCAAAACCTCGCGCGCCGCATCGTCGAGAAGTTCCCCGAACTGAGCGTCGGCTGGCTGCTCACGGGCGAAGGCGACATGTTCAGCAAGGGTACGACCAACGGCCGAATCCCGTTCTTCGATTGCGACGTGGTGGGCCGAGGACTGTTGCGTCTGGACGAGATAAAGCCCGATTACAGGATGAATATCCCCACCATCGAGGATTGCGATTACGCTTTTCGCAGTTACGACGTGGCCATGTCGAACGAAATCGCGGTCGGATCGATACTTTTTTTGAAAAAAACAGCGGTCGAGGCGATAATTCCCGGGGGAATGTATGTGGTAATATGCCCGAAATATATAATTTTGCGTAAGGTAAGACTCATCACCAGCGCCGACGGCAGCCTGACGCTCGTGCTCGAACCCGCCAACGCGGGCTTCGACAGCATCACGGTGAAGCTCGACGACGTGAAGGAGATCTACCGCGTGGTGGCCAACCTCCAGCTCTATTAGTCGACGACGACCGAGCGGCGGGCGCGGCAAGCGGGAAAGCAGGGAAACATAACATAAAGCATTGTTAGTATGATGACTATAAAGACCAAAGAGAATGCGTCGCTGTTGCTGGCGTTCGTCGCGACGGCCATAGTGGCCGCGGTACTGGTTCTGTGCGGAACGCCGTGGTGGGTCACGGTGTGCGCCGCGGTGGGAATTTTCGTGGCGCTGGCCCTCTTCTCGCTCTACACCATAAAGTCGTACGTGGCCTACAAGCTCAAGCCCATCTATTCGATGGTGCTGTCGCGCGACGTGCACACCACCGAGATCGTCGACGAGATGAAGGACAAGCATGTCGAGAAGATCTCGGAGGAGCTGACGGCGTGGGCCGACGACAACGACAAGGAGATCGAGCGGCTGAAGCAGACCGAGAAGTTCCGCAAACAATACCTCGGCAACGTCGCCCACGAGCTCAAGACCCCCATATTCAATATTCAGGGATACATCTCTACCCTGCTCGACGGCGGATTGGAGGACGAACTCATCAACCGTAAATATCTGGAACGCGCCGAAAAGAGCATCGACCGACTGATAAACATCGTGAACGATCTGGATACCATATCCAAGCTGGAGAACGACATGAACCGTTTGAAGCCCGACCGTTTCGACATAGTCGCGCTGGCGAAGGAGATCGCCGAGCAGCTGGAGATGGAGGCCGCCAAGCGCAAGATCAAGATCACGGTAAAGGGCGCCGACTCGCTGCCGTCGCCGTTCTGGGTCACGGCCGACAAACACTATGTCGGGCAGGTGCTGGTAAACCTCATCATCAACTCGATACACTACGGCAAGGAGGGCGGCGCGACGCGCATAAAGTTCCGCGACATGATGGACAAGATCCTCATCGAGGTGGAAGACACGGGCGTCGGCATCGGCAAGGAGGATATCCCGCGCGTGTTCGAGCGTTTCTACCGTGTCGACAAGGGCCGTTCGCGCGAGCAGGGCGGCACGGGACTCGGCTTGGCCATCGTGAAACACATCGTCGAGGCGCACGGCGAGCGCATAACGGTACGCAGCGAACTGGGCGTCGGGACGACCTTCGCGTTCCCGCTCAAGAAGGCCGCAACGCCCGAGAAATAGCGATTCGCACGCATCGCGACGACGGCGAGGGCGTCGGCGGAAGAGTGCCTGCAAAAGCAAGATTTGAACTACTATGCTTACCGATTTTCTATACATAATCTGGGATTTCGATCCGGTGATGTTCTCCGTCGGATCGTTCGATTTGCGATATTACGGACTCGCATGGGCCCTGACGATACTTTTGGGCGAACGCTTCTTCTCGCACTTCGCGCGCAGAGAGGGGTTCGGCTCCAATCTGGTCGAGGTGGGCTTCATCTGGATAGCCTTCGGAGCCATCATAGGCGCGCGTCTGGGGCACTGCCTCTTTTACGAATTTTCGCACTACATGGCCAACCCTCTGGCCATCATCACCGAGATCCGCAACGGCGGCATGGCCAGCCACGGCTCGGCCATCGGCATGCTGATCGGCATGTGGGTCACCGCCCGCAAGACGGGAACGCCCTATGTATGGTGGTTGGACCGAATAATGATCCCCGTCTCGGTGGGCGGCGCGCTGGTGCGCATCGGCAACCTCATCAATTCGGAGATCGTGGGCGGCGTCACCGACGTGCCTTGGGGATTCAAGTTCGTGAGGCTCCACCCGGGCCTGCCCGTCGACATGGTGCCCGCGCAACACCCCGCGCAGATATACGAGGCGTTGTGTTACCTCATAACCTTCGCCGTGCTGCTGTGGCTCTATTACAAGCGTGACGAGGGGCGTCGCCATGCGGGAGTGATGTTCGGCGTCGGGTTGGTCGGCATATTCCTCACGCGGTTCTTCATCGAGTTCGTCAAAGAGAACCAAGAGGCCTTCGAGCAGGGAATGGCGCTCAATATGGGGCAGCTGCTCAGCATTCCGTTCGTCATATTGGCCGCATGGATGATATGGCAGGGCATGAAAAACCGATTCCCCGTCGGCAGACCCGCGACCGAAGGCCGCTCGGCATCGAAAGACGCCGATTCGGCCCGAACCGTAAAAAACAAGAGAAGAAAATGATAGAGGAGGTAAACAAGATCATCTACAATATGCTCATAAGCGGGCGCGGAGTATTCCTGCCCGACGTGGGCACGCTTTTCATCGAGCGGCGCGGGGCACGCAAGATCTCGGCCGACCGCCTGCTCAGCCCCCGCAACGCCGTGAGCTTCTCTTCTCGCGAACAAGCCCCGTCGCTCGTGACCGAAATCGCGACCATCGCAGGTTGCGGCGAGGAGCAGGCGCGCGACATATACGGCCGCTGGCTCGACAAGACGCGCGAAGGCTCCACGCTCAAGATAGGCGGCGTGGGCGTGCTGAACGACAAGAGCTTCTCGGCCGAAGCGGGTTTCAACACCGCCATCAACCCCGACGGAGTGAAGACGCTGGTTATCCGCCGCCGTTCGAACGCGTGGCTCTATGCCGTATGCGCCGTGTGCGTGCTGGTGGCCGTGGGTGTAGGCGTCTACATGCAGTGGGGCACGTCGCTTTTGAGCGGCATGAGCGTGGTGAAAAGCAACGCGCCGACGGATCGTATCGCCGACGCGGCCCTACCCTCCGCCGATAACGACATCGCCGACGCGACCATGCAAGGCGACTCTCTTATAAACGACGCCGGCGCGGATACCGGCGCGCAGAATGCCCAAAGCGCGCAAAACGCCGAGAGCGTCGCGCCGCAGACCGCTCCGCCCGCCGTCGAGGCCGAAGCCGAACCGACGCCCGCGCCCGTCACATCGGTATCCGAAGGCAAATACGCCTACTACGTGGTTATGGGAGTATTCTCTACCGAGCAGAACGCGAACCGCGCGCTGGAGCAGGTGAAACGGCACATCGAGGACCTCAACGGAGCCATACTTCCGTTCAAAGGGAAATTCATAACGGCGATTTTCGGCAGCGACAAACGCGACGACTGCGCCTCGTTCGCCCGTTCGTATCGCGACATATATCCCGACCTGTGGATATATAACGTCAAATAATGACCCTCGCCGAGATCATAACGAGAGGGATCGACCGTTTCCACACGGGGCCCCTCGCCCGCTTGGTGCCGCTCAACATATTCCGCTATGCGGTATGCGGCGGCATGAACATGGCTCTCGACCTCGTCTGGTATCACTTCATCTACCACGTCGTGGTGGCGGAACGTTATGTCGATATCGGATTCGCGACCGTATCGCCGCACGTGGCTTCGCTCGCCATAGTCTTTCCCATAACGTTCTTCAACGGATTCTGGCTCAACCGCAACGTCGCTTTCCATGCCACGCGCCTCGGCTCATCGCGCCAGATGATGCGTTACGCGCTGACCGTCGTCGGATCGCTCGCGCTCAATTACGTGTGCATAAAATTTTTCGTGGAGGCATGCGGGATATGGCCCACGCCGTCGAAGGCGTTGACGACCGTCGTATGCGTGATTTACAGCTATTTGGCAGGAAGGTATTTTACATTCAGGGAATAATCTGCTTCAGACTTGCAGGTTGCGAGTCGCAGCCTGCGGAGTTGAGCGATAGCGAGCCTCCGCGGGGCGAGGCTACGGCTCGCGCGGCTCTGACGAGCCGCAATTATTCGGCAACCCTAAAACGGATTGTTACGAAACTCAATATCCCTATTGAAACATCGCGCGGAACTCGTCGATAGGCATACGCACCACCTCGCACGAACCGATAGCTGTCGGAAAGACTACATGGATCGAATCCCCCTCGCTCTTTTTGTCCTTCGCCACAGCCTTGAGCAACCGACTCATGGCCACTGGCGGCGTAAGGTCGAAACCAGCGCGTACGAGCAGATCGGTCAGACGCTCCTTGTCGGCCGCCGACATTAACCCCTTGCGCGCAGCGGCGTCGGCTATCGAGGCCAACCCCACCGCCACGGCCTCGCCGTGGTTCATCTTCGACGAACTCTTCTCGATGGCATGGGCCAGAGTGTGACCCAGATTGAGTTTGCGACGGTCCCCCGCCTCGCGCTCGTCGCGCTCCACGATATCGGCCTTGCCCTTCACGGCACGATAGACTATCTTGCCCAACAACTCCGTATCCTTGGGCAGGCTCGCGAAGTCGCACTGCTCCAGCATCGCGAACAACTCGCTGTCGGCTATGACGCCCGCCTTGATTATCTCGGCGAGTCCCGTGCGGAATTCGCGCTCGGGCAGCGTGCGCAGCATGTTCACGTCGCAAATGACGAATCGCGGCTGGCAAAACGTGCCGACCATATTCTTATACCCCTCGACATTCACACCGTTCTTGCCTCCCACGCTGGCGTCGACCTGCCCCAGCAGCGAGGTCGATATGAATCCGAAATCGAGGCCGCGCATATAGGTCGAGGCGACGAAGCCCGCCACGTCGGTGACGATGCCGCCTCCGACGGCGAGGATGAAGGTGGAGCGGTCCACTCCCAACTCTATGAATTTACGGTACACGGCATCGGCCGTAAGCAAGGTCTTGCTCGTTTCGCCCAGCCCGATAAGCACATGGTCGAAACGGTTCACCAGCGAGTGATAATGGCGGTCGATGTTGGTATCCGACACCACGACCACGCGTCGGTCGGGCAACAGACGCGGCAACAGATCACCGACGCAACCGACCAGCACTTCGCTGCGATCCTTGATTTTTATACCGTAATTCATAATGACAGCTCCTTGAATAGTAGAGCAAAAATAACACATTTTCCCGATTAATTATTAACTTTGCGCGATTAATTTCAATTACTATGCAAAAACTTCGCAACATCGCAATTATTGCCCACGTCGACCACGGAAAGACGACCCTCGTGGACAAGATGATAGTTGCCGGACACCTGCTGCGTTCCGACACCAATACGGGAGACCTCATCATGGACAACAACGATCTGGAACGCGAACGAGGTATAACCATTCTGTCCAAAAACGTATCGGTCAAATACAAAGACTGCAAGATCAACATCATAGACACCCCGGGCCACGCCGACTTCGGCGGCGAGGTGGAACGCGTGCTCAACATGTGCGACGGCGTGCTGCTGCTGGTGGACGCCTTCGAAGGCACCATGCCGCAAACGCGTTTCGTGCTGCAAAAAGCGCTCTCGCTGGGCAAGAAACCCATCGTGGTGGTCAACAAGGTCGACAAACCCAACTGCCGCCCCGAGGTGGTGAACGAACAGGTCTTCGACCTCATGTTCTCGCTCAACGCGACCGAGGAGCAGCTCGACTACAAGACGATTTACGGATCGGCCAAGCAGGGATGGATGTCGCACGTGTGGAACCAGCCCACCGACTCCATCACCCCGCTGCTCGACGCCATCATAGACGAGATTCCCGCCCCCGAGCAGGTGGAGGGAACTCCGCAGATGCTCGTCACCTCGCTCGAATACTCGCCCTACGTGGGCCGTATCGCCGTGGGCAAGCTCACGCGCGGAGAGTTGCGCGCGGGACAGAACGTCACCCTCGCCAAACGCGACGGCAAGACGCTGGTAAAGAGCAAAATCAAGGAGTTGATGGTCTTCGACGGACTCGGCAAGGCCAAGGTCGACAAAGTGGAGTGCGGCGAGATATGCGCCATCGTGGGAATCGACGGATTCGAGATCGGCGACACGATCTGCGATTACGAGAACCCCGAGCCGCTGCCTCCCATCGCCATCGACGAGCCTACGATGTCGATGTTGTTCACCATCAACAACTCGCCTTTCTTCGGCCGCGACGGCAAGTACGTCACCTCGCGCCACCTCAAGGATCGTCTCGACCGCGAGTTGGAAAAGAACCTCGCCCTACGCGTCGAGCCCGGGCAGAATGCCGATTCGTTCGTGGTATACGGGCGCGGCGTGCTGCATCTGTCGGTGCTGATCGAGACCATGCGCCGCGAGGGATACGAATTGCAGGTGGGCCAGCCCAAGGTCATAATAAAGGAGATCGACGGGGTGAAGTGCGAACCCGTGGAGGAGATGACCGTCGACTGCCCCGACGAATATTCGGGCACCGTGATCGAGATGGTTACCAAACGCAAGGGAACCCTCGTCAACATGGAGTCGGACGGCGAACGCACCCGACTGGAGTTCCTCGTGCCGTCGCGCGGCATCATCGGCTTGCGCTCCAACATGCTCACCGCCACGGCTGGCGAGGCCATCATGACCCACCGACTCAAGGATTTCGAGCCGTGGATGGGCGATATCGAGATGCGCACCAACGGTTCGCTCATCGCCTCGGAGACGGGCACGGCGTACGCCTACTCGATCGACAAGTTGCAGGACCGCGGCCGCTTCTTCATCGCCCCGATGGACGAGGTTTACAGCGGTCAGGTAGTGGGCGAAAGCACCCGTTCGGGCGACATAACCATCAACGTCACCAAGGCCAAGCAGCTCACCAACATGCGCGCGTCGGGCGCCGACGACAAAGCCGTGATCGTTCCGCCCAAGATCTTCTCGCTGGAGGAGGCGCTGGAGTACATCAAGGCCGACGAATACGTGGAGGTGACGCCCAAGGCCATGCGCCTTAGAAAGATACTTTTGAGCGAAGTGGACCGCAAACGCGCGGCGAAATAGTTCCGAGGTATGAATTACATTACGCTTACGTTGGTCACGGGAGCCGTGACGGGATTGCTGGACGTGGTGCCGATGATATCGAGAGGCATATCGTTCCGCTCGTGCGTTTCGGCTTTCTGCACCTATCTGTTCGCCGCCATACTGGTATTTTACGGCGACCTGCCCTATCTGCCGTGGTGGGCCGACGGCTCGGCCACGGTGCTGATGATAGCCGTGCCCGTCATGTTGTGCCTCGTGGGCAAGGACCGCAAAGCCGCGCCCGCGATCTTCATGAACGCCGTGATATTGGGATTTCTGATCTCGGTATCGAAACACTATCTGACTTGATATCCGCCGACCGAAGCGGGGCGCAGCCCGCGAAGGCCCGTATGGACCCTTCGCGGGCTGCGGCTTTATCTACTCCTCTTTCAGCGTGGCGTACGACAGCAGATGCGCGGTTATTCCCGCCGCGAGCAGCACCATCGCCGCCTGCGCCCACAACCACTCGTCGACGACCGCCACGACGCAATAACCTATCGTGAGCCACACCATAGTGACCGATACGATCTTCACGCGCAGCGGAATGGCACGATTTTCTCGAAAATTGCGGATATACGGACCCAATCGCGGATGATTCGTCAACCATGCGTACAGCCTCGGCGAACTGCGCACGAAGAGCCACGCCGACAAGAGCAGAAAAGGCGTGGTGGGGAGCAACGGGAGAAATATGCCCGCTATTCCCAGAGCGAGCGACACTATGCCGAGAAACGAAAGGAGTGTTTTCATCGCCGCAAAATTAATCATTGCCGACAAATAAGGGGCGGCGCAGATGCTAAAACGGTGAAAATTTCCTAATTTTGCGTCCGAAAAACAGATTGACCTTAAAACAATACGATCATGAAAAAGATAGGTATCGCCTGCGACCACGCGGGTTACGATATGAAAGAGTTTTTGGTGGGTTACCTCTCGGCCAAAGGTTACGAGGTGATCGATTTCGGCACGCACTCGGAGGAGAGCGTCGACTACCCCGACTTCGCGCACGCGCTGGCAACGTCGGTCGAGACAGGCGAAACGGAGCAGGGAATCGGACTCTGCGGTTCGGGCGAGGGCATGGCCATGACCCTCAACAAGCATCAGGGTATTCGCGCAGGTCTCTGCTGGGCGCCCGAGATCGCCGAACTCACCCGCATGCACAACGACGCCAACGTGCTGGTGCTGCCCGCGCGTTTCATCGACAACGACGAGGCCGTGGCGATAGTCGACAAATTCTTCTCGTCGTCGTTCGAGGGCGGCCGCCACGTGCGCCGCGTGGAGAAGATCGCCTGCGAATAAAAACGCGGATAATCTCTCCGCAACGATTATCGACATCGCTGTGCGATGTCGGCAGTTCGCCGCCGCCCCACGCGGCGGACTGCTGCTTCGCCCAAGGCTCGCGCAATCCGGCCGCCGTCGGCGAACCGCGAGCGCGAATCATATCGTCGGTGGACCGAAAGCCCGCCGACGATTTTACATTTCAAATATGTAAGGCGTCATCGAGCGAAGTCTCTCGGCCGCGTTTTCGTCGTTGAACAGACCGAATACGGCCGACCCGCTGCCCGACATCGAGGCGTACACGGCGCCCGCATCGAGCAACACGCGTTTCACCTCCCCTATCTCGGGATACAACGCGAACACCGACTCCTCGAAGTCGTTCTTCACGCTCTCCTGCCATCTCTCCACGGGTTCGGCTATCCGCTCCGAAAGCGGACGCGCGGGCAGCGACGGCCTTACGCCCGAATATGCCTCGCGCGTGGAGACGCTCGCCCGCGGCTTCACTATCGCTATACGCATCCCGCGCAGATCGACGTCGACGGGCGTCATGATCTCTCCGCGCCCCTCGCACAACTGCGGAGTGTTGCGCACGAAGAAAGCCGTATCGCTGCCGAGCTCGGCCGCCACCGCTATAAGCTCGTCTTCGCCGAGCCCCAACGAAAATATCTCGTTCAACGCCACTACGACGGCCGTGCCGTCCGACGATCCGCCTCCGAGTCCCGCGCCGAAAGGCACGCGTTTGTCGAGCGCGACGCGCACCCCGCCGACGCCGTACCTCTCGCGCATGAGCCGATGCGCTTTCACGCAGATATTCTGTTTGGGCGGACAATCCACCGTCATGCCCACGGCGACGAACTCCACGCCGTCGCTCGCCGCGGGAGTTATCTCCAACTCGTCGTAAAGCCCGCGCACGGGGTACATTACGGTGCTCAGATCGTGATACCCGTCGTCGCGGCGACGCAACACGTCGAGCCCGAGGTTTATTTTGCAATTAGCCTTTACTTTCATAACCTTATCGTTTAAAACGGCGCCGACACGCCTTCGTACTCCGATCCCGATATCACGCGCGTCTGCTCGAAGCGGTTGCCGAAACGGTCGGTCGCCACGACCTTGACCTCGGCGTCGGGATTCTTCAATTCGTAAACATACATGTGACGGCACGTGGTCATCGAACTCTTGCGGCTGCCTCCCGACAACGCGCTGCGGCCGCCGCGATGGCCTCGGCCCACGACGCCTATGTGGTATCCCACGGCCCACCAATCCTTGCTCGACTTCACCGACGGTTTCTCCACGCCCGTGGTGGTCTTCAACGGCTTCATCAAACCCGTCGGACAACCGTCCTCGAACACCTCGATGCGCCACTCGGGATCGGCGTTCCACACGTTGGCCAACACGACGCCCCGTCCGAACGGCAGAGCGAAAGTCTCGTATTCGCCGCCGAAAACGGCGTCGCCGCGATATACGCGCAGCTGAAAATCGGGATCGAGCCCCGTACCGCGATAACGCCAGTCGCTGATCGTCGCGCCGTCGATATCGTAAACGCCGTAACCGTACGGAGCGCCGTCGCCGTTCAGACGCGAGATCCACCACGCGCCGCAAACAGCCGCGTGGACATGTTCGTAAACTCCGTTGGGGTGAATATGGTTGCGGTTGTAGTGGGTATGTCCCGCCATGATATGCGCCTCGGCGAACTCGCCGAGCATCTCCACCACCTTCAGGGCATTCTCGTCCTTGCTCGCGCATATCGGGATATGCACGCACAAAACCACCATCTTGTCACGCGGCACGAAGCTCAGATCGCGGCGCAGCCACTCCACCTGCTCGTCCGAAAAGCCCAACGCGTATTCGCTCGACCGCTCGCCGCTCTTATAGTCGATATTCTTCATCGACACGAAGTGCGCCTCGCCCCTGTTCCACGAGTAATCGGCGGGGCCGAAGACGCTCTCGAACGCCCGACGATACTTCATGTTTATCGTACTGCTCCCCGCCTCCGCCTCGACGGGCACGAAGGTGTTGTCGTGGTTGCCCATAGTCTGGAACACGGGCATGCCGATCAGCCGTCGATCCATCGCGCGCCGCATGCGCTCCATCACCCACTCGGCGTTAACCTTGTCCGACGAATAGGCCACATCGCCCAGCGTCACGCCGTAACTCGGCACGTCGCGCTCGCGCGAAGCCCGCATCACGTCGGGGACGGTCTCGCTGCGGAAACGCTCGATATGCCGTTCGGTCTGACACTGCGGATCGGCCATGCAAAAGAGCCGGAACTCCCGCTCCACGCCCTCGGGCAGACGCTCCAGCGTGAAGTCGTAACGCTCCGCGTCGGCCGTCAAAGGCTTGTAGAACGACGGATACCCCGCTCGGGCATTCACCGCATACTCGGCTGGAACCGAATAGAAGACGAACGCCGCGTCGGGATTGCGGTCGAGGCGATACACGCCCCGACGATCCGTCTCGCAACACGTAAAGCCGTCGCTTACCACAACGCCTGCCACGGGACGTCCCTTGTCGTCGCGCACCGCGCCGTAAAGGTCGCGGCCGCGGGGCGAAACACGCTGCGCCGCCACTCCCGAGCAGCCGCAAAGCAGCAGAACGAGTAATAATATACGTTTCATCGCAAATCGTCGGTTTCAATCAATATTCGGTTCGCCGTCGTCGACAACAACTCCTTTACGGCCTCCTCGGTCGCCGCGACCAGCGCGGGACGCAGCCTTTCGATACGCACGCTCCACTCCCCGGCGTCGCCGTCGGCATTGTCGCTCACCAGCTTCAGGAACGCCGACACGGGCAACCTCCCTCCGAGTTCGTCGGCGTAAAAACGCACGGCGCGCGCAATGGCGTAACTCTCCATATCGAAGCAGTCGTAACGCCCCGCCGACGCGCGACGCTCGGCCGCGGTGTCGGGCCCTATGAAGTCGTCGGACGATACTATCGACACGCCCTCGTCGCCCCTCGCCGCGAACTCGGGCGGGGTGGCGAATATCGAATCGACATATATGTCGCCCTGCACTATCACCGACGGCCGCAGAACCGTCCCCGTCGCGTGACGCAGCGACCCGCACGTTCCCGCATTCAGCACTGCGTCGTAATCGCCGCCCGAAAGAGCCTTCAGAGTCGCTTCGAAAGCTCGCAGCTTGCCCACTCCCGTAAACCTCACGTCGCACGACTCCGAGAGCCGACGCGCGCCCTCCGCTCCGAACTCATCCTCCAACGCGGCCAAAAGCAATATCTTTTTCATGGAATAATCTTTATACGACAAATATACGCATAAGTTGCGCGCCGAAGCAAATTTTATCCGTTATTTCGCCGAGGCGAGAAAACGACTGTTGATAAACGAACAATTTGACGCGGCCGATTGCGATTGCCGAAAAATATCGCTATCTTTGTCCGAAACTTTCATATTTATTACCGTAATTAGTGAAAAACAGACTGTTATAGTAACAAATAAACTCTATTCTACTATGATTTATTCACACGAAGTGCAGCAGATGTGCTGCGTAAAAAAGGGCGCCAACCACGAATCGGCTCCCATCCCGCAGGAAGGCAAGTGGGTTGTAGCAAAGGAGATCAAGGACATATCGGGTCTTACTCACGGTGTGGGATGGTGCGCGCCCCAGCAGGGAGCCTGCAAACTGACCCTCAACGTTAAGGACGGTATCATTCAGGAGGCTATGGTCGAGACCATCGGTTGCTCGGGCATGACCCACTCGGCTGCCATGGCTTCGGAGATTCTCCCGGGCAAGACGATTCTGGAGGCTCTGAACACCGACCTCGTTTGCGACGCCATCAACACCGCCATGCGCGAGCTGTTCAAGCAGATCGTTTACGGTCGCACCCAGTCGGCCTTCTCGGAGGGCGGTCTTACCATCGGCGCGTCGTTGGAGGATCTGGGCAAGGGTCTGCGTTCGCAGGTCGGCACCATGTTCGGCACTCTGGCCAAGGGTACGCGCTACCTCGAAATGGCCGAGGGCTATTGCACCCGCATGGCTCTGGATGCCAACGACGAGGTGATCGGTTACGAGTTCGTGCATCTGGGCAAGATGATGGACTTCATCAAGAAGGGCATCGCTCCCGCCGAGGCGTTGGAGAAGGCGAAGGGTTCGTACGGCCGCTTCAAGGAGGCTGCGAAATACATCGATCCGCGTCAGGAGTAATCGCATTTTGTATAATCGAAAAAAGAGAGAAAAAATATGGCAAATTTATTTGAGAGCTACGAGCGCCGAATCGACCACATCAACGAGGTGCTCGCACAGTACGGAATCAACGGCGTGGAGGATGCCAAAGCCATCTGCGACGCCAAGGGTATCGATCCTTACAAGATGTGTGAAGAGACGCAGCCCATCTGCTTCGAGAACGCGAAGTGGGCTTACGTCGTAGGCGCGGCCATCGCCATCAAGAAGGGCTGCACCAACGCCGCCGACGCCGCCGAGGCCATCGGCGAGGGTTTGCAGGCATTCTGCATCGCAGGTTCGGTAGCCGACGACCGCAAGGTGGGTATCGGCCACGGCAATCTGGCGGCGCGTCTGCTTCGCGAGGAGACTCAGTGCTTCGCATTCCTCGCCGGCCACGAGTCGTTCGCCGCAGCCGAGGGCGCGATCAAGATCGCCGAGATGGCCAACCGCGTGCGTAAGAATCCTCTGCGCGTGATCCTCAACGGTCTGGGCAAGGACGCCGCGAAGATCATCTCGCGTATCAACGGCTTCACCTATGTACAGACGCAGTTCGACTACTACACGGGCGAAGTGAACGTGGTAGACACCATCTCTTACTCGGAGGGTCTGCGCTCGAAGGTTCGCTGCTATGGCGCGGACGACGTTCGCGAGGGCGTCGCCATCATGTGGAAAGAGGACGTGGATGTATCGATCACGGGTAACTCTACCAACCCCACCCGTTTCCAGCACCCCGTAGCGGGCACCTACAAGAAAGAGCGCGTGCTGGCCGGCAAGAAGTACTTCTCGGTGGCATCGGGCGGCGGCACGGGCCGTACCCTCCACCCCGACAACATGGCGGCGGGTCCCGCTTCTTACGGTATGACCGATACGCTGGGCCGCATGCACTCGGACGCTCAGTTCGCAGGTTCGTCGTCGGTTCCCGCACACGTGGAGATGATGGGCTTCCTCGGCATGGGCAACAACCCGATGGTGGGCGCTACCGTTGCCGTAGCGGTTGCCATTCAGCAGGCCATGACGAAGTAATTCTTCGGAATATCGATAAACGAATCGGCCGTCCTATCAAGGGCAGCCGATTTTTTGTGTTTGTCGGGCCGCAGCTTGCTGTTCGCCGACGGCGGAGGACGAAACGAGCCTCGCGAGTTGCAGTCCGCCGCAGTGGGGCGGCGGCGAACTGCGCGACTCAAAGAGTCGCAATAATTCATAAAACAGGCGTAACGCCTGCGGCCCACGCGATTCTCCGAACTGCATTGCTGACGCATGTATATTACATAAAAACATTTCATACGGGCCGCAAAATCGCGATTCGGGCCGCAAATCGATTCCGCGTCGGAAATGGCACGCGCTTTGCAACATGATAGGACAACTGCGGCAGGTTAACACCGCCGTAGCGAGGTTTCTTCATTTATTTAAGTTTGGGTTAGTAGTTTATGGAACGTCTTGTTCCGAGGGTAGGCGGCAATCGTGAGATTCCCGCCTATTTCTTTTTTCGTCCCCGCTCGGAGCGTCCTACTCGAAACGCTCGCGCATAAGCCAGCGCACGGCGTTATATATAAGATAGTTTTGCGTCGGATCGACGAATATGCGTTCGCCGTGGCCCATGTTCATGTATACCATATTGTAATCGGTATTGCTCCACACCACGGGGAAATCGCCGTCGGTCACCGTATCCTTGAATCCCAAAGGATAATTCTCGGACGAGAGCGTAACCAGCACCTTCACGTTCTCCCGCTCGCGCGGGCTCGGCTCCCACTGGTACCACTCGTTCTGCGGCGACATGTACGACTCGGGCATCGCCTTCGTCACGGGATGCGACCCGTCGTCTATCGTCAGCTTCGCCGACTGCGGCGGCCAGTTGTTGCGACGGAACACCCCGCCGCCCAGAAAATCGACGAACCACGGCCACTTCGTATTGCCGTCGTTATAGGCCGCCGCATGAAATCCGAGCCACGCGCCGCCGTTCGGCATCGGCTTTAGCGCCGCCCTCGCCCAATATGCCGTCGCGAACCGCGCGTCGCATGTCGCCGCTGTCGTTATCGCCCGCATAATCCCAATACATCGCGCCGCGCAACCCCATAGAGCGGATATAGTCGCACTTGACGGCAATCGACCGCGGATTCTCGAAACCCAGCACGAGCTCGCCCGTCTGTCTGTCGGCCAGATACGGAACCTTCGCCGCGTCGTCCCAACGCTCCGCGAACTCCTCCGAAGGACGTATCGTACGGTAATCGGCGAAGTCGGAGTAACGATCGCCGCCGCGACCGTAAAAAGGCAGTCCCATCACCAGTTCCGAAGCGGGAACGCCCGCCGCGAGGTGCGCCTCCACCGCTCCCGAAGCGGTCATGTAGCCGCTGTTGGCCGAGGGATAGAGCGCAGCATGATGTTTGGGCGCCCGCCCCATGTCGTAAGCCATGATGTTCACGAAATCGAGATAAGGCATCACGGCACGGAAATCGATATACCGCGCGTCGCACACCGTGGCTATGGTCAGAAGATATTTTTTGCCCAACGCCTTGCGCAGGTCGCGCATCAGAAGCGTAAAGTTAGCCGTGTCCCCCGTCGACGCCGATATTCCCGCGGCCGAACTGGTGGGATATTCCCAATCGATGTCGATGCCGTCGAGTCCGAACGCCTCGACCAGAAAACGGCAATGGGCGGCGAAACACCACCGCCAATCCTTGTCGGCCGCCATTTCGCTGAAGCCGCCGCTGCCCCATCCTCCCACGGATAGCAGCACCTTGAGCGACGGATTGACCTTTTTCAACGCCACGATGCTCCGCAAGCGCTCCTCGTTGTCGATACGCACGCCGTCGCGGGTGTCGTTCACATGGCCGAAAGCATAGTTTATGTGGGTCACGGCCGCGGGATCGGGCATAACGTCGCTCCACGAAGTGACATAGGCGACGACGACCCTGTCGGCCGCGCCCCGCTTCTTCTTGCCGCCGAAAACGGCCGTGCAGCAGACGATCATCGCGGCGCAGAGGATCGTCTTAACGACATCATAAGGTTTCATAGGTCAGCATGTATTCGTTATCTTACAAAGATACGCACTATTACCGAATTAAACAATACGCTAACCCCGAAAAAAGAGTCCGTCGCCCTCCCGCGACGGACTGCGACAGAAATAAAAAGAACGGGCTATTTATCGATGCTCGTAAATTCGCCCTTGCGGTCGAACTTCAGTTTCACGTCGTTCGACAACTCGATCTCGTATCCACGCAAATCGCGGTCGATCTCTACGATGCGCGAATCGGGATACTTTTCCGTAACGTACGACGCGATCTTCGCGGGAACGATGGCGGCGGGAACCTGCGAATCCTTGCACTCCACGTCGTCCCACTCGCCGTTGTGGCGGAACGATATCTCGGCGCCGTCGACGAAACGCACGTCGTAATCGCCGCCGAGCCAATCGGTATCCTGCTTTACGGACGACACCACCTTATCGCCGAAATGCTGTTTGATGAACTGTTGCGCCTTTTCGGGCAACTTGTCGAAACTTATCGTGCGGTCGTCGCCCGCAAAGGCCGCCGCCGATACAAAGGCCGCGAACAACGCCGCCGTCGCAAATAAAACAATCTTTTTCATAATGGTCACGTTTTTCGATTAACGGAACCAGTAATGCAAAAATGTTACCGATTATGAAAAAAAGCCATACGTAATATTTATGCCGCGCGGGGTGGCGGCTAACCGCCTACTCCATGCTTACGACCATGTACCCGCCCACTCGGAGCATCTCGCGACCCGCGACCAGACCGCGCATCGCCTCGTCGCGCTCCAGCCTGCGTTCGGGCAGTATCAACACTCCCGCCGCGCATCGGCCCGCGACCGCCTCGTCGGTCTCGACCTCGACCACATCCTCGCCCAAGTAGACGTCCATGCTCTCGGGACGGTGCATGCTCCACACGTAATATCCCGACAGCCCCTTTTCCGCCGCGACCTCCTCGGCCGCGCGGCAAACGTTGGCGTAACCTATCTCGTCGTTCATCCGCGGCAAAGCCAATCCTCCGACGAACACCGCGGCCATCAAACCCGCAACCAGTATGTTTATCGATTCATACGGGAAATCGCCGCGACGCAAACGAGCCAATGCCCACGCGCCCGACAGAGAGAGCACGCCTCCCGCCGCCACGCACCAACCGTTGCGCACGATCTCCACGTCGAACGCATACCCCGCCGCGACGACTCCGACAACGCCCGCGCACCACAGAGCCGCTGGCGCCGCCACGGCCGCCGTAATCCATCCGTTGCGACGCAGACGGCTCGACACGAGCAACGCCGAATAGACGAAAAACGGGAATGTCGGCGCCAGATACACCGCGATCTTCGAGCTGAAAGCCGAAAGCATCGCCAGCGTCGACAATATTATCGCGACGAAAAATTTCTCGAGATCGGTAAGCCGCACCCGCTCGGCGACGGCCGTACCCCACACGCACGCAATCAACAGCGACCACGGCGCGAGCGAGTACCACATGGTAATCAAGTAGTAATATACGGGAGCCTTGTGATGGAACGCATCCACCGCGCGGTCGATGGTCTGGTGAAACAGCAAGTTATTGAGATACTCCGTGCCTCCGTCGCGCCACACCATGAAGAACCACAGCGCGCACCCCGCCGACAGTATCGCCCAGCTCCGCAGACCCCAGTACCGCCCCAACGTGCGCAACCGCTTGGTCACGGCCAGAAACACGACGGTCGACAACAAAGGCACCAACACCCCCACGGGCCCCTTCGTAAAGAGAGCCGCGAAGACGAAGACGGGGAACAGGGTACGGTCGCGCGACGACCCGCCGTCGGGCGAAGAGTATATGCGCCAAAAGGTATGCAACGCCAGCGTGATGAACATGCACATGAGCATATCCATGCGAAGGAACACCGCAAGGCCCAAGAAAAGCGCGCTGCTCATAAGCATCATCGCGCCGCAGAAACGCGCCCGCTCGTCCAGCTCGGAGCGCACCCAGCGATCCATCGTGCGCAATATGACCATAGCGGGCACGAAAGAGAACAACGCCAAGAACCACATGCGATGGCCGCCGAAAAGCGTCTTGCCCAACATTACTATCCACAGATAGAGGGGCGGTTTGTCGGCATAGGGCTCGCCCTGATTGGTGAATGCGAAAAAGCGGCCGTCGCGCAACGCCTCGTCGGCTATGCTCAGATAGCGCAATTCGTTTGACGGCGTGAAGTCGCGCAACACCATCACGGGCAGCAGAGCCAGCAGGAAAACATACGGCAGATAGCGGAGTCTATTCTTCATTGCAAACGTTTTTTCTTCCGATCAGCAGATTGCGGGTATAGGCGACGAAGCCGACCGACTGCCCGAGGATAAGCACGGGATCGAGGCGTATCGCGCCGTAAATGACGATCATCGACGAACCCAAGAGGCTCAGCCCCCAGAATCCCGACGGCAGAACCGACTCGTGGCGTCGCGCCGAATAATACAGTTGATAAACGAAACGCAGCGAGAAGATCAACTGCCCCGCCGAGCCGAACAGCAGCAACCAAAGCGGGACGCTCTCGTTCTGCATGAAGGTGTCTAAGAAGTGCGCCGCGTTGCGTGCTATGCCGGCCAATGCCGCCACGGGCGTAAGCAGCAGCACCGTCCGCAGAAGCGACGAAAGGCGGCTCCAGATCCCCTTGGCGTTCAGATTCCAAAGATAGATGTAGTAAGAAACCATCTGTCCGAGGATGATGGCGAAATCGTCGCGCAGCCATCCGTACACGAACAGCAGATAGGAGCCCGCAAGGCTGCACACCCAATAGGCCGTCGGCGACACCACCCGTTTGGCCCGCTCGGATAGGATCCACTGAATCAGAATGCGCGCCGAGAAAAAGGCCTGCGCCAAGAAACCTATGGCATACACCCACATAGGCCCTTACAGATTATGTTCCGCCACCCGATAGTTGATGGCGCGTTTCTTCATCCACCGATAGGCGAAGCAATCCATAAACGGCGACACCAGTCGGTTCCAAAGATGGAACTTCGACTCTCCCGCCGTGCGGGGAAAGTGGCGCACGGGGAGCTCCTTGTAACGCGCCCCATCCTGCAAGAGGATCAACGCGGGCAGAAAGCGGTGCATACCCTTGAAGAAGGGCACGCGCTTGGCCGCCGCGCTCTGCATCACCTTGAGCGGACACCCCGTGTCGGTGGCGCCGTCGCCCGTCATCGCGCGGCGGAAACCGTTGGCGATTTTCGATTGCAGACGCTTGAAAAAGGTATCCTTGCGGGCGGCGCGGATGCCCGTCACCAATTGGTATTGGTCGGCGTAAGGGAGCAGCAGATCGAAATCCTCGGGCGAGGTTTGCAGATCGGCGTCGATATACCCCACCAAAGGCGAGCAGACGTAATCGATACCCGCCTTGATAGCCGCGCTGAGTCCCGCATTGCGCTCGAACGATATGTAATAGAAGTCGTCGCGTGCGGCGCAGATGCGCTCCAGAGCCTCGCGGCTGCCGTCGGTCGAACCGTCGTTGACGAACAGCACGCACGTCTCGACGGGCGCCGCCGCGAGATAGCGGCCGAAAGTCTCCTCCAGACGGTCGATATTCTCCGCCTCGTTGTAGACGGGAACCACGACCGTGAATCGGTATTGCGATGTTTTATTCATTCGATGGATTGTTTTCATAAATTTTCACGCAGCGGGTTCTCCGCCGACACATACCACTCCGCGAAGCGTTCGATACCCTCTTCGAGCCGCGTAGAGGGGGCGTAACCGATACGCGAGCGCAGACGGCTCGTGTCGGCCCACGTGCGCACCACGTCGCCGCTCTGCATGGGCATCATGCGAAGCTCGGCCTTGCGTCCCAAAGCGCTCTCCAGCGCGGCGATGAAGTCCATGAGCCGCATCGGACGGCCGCAGCCGACATTATATATCGTCGTCGGCACGTCGCCATCGGGGGTTTTGTCGATAAGACGCGCCACGCTCCGCACTATGTCGTCCACATATGTGAAATCGCGCTCCATGTCGCCGCCATTGAAGACCTTCAGCGGCTCGCCCGCCATGATAGCGCGCGCGAAGAGCATGGGAGCCATGTCGGGACGTCCCCAAGGTCCGTAAACGGTGAAGAACCGAAGTCCCGACGAAGGGACGCCGAACAGACGGGCATAAACTCCCGCCATGAGTTCGTCGCTGCGCTTGGTGGCGGCATAGAGCGACACGGGATTGTCGACGGCATCCTCCTCGCTGAAAGGCACTTTCGTATTGCCGCCGTAAACGGAGCTCGACGAGGCGTACAACAGATGCCGCACGGGATATCGGCGGCAGCACTCCAGCACGTTGAGAAATCCCGACACGTTGCTGTCGACATAGGCGCGCGGATTCTCCAGCGAATAGCGCACTCCCGCCTGCGCCGCGAGGTTGACCACCACGTCGAAACGCCGCTCCGAAAAGAGGCGATCCATGCCCTCGGCATCCTCCAGACGCATTCGCAGAAAGTCGAACGACGGATATTTCGCGCTTCGACGGGCCGCTCCCTCCGCCGCATCGCCCCCGACGCCCAGATCAGCGAGTCGGGCGCGCTTCAGGCGCACGTCGTAATAGTCGTTGACCGAATCGATTCCCGTGACCTCGCATCCTGCCTGCAAAAGGTTGAGGCACAGATGATGGCCGATAAATCCGGCAGCTCCCGTAACGAGTATCTTCATATTCTGTCTTTTCGGTAATAAACTCTTTTTCTTGTCGCCCTATCGGAGGCAAAATTAACTTTTTTCGTGCGATTATCATAACAAACCGAGCACAAAAATCTCCGACGAGCCTTTTCGGGCAAAAACAAAGGCGGGTCGCGCCGAGTGCGACCCGCCCGAAATCGATATCGCGGCGTTACTCCGAATATTCGTAACCGAGCGCTTCTATCGTCCCGATTATATCGGCTGCGCGAGCGTCGCCCTCCACGTAAGCCGCACCCTCGGCCAGATCGACCCGCACGGCGGCAACGCCCTCGACCGACGCCAGAGCCTTCTCGACGTTGTTCTTGCAGTGGTTGCACATCATTCCCCCGATTCTGTAAACTCTCTCCGTTTTCATCTCTTTTTTCTTAGGTTTTACATATTTCATTATTACGGCCGCCGCGAGCAGGCAACCCAGCAACACGCTCGACGCCGTTTTCACGAATCCCGCATCGGAAACGCCGCAGCAGGCCGCCGTATGCTCCGAATATGCGAGCGGAAACCACTCGGCGGGCAGAAGATAATCGGTCAGCAGTCCGAAACCCACGGCTCCCGCCACGATAGCGGTCAGATATACGAACATCGTCTTGCGCCCCAGCACCTTGCCTATGACCATAATGGCCGCGGCATTGGTCGCGGGGCCCGCCATGAGCAGCACCAACGCCGCCCCGGGCGACAACCCTTTGAGCATGAGCGCGGCGGCGATGGGGATCGATCCCGTGGCGCACAGATACATAGGCACCGACAGAGCCAGCACCAGCAACATGTTGGCCAAGGGGAACTCGCTGAAAGCGGCGAAAAAGTCGTCGGGCAGGAAAACGGTTATGAGCCCCGCGATCGCCAGCCCGACAACGAGCCAACGCCCTATGTCCTGCACCATATCGACGAACCCGTAACGCAACGCCTCGCGGCACTTGCCCCAAAACGAAAGACGCCGCATCGGTGCGATGGCGGCCGACGCAACATCGTCCGTTTTTCCGTCGCCCGCCATCGCTCCGACCGCGACGCCTCCCGCCAAAGCCGTCGCGAAAGCCGCGACGGGGCGAAGCAGCGCGAACGGGAGCCCCAACAGCGAACCCGTGGCGAGGATGGAATCCGCGCCCGTCTGCGGAGTGGATATCAGAAACGACACGGTGGCGGCCCGCGACGCCCCCTCGCGGCGCATCGACATGGCGGCGGGGATCACGCCGCACGAGCACAGCGGCAACGGCACTCCGAAAAGAGCGGCATAAGCCACCGAACGGAAATCGTTGCCCGCGAGATATTTGGAATATACGCCCCGCGGCACGAAAGCGTGCAGGACGCCCGCGACGAGAAACCCCAGCAACAGATAGGGCGACATTTCGTTCAGAAGTCGTACGAACGGATAAACGTATTCTTGCATAATCTGTAATTTTTACGCAAAAATACTCTCAGCCCCCCCGAGGGGCGTTACATTTTTTTCGGAATAATTTAACGGCGGACGACTCCCGCCGCCGACGGTCACAACTCGTCCAACGATCGGCGGTTCCGAACGCCCGAACGTTTGTAGACGCTCGGCGCGATTCCCGTTTCGCGCTTGAACTGCATGCTGAGGTGCGCGACGCTCGAATAACCCAGACGGAAAGCGATCTCGCCGAGCGTGAGTTCGTCGTATATCAACAACTCCTTGACGCGCTCGATCTTCTGCGCGATGAAATACTTCTCGACGGAACGCCCCTCGGTTTCGGAGAAGAGCGTGCTGATATATTTGTAATCGAGGTGCAGGCGATCCGACAGATATTCCGACAGAATCACGTCGGGCACGACCTCGTGGGAATAGATCAATTCGACGATGCCGTTCTTCACCGACGAGATTATCCGCGACCGCCGATCCTCCAAAAGTTCGAATCCCGACTTTTCGAGACGCGCCACAAGGGTGCGTTTGCGCTCGGCATCCAAATCGCCGACGATCTCCGCCTCGCCCAACGTCACCGACATGACCTCGACGCCCGCGTGGGCCAACGCCTCGCGAACAGCCGCGATACAACGCGGGCACACCATATTCTTTATATAGAGTTTCATTCCTTAAGACGGTTTGTTTCAAACACAGCTTCTTGCGGTTCGCCGTCGGCGGCAGGAGTGCGCGAGCCTCGGGCGAGCAGCAGTCCGCCGCGTGGGGCGGCGGCGAACTGCCGACATTGCACAGCAATGTCGAAAAGCATCCTTACAGCTTGCCTCCTATAAAAAAATTCGAGCCGCGACAGCTTGCGGCTCGAACCCTGTTTTATCAGGCTTTGCCGTTCCTTATATATTCGTCGATGGCGCGCGCGGCCCGTCGCCCCGCACCCATTGCCAGAATGACGGTGGCGGCTCCCGTGACGGCATCGCCGCCCGCGAAGACGCCCTTGCGGGTGGTGGCTCCCGCCTCGTCGGCCACGATACAGCCGCGGCGATTGGTCTCCAACCCCTCGGTCGTCTGCTTCAGCAGCGGATTGGGCGAGGTGCCCAACGCCATGATTACCACGTCGCACTCCAACTCGAAGTCGGAGCCCTCCTTCACCACGGGCGAACGGCGTCCGCTCTCGTCGGGCTCGCCCAACTCCATCTCCACGCAGTTCAAGCCGCGCACCCAACCGTTATCGGTACCCAGCACGCGCGTGGGATTGGTGAGCATGCGGAACTCGATCCCCTCCTCCTTGGCGTGGTGCACCTCCTCGCGACGCGCGGGCAGCTCGGCCTCGCTGCGTCGGTAGATTATGGCGGCTTCGGCGCCCAGACGCTTGGCCGTGCGCACGGCATCCATAGCCACGTTGCCGCCGCCGACGACAGCCACGCGCTTACCCACATAGATTGGCGTATCGTACCCCTCGTCGTACGCGCGCATGAGATTGGCGCGCGTCAGGAACTCGTTGGCCGAGACCACTCCGTTCAGGTTCTCGCCCTCGATGCCCATGAAACGCGGCAGACCCGCGCCCGAACCGATGAACACGGCGTCGAAACCCTCGTCGTCGAGCAGCGAATCGATGGTAATCGTACGCCCCACCACCACGTCGGTCTCAAATTTCACGCCCAACTCGCGCAACGAGTCGATCTCGCGCGCGACGATCCTCTCTTTCGGCAGACGGAACTCGGGGATGCCGTAAACCAGCACGCCGCCCAACTTATGCAACGCCTCGAACACCGTAACGTCGTATCCCGTCTTCGCCAGATCGCTCGCGCAGGCCAAACCTGACGGGCCGCTGCCTATGACCGCCACGCGATGGCCGTTCGCGGGAGCCTTGTCGCAGCTCTTGCAGTCGTTCTCCAGACTCCAGTCGCCCACGTATCGCTCCAGCTTGCCGATAGCCACGGGCTCGCCCTTGATGCCGAGGATGCACGCACCCTCGCACTGCGTCTCCTGCGGGCATACGCGTCCGCAGATGCTCGGCAGCGAGCTGTCCTCGGCTATGACGGCCGATGCCGCCGCCATGTCGCCCTCCAGCACCTTGCCGATGAAAGCGGGAATATTTATACCCACGGGGCACGCCGCGACGCATCGCGGGTTCTTGCACCCCAGACATCGCGAAGCCTCTGTGCGCGCCTCCTCGCCGTCGTACCCGTAACACACCTCGTCGAAATTGGTTGCGCGCACGCGAGGATCCTGCTCGCGCACGCTCACGCGCGGAATCTTATTTGCCATAACAATCGCATTTATGTTTTTCGTTAGCCTGCGCCTCGTGCGAACGATACATCGACTGGCGGCGCATAGCCTCGTCGAAGTCGACCTTATGGCCGTCGAACTCGGGACCGTCCACGCACGTGAAGAGCATACGGCCGTCCACGCTCACGCGGCAGGCTCCGCACATGCCCGTGCCGTCCACCATAAGCGCGTTGAGCGACACCGTAGTGGGCAGCGAGTATTCGCGAGTCGTGAGGGTGACGAACTTCATCATTATCATCGGACCGATGGCCACGCACTCGTCGTAATGTTTTCCCTCGGTCTCGATCAGCTCCTTGATCTTGCCCGTGACCATGCCTTTGAATCCGCGGCTGCCGTCGTCGGTGGCGATATAGAGATTGTCGGCCACGGCCGCCATTTCGTCGGTATAGATCAACATCGACTCGGTCTTCGCTCCGATAATCACATCGGCCTTGACGCCGTGTTCGTGCAGCCACTTCACCTGCGGATAGACGGGAGCCGTGCCCACGCCGCCCGCGACGAACAGATAGCGGCGGTCGCGAAGCTCCTCCGACGACATCCTGACGAACTCGGAAGGATTGCCCAACGGGCCCGCGAAATCGGCCAGACAATCGCCCTCGGCGAGGGCGCACATCTTGCGCGTCGACACGCCTATGGTCTGGATGACGATGGTGACGGTGCCGTCGGCAGGATCGAAATCGGCGATGGTGAGCGGTACCCGCTCGCCCTGCTCGTCAACGCGGACGATGACGAACTGCCCCGGCAAAGCGCTTTGCGCCACTCGCGGAGCCTCTACCCGCAGCAGCCAGATATTTTCTGCGAGCGGTCTCTTCTCTACAATCTCAAACATAATAAACGTGAGTTCTTAATATGAACTCGGTATCGGGGTTAGTTTGCATGCGCCGCTTAATGGACGCAATCCTAAAAAATTTCAGTCAAGCGACGAGTTCATATTAAGAACTCTCGTCTATGCGATTCCCAAATCGCGCCTTCAAAATCTCAGCATTACTCGACCACGACAGCCGTCACACGCAACGTCTGCATCGGCCGCGACGGGTCGTCGGTGATGATTCTCACGCGGTCGACCCATACGCCGTAATCGACCTCCGAGGTGTCGAGCGTGAATTTTACGACCGTCTTACCTCCCGCTGCGACGCGGTCGCCCGCCTTCAGAGAGCATTTCAAAGCCTTGCTTTGCCACTCCACGGCGCGGATAACCAACTCATTGTCACCTATGTTAGCCAATTCCACCGAAGCGTCGGCAACCGTTCGGCCGTGTTTTACATCGCCAAATTTAATAAATTTTTTTGATAATTCGCCTTTCGGCGACGACATATCGTCCGCCGCCGTATCGTGGCGGTCGACGGCTATGGCGTGCACGCTCAACATGGTACGAGCCCGCCGCCCGTCGATATCCACCCCCAGAACGTCGCTCAGGGTGCCGTAACGGTCGCTGTCGGAAGGCACCTCATAGGCAATGACGATGGCGCCTTTTTCGCCCGCCTTAAGCATTCGCGGCGCCTCGATGCGAAGCATGCCGCTCCGCTCCAGCTCCTCGAACGACAGCCGAACGTCGCGTCCCGAAGTATTGATCCATCCGATGCTCTCCTCCACCCTCTCGCCGCGACCGACGTATGCGAAAGCCCGAAAGTTGGAATCGAAACGCACTCCGTCGCCCATATCGAACGGATAAAGCTCCTCGGTGCTCTTCACGCGCGGAGTCACCACGCCCTCGACGAGCAGCGTCACGGGTTCGGTCGACCCTGAGATCTGCACCGATATGCCTTTCGAAAAATGCCCGGGGCGGTTCATCGGATCGAACGACACGACGATCTCGCCCTTCTCGCCCCGCATGACGGGTTTGCGCGAATACGAAGGCGTGGTGCAGCCGCACCCCGACACGACATCCAAAACGACGACGGGTTTGGACGAGACGTTCGTAAACACGAAAGCATGCTCGACCTTTCCTCCGTCCTCGGCCACGTCGCCGAAATTCCACTTCTCATGATCGAAACGCGCCGTCTGCGTCCCCTTGCCGCCGGCGGCAGACTCCTGCGACCGCGCAACCGACGGAAACCCGAGCGCGCAAGCCGCCAACAGCGTGACAAAAGCCACCGAAATCCGATTATTATATAATGTATATCCCATATCGGGAGCAAAGTTATATTTTTTTTGCATTTTTTTTGCGAATTATTTGCACGAAAGAAAAATTGCCTCTATATTTGCACTCGCAAAACAGAACAAAGCACAACGTTCTTTACAAAGCCTGAATAGCTCAGTTGGTTAGAGCACATGACTGTTAATCATGGGGTCCTAGGTTCAAGTCCTTGTTCAGGCGCTTACGCGAAGGCTGCGACAGACTTCGTCGGAATCGAGAGTTCGTTAAACGAATTTCAAAATTCCTCGAAAAAAAATCGCAAAAAGATTTGCAAATATAAAAAACATTGCTTACCTTTGCAACGCCTTTAGTAATTAAAAGGGAGCTTAGCTCAGCTGGTTCAGAGCGTCTGCCTTACAAGCAGAGGGTCGGGGGTTCGAATCCCTCAGCTCCCACAAGAAAAACAAGCACTTACAATGATGTAGGTGCTTGTTTCGTTTATGGCAGCTGTATTAAACAGCAGCGTATAATCGCCGACCGACAAGGAGTGCCCTCGTGACTCTCGGTTCAGAAAAATTCTTCAGCGTATTCAACCGTTCCGCCGACAGGGTCGGCATCATCCCTCAGGCGAATGCACATATAATATTCGGGCAAGAGATCGAACGGAGGGAAAATCCCGTAATCTTGCGCCTTGACATATCCCGACAGAGCGTACCGGCATGAGCGAACGCCTCGCCCACCAACTCGTAAACGGCATCGTAATCGGCGGCGGTCTCCTCTCTTATTATCATACCTCGAATCTATTCGTTACAGTCTACAGCCACCTTTATAACCCCGTCGCGACGATTCTCGAAAAGATCATACGCTTCGTCGATTCGACTCAACGGGTAACGGTGCGTAATAAGCGGCGTGGTATCGATCTCCCCCGCCTCGATCATACGGAGAATCTCGGCGCAGTCGCAGCCGTCCACGCCTCCCGTTTTGAACGTGAGGTTTTTTCCGTACATGTCGTGGAGCGGCAACACCTGCGGTTTGTCGTAAAGCGCCACGACCGTTACGATCGCATTGGGACGCGCGCACTCCCATGCCAATCGGAACGTATCCTCCGCGCCCGCCGCCTCCAGCACCGCATCGGCGCCGCCGTGGTCGCTGTGCCGCATCACGAAATCGCGGCACTCCTCGGGCCCGACGACCGACACTCGGGGATAACGCTCGCGCACGAATCGTCGCCGCTCGGGCGACTTCTCGCAAACGACGATGCGTTTCGGCCGCTTCGACATCGCGCAGAGCAACGTACAGATACCCGTCGGTCCCGCGCCGATAAGCAGCACCATATCCTCGGTCCCGATCTCCGAAATACGCGTCGCCCAATATCCCGTAGCCAGTATATCGCCCGTAAACAGAGCCTGCTCGTCGCTCACCGTATCGGGAATGCGGTTCAGCCCCTGATCGGCATAAGGCACACGGACATACTCGGCCTGCCCGCCGTCGATGCGGCAACCCAACGCCCAACCGCCGTTTCGGTCGACGCAGTTGTTCACATATCCGTGCCGGCAGAAGAAGCACTCGCCGCAGAAGGTCTCGACGTTGACCGTCACGCGATCGCCCGCCACGACGTTACGCACCTGCGCCCCGACCTCCTCGACGATGCCGACCATCTCGTGACCGACGGTGATTCCCGAAACGGCGCGAGGGACGCTGCCGTGCTTAATGTGCAAGTCGCTGGTGCAGATGCTCGCGAGCGTCACGCGAACGATGGCGTCGCGCGGATCTTGCAAAGCGGGTTTCGGCTTGTCGAGCAACGCGAAACGACCGCGTTCGATATAAGTGTAGGCTTTCATAACTCCGTTTTTACCGCAAATTCAGCAATTATCGACATCCCTACACCCGCAGACCGTTTATTTCCCGCTGCACCCGATCCAGAAAACGCGCGGCATGCGCCCCGTCCATCTGCGTGTGGTGGAACTGAAACGAAACGGTAAGCGTCGTTTTCAGGAGATGCCGTTTGTACTTGCCCCATATCAGGAACGGATTGTTGAATACGCCGCTGTACATTCCCACCGCGCCGTCGATCTCATACCGCGCGAGAGCGGAGGTTCCTATGACCATGCTATCCGTCAAATCGTGGTTTTCGCACGATTCGGCGACCTGACGCGTGAGCCGCATATAATCGTCGTCGAACTGCCTCAAATCGTCGGAAAAGGGGATATCGCACGAACTCACCTCGCCCCTGCGGTCGGCCACGATGGTGTTGACGGCGATCGTATCGTACCGCATCAACTTGTCGCCGACGGGCAGCAGGTAGAACTCTTTCATGCCGCTCGCCGCACGACCGATGCACCAGCACATCGCCATGTTGAACTTCAAACCCTTTTTGCGGCTCAGACGCACGAGACGCGTCACGTCGAGCGTCTTGAAAAATGTCACCATCGGCATCGGCGCCTGCATCCACATCTCGAAAGCGTACGCGCGTGAGGTCTCGCGCGGATCGATTTCCTTCATAGCCATATCGTCGGAGATTTATATTATGAAACCGTTATCGGAAATAGTCTGCCCGCCCGACATAACTCGTCGGGGATATGCGGCCCATTCGCCCGAAACGAACGCCCGCGCCGCAATCGGATAAAAAATCCCGCCGAACTTGCGTTCAGCGGGATTCCGGAGTGCCCAGGACAAGACTCGAACTTGCACGAACCTAATTGTTCACTACCCCCTCAAAGTAGCGTGTCTACCAATTTCACCACCTGGGCTTTTCTCTTTAACAGAACTTCGGGAATCGTATTTCCCTTAAAAAGGTGTGCAAATATAGTCACTATTTCTTAAACTGCAAAATTTTTCGGCAATAATACGTCGGAATAGATCATTTTTACGGCATCCGACCCGAAAAACGAACGCACGGTCATAAAAACAGCATCAACACCAATTGCGCCGTCACCACTCTGACGAACATCGACAAGGGATACACCGTGGCGTAAGCCACCGAAGCATGCTCCCCGGGAATGACGTCATTGGCATAGTTCAACGCCATGGGGTTGGCCATGCTGCCGCACAACATTCCGCACGAAGTGCCGAAATCGACGCGAAACCATCGCATGGCAGCGACGCCGACCACTATCACGGGCACCATCGTAATGAGGAATCCAAGCCCTACCCACGCGGCTCCCGCGCGGCTCACGGCCGTCTCGAAGAAATCGCCGCCCGAGCTGAGTCCGAGGCACGCCAGATAGAGCGATAGTCCGAATCCTCGCAACATGAGGTTCGCGCTGCGCGTGGTGTATGTCACCAAATGCAGACGCGGACCGTAGGTGCCGATGAGTATTCCGACGATGATCGGACCTCCCGCCAAACCCAATTTGACGGGCACCGTCACCCCGGGCAGCGACAACGGCACCGCGCCGAGCACGAGCCCCAGAACGATCCCTATATAAATAGAGGTGAGATTCGGTTCGTTCAGTTCCTTTTCGGCATTGCCGAGCACCCGCTCGACCTTCTCCACCGCTACCCCGCTGCCGACCACCACCACGCAGTCGCCCATCTGCAACATCAGATCGGGCGTCGCCAGCAGCGCCACGCCGCTGCGGTAGATGCGGCTTATGTTTATGCCGTAACTGTTGCGCAGACGCAACGCCCCGAGCCGCTTGCCGTTGATCTCGGGTCGCGTGATGATGATCCGCCGCGACACGAGCTGACTGTCGATGGCGTTCCAGTCCACATTGTCGTTGTTCCAGTCGATGCTCTCGCGCTTGCCGATCATGGCCTCCACCGTATCGATATCCTTGCGCGACGTGACGACCAGCACACGGTCGCCCTCCTGCATTACGGTATCGTTGGATGGCAGCACCACCTTGCCGTCGCGCCAAAGACGCGATATGACGAAAGGCACGTGCGTGAACTCGGCCACCGTGTGCATGTCGCGTCCGAATACGCCCGGGTTCTGCACGCGCAGCGTGGCGATGAAGGTATTGTTCACATGCTCCTCGTTGGGTCCCGCCACATCGGTCGCGCGCACCCACAAACGATTCATGAGCATAATGGCGATTATCACTCCCACCACGCCTAACGGATAGGTGACGGCGCAACTCAACGCTGGCGCCGACGCGGGCAACCCCAGCTGCGCCAATGTCTGCTGCGACGCTCCGAGAGCGGGGGTATTGGTCGTGGCGCCGCACAACACGCCCGCCATGTCAGAGAGCGGAATGCCGAAACCGAAACTGAACCCCACGGCCATGGCCGTGCCGAGGACTATTACCGCCAAACTCAACATATTGAGTTTAACGCCGCCCGAACGGAACGCGCTCATGAATCCCGGGCCGACCTGCAATCCGAGCGAATAGACGAACACCACCAGACCGAAATTCTCGGCGAACAGAAGCATCTGCGGATCGATCGTCACGCCGAAGTGGCCCGCCACAATACCCGCGAAGAACACGAACGTCACGCCGAGCGACACGCCCCACAAACGCACCTTGCCGAAGATAAGCCCCACGGCGCACACGATCGAAATGACCACCACCGCCTGCAAGGCCGAGTGGACGGTAAACAGAGATTCGAACATAACTCCGACTTCTTTCGTTTATCGGCGCAAATCCATCTCGTCGAGCAGATACGACGCTCCGCCCACCTTGTCGATGGTGAAGAGCACGTAACGTATGTCGACCGATATGTTGCGGCAGATCGAGGGATCGAACTCCATGTCGCTCATCGTCGAACGCCACGTGCGGTCGAAGTTTATGCCCACCAGCTCGCCGCGGCCGTTTATCACGGGCGAGCCCGAGTTGCCGCCCGAGGTATGGTTCGTGGCGAGGAAACACACGGGGACGCTCACTCGGCCCGCTATCTCGCAGCCCCAGCGGCCGTAATCCTTCGCGGCGTGGATGTCGCGCAGACGCTGCGGCACGTCGTAATCGTAAATCTCGGGGTTGTCCTTCTCCATCACGCCCTCCAGCGTCGACACGGGACGGTGATACTCGCCGTCGGCATATTCGTATCCCGCCACCGAGCCGTACGCCACGCGGAGCGTAAGGTTGGCGTCGGGGAAGAACGCGCGGTCGCGGTCCCACTCCATCATGGCCCGCACGAAGGGTCGATACCACCGCTCCACCGAGGGGATGTTGCTCAGGTTGCGATAAGCCGACTCGGCGATACGCTTGCGCAGGGGCGAGAACATCGCGACGAAACGCACCATCGGATCGTCGTCGATCTTCGCGGGATCGAACGACTCGGCTGTCAGCGTCGTATTATCGTAAAGCCGGTCGACATACTCCGCCGCTCCCCCGCACTCGGCCACCGCCGCGGCCAGTTCGGCGGGAACGCGGTCGGCCGGCATACGGTCGAGGAACTCGCCGAGCATCTTGCGCGCGATGGCGCGGTCGATCTTCGGCGAATAGTCCTTCATGAAACTCTCGCGCATTTCGCGGGCCGCCGAGGCGAAATCCTCGCCCTCCTTCATGCGGCTGCGGCGCGCCGTCAGCTGCGACGCGAAACGCACCGCCTCGATGGCTCCCACCGACTCGGTATAGAGTTCGTAAACGTAATATTCTGGCTTCGCCGCGTCGTACGCCGTGCGGATCGAGTCGAGCAGACCCGCATACTCGGGCTTCGAAGCGGCCCAAGCGGCGAACCGCTTCTCGTATGCCCGCTTCTTATCGGCCGTGCCCAGACGGCGCAGCCCCAGCACCTCGCCCTGCCACTTTTTCCAAGCGTTGGCTATCGAGGCGTGCTTCGACGCATATTGTATACGCACGGCGGGATCCTCGGCCTGAGCCGCCGAGATTATGTCGAGCCGCTGCGTGCGCAGCTCTATCTTCATGGGATCCGACACCTCGACCACATACTCCACCGCATCCGAAGTGACATACTCCTGCGTGTTGCCCGGGAAGCCGTATATCATGGTGAAATCGCCCTCGTCGACGCCCTTCACCGATATGGGGAAGTGACGCTTGGGACGATAGGGGCGGTTGGCCTTCGAGTAGTCGGCGGGACGGTTGTCCTCGCCCGCATAGACTCTGAATACCGAGAAGTCGCCCGTATGTCGCGGCCACACCCAGTTGTCGGTATCGCCTCCGAACTTGCCCACCGACGAGGGAGGCGCGCCCACCAGACGCACGTCGCGGAACACGTCGTACACGAACAGGAAATACTGGTTGCCGTAATACATCGGCTGCACGTCGGCCGCATGCCCCTCCTTCGAGGCGGCTTCGGCTATCTCGGCGGGTTTCTCGCCCGCCGCCACGCGCTCCGTCACATCCTCCATACGCACCAGTATGCGCACCGAAAGCCCGGGCACGGGCAACTCGCCCGCGCGCGATTGCGCCCAGAATCCGTGAGTCAGATAGTCGCGCTCCACCGACGAGAGGCTCTGTATGGAGCCGTAGCCGCAATGATGGTTGGTGAGCAGCAAACCCTCGGCCGAGACGAACTCGCCCGTGCATCCGCCGCCGAAGAGCACCACGGCATCCTTCATCGAGGCCTTGTTGACCGAGTAGATATCCTCTGCCGTGAGGCGGAAACCCTTGCTGCGCATATCCTTTATGCGCGATCCGATGAGGCTCGGCAGCCACATTCCTTCGTCGGCAGCGGCCGAGAGGAGTATCGCGACGCACGCGAACAGCGATAACGTAACCTTTTTTATCATAATGGTTCAAATGTTTTTCGATTCGACAAAAATAGGCAAAAAGTGATAAAATGCCTATATTTGTCGAATAAAACCGTTATATAATCGGAATCTTTAATCTATGACAAAAAATCTACTATTCGCGGCGGCCGCGACGGCAATGCTCCTTTCGTGCGCCACGACACCCGAGCAGGTGAAGAACGAGCTTCGCGCTCCCGCCTACCCGCTCATCACCATCGACCCCTACACCAGCGCATGGTCGACCACCGACCGTCTTTATGACAGTCAGGTGAAACATTGGACGGGACGCGACTTTCCCCTGATGGGAACCCTCCGCGTCGACGGCGAGCTCTATCGCTTCATGGGCGAGGAGATCAGCCCCATGCAGGCCCTCGCGCCCATCTCCTATGAGGAGCCTTGGACGGGCGCCTACACTTTCGACGTCCCGCGCGGCGAGTGGCAGGCCGCCGATTTCGACGACAAGGCTTGGAAACGCGGCGAGGCGGCGTTCGGCACCCCCGAGGAGACCAACATCCACACGCCGTGGCTCACGAAGGACATCTGGGTGCGCCGCACCGTGGAGATCGATCCCGCCGAGCTCGGCAACAGCACCCTTTTCGTAAAGTATTCGCACGACGACACGTTCCAGCTCTATTTCAACGGCCGAGAGATCGTCTCGACGCCTTACGAGTGGAAAAAGGATCGTTGGGTCGAGATATCGCCCGAGCTGGCCGCCACGGCCGCCGACGGCAAGATCGTCCTCGCGGCACACTGCAACAACCGCACGGGCGGCGCGCTGGTCGATATGGGACTCTACAAGCGCAGCAACGACGCCGTGGTGATGGACGCCGCGGCCGAGCAGCTCGCGGTGGACGTGCAGGCCACGCGCACCGTTTACGATTTCGCATGCGGCGGAGTCGATCTGCGCCTGACCTTTACCGCACCCCTGCTTCTGGAGGATCCCGAGCTGGTATCGCGTCCCGTGAACTACATATCTTACGAGGCGAAGTCCAACGACGGCGCCGAGCATGACGTGCAGATCTACTTCGAGGCTTCGCCCGACTGGTCGCGCGACTCGTCGGGGCAGAAATGCACCGTCGAGAGCTACGACGACTCGCGCTTCAACTATGTCAAGAGCGGCACCGTCGACCAGAATATCCTCGCCCGCAAAGGCGACGACCTGCGCATCGACTGGGGCTATTTCCTCATGGCCGCCGACAAGACGTCGAGCCGCGGCGCGGTGGGCGATCCCGTCGTGATGCGTCGCGAATTCGCCGACCGAGGCACCGTCGAGAGCCGCAGCGAGGGCACGCAGATGGTTCTGTGCGACCGAATCGGCAAGGTGGGCGCCAAGCCCGTCGAAGGATACGTGATGTTGGGCTACGACGACATATATTCGATACAGTACTTCGGCGACAACGTCCGCCCCTACTGGAACCGTAAGGGCGACAGCACCATCGAGGCGCAGTTCGCGGCGGCGGCCGACGACTACCGCTCGCTCAAGAAGCGTTGCGAGCGTTTCGACGCCGAGTTGATGCGCGACGCCGCCGAGGCGGGAGGCAAGCAGTACGCCGAGCTGTGCGCGCTGGCCTATCGTCAGGCCATATCGGCCCACAAGCTCATCGAGACGCCGCAGGGCGAATTGGCATGGCTCTCGAAGGAGAACTTCAGCAACGGATCGATCGGCACGGTGGACGTCACCTACCCCTCGGCCCCGATGTTCCTCTACTACAACCCCGAGTTCGCCAAGGCGCTGCTCAACTTCATATTCTATTACAGCGAGAGCGGCAAATGGACCAAGCCTTTCCCCGCCCACGACGTGGGCACCTACCCGCTGGCCAACGGCCAGACATACGGCGGCGACATGCCCGTCGAGGAGAGCGGCAACATGGTCATCCTCACGGGCGCGATATGCAAGGCCGAGGGTAAGGCCGATTATGCGCTCAAGCACTGGGACGCCCTCACCACATGGACCGACTATCTGGTGGAGAACGGCGCCGATCCCGCCAACCAGCTCTGCACCGACGACTTCGCGGGTCACTGGGCGCGCAACGCCAACCTCGCCATCAAGGCCATAGTGGGCGTGGCGGCTTACGGCGACATGGCTCGCATGGCGGGCAAGACCGACGTGGCGGAGAAGTACACGGCCAAAGCCCGCGAGATGGCGGCGCGCTGGAAAGAGATGGCCGCCGCGGGCGACCACTACCGCCTGACGTTCGACGAGGGCGACACTTGGAGCCAGAAATACAACCTCGTGTGGGACAAACTGCTCGGTTACAACGTATTCGACGCCGACATCGCTCCTACCGAGATCGCCTACTATCTCACGCGTCAGAACAAATACGGTCTGCCGCTCGACGTGCGCCGCGCCTACACCAAATCCGACTGGATCGTGTGGACCGCCACCATGGCCGACGACAAGGCGACTTTCGAGCGTTTCATCGCTCCCATGCACGCCTTCATGAACGAGACAACCGACCGTATACCCATGAGCGACTGGTACAACACCGACACCACCACCCATGTCGGCTTCCAAGCCCGTTCTGTCGTGGGCGGCTACTTCATTAAGATGCTCGCCGAGCGCGACGGGAAAAAATAAGGTCAGCCGACCGCATACGAAAACACCGCTCGGAAATTCCGAGCGGTGTTTTTCTTTAACTCGGTAATGCCTTCGGGCATTACCATCCTCGGCGGCTCGCACCTTCGGTGCGCCCCCCGCAGCCGCCGAGGATTATAAGGGGAGATATAATTTTTTACAAACGCGCCTTTATCTTTTTCGACTCCTCCTCGTACCCGGGCTTGTCGAGCAACGCGAACATATTCTTCTTGTAAGCCTCCACACCCGGCTGGTTGAAGGGGTTTACGCCCAGAATATAGCCGCTTATGCCGCACGCCTTCTCGAAGAAGTAGATCAACGCGCCGATCGACTTCTCGTCTATGGCGGGAATCTCGACGCGGATATTGGGCACCCCGCCGTCGATATGCGCCAGCTGCACGCCCAACTCGGCCATCTTGTTAATCTCCGAGATGCGTTTGCCCGCGAGGAAGTTCAAACCGTCCAGATTCTCGGCATCGGCCTCCACCTTCACCGTATGCTTGGCCTCGGCAACCGATATGACGGTCTCGAACAACGTGCGCTCGCCCTCCTGAATATACTGGCCCATAGAGTGCAGGTCGGCCGTCAGCGTCACGCTGGCGGGGAATATGCCCTTGCCGTCCTTGCCCTCGCTCTCGCCGTAAAGCTGTTTCCACCACTCGGCCACGTACTGCAACTTAGGCTCGTACGAACCCAGAATCTCAGTCTTCTTGCCCGACTCGTACAGAGCGTTGCGAGCGATGGCGTAAATGACCGAAAGGTTCTCCTCCACGGGCACGTCGGCCGCGGTAGCCTTCTCCATCTCCACGGCGCCTGCGACCAGAGCCTTGATATCGACACCAGCCACGGCCAGCGGCAGCAGACCCACGGGGGTCAGTACCGAGAAACGGCCGCCCACGTCGTCGGGAATGACGAAGGTGGGATAACCCTCGTTCGTCGCCAGCGTCTTCAACGCGCCGCGCGCCTTGTCGGTAACGGCAACGATGCGGGTCGCGGCGTCGGCCTTGCCGTAACGCTTCTCTATTTCGGCCTTGATGATGCGGAACGCGATCGCGGGCTCGGTCGTGGTTCCCGACTTCGAGATCACGATGGCGGCTATCGAGTAATCCTTCACGGCCTCCAGCAGTTCGTAAGTGTAATCCTCCGAGATGTTCTGGCCCGCGAATACCACGGTGGGATTCGCATGCTTGCGGTGCAGATACTCGAACGAGTCGTTCATGGCCTCGATAACGGCCTTGGCGCCCAGATACGAGCCGCCGATGCCGATACATATCACCACCTCGGCCTTGGCGCGCAACTGCGCCGCCTGCGCCTCGATGGCGGCTATCTGCTCGGCGTCGATAGACGACGGCAGGTTCACCCAACCCAGAAAATCGTTGCCCTCGCCTTCGCCCGAGTGAAGCAACGCATTGGCCTGCTGCGCGCGGGCCATCATGCCCTCGTCGACCGTAACGCCCGACTTGGCAATATCCAATTTTATCAAACTCATCGTTTTTGCGATTTTGGTTTATAATTTTAATGAATCGATCATATCAATTTAGCGGTCAGGTCGCGCATCGCACGACGCGCCGAAGCCCCGCGATAGAGCACCTCGTACACCATGTCGGCAATGGGCAGCTCCACCTCGTGCGACGTCGAGGTGTGGCGTATGCACTCGGCGGCGTAATACCCCTCGGCGACCATCGTCATCTCGTTCATCGCGCTGCGCACGGTGCACCCGCGCCCTATGAGCAAACCCAGACGGCGGTTGCGGCTGTATGTCGAATAACATGTCACCAGCAGGTCGCCCAGATAGGCCGAGGCGTAAACGCTGCGCTCGCCGCGGCAGTATACCGACAGAAAACGGCTCATCTCGGCCGCGCAGTTCGATATGAGCACCGCCACGAAGTTGTCGCCGTAACCCAGCCCGACGGCCAGTCCCACCGCCAGCGCATATATGTTTTTCATGATAGCGGCATATTCCACGCCATAAATGTCGTCGGAACAGCTCACGCGGATGTAGGGACGCTCGAACATGGCTCCTATGCTCCTGCGCGTCGTCCCGTCGCGGCACACGGCCGTGAGATACGACAAACGTCCCATACCGACCTCCTCGGCATGCGAAGGACCCGTCACGATAGCCATCTGCGATTCGGGCACGCCGTAACGGCGCGACACGTACTCGGCCACCGACAGAAAATCGTCGGGCACGATACCCTTCACAGCCGACACCACCACCTTGTCCAACAGAGGTTCGGCGAGCGGCTCCAGAACTCTCTTCAGAAAAGCTGAAGGCATGGCCAGCACCACGGTCTCGGCCCCCGCGACCGCCTCGTTCACGTCCGGCGTCGCCTCGATGAGCGATCGGTCCAACTCGGCGTCGCGCAGATATTTGCAGTTGCGGCCCTCGTCCGCCACCGACGCGAGCACTTCGGGATTGAGGATATGCCACCCCACGCGCACGCCGTTCTCGGTGAGTATCTTCACTATGGCCGTGGCCCAGCTTCCGTACCCGATGACGGCACATTTGCGACCGTTGTTTGTCATGCGAGAGAACAGTTGATGTTAACGCCGACAAAAGTAGTAATTTTTCCGTGAAAAAAGTCGGGATGCTCTTGCAAAACTTATCCATCTTTTTCCTACCTTTGTGCAGTCGTGCGCGTCGCATCGCGCGGGCATACGCATTCGCGAAGCCTAACGACACTCAATCAATCGTTTAACGGGACAAGAAGTTAGTTAAGGAGTTACAATATGGGATTTTTTTCATTGACGCAGGAGTTGGCCATCGACCTCGGTACGGCCAATACGTTGATTATCTATAACGGCAAGGTCGTGGTCGACGAACCCTCGATCGTGGCTCTGGACGTACACACGGGCAAGGTGATGGCCATAGGCCAGCAGGCCCGCCAGATGCACGAGAAGACCAACCCCACCATCAAGACCATCCGCCCGCTGAAGGACGGCGTTATCGCCGACTTCAACGCCACGGAGCTCATGCTGCGCGGCCTTATCAAGAAAGTCCGCACGTCGAGCAGCATGTTCGCCCCCTCGCTGCGCATGGTGATCTGCATCCCCTCGGGTTCGACCAACGTCGAGATCCGCGCCGTGCGCGACTCGGCCGAGCACGCGGGAGGACGCGACGTCTACATGATCTTCGAGCCTATGGCGGCCGCGCTGGGAGCGGGTCTCGACGTGGAGGCTCCCGAAGGCAACATGGTTATCGACATCGGCGGCGGAACCTCGGAGATCGCCTGCATATCGTTGGGCGGCATCGTCTGCTCGGAGTCGATAAACGTGGCGGGCGACGTCTTCACCGCCGACATTCAGAATTACGTGCGCCAGCAGCATAACATCCGCATCGGCGAACGCACGGCCGAGGCCATCAAATGCTCGATCGGCGCAGCCGTCCCCGAACTGGAGGAGGAGCCCGAGGATTACGTGATAACCGGTCCCAACATGCTCACGGCGTTGCCGCAGACGGTCACGCTGAGCTACAACGAGATAGCGTATGCGCTGGAGAAGTCGCTCGTGAAGCTCGACGCCGCGCTGATGAAGGTGCTCGAGACCATGCCCCCCGAGCTGTACGCCGACATCGTGAAGAACGGCGTCTATCTGGCGGGCGGCGGAGCCTTGATAAAGGGCCTCGACAAGCGTCTGTCGGACAAGTCGGGCCTGCCGTTCCACATCGCCGAGGATCCGCTGCGCGCCGTGGCGCGAGGCACCAGCATCGCGATGAAGAATATCGACAAGTTCTCGTTCCTGATGAGATAAACGCGGGCTCGTCCGACGACGAGCGCGTCGCGGCGGGAACTCTCGCCGCGATCGTCGCCAATGAAGGTTAGGAATGTACAAACTCATCGAATTCATACGCAGAATATATGTTGTGCTATTGTTCATCGTTATCGAGGCAATAGCACTCAATTATTATGCGCACTCCTCATATTATACGCAGGCCAAGATCCTCTCGCACGCCAACCGCGTGACGGGAGGTGTGCAGAGCGCGATTTTCGGCGTGAGGCACTACTTCACCCTGCGCCACGAAAACGAACTCCTCTCCGAACGCATAGCCGATCTGGAGATGGAGCTCGCCGTCTACCGCGAGCAAGTCGCCGCGGCGGGCATCGACTCGCTGCAACCGCACATCGACGAGCTGTCGCAATACCGCTACACCACGGCCCGCATCGTGTCGAACAGCATCGCCCGCGACCGCAACTACATCACCCTCAACAGAGGCATCATGCACGGCGTGACGGAGAACATGGCCGTAATTTCGCCCGACGGGGTGATGGTGGGATACGTAATCGGGTGTTCGGAACGTTATTCGGTAGTGATGCCCCTGCTCAACATCGATTTCCGCACCAGCGGCAAGATCGCGGGCGACGACCACTTCGGCTCGATCTCGTGGGGCGGCGGCAGTCCCTACAAAATGGAGATGACCGAGTTGTCGAAATACGCCGACATAGAGGTAGGCGACGAGGTGGTGTCGTCGGGACTCTCGCACTACTTTCCCGAAGGGGTGAAGATCGGGTACGTGGAGAGTTACAGTCTCAACGACACCCAGACCGCTTACGACGTGGTGATACGGTTGGCCGCCGACGTGACGAAGATAAGCAACGTCATAGTGATCGAGAACCTCGATTACGGCGAGGTGTCGCATCTCGAAGACTCCGCGACGGGCGGCGCGGCCGCGGCGCAATAAACCGCACGGCGGGCAAAAAGTAAAGACTTATGCAAAGATATCTCTCATACGCGGGTGTGTTCGTGACGTTGGTGCTGTTGCAGATATTTCTGATCGACAACATCACGCTCAGCGTCTATTTCCATCCCCTCGTCTATGCGGCTTTCATAATCCTGCTGCCGCTCGACACCAAACCCGTGTGGGTGCTGCTGCTCTCGGCCGCCATGGGACTCACCATCGACGTGCTGACGGGCATGGGCGGACTCAACGTCATAGCAGCCACGGCGGCGGGCTTCATGCGTCCGTTGATCGTGACGCTGACATGCGGCCGCGCGTCGGGTCCCGACGACGCCGTTCCCGCGCTCTACCGCCTCACGCAGAAGAATCTGGCGTGGTACATGGCGGGAATGATCCTGCTCCACAGCTCGATCTATTTCCTGCTCGAATCGCTCTCGCTGCGCCATCTGCCGCACGCTCTGCTGCGTCTGGCGCTGAGCGACATCGCCGCCGCGGTATTCGTCTGGTACTTCATCAAATTGTTCATCGAAAAAATCCTCAACAAGTAACGCATGGCCGACAACGACGCACATATCCGCCGCGCCATTCTCAAGTGGGTGGTATTAGGCGTTTTCGGAGTCATCGGATTCCGTGTCGCCTACATACAGCTCGTTGACACGAAGTACAAACGTCTGGCGGCGGGCAACGTGCTGCGTTACGAGGTGCAATACGCCCCGCGCGGCGAGGTGGTCGACCGCAACGGCGAATTCCTCGTGCAGAGCAAGGAGTGTTACGACCTTATGGTCATCCACCGCGACATCAGCAAGCAGGGATTCGACACCGTGCGTTTCTGCAACATAGTGGGCATCACCAAGGAGAAACTCGTCGCCGCGCTCCGCAACGCCCGCATGCGTCCGCGCGCCCCGATGCTCATCGCCAACTATGTGTCGAAGGAGGTCAAGCTGCGCTTCGAAGAGTGCAATTTCCCGGGCTTCTACACCGTCTACCGCACCGTGCGCCAATATCCGCGCAAGATAGGAGGCAACCTGCTGGGTTACGTGGGCGAGGTCAACGCCGATATCATCAAGCGCAACCCCGAATACTCGGCGGGCGACTACATCGGCATGAGCGGCGTGGAGGCGGCATACGAGGATGAGCTGCGCGGCAAGGACGGCGTGAAGATCCTCGAAGTGGACACCCACGGAGCGATCAAAGGCTCCTACATGAACGGCGCGTTCGATTCGCTCCCCATCCCGGGCCGCATGCTGACATGCACCATCGACGCCCGCCTGCAAGCCTTCGCCGAGGAGTTGATGGAGGGCAAGGTGGGCGCCGTGGTGGCCATCGAACCCTCGACGGGCGAGATTCTGGTTATGGCGTCGTCGCCCACGTACGACCCCGACGAGCTGGTGGGCCGCGAGCGAGGCAACAACTACATGGCGATGCTCTACAACAACCGCCAGCCGCTGTTCAACCGCGCCGTAAAGGCCAAGTATCCCCCCGGGTCGACGTTCAAGCTGGTGCAGGGGCTCATCGGCATGCAGGAGGGCGTCCTGCGCCCTTCGGATACCCACCCCTGCCACGACGGATATCACGTGGGGCGCATCAGCCAGAAGTGCCACTCCCACTACTCGCCGCTCGATCTGCGCAGCGCGGTGGCGCAGTCGTGCAACGCCTACTTCTGTTACGTGTTCCGCGACATAATCGAGAACCGCAAGTACGGCAGCGTGAAAAAAGGTCTCGAAGTGTGGGGCGAATACGTGCGCAGCTTCGGTTTCGGCCGCAAGCTCGACTCCGACTTTCTGGGCGAGGGCGGCGGCACGGTGCCCACGCGCGAACTCTACGACAAACGCTACCGCAACTCTTGGAACGGGCTCACGGTGCTCTCGCTCTCCATCGGTCAGGGCGAGCTGGGCTGCACGCCCATGCAGATGGCCAACCTCGCCGCCACGATCGCCAACCGCGGCTACTACTACATACCTCACATCGTGAAGGCCGTCGAGGGGCGCGACTCGCTCGACAGCCGTTTCTACGAGAAACACTACACGAACGTCGACCCCCGACATTTCGAACCCATCGTCGAGGGCATGTGGAAGGGCGTGAACATCCCGGGCGCGGGCACTTCGTCGCAAGCCATGCTGCCCGGACTCGACGTGTGCGGCAAGACGGGCACGGCGCAGAATCCGCACGGGCAGGACCACTCGACCTTCCTTTCGTTCGCCCCCAAGGACAATCCGCGCATAGCCATCTCGGTCTATGTGGAGAACGGCGGTTTCGGCGCGGCCGCCGCGCTGCCCATCGCCAGCCTGATAGAGGAGTTTTACCTCACCGACACCATCACGCGTCCCAAAATGCTGGAGAATGTGAAGAACATGCAAATATACTATCCCTACTATGCCAAAAAGAGGTAACAACGCGCAAATGCCGCTCTTCGAGGGGGTCGACCGCATAGCCGTCATCCTCTACCTGCTGCTCGTGGCGGCGGGCATGGTCTGCATCACCTCGGCGTCGTACAACGACAGCATCGAGGAGGTCTTCTCGTTCAAACACTTCTACATGAAGCAGGTGATATGGATCGGCGCGGCCTTCGGCACGGCGCTCTTCATCCTGCTCCTCGACTCGCGATACTACCACATGTACGCATATTACGCCTATGCGGCGGGTATCCTGCTCATCGCGGGAACGCTGGTGCTGCCCGAAAAGATAGCCCCGGTAGTGAACGGCGCGAAGGCGTGGTACAAATTCAGCGAATCGGTGCGAATCCAGCCCGTGGAATTCGCCAAGATAGCCACCGCACTGGCCGTGGCGCGCATCATGAGCAACTACTCGTTCTCCATCAAACGCATAGGCGACCTTTTCAGGGTGGGGCTCATAATCATGCTGCCGATGGCCATCATCGTATTGCAGAACGACACGGGATCGGGCGTGGTGCTCTGCTCGTTTCTGTTCGTGCTCTACCGCGAGGGTCTGAACAAATGGATCTGCATCCCGATCCTCATGGTAGCCGCGCTGTTCATCTCGTCGTTCCTCTTCACGCCGCTGTTCCTGCTGTCGCTTCTGGTGCTCATCTTCACCATCTCCGACGCCATGATGATAGGCGCGTGGCGCGAGCACATAGTGTTTCTGGCAAGCGTAGGAGTGGCGACGCTCGCGCTCTACACCCTCTCGCTGCTGCTGTGGGACAGAGCCTTGAGCGCATACGTCTGCATGCTCATCGTGATGATAGCCGCCGTGGTCGTCGTCGCGCTGCTGGCCGTGAAGAAGAACATAGCGTCGATATTCCTCACGCTGGCCCTCTTCGTCGGCTCGATGATCTTCGTGCCCACCACCGACATAATATTCGAATCGATACTCAAACCCCACCAGCGCGAACGCATACTCAGCTTCCTCGGCATCGTGAGCGACCCGAGCGGCGCGGACTACAACGTCAACCAGTCGAAGATCGCCATCGGCTCGGGCGGATTGTTCGGCAAGGGGTTCATGCAAGGCACGCAGATAAAGTACAACTTCGTCCCCGAGAAACACACCGACTTCATCTTCTGCACCGTGGGCGAGGAGTGGGGATTCGTCGGCGCGGCGGTGGTTCTGGGTCTGCTCTGCGCGCTCATACTGCGCCTGATGAAGATAGGCGAACGCCAGCAGGAACCGTTCAGCCGTATTTACAGCTACTGCGTGGCGTCGATACTGCTGTTCCACGTGCTGGTGAACGTCGGCATGACGATAGGACTCATGCCCGTAATGGGCATCCCGCTGCCGTTCATGAGTTACGGAGGATCGTCGCTCGTGGCGTTCACCATATTGGTGTTCATAGCCATACGACTCGACGCCTCGCCCCGCAAGGGCCTTTCGGAATGGTAAACAAACACTGCAAAACAAGCATTACGCAACTATGATATTCGTATACTACATCCTCACGGCCGCGGCCGTCGTATGGTTCTCGATCGCCGCTTCGCGCTACATCGACATGATCGACCGCACCACCCGCCTCTCGGGAGCTTTCCTCGGCGGAGTTCTCCTGTCGGCCGTCACATCGCTGCCCGAACTCTTCACCAGCATCTCCGCCACGGTGCTCATCGACAACCCGAGCCTCTGCATAGGCAATATTCTGGGCAGCAATCTGTTCAATTCGGGAATGTTAGCCGTCGTGATACTCTTTTTCCTATGCCGATTCTCTGCGACGAAGCTGTCGCGCAGCCACGGCTATGTGGTAGGATTCCTGCTTTTGATGTATTGCGCCGTCGCTGCCAACATGCAGGGATGGATATCGGCCGACATCATATTGGGCAACAGCGAATTTCCGTGGTTGTACGTAAGCGTCACCTCGTTGCTGCTCATAGCGTTCTATGTCATGTCGATACGTTATCTGGCCGCCGACAACGGAGCGGCCGCGGCCGATGCGCCGCAAAGCGACGACGATAATGCGACCGATCTGTCGGTGCGCACCATAGTGGTGCGATTCACTCTGGCGAGCTTGGGAATCATCGCGGCGAGCATCGCGCTGACATACATCACCGACGACATAGCCGCTACCTACAATCTCGGATCGGGGCTGGCGGGAGCGTTGTTCCTCGGCGTAGCCACCTCGCTGCCCGAGGTCACCTCCACCATATCGCTGTTCCGCATGCGGAATTTCGACGTAGCGTTCGGCAACATCATCGGCAGCAACGTATTCAATTTCTTCGTGCTGGCCATCGCCGATCTGCTCTATGCGGGTTGCGGCGTTTACGACTTCTCGGACGACAAGGTGGTAAACCTCACCCTTTTCGGCATAGCGGCCTCGGTAGCCACTCTCGTCATGCTGCGCTGCCGCGCCGCGTGGGCCAAAGCCGTGTGCGCCGCCCTGACCGTCGCATGCTACATAGCGTTTCTGGCGGTATAGCGAAAGGAGGGGCGTCACCCCTCCACGAAAGCGTCCAGCTCGCAATAGACTCTCTGCACGGGCAGTCCCATCACGTTATAGAACGAACCCTCTATACCCTCGATGCCGACATACCCTATCCACTCCTGAATGCCGTAACCGCCCGCCTTGTCCATCGGGCGGTAGTTGTCGACATAATAATCGATCTCCTCGTCGGCGAGTCGGCGGAAACGCACCTGCGAACGGGCCGAGAAACTGCGCACGCGCTCGTCGTCGCGCAACGTCACGCCCGTTATAACCTCGTGCTCGCGCCCCGACAACCGACGCAGCATATCCACCGCCGCATCGCGGTCGGCGGGTTTGCCGAGCACCGCGCCACTCGCCACGACCACCGTGTCGGCCGTCAGCAGAATGTCCCGCGCCTCCAACGCCGCGGGATAAGCCTCGCTTTTCAACCGCGACAGATACTCCGCCACTTCGGCGGCAGGCAAATCGGCGGGATAGATCTCCTCGCATTCGAAACGCTCGGCGAGCGTGTGTTCCAATCCCGCGTCCGACAGCAATTGTCGGCGGCGCGGCGATTGCGACGCCAAAATAAGGCGATAGCGTTTGAGTTTTTCGTGTAACAGCATATTTAAATATATAAAATGGCCGCAGCCAGCGCGACTCTGACGCGTCGCATTTTAACTACTTCGACCTGCGTATCGGAGCGCAGCGACCGAAGTCCCCTCCGAGGAGGGGATTTAGGGGAGGGTCAGACTTGTAAACGCGGCCAAAGGCCGCGGGTAGACAACCATCGGATTTAATCTTGCGATAGAGTAATACAAATACATCGAAATATGTAATTACCTTATATCGAAATCGAGCAACGTTCGCCCGCCCAACCGCGCGCGAATATTGTCGCCCCGCACCACGGGTCCCACGCCGACGGGGGTTCCCGTGAAGATCAAATCGCCGATCCGCAGTGTCATGAACCGCGACACGTAACTTACGATCTCGTCCACCGTGAAAACCATCTCTTCGGTGCGGCCTCGCTGGCGTACCTCGCCGTTCAACTCCATCTCGAACTCCAACCGCTGCACGTCGCCGCCCAGCTCCGCGAGCGGTATGAACTCGGGCGAGAGCGCCGCCGAGTGGTCGAACCCCTTGCACAACTCCCACGGCAGCCCTGCGGCTATGGCCTCGCGCTGACGGTCGCGCGCCGTGAAGTCGATGCCGAGCCCCACCTCGTCGTAACAACGATGGGCGAAACGTCGATCTATGCACTTCGCCAAACGGTTGATCCTCACCACCAGCTCGCACTCGTAATGCACCTCGTCCGAAAACGAGGGCACGTAAAACGGATCGTTGTTGCGCAACAACGCCGTGTCGGGTTTCAGAAAAAAGACGGGTTCGCGCGGCACCTCGCCGCCGTCGTGCAACTCGTCCGCGTGGGCGGCATAGTTGCGAGCCATGCAAATTATCTTCATCGTTTCAACATCTTCAAATCCTCGACCATCCGCGCGGCGAACCGTTCGCTCGCGCCATCGCCGCCGATTATGCGCCGCAACTCCGCGAAGTCGGCCTTCATCCGCTCGCGCTCGGCGCCTCCCTCCAGCACGGCCCGCAGCTCCGCCTCGGCGCTCTCCGCCTTCGGACGGCACCGCACGATCTCGCGCACCGCCTCGCGCCCCAGATTCAGATTCACCAGCGACACGTAAGGAATCTTAAGCACGTAAGGCTTCAGCTTCTCGTAAATCCACGGCACGCCGTACACCACCACTTCGGGCACATCGAGCAGAGCCGTCTCCAGCGTCGCCGTCCCCGACGTCACCACCGCCGCCTCGGCGACGGCGAGAAGCTCGTAAGTCTTGTCGAACACATACCTCACGGCCGTACCCGCCGTGCAACGGTCGTACTCGGCGCGGTCGATCCACGACACCCCCGCCACCACGAACTGACGATCGGGAATACGCTCCGCCAACTCGGCCATGAAGCGCAGATTGGTGCGTATCTCGCTGCGGCGGCTGCCCGCCAGCAACGCCACCACGGGACGGTCGTCCAAACCGTTCGCGCGACGAAACTCCTCGGCCGTGGGGAACGACTCGCGGCGGCGCGCTATGGCATCCATCAACGGATTGCCCTCGAACGCGGCGTCGATGCCCTTGCGACGGAAATACTCTTTCTCGAACGGGAAAATTATATACAGCCTATCGACGAACCGCCTCAACGCCTTCACGCGCCACTCCTTCCACGCCCACACTTTCGGCGCGATGTAGTAGAACACCTTAAGGCCGTGACGGTGGGCGAACTCGGCCATCTTGACGTTGAATCCCGGGTAATCGATCAAAATCAACACGTCGGGCGCGAAACGCAAAACGTCCTCGCGACACTCGTGCATCTGTCGGGCGATGGTCCCCAGATTGGCCAAAACGTCGGCGATACCGAAAAACGAAGTCTCGCGATAGTGCTTCACCAGATTCGCGGCCCCGCCCGCCTCGGCCATCATGTCGCCGCCCCAGAAGCGGAACTCCGCCTCGGGATCGGCCTTCGCCAGCCCGCGCATCAGATTCGCGCCGTGCAGGTCGCCCGAGGGCTCGCCCGCTATAAGATAGTATCGCATAGTGCCGATTTTTAGTTATCGTTCCGCTTTGTCGGCCAACAGATCGGGCCGCAATCGCTGCGTGCGCTCCCACGACTGCTCGTCCTGCCACTTCTCGATCTCGGCGAAGTTGCCCGACAACAACACGTCGGGCACGCGCCAGCCGTTGAACTCGGCGGGACGGGTATAGACGGGCGGAGCTAGCATATCGTCCTGAAAACAGTCGGTCAACGCCGACGCCTCGTCGCCGATGGCTCCCGGGATGATGCGCACCACCGAGTCGGCTATGATGCAGGCCGCCAGCTCGCCGCCCGTAAGCACGTAATCGCCTATCGATATCTCGCGGGTAATCAAGTGCTCGCGGATGCGGTGGTCGACGCCCTTGTAATGGCCGCAGAGGATTATGATGTTCTCCAGCATAGAGAGGCGATTGGCCTCGTGCTGGTCGTAACGCACCCCGTCGGGCGAGGTGAAGATCACCTCGTCGTACGCGCGTTCGCTCTTGAGTTTCTCTATGACGCGGAATATCGGTTCGGGCTTCATCACCATGCCCGCCTCGCCGCCGAAGGGATAGTCGTCCACGGTGCGGCGTTTGTCGTCGGTATAGTCGCGAAGGTTGTGCACCACGATTTCGGCCAACCCCTTCTCCTGCGCCCGTTTGAGGATCGACTCGTTGAGAGGCGAAGCCAGCAGCTCGGGCACCACGGTAATAATATCTATTCTCATCGCTGATGTTTTTCGTATCTGAAAATTATGTCGCGGCCGTCGTCGTCGCCTCCGTCGCGCAGAGGATGCTCCGCCCCGTCATCGCCCAACGTGAAGGCTTCATAGCCCATCTCGGCGAACATGCCGCGGACAATACGCCTGTTCTCGCCGTCGGTCTCAACCAGCACCGTGGGACGATGCCGCTCGATCAGGCCGCGCATCTCGCGCAGCACCACCGTTTCGTATCCCTCTATGTCGCACTTTATGAAGTCTATGCGCTCCGCCTCGGCGAACACCTCGCTGCCGCGCCGCATCCGCGCCGTGAACCTCACCGCCTCCGACGACGCGCCGCCCTCGTTCACGAAGTTGCGCCCCGTGCCGAAATATCCCGCCGCGGCGACCGAGTCGTTGGCCATCTCTATCTCGCCCTCGCGCTCGCCCAGAGCGCAATTCAGAAGCGTGACGTTCCGCCGACGGCGAAGGTTGCGCCGCAGCACGTCGAATATCACGGGTACGGGTTCCACGGCATACACATGCCCCGCGTCGCCGACGATACTCGACAGAGGCGAGGAGTAATACCCCAGATTGGCCCCGATATCGATCGCGGTGTCGCCTTCGCGCACGAGCGCGGGCAGATGGTATACGTACTCCAAGGCCCGCGAGCGACGACCGAGGCCCAACGCCCGACAGATGAAGAACATGCGGCTCACCACCCGCAGATAACGCTCCAGCGGCAGCAGACGGTAGAGCAGCCTGTGCAACGCCCTACTCATACCGCACTTCGTTGTTCATGACCTCCGTTACGAAGGGGTTGTAAAGAGCCTCGTGACCCAAATCGGTCTCCTCGCCGTGACCCGGGTATACCTTCACGTCGTCGCCCAGCGGCATTATCTTGTCCAGAATCGACCGCATGATCCACGAGTAGTCGCCGCCCGGCAGATCGGTGCGGCCTATGCTCTCGCGAAAGAGCGTGTCGCCCGTAAAGAGCGACTTCGATAGCGGTTCATATAACGCCACATGCCCGGGAGTGTGGCCCGGAGTCGATATGATCCGAAGCTCGGTTCGGCCGAAGCTCACCGCGTCGCGGCCGTCGAGGTCGATATCTATGCGCTCGGGCATATCTCCCGCCCGCACCCCGAAAAGCTCGGCGCTCGTCGACGAGGCCTTCAACAGAAACTCGTCCTTCGACGAGAGGGCGAAGGGCGCGCCGTAACGGCGGCACACGAAATCGACGCCCAACAGATGGTCGAAATGGCCGTGAGTGTTGATCGCCAGCACGGGCGTCAGCCCCCGCTCGGCCAAAAAGCCCTCCAGCGCGGCGTTCTCGCGCTCGGTCATGTTGCCCGCGTCGATCACGGCCGCCTGCCGCGTGTCGTCCCACACCACATAGGTGTTCTCCTGCAACGGATTAAAAACAAGTCTTGCTATATTCATATTTTCGAATTTTATCGTTATGATTTGTTCCGTGTCAAAGTTACTAATTTTACGCCAATACCGAAAATCCCGACCCTCGGGCCGACTGCCTCCGCGTCAGAAATCGAGCAAACGATATGTCTCCCGTGTGCGCGGCATCGATATCGGTTCCTGATAGTGCCACCACTCCTTGACGTAAGGGCGGAGTCCCGCGCGCCACATTATTCCGAGCAGTAGCTTGCGGTTTTCCGCCGCGCTCCGACTTATCGCCCCCTCGCGGACGAGGCCGTCGACGAAAGCCTCATACCCCTCCAGCGTGGTCGTATTGCTCTGCCCCACCCACGCCTCGCGGCCGAAGTGATCGAAGTCGGCGCCCATATCCAGCGGACGCCCGTCGGCATCGACTATGGTCAGATCGACGGCGACGCCGTAATTATGCCGCCCGCCGCGCGTGCCGTCGGCCACGTAAGCCTCGTTTCCCGTACCCTCCACAGCCTTGCGCATACGACGCTGCACGCTCAACGGACGCGCGGCATCGTAAACGAGCAGAGTATAATCGGGCCGCATCTCGTGCAACAGCCTCCGAGCCTTCGCCACCTTGGCGGCGAAAGCGGGCACGAGATAGGCGGTGCGCAACTCGCCGTACATGTTTCGGCCGACGAAGTTATCGTCGGTGGCGTATTTGAGTTCGACGCGAATCGCGGGATCCGTCTCGCGAATGTCCACCAGCCCGTAACGCCGCATCTCGGCATCGAAATCGACCTCCTGCGCCGCGGCGGGCAGCAGGAAAGCCCAACAGAACAAAAACGAAAACGCTATTTTTTCCATGTCGAATAGGGATGTTCCAGCAGTTGCGAATTGTAGTAACGCTTGTCGCCAGTGACCTCCTCGCCGAGCCACTCGGGGCGCGCGAACTCCTCGTCGGGCGACGACAACTCCACCTCGGCCATCGCGAGGCCCTCGTTCGCGCCGAAAAACTCGTCGACCTCGAACGTATGACGGCCCGCAGGCACGAGATACCGCCGCTTCTCGATGGTTCCGTCGCCGTGGGAGAGCAGTTCGCAGGCGTCGGCGAGGGGTATTTCGTACTCCCACTCGTCGCGCGACATGCCCGCCGCGTCGGTGCGCCCCTTCACGGTGAGATAACCCCGCTCGTCGCGGATGCGGACACGGAACGTGAGCGATGGAGTGCGCCCGATATAGCCCTGCACGATGTGCGACGACGAGGCCGCGTCCCGCTTGTAATCCCCCGCGACGAGGAATTTGCGTTCTATTTCCTTGGCCATGAATACTCGGTTTTACGTGCAAAATTACTATATTTGCGCTGATTTTGTCAAAAAAACCGACTTCGTATGAATAATATGACACTATTGCGTCCTTTCGTGTTCGCGGCGGCATGCGCGGCGTTCTTCACGCTCAGCGGATGCGGCTCCGACAATGCGGAACTGAATCGCGCCCGCAACATGAAAAAGACGATCTATTCGCTCTACCGCGTCGACGACTCGCCGCTGCTGGCCGAGAACTATCCGCGCGACACCTCGGCCCGCGCCACCTATCTGGCCGAGGGCGCCGATCAAAGCGTCAACGAATACTCCTATCTGTGGCCCTACTCGGGCACGCTGTCGATGATGTCGGCGTTGTACGACGCCGCGGGCGACGAGAGCGATCTGGAGTTCATCGACCATGTGGTGGTGGAGGGACTCGACCGCTATTACGACACCTCGCGCGAGCCGTACGCCTATTCGTCCTACATCACGGCCGATCGGTCGGACCGTTTCTATGACGACAACATCTGGCTCGCGATAGACTTCACCGACCTCTACATCGCCACGGGCAATCCCGACTACCTCGCCTATGCGCGCGATATATGGCGGTTCGTCATGAGCGGCCGCGACGACGTTTTAGGCGACGGAATATATTGGTGCGAGCAGAAGAAGGGCTCGAAAAACGCCTGCTCGAACGCTCCCGCAGCGGTATGCGCGCTCAAGCTCTACAAGGCTACGGGCGAGGAGGAGTTCCTGCGCACGGGCCGCGAGCTTTACGAATGGACCTACACGACGCTGCGCGACGCGGAGGATAACCTCTACTTCGACAACAAATCGCTCGACGGCCGCATATCGCGCGCCAAATACTCCTACAACAGCGGACAGATGATCGAGGCGGGCGTGCTGCTCTACTCCATCACCGGCGAAGACCGTTTCCTGCGCGAGGCGCAGTCCACGGCGCGCGGCTGTTACGACAAGTGGTTCAAGGAGGTGCGCGACGGCGAGAACACCCTGCGCATCATGGAGTCGGGCGACGTGTGGTTCGACGCCGTGATGCTGCGCGGACTGATAGCCCTCTACCGCGCCGACGGCGAGGCGCGATACGTAAGCGCGGTGCGCGCCACGCTCGACTACGCATGGCGCAACGGCCGCGACGCCGACGGTCTGTTCGGCAAGTTCCTCTCGCGCGACGACAGCGCCGACGATAAGGGGGGGGGTAACCGCCGCGGCCGCCGCAAAGCGAAACGCCGCTGGCTGCTCACTCAGGCCGCATACGCCGAGATGTCGGCCCGCATGGCCAAGGTGGATTTGTAAACGGGGCCGAATCGGTTCGTTCCGTTCGCAGACATTCGCGCGAGGCGAATCGCCGACCTCGCCGAGCGATGTCGATAATTATACAGAAATTCTTTATGGCAAGAAAACGAGGCAACTACCCCTTTATCGAGGGATTGGAGATAACGACTCTGGCGGCCGAAGGCAAGGCTATGGGACGATACAACGAGCAAGTGGTGTTCGTTCCGATGACCGTCCCGGGCGACGTGGTCGACGTACAGATACGCAACAAACGCCGACGCTTCATGGAGGGCGTGGCGGTCAATTTCGTGAAGCGTTCGCCGCTGCGCGAGGAGCCTTTCTGCCCCCACTTCGGGGTGTGCGGAGGCTGCAAGTGGCAGAACCTGCCCTACTCGGAGCAGTTGAAATTCAAGACCGAGCAGGTGCGCGACCAACTGACACGCATCGGCAAGATCGAGCTGCCCGAGGTGCGCTCGTGTCTGGGCTCGGCGAAACAGACCTTCTACCGCAACAAATTGGAGTTCACCTTCGCCGACAAACGCTGGCTCACGTACGAGGAGATCGCGGCGGGCGGCGACATCGAACGCGCTCCCGCGCTGGGATTCCACATCCCCAACTGCTTCGACAAGGTGCTCGACATCGACCTGTGCTATCTGCAACGCGACCCGTCGAACGCCATCCGCACCGAGACGAAACGTTTCTGCCTCGAGCGCGGCTACACGTTCCACAACGCCCGCGAACACGCGGGACTGATGCGCAACATGATAATCCGCACCTCGTCGACGGGCGAGATAATGGTTATCGTGGTCTTCAACGCCGACGACCGCGAACGCATCGCGGCCTTGCTGGAGCATCTCGCCGAGCGTTTCCCCGAAATAACGTCGCTCTTCTATGTGGTCAACACCAAGTGGAACGACTCGACGGGCGACCTCACCCCCGTATGCTTCAAGGGCAAGGACCACATAGTCGAGCGAATGGAGGACCTGCAATTCAAGGTGGGACCCAAATCGTTCTACCAGACCAACTCCGAGCAGGCGTACGAATTATATAAGGTGACGCGCGATTTCGCCGATCTGACGGGTCGCGAAGTGCTTTACGACCTCTACACGGGCACGGGCACCATCGCCAACTTCTGCGCGCGCCGCGCCGCCAAGGTGGTGGGCGTGGAGTACGTTCCCGAAGCGATCGAAGACGCCAAGGTCAACTCGGCGTTGAACGGCATCGACAACACCTCGTTCTATGCGGGCGACATGAAAGACGTATTGAGCGACGAATTCATCGCGCGCAACGGACGCCCCGACGTGATTATCCTCGACCCGCCGCGCGCGGGCGTCGACGAACGGGTTCTCGACGTCATACTGCGCGCCGCGCCCGACCGCATCGTATATGTAAGCTGCAATCCCGCCACGCAGGCACGCGATTTGTCGTTGCTCGACGGCATGTATCGCGTCGAAGCCGTGCAGCCCGTGGATATGTTCCCCCACACCCATCACGTGGAGAATGTGGTGAAGCTCGTGCGACGGGCGTAGTATCGCCGTCAGTCGGATTGCGGTTCGCCGACGGCGGCAGGAATGCGCGAGCCTCGCGCGAGCAGCAGTCCGCCGCGTGGGGCGGCGGCGAACTGCCGACATCGCCTCGCGATGTCGATTTATTCGAGTACAAACGTAAAAAAATCTTTCTCGACGACGCAAGATTCGGCGAAAACGGGATTTAACAGGTAAAGAGCCGATCGCAAGATCGGCGATAACATAAAAATCGAGACTATGAAAAAATTGCTTTTGGCGGCCTTCGCCGCAGCTGCGCTGGCTTTGTCGGCCACGGCGCAGGAGTTGGGCGAGACGATCCCCACCGTCACGGTGAACGGATCGGCGCAAATGAAGATCACGCCCGACGTGCTTTATCTCAACATCACGCTCGACGAGAGCGACACCAAAGGCAAGGTGTCCTTGGAGGAGCAGCGTCGCAACATGTTCTCGGCGCTGAAGAAGATCGGCATCGACGCCGAAAAGCAGCTGCGCGTGCTCGACATGTCGAGTTCGTTCTTCCGCAAGCGCGGATCGCTTTCGTCGTCGAAATACGAGCTCAAGGTAGGCTCGGCCGCCGAGGCCCGCAAGGTTTTCGAGGCGTTGGACGCCAACGGCATACCCAACGTGCAGATCGTGCGCGCCACCAACTCGAAACTCGACGAGTATCGCGATCAGGTACGCGCCGAGGCCATGCGCAACGCGCAGTCGCGCGCACGCCAGCTGGCCGAGGCCGTGGGACAGAGCATAGGCATGTGTTACGAGATCACCGACTACACGACCAACGTGCAGCCCGTGACGTTCCGCGCGATGGGCGTGATGAAAAACTCGGTCATGACGGATGCCGAAGCGGGCGTGGCCGACGAGTACGAACCCGACGTGGAGTTCGAGCAGATAGTGCTCAACTATAACGTGACGGCCAAGTTCATCCTGAACAGAAAATAACGCCGCCGATCGCCGCACGAAAAATGCCGAGAGTCATGCTCTCGGCATTTTTTACGGACTATCCATTTTAGGTATGTAACACAATTGCGGCTCGTTAGAGCCGCGCGGGCCGCAGCCTCCCGCTCGCGGAGGCCCGCAACTCGTTTCATTCGTCCGCGTTCTCCGCAGGCTGCTGCCCGAACGACGAAAAACCGCCCCGTCGAACCACTTTCCGACGGGGCGTAACCGTGAAGCCTGACGCGGGCGTCAACCCACCTTCTCGAACTGGTCTTTGCCGACTCCGCAAACGGGACATACCCAATCGTCGGGAATATCCTCGAATGCCGTTCCCGCAGCCACCCCGCTCTCGGGATCGCCCACGGCGGGATCATACACCCAATCGCAAACCGTGCATCTGTACTTTTCCATAATTGTCGTTTTAGCGTGTTTTACCGCCGCGCAAACCGTCGCGGCAACCGAACGGATACAAAATCGGTACAACTCCGCACGCGGCGCACAAACGGAACATATTCCCGTCCGAAAACGACGAAGACGGCCGCCCGAGGCGACCGTCTTCGCAAACCTTGAAGACCGAGCTATACCAGTCCCGAGAATCCCATAAAGGCCATGGCCAATATCGCGGCCGTGATGAGCGCGACGGGCGTCCCCTTCAGCGCGGCGGGCACTCCGTCCAGCTCCAAACGCTCGCGGATACCCGCGAAGATCACCAGCGCGAGACCGAATCCCACCGCCGTCGCCACCGAGTAGGTGAAGCTCTGCAACAGATCGAACTCCTTTTGGATCATGAGTATCGCCACACCCAGCACCGCGCAGTTGGTGGTGATGAGGGGCAGGAATATACCCAACGCCTGATAGAGCGACGGCGACACCTTCTTCAGGATGATCTCCACCATCTGCACCAAAGCGGCAATGACCAGAATGAATACGATGGTCTGCATGTACTCTATCTCCAGAGGCACGAGTATGTAGGTCTGAATGCACCACGCGACGATCGACGCCAAAGCCATTACGAACGTTACGGCGGCAGACATACCCAGCGAAGTATCCACCTTGGACGACACGCCCAAGAAAGGGCAGATACCCAAGAACTGTGCGAGCACGACGTTATTGACGAATATCGCACCTATGATGATTGCAAAATACGAAAGCTCCATAACTATTTCTTGGCAAATTTGTTAAACAATATCATCAAATATCCGAGCACGAAGAATCCGCCCGGAGCGAGCACGAACACCAGCGGGGTGTAGTCGCTTATTCCTAACGGCATGTCGAATATCGCGCCGCTGCCCAGCACCTCACGCACCACGCCGATCACCGTGAGCGAGAGCGTGAAGCCCAGACCGATGCCCACGCCGTCGAGGATCGAATCCAGAGGGCCGTTCTTCGAGGCGAACGCCTCCGCACGGCCCAGAATGATGCAGTTCACCACGATGAGCGGGATGAACACGCCCAGCGAAGCGTACAGAGCGGGCACGAAAGCCTGCATGAGCATCTGAATGATGGTCACGAACGACGCTATGACCACGATGAACGCGGGAATGCGCACCTTGTCGGGAATGAAGTTCTTGATAAGCGAAATCACCAGATTCGACATTATCAACACCGCCATCGTCGCCACGCCCATACCGCAGCCGTTTATGGCCGAGGTGGTCGTACCCAGCGTGGGACACATGCCCAGTATCAGCACGAAAGTGGGGTTCTCGCGGACGATACCCTTCAATATAATCTGCAACTTATTCATCTTTACCTCCTTTCCATGAATCATCGTCTCCGTTCGTCGCGCCCGTCACGCCGTCGGCCGAACCTTTGCCGCTCACCGAGGCGAAAGCCGCGTAAGCGCGGGCCACCGCGTCGACATAGGCGCGCGACGAGATCGTGGCGGCCGTCAGGGCGTCCACGTCGCCGCCGTCCTTCTTCACCTTGAGTTTCATATCGGCGGGGTTCTTACCCTGCACGCTGCCGATCAACGCGTTGCCCTCGTCGCACATCTTGGTGCCCAAACCCGGGGTCTCGCTCTGCTCCAGCACGTTCACGTTCAGCACCTCGCCCTCGGGCGAGAAACCGACCATCATGCGTATCGCGCCGCCGAAACCCATCTTGGTCATGGTCTCCACGGCATATCCCGCCACCTCGTCGCCCGCAACGGCGGTGTAGACCTTCACGGGGATCTCGTCGACGGTAAGTTCCGTCATCTCGCTGTCGTCGAACTCGGGCAGCACGTTCTTCACCGCCTGCGTCACCGCCAGCTTCTTGGCCTCGGCGATAGCGTCGGCCGTAATCATATTCACGCCGCCCACGCCGGCAGAAGCTACCAGCGTAATGGTAAACAGGACGGCAACCATATTAAAAAGTGTGCTTTTCATCTTCGTGTCCTCCTATTTTTTGGCAGTTGTCAAACCGAAACGCTTGGGCTTCACATATCGATTAATGAGCGGAGCCACCGAGTTCATCAAAAGTATGGCGAACGACATGCCCTCGGGATATGCTCCCCACAGTCGGATCACCATAGTGATTACGCCGATTCCCGCGCCATATATGAGCATGCCTTTGTACGTCATGGGCGAAGTCACGTAATCGGTAGCCATGTAGATGGCGCCCAACAACGCGCCGCCCGCCAACAGATGGAACGCAGGCAACTCATAGAGCGCCGCGCCGCCGCCGTTAAGCAGCGCGACCACGAAGGCGAACACGGCCATCGAGCCGAGCACCGCCACGGGAATATGCCACGTAATGACCTTGCGCCACAACAGATATATGCCGCCGACGATGAGCGCCGCGGCCGCTATCTCGCCGAGCGAACCCGAAACCGCGCCGCTGAACATGTTCAGCAGATCGGCATCCTCCACCGACACGGCGCCCGATTTCACCGCCGCCAAAGGCGTCGCGCCCGAGAATGCGTCGGAATAGCCCTCGACGGTGGGCGCCGAGAACGAAGTCATCTGCACGGGATAGGCTATGAGCAGAAACACGCGGCCTACCAACGCGGGGTTGAAGGGGTTGCGGCCCAATCCGCCGAAAGTCATCTTGGCCACGCCGATCGCCACGGCCGAGCCTATGACCACTATCCACCACGGAATCGAAGCGGGCAGGTTGAACGCCAGCAGCAAACCCGTCACCGCCGCCGAGAGGTTCGACACGGTAGGCTCGCCGCCGAGCAGAAATTTCTGTATGAGGAACTCTATCGCGACGCAGCTGACCACAGCTATGGCCGATACCGTCAGCACGTCCGTGCCGTACACCCAAGTCGATACCGCCAACGCGGGCAGCAGCGCGATGAGCACGTCCCGCATCAACGATCGCGTCGACTGCGAACCATGCACATGGGGCGACGGAGCAACGAAAAATTTATTTGCCATGATTTATAATCTCTTCTGTTTATACTCTACTTTTTGGGGGCGTTGGCCGCGGCGCGTGCGCGGATGATTCCCATAACGGTCTGCTTGCCCAGACGTATGTGGTCCAGCAGAGGTATGCCCGCGGGACACGAGTACTGGCAGCAACCGCACTCTATGCAGTCGGTGATGCGTTCGCCCTCGACGCTCTCCCACATCTTCTTGCGCGACATTTTCGAGATGAGGTAGGGCTCCAACCCCATGGGGCACGCGCCCACGCACTTCGCGCACTTGATGCAGGGCGACTCCTTCACGCGTCGCGCCTCGACGCCGCTCAGCACCGTGATGCCCGAGCAACCCTTCGTGACGGGCGAATCGAGATTCACCATCGCGCGACCCATCATCGGACCGCCGTTCACCACCTTCACGTCGCCCTCGGGCAGACCGCCCGCCTTCTCGATGAGCTTGGCCACGGGAGTGCCCATGCGCGCGAGCAGGTTGCGCGGCTCGCTCACGCTCTTGCCCGTCACGGTTACGACGCGCTCGATCAACGGCTTGTTCTTCTGCACCGCCTCGTATACCGCCACCGCGGTAGACGCGTTGCACACCACGGCGCCCACGTGTATGGGCAGCCCGGGCGGAGGAGGCACCTGACGCCCCGTAACGGCCGCGATCAACTGCTTCTCGCCGCCCTGCGGATACTGCACCTTCAAAGGCTCCACCCCGACGGCGAAACTCTTCTCGGCGATGAGCGCGCGCAGATGCGCTATCGCGTCGGGTTTGTTGTTCTCGATGCCGATGACGGCCTTGTCGACGCCCAGAGCGCGCTTCAGAATCTCGACGCCCACCAGCAGCTCCTCGCCGCGCTCCAGCATGGTGCGGTGGTCGGAGGTGAGGTAGGGTTCGCACTCCACGCCGTTTATTATAAGGTACTCGGCCTTGCAGCCCGGGGGTATCGACAGCTTCACGTGCGTGGGGAACGTCGCGCCGCCCATGCCGACGATGCCCGCATCCTTGATCTTGGCGATTATGGCCGCGGGGTCGAGCACGCATTCGCGCTTGATCTCGGGCGTGCGGTCGATCTCGGGCATCCACTCGTCGCCCTCGCGTTTGATGGTAATCATCATCTGGCGCAGCCCCTGACCGTTGGGAACCATGTCCACGGCCGTCACCGTACCCGATACGGGAGAGTGGATATTGGCCGACATGAAGCTCGAAGCCTCGGCGATGAGCTGGCCCGTAAGCACCTTGTCGCCCTTGGCCACCTTGGCCGCGGCGGGTGCGCCGATGTGCTGTCCGAGCGGAATATTGACGACATCGGGAAGCTCCGCGACCTCTATGGCGCGGCCGCAGCTCCATTTTTTATTATCCGACGGATGGACTCCGCCTATCGGAAATGTCTTCATAACGCGTATCTTATTTCTGCTCGTTAACACTCTTGTTATCGGCCTGCGACGCGGGAGCCGCGGCAGGCTTGGCCTCGGGTTTCGCCGCGGAGGCCTTGGGCTCCTTGGGCAGAGGCTCCATGCCCTTGAGCGCGATGGCGCCCGTGGGGCACTCGTTCACGCACTTGCGGCACAGCTTGCACTTCTGCGGATCGATGTAGGCCAGATTGTTCTCGAGGGTGATGGCTCCGAAAGGACACGCCTTGACGCACTTTCCGCAACCGATACATCCCGCCTTGCAAGCCTTCATCACCACCGCGCCCTTGTCCTTCGATACGCAGCTCACGTACACCGCGCGGTTCTTGGGCCACTTCTTGCGCAACTCGATGATGTTCTTGGGGCACGCCTTCACGCATGCGCCGCACGCGGTGCACTTCTCGGGATCGACTTCGGCCAAACCCGTCTCGGGACTGACATGGATAGCGTCGAAAGCGCACGCCTCGACGCAATCGCCGTAACCGAGGCATCCGAACGCGCACGCCGTCTCGCCCACATAGAGCGACGAGGCTACCGCGCAGCTCTTGGCGCCGTCGAACTCGTTCGTGCGCGGACGCTTGGCGCACGTGCCGCCGCAACGCACCGTCGCCACCGTGGGCTCCTTTTCGGGCGCGACCTTGCCCAGATAGGCCGCCGCCGTCTTCATGGTCTCGGCTCCTCCCACGGGGCAGAACAACGCCGAAATGTCGTCGCGCTTGACCATGGCTTCGGCCATCGCACGGCATCCCGCGAATCCGCAGCCGCCGCAGTTGGCGCCCGGGAGCATCTTCTCCACCTCGTCGATGCGGGGATCCTCCTCGACCTTGAACTTCCGTGCCACGAAGTACAGGATAACGGCCGAGAGGATACCCAACACGCTAAGTGTCAGAATCGTAAATAATAATACCGTCATTTTGTTATTTTTGTTATTGTGAATTTTATGCTCTTACCTATTCTGTCGCGCAACGCATACAGCAACACGTAATAGACCGCCGCGCCGCCCAACGCGCCCGCAGCCGCGACTCCTTCGCCGACTCCCGCCGCCGTCAGTCCCGCGAGCGATACCGCCAAAACAAAAAAAGGCGCCACATACGCCAAAGCCACCGATCGTGTCCCCATAGAATTGCTGCGCAGAGCCACCTCCACCTCGTCGCCGACGCCGAATTCGGCGGCCCGGTCGGTCTCGACCTCGACGATCCTTTCGGCCGATTCGCCCGCACCGCAAACACTGCGGGCCTGACACGACCCGCACGCGCCGTTCACCGTCATACGGACGACGACCCTCGCGCCCTGCACGCGCACCACCTCACCGCAATGTTTCACCTCCGCGCCGCTCATCTCCGCAGACGTCTCCGTCGTCTAATAACCGTATTTGTTAATCAAAGGCAGCAGACATTCGTGACGGAACGCGCAAGCCGAGAGCCGCAGCACGGGCGGATACTGGTAGCGTTTCTTCACGTTCTGCATCACCATCGTATGTATCTTCTCCACCACCTTGGCGTCGAAACCCGCATTCACGATCTCCTCGCGGTGCTGGCCCTCCTCGATCATACGATACAGGATGGCGTCCACCACCTCGTACGGAGGCAGCGAATCGCTGTCCTTCTGGTTGGGACGCAACTCCGACGAAGGCTCCTTTTTCAGGATCTCCTCGGGAATCACATTGCCGAAAGCGTGGTTTATATAACGGGCCAGATCGTATATCTCGCTCTTGTAGAGGTCGCCCGTCACGCTGAACGCCCCCGCCGTGTCGCCGTAAAGCGTGCACCAGCCTATGGCGTTCTCGCTCTTGTTTGAGGAGTTGAGCAACACATACCCCTCCTTATTCTGCAAAGCCATGAGCAGCACGGTACGTATTCGCGACTGGATATTCTCCTCCGTAGCGTCGAACTCGGTGCCGCCCGTCACGGGCTTCAAAGTATCCATGATAGCCGTATACGCCTCGTTGATGGGCAATACGCTGTACTCTATTCCGAGGTTCTCGGCCAGACGCTTGGCATCCTCCACCGACTCGTCCGACGAGAATTGCGACGGCATCATCAACCCCTTGACATTCTCGGCGCCCAGCGCGCCCACGGCCAGACATGCCACCACCGAGGAGTCGATACCTCCCGACAGACCCACACCCGCCTTCTCGTAACCGTTCTTGCGGAAAAAATCGCGCAAGCCCAAGCAAGCAGCCTTGTAGACCATGCGCGTACGATCCTTGTACGAAGTATAGGGCACCTCCACCTCATCGTGCGGCACGATTGTGTCGAACACGCGGAAATCCTCCTCGAAACTCTTCAACAGAAGCTCCACCTTGCCCGATTTGTTCATTATGCCCGACGTGCCGTCGTACACCAAATCGCCCGAGCCGCCCACTTGGTTGATGATTATGATGTTGCGGCACTCCGTGTAGGTCAGTCGGCGCATGCTCTCGTAACGGTACGAAAGCAGCCCCTTGCCGTAACGGCGCGCATTAACGCTCACCACGAAATCGGCCTCCGAGTCGAGCTCGTGCAGGTGCGTGAGGTCGTCGCCTACCATAACCGCTATTTTGCGGCCGCAAACTTCGACGACTTTGTAACCCTCGCCCGAGACGATGAATCCCATCTCGCGTCGCGCCGTGACATGCTGTTTCTCTATGATATCGCATATTCGGCCGTCGCTCAGCACCGCAGCCGCGCTCACCGCGCCGCGCTCGGTCAGCACGGGCGAACCCACGATGGCCGTGCACCGTCGGCACGACTTGGCGATACGCTCCAACGCCTCCTCGCACATGGTCAAAAACGTGGTTTTACGCAACAGATCGTACGCCGGCGTGCCGCTCACGGCATACTCGGCGAACAGCACCAAATCCGCACCTTCGCCCTCGGCCTTACGGATGGCCTCGACGATACGGGACGCATTCCCTTCGATATCGCCGATCGTGTAATTCAATTGGGCAAGAGCTATCTTCATTACGAGAAAATTTATTAAACCTCAGATATCCGGACAAAGTTAGTCATAATTTTTCAACAATGACAGACTTAGCGAGTTTTTTGCGCAAAATGAGACGAGCGGCCGCATCGCGCGCCCGCGACTCCGACATTTTCGGCCCCTCCGCTGCCGCCGAATATAAAAAACATGCGGACCGCCTTTGCGATCCGCATGCAATCTATACGGCTTCCGCTACACTATTCGTTGCTCTCGTCATTGTCGGCCACCAGAATACGGCCGCAATACTCGCACACGATAAGTTTCTTGCCTTGACGGATATCCGACTGACGCTGAGGAGGAATACGGTTGAAGCAACCGCCGCACGCATCACGCTTCACCGTCACCACGGCCAGACCGTTGCGCACGCTGCGGCGTATACGGTCGTAAGCCGACAACAGACGCTCGTCGATCTTGGTCTGGGCCTTGGCGGCCTTGGCGGTGAGCGACGCCACCTGATCGGCCGTCTCGGCCTCGATGCTCTCCAACTCGGCTTTCTTGGCGTTCAGATCGCTCTCGCGCTCCGTCACCACGCCCTCGGCATCCTCCAACTGGGCTTTTTTGCTCTTCACGGCCGCCGAATACTCCTTGAGTCGCTTTTCGGCAAGCTCTATTTCGAGCTCCTGATACTCGATCTCCTTCGAAATGGCATCGAACTCGCGATTGTTGCGCACATTGTTCTGCTGCTCCTTGTAATGCGATATCTGAATTTTGGCCTGATCGACCTCGCGCTTGCGCTGCTTGGTCAGAGAGTTGAACTCGTCGATCTCGCCGTTGATGTTTTCGATGCGGGTCTTCAGGCCTTCGATCTCGTCCTCCAAGTCCTGCACTTCCAATGGCAGTTCACCCTTCACCTTGTTGATCTCATCAATCTGAGAATCAATCTTCTGCAACTCATAGAGAGCCATGATCTTCTCTTGCATCGAGTAATCGACTTCAGATGTTTTCTTTTGTGCCATATATTTTAAGTTTGTTGAATCAAGCCTGTCGCAGCCCCTCACAGCATGTAATTCACCGGGTTGCGCGAGCACACACTCTTGCGAACGGCAAAGATAGGTAAATTTTTCGATAAAATGTCAAATAAAATTTCAATCGCGCAATATTCGCTCTCGAAATGTCCCATATCCGCCAAAATCATCCTATCGTCGTGACGCATGAAGTCGTTATACTTCAGATCGGCAGTCAGGTATATGTCGGCTCCCGCGGCATGAGCCTCGTCGATGAGCGAGCCGCCCGATCCCGTACACACGGCCACGCGGCGCACCTCGTCGCGCACCACGTCGCTATGGCGCAACGCCTTGACGCCGAAACGATTCATCACCTCGCGCATGAAACGCTCGCTCGCCACCGCCTCGGGCAACTCTCCCACGGCGCCGAAGCCCGCCCCCTCGGCGGTTGGTTGCAGCACCCCGATATTCCGCAACCCCAGAATTTGCGCCACGCGCCGACTCATGCCCTCGGGTGCGCTGTCGAGATTGGTATGCGCGGCATAGAGCGCGATGCCGCGGCGGATCGCCTCCTCCACGCACCTCTCGACAGTATTGGCCGAATTGAGGCGTTTCAAGGGGCGGAACACTATCGGATGGTGGGTTATGACCATGTCGCACCCCTCGCGCACCGCCTCGTCGAGTACCTCCTCGGTGACATCCACCGCCAGCAAAGCGCAATGCGCCTCGTCGTCGGGACGCCCGACTATCAAACCCGCGTTATCGTACGACTCCTGCAACCCGAGCGGCGCGAAAGACTCGATCGCCGCCGCGACATCTTTTACCTTCATAACTATCGGTTAAACATTATCATTCCGTATTCGTCGCAACAATTCATCTTCGGCGGCTGCGGGGGTCGCGCGTAAAGCGCGAGCCGCCGAAGATGGTCCCGCGCAGCGGGACAACTCCATGTCGCAAATCATAAATATCGACGGGCATCGGTCAAAACAACGACTGCTCGTAAAACGGAAACAGTTCCTTGTTCTCGCCCTCGCTCTTTCGGCGTCGGCGCGCGCGTTTCATCGGCTGCTCGACGCCGCCCGACGACTCGGCGACGTTCTCCTCGGCCGCAGCTGAATCCGCTATCGTTTCGACCGTGACTTCGGACGGCTCCTCGACGTCGCCCGAAACGGCCGACTCCACTATCTGCACGCCCTCGCCCGCCTTCAGCTCCTCGCGCACCTCGACCAAAGTCGAGCGTATGCGCTGCAAACGCTCCAGAAGCTCGGTTTCGCGCGACAACTCCTTGCGCGAACTCTTCATCACCTTGTTCGCGCCGTCGAGCGTCATCCCGCGCTCCTTCACCAAATGGTATATTTGCTTGAGCTTCTCCACATCCTCGGGCGAGAACATGCGGTTGCCCTTTTTGTTCTTATGCGGGCGTATGCAATCGAACTTCGATTCCCAATGGCGGATCAACGAAGCGTTCACGTCGAACATCTCCGCCACCTCGCCCATCGAATAAAAGAGTTTTTTCGCAGCCATAATATATGTTATTTCAATATTCTCAACGAATTGGGATACATGTTATTCACTCTGCCGCCTATGCGTTTGGCGAATCCCAAGGGCCGACCACCGAACGTCACGATATTCACCCCCTCGGCCAGCCCCGAGGCGTCGATATCCTGCTTGCGCAGAAAGCGCAGAGCCGTCGGATAGTCCGCATCGCGACATTCGGCGGCGGAGAGATCGAGATCGGCGAACAGAGCCAACGCCCCGTCGGGCTTCAACAGCCCCTTGAACACGCGCCCCATCGCGACACCCGAATATATGACCGAGAGCGTCCCCGCGAGGGCCGCCACATCGTCGTAACGCTCGGCATAGCAACCGTAAAGATTCTCCCCCGCCTCGTAAAAACGCATCCGCTCGCCATCGCGCACCCAACGGCTCAACTCGCGCGCGTCGGCCTTTGCGACGGGTGTCATCGCCTGCCGTCGCGCCTTCGGTTCACGCCGACGCGACGGCTCGCCGCTCTTGCGCGCCACGGCCAGAAACATACCCTCGCCCGAGACCCGATGCGGGAAGAAACGGAACGTGCGGAACACCCCCTCCTCGCCCGTCACGACGCCCCACGACGGATCGACGGCCACAGGCGGCGCGGCGCACAGCTCGTCGCCGAACTCGGCGCAGGCGCGGCGCAGCACCTCCTCGTCCTCGGTGCGGTTGAACGTGCAGGTGCTATATATCAATATGCCTCCCGCGCGCAAGGCGCGGAAAGCGTTTCGCAGAATCTCCGTCTGCCGCTCGGCGCACATGGCCACACCGGCTTCGCTCCACTGCGCGCACGCCTCCTCCGACTTGCGGAACATGCCCTCGCCCGAGCAGGGAGCGTCGACCGCCACGGCGTCGAACCACTCCTCGAACGCCGCCACGCGGGCCGAATCGTTGCACGCGACGACCATGTTGCCCGCGCCCCACTTGCGCGCATTGTCGGCCAACACGGCTGCGCGACCGCGGTTTATCTCGTTGGCCACCACCAACCCCTCGCGCCCGACCAAAGAGGCGTAATGGGTGCTTTTTCCGCCCGGGGCCGCGCACATGTCGAGCACGCGCATGCCTCGGCACGCCTCCGCGCCGCCCGCGGCCTCGGCGAGGATATAGCCCGCGAATTGCGAGGCCGCCTCCTGAACGTAATAGGCTCCCGCATGGAAATCGGGGTCGAGCGTGAAACTCGGACGCTCGGCGAGCACGTATCCGTCGCGGCTCCACGGCACGCCGCGGCCGCCCCACTTCTCCGCCATCGCCTTGCGCGGATTAAGACGCACGGCGACCGACGGTTCGTCGTTCAGCGCGACGAAGAGGCGTTCGGCCTCCTCCGCGCCCAACTCGCGCCGCATGCGCTCTGCGAACGGTTCGGGCAACCTCATAAGATCCTCCCTCCCGAAATTCGGTCCAACCTCGCGCAGATGCGCTCCAACACCGCGGGATTCTCCACGAAATCCTCCGAATCCTTATCCACGATAAGCACCTCGCCGCGGTATATGTCGTTGATCCAGTGCTCGTACTTCTCGTTCAGGCGCGTGAGGTAGCTCTCGTCGATATTCATCTCGTAATCGCGGCCGCGCCGCTTGATCTGCGACACCAGAGTCGGGATGCTCGCCCGCAGATATATCAACACGTCGGGACGAGGTATGAGATTGGTCGTCAGGTCGAAGATCTTCATGTAGGTGGCGAAGTCGCGCGAGGTCATAAGCCCCATCTCGTGCAGATTGGCGGCGAAGATGTGGGCATCCTCGTAAATGGTGCGATCCTGAAAGATATCGGCGTCGCCCGCCGACAGCATATTCAGCGTCTGCTGAATACGGCTGCCGAGAAACGATATCTGAAGCTGGAACGCCCAACGGCTCATGTCGTTATAGAAATCGCCGATATAAGGGTTATCGGACTCCTCGAAATAGGCTTTGGCCCCGTAATGTCGGGTCAGAATATCGGTAAGGGTCGTCTTGCCGCTCCCGATATTGCCTGCAATAGCTACATACATGGTTCTCAACGAGGGTCCGTCTGACGAACCCCACTATACTATAATGGTTTATACTCTAACTTCGGCGGCCCGCGCGGCATATTTCGCCACGGCATCCGCCACGCTGCGGTCGTTCATGAGCCGCGGCACCTTGTTGCGCCGCTCGGCGGTCTGCCATCGCAGGAACGTGCCGCGCGGCACGATTCTCACCTCGGGAGGTCCCATGACGCTGCGACGCTTGGCGTCGTAATCCGAATTGAGCTCGCGCAACGCCCGATCCAGCTCATCGGCGAACCGCCGCACGTCGTCGGTTTCCCGCACGAACTCCGCCACCCACTCGTGGCAGCCGTCGCCCGCCGCCGACATATACTTCGGCGCGACGGTATATTCGCTCACCGCGGCGCCCGTGACCCGACACGCCCGCGACAACGCCTCCTCGGCATTTCCGATCATAAGCTCCTCGCCGAACGCGTTCACATACTGTTTCGTGCGCCCCGCGACCCGCAGCCGATAGGGATCCGTCGAGGTGAAAACCACCTTGTCGCCCAAGCGGTAACGCCACAATCCGTTCGCGGAGGTCATCAAAACCGCATATTCGCAACCCGTGCGCACCCCCTCCAACGGAACCGCGCGACCGTCGCTCTCGAATTCGTAATAGCATCCGTAATCGGGCATCAGCAGCATATCCTCGCATCCCGCCCGTTCGGCCACAGCCACGAACCCTTCGGAGGCGTTGTAGCACTCCCAATAGTTAATATCACCGCCCATAACCTCCGCGAAAGCCTCGCGATAGGGTTTGAAGCTCACCCCGCCGTGCATGAACAGCTCCAGATCGGGCCACACCTCCAACGCCGCGCGTCGTCCCGCGAACTCCGTCAGGCGGCGCAACAGAGCCAGATTCCACGACGGAACCCCCGCCAACGCCGTGATACGGCTCGCGGCGCACTCGCGGCATATCGCCTCGCACTTGGCGTCGAAGTCCTCCATCAACGCCACGTCGAGGCTCGGAGCGCGCACGACGCCCGCCAACCGTCCCGCGGCATGCAATGTCAAAGCCGACAGATCGCCGACCAAAGCTCCGTGCTCGTCGCGGCCGCACGACCCGCCGAGCGTAAGGGTACGCCCCTCGAAGAGCTTCGACGCGGAATTGGCCGCCAGATAGAGCGACACCGTATCGGCCATGCCCCGCAGATGGTTGCGCCGCAACGCCTCGCGCGTCACGGGAATGTATTTGCTGCGCGACGAGGTTGTGCCCGACGATCGGGCGAACATCTTCACCCGCCCTTTGCAGGCCACGTCGCTCTCGCCCCGACGCATGCGTTCGATATAGGGCGAGAAAGACTCGTAATCGAAACTCTCCACCGCGCGGGCGAAGCCCTCGGCGTCGCGTACGTCATCCAAACCGCGCTCGCGGCCGAAAGCGGTCCGCCGTCCGACCCTCAACAACTCGTCGAGGGTGCGACGCTGGATCGCGACGGCATCTTTCGCGGCGCGTTCTATCCGCCCGCAGCGCGCGAGAAACGCCTCGCGCAAAAGTTTAGCAAAAACCGACATACAAAAAAACTTTTAAATCAGTCGGTTTCTTCACGTTCAGGTTCGGGCGGCGCGTCAGTTGAAGAACTCGCCCACCTTGTCTATCGACCCGGGCATGGAGAAGACCACCACCCGATCGTATGCGTTTATCTGCGTGTCGCCCACGGCTATAAAGGCTTTGTCGCCGCGCACCACGCCGCCGATTATCACATCCTGCGGCAGACGCATATCCTTCACCTTGTTCTTCGTGGCGGGCGAATTGGGTTTCACGATGAACTCCAGCACCTCGGCCTCGCTGCCCGAGAGGCACCGTATGGCCTGCACGTCGGTCGACATGGTGAATCGGAATATGTTCGACGCCGTAACGCGTTTCTTATTAATAATGGTATCGATGCCCACGCTCTCGGCCAAACTTATGTAGTTGAGGTTCTCCACCTCGGCGATCACCTTCTTCACGCCCATGCGCTTGGCCTGCATCGCCGCCAGAATATTGGTCTCGCTGCGGCCGGTGACGGCTATGAATGCGTCCATGTTCGAGAGCCCCTCCTCCAACATGGCGTCGAGCTTGCGCCCGTCCTCGTGGATTATGAGCGTCTTGTCCAACTCCTCGGCCAAACGGTAAGCCTTCTCGCCGTTGTACTCCACCAACTTGATGTTCATCTCGTCCTGCAACTCCGACGCGACCCTGACGCCGATGCGCGAGCCGCCCAGAATCATGAGGCTCTTAACCTCGACGCTCTTCTGGCCCGACAGCTCCGTAACGCTCTTGGCCGCCTCCTTGCGCGAGATGACATAGACCGTATCGCCCTCGAAGAACTTGTCCTGTCCGCGGGGAATGATGGTCTGCACGCCGCGCGTGATGGCCACGGCGCGGAACTCCGAGATAGACCCGTCGGCCGCCAGATCGATCAGATTGCGCCCCAACAGAGGCGAGGTCGGCTCCAGACGGAACACCACCAGCGCGAGGCGTCCGCCCGAGAAATCGACATAGTCGGTCGTGGAGGTGTGACCCAGCAGATTTATCACCTCCAGCGCAGCCACCTTCTCGGGATAGAACAAGTAGTCGATGCCCATGCCGATGAACATCTCCTTGTTGTTGGGCTCCAGATATTCGTTGTTGTCGACGCGGGCGATGGACTTCTTGGCCCCCAGCTGCTTGGCCATGATGGCCGACAGAATGTTCTGGTTCTCGTCGTGATTGACGGCGATGAACAGATCGCACCGACGCACGCCCGCCTTGCGCAGCACGGCGAAAGCCGTGGTGTCGCCCTCGACCGTAATCAGGTCGGCGAAGCTGCCCAACTCGTCCAACGCCTTGGCGTCGCTGTCGATCACCGTGATGTCGTGACCGTTTCCGCTCAGCATGCGCGCCAAATGGCTGCCCATCTCTCCTATGCCCGAAATTACTATCTTCATCCGTTTACATCTTTCGACCGCATCGGCCCGCGACCCGAAGCCGACCGCCGAGGATCGTCTCCAATCGCAAACACCGAGCCTTCGATGCGGTGCGCAAAAAAAGCACTGTTTTTGCAAAATATGCAACAAATATATAAATTTGTCGTCGTTAATTCAACTAAAACCCGTTTTTACTAAATTTAGCACGCCATGTTATCGAAATTCACGATCGTGATGATCGTAATACTCATAGCCGTCGTCTTCGTGGCGTTCTTCGTGGTGGGGCTGTCGCTGACTCTCATCTTCAAGGGTCACAACATCGATTCGGAGATCGCCACCAACAAGAACATGCAGCGTCTGGGCATAAAATGCGCCGTGCAGGAGTCGCGCGAGGACGTGGGAGCCGACTGCGCCGACGCGGGTTGCTCGGGCAACTGCTCGGCCTGCGACATCGAACACGGGAAATAGAACAGGACATCACCAGCAGGTGTAACGCTTATACTTCTCGGGATATATATCCTTGATGCTAAGCAGTATCCCCGTATCGTATATGCCGCCCAAATCGGGATTGGCGATGGTATCGAACACGCGCATGGTGCTCGACAGATTCATATAGGCGTTTATCAGGGGCGGAATGGTCTCCTTATATCCGCGAACGCACCCCAGCAATATCCTATAATCCTCATCGTAGGACGCCCCCGTGAATATGCGGCCGTATTTGTCGGCGTCGATATTCATTTCGAGCGGTTTTATGCCCTTTATCAGCCGCTCTTTGTCGGGGAACCACTTGCGGAGGAAATAGAACAGCGAATCGCGGGCCTCGACATTGTACGACGAATACATCGTAACCTTGCCCAGCAGATAACGCGCGCGAGGATTCATGGCAATCACGGCCCCCAAGCCGTCCCACAGATTGTCCAGAGCGAATATGCTCTTCGCATTGCCCGAGTGTTGATAGCCCAGCTGCACGAAGGCCCGCCCCAGCTCTATCGTACGCGGCAGGAAGAGCTTTCGGAACCTGGCGCTGAAACGAAAATAGTGCTCAGTCGATAGGTTCAGCGGATGCGGACGGGTGCAGATTATGAAGCGGTAGCCGCCCACAATCTGCAGCGCATCGGGATCCCACGCTATAAGCTGGCTGTAGCCGTCGACGGCCGTATCGCCCGAATCGATATCGACCTCGTCGCCCGAGCCGCCGCCTCCGGCGCGAAAAGCCTCCTCGCGCAGACGCCCCGTCTCGCGCATAAGGTTCGGACACTCGGCCGCCGTGAATATGTAGATATGATTTCCGCCGCGACGGGTGGTTCTGACCCTCACGAGCGACGCCAGCTCTTCGAGCAGCGACGCGCGATCGACGGGAGGAATGACAGGTTTCATGACAAACGATATTTATAGTTAATATTCGAAAGGAGCCATCCGCCTCATAGCCGCGGCTTGCGGGCGGACGGTCCGCGTTATTTCTCTTCGGGATTGTCTATTTCAGGCTTGCAACATATTTGCGGCTCCTCGGAGCCGCGCGGGCCGCAAGCTACGACCCGCGGCATGCAAGAATCCCCCTTTTCTTTCGTCGGGCACCGCAACGCGTAACACCTGCGACGTATCTCGTCGCAGCGGGCATCGATATCGCCGCCGAGCGACTCCAAGTCGACGGGCGCGCCGAAACGCACGCGCACATGGCGCCCACGGCTGCGGAACATCTCATCGACAAGCAGCGACAATTCGAGATTGACCGATATGCCGAGCAGCCGCCGAAGTCGGTAAACCCAATAAAACCGCGACGACAACTCGCCATCGACGAACACGGGCACCACGAGGCGGCCGTAACGCAGGGCATCTCTGACGAATCGCGGACGCCACGGCATATCCGTCACACACCCATCGACTATGCGGGAGCAAAATCCCGCTGGAAAAGTGAGGATCTGTTTGCACGGCGACGCGAAAGCGCGGTCGTACAAAAGCGTGTAGTCGGCGCTCTGACGGCCGTACTTGTTGACGGGAACCCACAGCGGGGCGAGCGGCTCCACATCGGCGAGCATGTCGTTAGCAACTGCCGCGACGTCGGGCCAGCGGCCCGAAAGGGCATGCAGCAGGATCATGCCATCAAGGCCTCCGAACGGATGGTTCGACGCGAAGATGAAGCGGCCGTCGCCAACGGCGTCCAACCTCTCGGCCGAATAGGTTATCCCGAGGCGGCCGAGCGTGTGGGCGATAAACTCCCGCGGGGCGAGGTCTCTGCCGCTGCGAAGTATGTCGTTGAGCTCGCGTTGGTGAATCAGGCGTTCCAATAAGGCGTTAACGAAGCGCGGCAAACGGCGCGAAGTGCGCCCATATATGATGTTTCCGATATCGATCTGTTGCATACGGCTGCGATTGTATGCTGCAAAAATATGCCTCGGCCGCAACTTTTCCGTCAGTATTTATACCTAAATCGACTATCGGACGTCGCACGCAACGACAAAGGCCGCCTCCCGCATTAGGGGAGGCGGCCTTTACACCAATGTCGTACTCGAAGCCGGGGTCGAACCGGCACGGCCGTTGCTGGCCACAGGATTTTAAGTCCGGCGTGTCTACCTATTCCACCATTCGAGCAGTCTGCCCGCAGGGCGGTACGACGCGACAAAAGTAGCAAAATTATTTCATTGTGCAAATCTTCGACTCTATATATTCGATTATGTCGGCCGTATGCGTCGGCGGAAACCACGCGATCTCGTCGTCGCGTCGGAACCACGTCATCTGACGCTTGGCGTAACGCCGCGAGTTGCGTTTCACGGCCTCCACGGCTTCGTCGAGCGTCAGGCGGCCGTCGAAATAGTCGAACATCTCGCGATACCCCACCGTCTGCAACGAGTTCAGATGCCGCAGATGGCAGACGGCGCGCGCCTCGCGTTCGAGCCCCCGCTCCATCATCGCATCCACGCGTCTGTCGATACGGTCGTACAACTCCGCTCTGTCGACCTCGGTGCCGATCTTCACTATGCCGAACGGACGCTCGCGCCGACGTCCCGTCCTGAACGACGAATAGGGACGCCCCGTCGAGATACACACCTCCAGAGCGCGCAGCACGCGCGCGGGATTGCGGCGGTCGACCACGGCGTGGAACTCGGGATCGAGACGCCGCAACTCCTCGGCGAGCGCGCCGACACCCTCCTCGCGCAGCCGCTCGGCGAGCCGCTCGCGCAAACGGGCATCGCACTGCGGCATATCGTCCATACCCTCGCACAACGCCTTGACATACAACCCCGACCCTCCCACGGCGACAACAGTGTCGTATCGGGCGAAAAGGCTGTCGAGCAACTTCGAGGCCGCAGCCTCGTACGCTCCGCAATTGAAATCCTCGGTCAGTTCGTGAGTGGCTATGAAGTAGTGGCGCACGCGACGCAGCTGCTCGGCGTCGGGATGCGCCGTACCGATCGGAAGGTCGCGGTATATCTGACGCGAATCGGTCGAAACCACGGGCGAGCCGAAATGCTCGGCCACCGCCACGGCGAGGTCGGTCTTGCCCGAACCCGTCGGTCCGACTATGACTATCAATGTCTTGCCGGCCATTATCAATACTCGTCGTCGTAACTGTCGTCGCCCTCGAAGTCGCCGTACTCGCCCATCATCTCCTCGAAGATCGAACCGCTCTGCTCGTTGGCCTCGGGGTCGTACTGGTCGGGAGCGGGCGAATGCTCGAATTGCAGACGGGGGTACTTCATACCCTCCTCGGGCTTCTTGGCCTCGACCAGTTCGAGATAGTAGGCTCGCTGCGAAAACGGATCGAACACATATATAAGACGGTCGCGCAGCCTCAGCAGCACGTCGCACAGCCGCGCCGAGGCCATCGGCGCGGGCGCGCCCTCCGCGGCGTCGCCGAGTCCCATATCCATGCAGGTGAATTCGCGCAAACGTTCCCACCGATCGTCGGCGGTATATAAAGAGGCCATGCACGGATCGTAACCGAGCATCGACAGAATGAACTCGTGCAGATCGAGCAGCGACGCCTCGGCCTCCAACTCAAAATCGCGTACGAAATTATCGTTTTCGTCGCTCAGCATCCTGAATCTGTAAATCATCGAAATAACATATTAAGGCAATTATATATTTCAATGCACCAGCGTCATATTACCGTAAAAGCAGCTCCGACTGTCACTTACCCGCGGCCTTTGGCCGCGTTTACAGGTCTGACCCTCCCCGAAATCCCCTCCTCGGAGGGGACTTCGGTCGCTGCGCTCCGAATAACGCTAATAAAAGCATATAATCGCGAATACAAATATAGCACAAAAAGATCATCCCGAGCCGATACGGGCGCAATTTTCCGCATATTCGTCGGCGCGGAGTTCCATTTCGTCCGAGGCGGCGCGAAATATTGCGCTTCACGCTTGGAGGGCTCGAAAATTGTATTATCTTTGCAACGTCAAAAAAAATAATCGTTCGGTTATTTTACAATCAGCGAATTATAGATTAATACGAATCATATATGCAAGATTTAAGCGCACTCGAAGGTAAAACCCTTGCGGAATTACGAGAGATCGGCAAGGTGCTGGGCATAACCGACACCACTTTGAAAAAGAAAGAGTTGTTAACCAAGATAGCCGAAAGCGCGAATACTTTCGCAGACGACGCGACCGAGGATTCGACGACGGACAACGCAGCCGAGACCGCCGCGGCCCCCAAGTTGCGCGGCCGTCGTCCCCGCATGAACACCCTGCGCATCGAGGAGAACAAGCCCGCGGGCGAAGCCCCGGCCTCGGCCGAGTATCCGACGACGGCTCCCGCCGAAGCGCAGACAGCGGCGCCCGAATCGCCCTCGACCGACGATGCGGCCAACGAAGAGGTCGCCATGCCCAAACGCCGCGGTCGCAAGCCCAAGGCGTTGAAGGAGCAGGAGGAGCGCGAAGCGGCGGCGAAAGCCGCCACGGAGACGGCGCAACCTCAAACGTCGCCGATAGAGCACGCCGCGCCGCAACAGCAACAACCACAGCAGCAGTACGGAAGACAGCCCTATCACGCCCCTTCTTACCAGCATGCGCAGCAGCACGCCTCGCAGCAGCATTCGGCGCAGCGTCAGGACCAGATAAAGGAGTACTTCGCGGGTGAGATCATCGGCGAAGGCGTTCTGGAGGTCATGGCCGACGGTTACGGATTCCTCCGCTCGGCCGACTACAACTATCTGAACTCGCCCGACGACATATACGTGTCGCCGTCACAGATCAAACTCTTCGGACTTAAGCCCGGCGACACCATCAGCGGCGTGATCCATCCGCCGAAGGAGGGCGAGAAGTATTTCCCGCTCATCCGCGTGAACGAGATCAACGGACTCTCGCCCGAGTATATCCGCGACCGCGTGCAGTTCGAGTATATGACGCCTTTGTTCCCCAGCGAGAAATTCAACCTCACGGGCAAGGGTCACAACAATCTGTCGAACCGCGTGGTCGACCTCTTCTCGCCCATCGGCAAGGGTCAGCGCGGACTGATCGTGGCGCAGCCCAAGACGGGTAAGACGATGTTGCTGCAATCGATCGCCAACGCCATCGCCGACAACCACCCCGAGGTGTACATGATCGTGCTGTTGATCGACGAACGTCCCGAAGAGGTGACCGAAATGGCCCGCAACGTGAAGGCCGAAGTGGTGGCCTCGACCTTCGACGAGCAGGCGTCGCGCCATGTGAAGGTGGCCGAAATGGTGCTCGAAAAGGCGAAGCGCATGGTGGAGTGCGGCCACGACGTGGTGATATTCCTCGACTCGATAACCCGTTTGGCCCGCGCCTACAACTCGGTGCAGCCCGCATCGGGCAAGGTGCTCTCGGGAGGTGTGGACGCCAACGCGCTCCACAAGCCCAAGCGTTTCTTCGGCGCGGCGCGCAACACCGAGGAGAAAGGTTCGCTCACCATAATCGCCACCGCCCTGATCGACACGGGTTCGAAGATGGACGAGGTGATCTTCGAGGAGTTCAAGGGTACGGGCAACATGGAGTTGCAACTCGACCGCCGACTCTCGAACAAACGCGTCTACCCCGCCGTCGACGTCATTTCGTCGGGCACGCGCCGCGAGGATCTGCTGCTGGCGCGCGAGGTGATGAACCGCACGTGGGTGATGCGCAAATACCTGTCGGAGATGACCACCGTCGAGGCAATGGAATTCCTCCAGAAACAGATGTCGTTGACCGAGACCAACGAAGAGTTCCTCGCGACGATGAACCAATAAGACCCTGCCATGAAGAGACTCGTTTTATGCGCGCTCGTCGCGCTCTGCATCGCCCCCGACGCCTTCGGTTGGGGACAGAAAGGCCATGACGTGGTGGCCTGCATCGCCGAATGCCATCTGTCGCGCCGAGCGGCGCGCCGCGTGACCCGCGCGCTCGAAGGCCACTCGCCCGTATACTATGCCAACTGGATGGACAACGCGAGCCACACGCCCGAATACGCCTATTCGAGCACATGGCATTACGCCAATATCGACGAAGGATACACCTACGAGACCATGCCCCGCAACGAGGCGGGAGACATCGTAACCGCGCTGCACGACATAATCGACGATCTGCGCAAGGGCGGCCTTACGCCCGAGGAGGAGAATATCCGTCTGCGGATGTTAGTGCACTTGGTGGGCGACCTCCACTGCCCCATGCACGCGGGCCACAAGAGCGACTTGGGCGGCAACACCGTCTCGGTGCTCTACTTCGACACCCCGACCAAACTCCACACTATCTGGGATACGCAGCTGGTCGAGTCGGCCCACAAATGGAGCTACACCGAGTGGCAGCGCCAAATCGACCGCGTCACCCGCAAGCAGGAGAAAGAGCTGAGCGACGGCACCGTGGAGGAGTGGTTCGCCGAGACGGCAGCCATCTGCGCCGAGATATACAAGGAGCTGCCCGAGGGCACGAAGCTCTCTTACGATCATGTGGCCAAGTACGCTCCCGTAATAGAGGATCAATTGCTCAAGGGCGGACTTCGGCTGGCCCGCATCCTGAATTACATATATCGTTAGGCGATTGTCGATCCGACCGCAAAAAAACGGGCTGCCTCATTCGCGGGGCAGCCCGTTCGGGTTACATATCCGCTCTCGGGTCGGAACAACGATTTATGAATGGCAGATCCTTCAGCGCGTCGTACTCTTTTCGCAGGATATCCACGGCCCGTTCGTTGTAACGCTCCACCATAGGCGCCAATATCTCCGCATCCCCGGGCGTGAGGTCGCAACGCATCACCAACTCCGACGACACCAGCAACAGATCGCCCTTGCGCGCGCACTTCTCGCACAGATAGCACACGTAAGCCTCGAACAACCGCTCGAACTCCTCCACGCTGAAATCATCCGCCACGTCGAGCGCGATCAGGTTCACCTTGTCGGGGTCGATGTATTCGCGTTCGTACTTCGACCGTATGTCGAAACAGACCGTGAACACGTCGTCGGGTTTGAAATTGCGCGAACGGGCGAGAAACTGCGCGAGAGTCATATCGTCGGCAATAGCGTCTCCTCCGCCCGACGACCGGCCGCAAATATAGAAATCCGTAAGGTCGGCATCTTTCAACATCGCGAATATGTAATGTTTGCAACAACGCAATTCATCCAAGAATGCGATAAGGCGATCCGTCGTAACGATGTTATCTTTCATGATTCAGGTATTGTTAAAGTTCGATTGTAGGTTCCCGTCGCGTCGACGCTCCACGAGCCTTGCGCACGCAAAAAAGGACGTAGTTACAGCGTCGCGTTTCTGTATCGGTCTTGGGAACCGTGGCACATTAGCTGTTCTACGTCCATGCCAGTCCCATCCGCAAGTTTGCAGATGGAACGTAACAAGGACCGACAACTATTATACCGTGCCAAACAACCTCGCGACGAGGCTCCCAAGTTTATACAGAAGTATAAAGAGTTGTTACCCTTTTATCTCTAATTATTTCGGCTATGCCGAATTGTTCGGTTGCAAAGTTAACATATTTTCGTAAATCGGATAATTCGGTTACTCCTAATTTTAGGCCGTAAATATACAATAAAATATAATCAATACAATGTTCTGTCGTAAAAACTCATATTCTCCTTGAAATTTATATTCCAAAATGTGTTTCACCCCCCCCTCCGATATTTCACATCTCTGTATTTCAAACAGTTACAACTACATACAATCGAACAGTCGACATTCGGGCGGAAATTGCGATTCTTTGAAATTTCTCCGCGTTTTCGCCGCCGCAACTCTCCGCGAACGCTGCAACGCGGCCACCCATGCAATTATATATTGATAAAACCATAACATTTCGCATAAACATTTTCAGGCAGCCCCAAACGACATTCACCCCGACGTAAACATGCTTCCGTCGGGGTGAATCGCAATTCAAAGGTTAAAGGCTATCGGCCCGATCTCATCAACTCGGGCGTCACGCGCATCTTCATCGCAGCGGGCGAGAACGCGGGCGGAGTGTAGGCGCCCGGGGCGCCCGTCCACTTGTCCATCGCCGCGCCCGGCTCCAGAATACGCAGGTCGATCAAAGGCGGAATGTCGCGGTTGTTCGGAATGTTGATCAAACCGTCGGCGCTGCCGTCCACATCGGGATTGCCGCCCCACGGATTACGCATGACGAACAGAGCCGAGCTCGACTTGGGCGAGAACATGAACGTATAGGCGTGGAACGCCACCGTCTTGGTTCCGTCGACGGGAATGTCGCCGGGCTGGAAACCGCCGATAACGATCTTGCCCTGCTTCAGGCTGATATCGACCGCGCGCTTGATCTGGTCGTTGTCGAGTTTGCCGCGATCGAAAGCGAAGCTGCCTCCGTCGCCCGTGAACAGGCAACCCGTATTCTCGGTGGCGATGCCGCCCACGCTCGAATTGCCGCGGAACACCCACTGCCACTTCATTACGGCCTTCTCGAGCACGGTCGACCAGCACGGGATGTTGTTCTTGCCGCTCACGGCATGCAGATTGCCGTTGTTGTCGGCGAAGAATCGCGAATTCACGCCCACCTCGATGGCATTGCCTTTCGGGTCGAACATCGCCACCGTATAGGTGCCGTCGTGGTTGTCGGTGATGATCGACTTGATGAAGTCGGGATGCAGATATGCGAAGCTCGCGAACACCGCCACCGCGCAGCAATCGCCCACAGCGTGCTGGTTGACATCCGCGGGGCTGGGACGTCCGCCCGTGGAGGGATAGAGCACGACACGACGGCTGAAATCATAATACTTGAAATCGTCGAACGGGGCGGGATCGATCGAGGGATCGGCCAACTTCTTCAGGTCCTCAGCGGTGGCAGCTCTCAAATGGGTGAAGTTGCAGCCCATCGGATTCGTCGAATCGTAAGTGTGGCTCGTCGAGAGGTGCATCAAATCGTCGATGTTCAACACCTCGTGTTTGATGCTCAATTCGGCGATTTGGGTCACCGCCGCGCCGCCGTTGTCCTCGATCTCCAGCTTCAGATATTTATAAGCGCGGTCGGACTCGAATTCGAACTCCTTCTTCTCCTTGCGTTTGACGAAGATCTGGCCCGTGCGGCTGTCGAGCGCCTTCCACGCGACATTGTCGTCGGATCCGTACAGCGTCCACGCCTTGGGATCGGCCTCGGGAGCGTCGTCGGCCGAAGTGATCGAATAGTAGTTGGCTTCGACGCTCTCGTCGCCCGTCCAAAGCAGATAGAACTCGGAATGCTCCGTAATGAACTTGGTGTTGCTGTTTCGGTCGACGATCTTGTCGATACCGCAGCCCGAAGGCGCATCGGCATACTCCGCCTCTAACGTGCCGCCGCAAGGCATGATGCCCGAGCTCTCCGACACGCGCACCGAGGCGAGTTCGGGCGTAGGAGGAGTCGGTTCATCGTCCGAGCCGCCCGAAGAACAGCCCGCGAGCAGTCCCGCAGGAATCGACAACGCCAGACAGAGGACGGCTCCGAGAGCCGCTCGCGTCGCGTCGGTGCCGAACAGGACAAAAGGTTTTTTGGTTTTCATAACGTTTTGGTTTTAAGGTTAAAATATTGCTTTTCAGGTCCGCCGACAACAGTTGCGGCCCCATAAAGAGGGGCCGCAACGATCATTAATAAACCGTAAACTCGTATATTCTGACCGTGTTGCCCTCGCTCTGGTCGGGCTTGGTCACAGACAGTCGCACATAGCGCGCCTTGACGGGTTTGTCGAGCAGACGATCGGTCTCCAAAGCGGTGTTGTCGTACACCGTGTCGACCGTGGTCCAGTTCTCGCCATCGTCGCTCACCTGAAGGCTGTACTCCTTGGTGATATAGTCGAGCGCCTCCAGACCCGCGTGCAACACCGACCAGCCGCGAACCTCGTTCTGCTGCTGCATGTCGACGGTGATGAACTTGGGCTTCGCGCCGCTCGTGTCGCACCACTTGGTGTCGATATTGTCGTCGACGGCCAGTTCGGCCTGCTCGTTGCGCACCTGCCCCGAACGGTCGATGACGGGCTTGCCCAAGATAAGGTTCTTGCGCGAAGCCTCGCCCTCGTCGGCTCCCTTGGCGGGCAGCTCGACGCCCGTCAGGTCGACGGCGGGAACGACCGTATTGTTGCGGTCGTCGGCCAGCGTCACGGCGAACACCACGATGCGCGGGTCGTCGGGCAGAATCAGGCTGCTCGCGCCCTCGGGGATGTCGATAGACGATGCGAAGAGATAGGTGAACTCGTAAGGCAGATCCTTGTTCTTAATCATATCGTGCTTGTGGGTGCCCACATAGGCGATATCGGCCGCTTTGAGGTAACCCTCGGTGTGACCCGTGTGGCCCCACTGTCCCACGAAACCGCTGTAATAGGGAACCAGCACCGTGTGCTCCTTGCCGTCCACCGTGAATACGGCGTTGTTGTCGTGACGGGTCGAAGCGGCGAGGATATACATCTTATTATAGTTGCCTGCGGGCAGCTCTATCGTATCGCGACGGCACTTCACGCCGTTCGCGCCCTCGGGAGAGGCCAGATCGAAACGGATACCCTTGAAATCGATCGTCTCGGGCAGCAGCTCGGCCGCGAAAGAGAGTCCCTTGCCGTCGAAGTTGGCGTCCGAACGATAGGGGTTGAACGATGCGGTCTTGATGTTGTAGGGCAGCTCTACCGACGCGCATGCCACGGGGGCCTGCGGCGCGGCGGGAGCGGCGAGTTTCACCTTGAAGGTCTTCATGGCGAAGGGACCGATCTCGAATTTGAGCTTGCCGCCCTCGACTGCGACGTCGCCGATCTCGTCCTCGACGCCGTTAAGCTCCTTGGCCGACACGATATCGGCAGCGAAATCCACCACGGCCTGCTGCGCCTGCTCGCCCGTGGTCTCATAGAAACGCACCACGTACTCGTCCGACTTCTCGGCCTGCTTCAGAGCGCGCAACGCCACGTTGTCGTTCTCCGAACGCACGAACGAGAAGCTGCGGCCCAGCGCGCCCTTATGCTTGTCGGCAGCCACGAACGCCATGAGAGGCTGGTTGAGCACCTCGGCCTTCGCGACGGTGGCGGCATCGCGATAGTCGCCCGCGTGGCCCACCACAGAGTAGGTGAACGTGTGGTGTCCGAAATCCTGACGATCTTGGTACGAGTAACCGCCGCGGGTCTTCGGAGTGTGCAGAAGCGTCAGGCGGATGGTGTTGTCGTCGGGCTTGTCCCAACCGTACTTGCAGTCGTTCAGCACCGACACGCCGTAACTGCCGTCGGCATCCGTCAGATCGGCCCACTGCTGCGCGTATACCTCGTATGCGGTCTCGGTGTTGTTGCCGCGCTCCACCGAGCCGACGCCGAGGTCGTAAACCGCCTTCTCGTTGGCGACGCCGAGCGGGAACTCGGCCTTAAGCAGCGCGTTGGTCGACTGCCAGTCGACATCGTTCACGAAGTCGATGCGGTCGCTCTGGCCGCCCTCCGTAAGACGTATATACTGACGGATCACCGACTCGCCGTGCGTACGCTCCACGCATACCGACGCGCGCAGCGGACCCTTCTCCACGACGGTGATCTTCACATTCTCGTCCAAAGACACGGGCTCGCCGTCGATAGTCTTCTTGGTGATCTCCCATGCGGGCCAAGCGAACGACTCGTTCTCGGTGAAGAGGGCCAGACGGATCGCCTTGCCATCCTTGACCAGCTCCTTGCCGTTGCGTTTGTCCACGATCGAGACGATATCGCCGTTGCCGTCGAGCGCGATGCGATAAACGCTGTTCTCAAGCGACGACTCCGAAGCCTTCAGCGCGGGCGAAGCCTTCGCCGAACCGCCCTTGCGGATGTCGTAAACGGCATATCCCGCGGCGGGAGCCGAAGCGAGCACCAGCATGCGCACCGCGCCGTTCTCCGCGCCGAGCACCTGATGGGGAACCCGCACGCCCTTCTCATCATATACCGACACATTCGACGGCAGGCCCTCGACGGTCACCTCCACCACGTCCGACACGGGGAATCCCGCGGGATTGTAGATCACCAGCGGCGTACCCTTCACATTGGTGTCGAGCGCGCGCGAAACGGCGCCTACCGACGAGGTGAGCACGTCCGCGAACTGCCCCATCGAGATGAGTTCGTCGTTCCACGAGAACTCGTATGCGCGCGGAATGCTGGTACCCGTCAGGTCGTCGTGGAACTGGTGCCAGATAAAACGTTTCCACGCCTCGGTGAGAGTCGCGCGGGGATACGCCATCGCGCCGAGCCAGTCGGCGGCCACTGCGCTGCGCTCGGCGGCGTCGGCCAGCAACTCGTTGGTGCGGTTATAGAGCTTCATCGCGGCCTGCGACGTATAGCAACCCGTGGCGTGCACGTCCATCAACAGCTCGCCGTCCCATACGGGCAGCTCGGGGTGAGACGCGAAAGGCAGATAATCCTTGAAGAGTTGGTCGCTCGTGGCGCTTACGATCTCCACGGGACCGTCGCCGTGCACGCCCATCTCCAGAGCGCGGACCGACTCGATGGTCGGGGCGCCGCCCGTATCGCCCGTACCGTAATAGTGGTAAACGGTCTTCAGGGGGCTGGCGTCGGTCATGCGTTTGAGCGACTTGCTCTCGCTCAGATCCTCCAAACGCCACTTGGTGGTATAGTTGTGGGCATCCATCACGGCCATGATGCGCGAGCCGTCGACACCCTCCCACAGACCGATCTCGAAGGGGATCTTGCTGTTGCCGTAGAAGGGACGGTGACGCCACATGAGTTTCTGGGTCGAGAAGCCGATCAGACCGCAGTGCGCGGCCACCGTGGGCAGCGTCCAGCCGAAGCCGAAGCAGTCGGGCAGGAAGATGTCGGTGCCCTCCACGCCGAACTCGTCGCGATAGAAGTGCTGGCCGTAGAGTATGTTGCGCGTGAACGACTCGATCGAGGGGATGTTGGGATCGGTAGCGTCCCACGTGCTGCCCGTGATGTGCCAGCGACCCGCGGCGATGTAGTTCTTCATCAACTCGTACTGGTGGGGATAATACTCCTTCATCCACTGGTACTTGATACCGCCCTCGAAGTTGAAGACATAGTCGGGGTACTTGGCCAGCAACATGAGGTTCTGGTTGAGCGTCTTGGGAATGTACTCCGCGATGGAGCGTTGCACGTCCCAGTTCCACTGCGAGTCGAAGTGAGCGTTCGACACGATGTAGGCCTTGTTCTTCTCTTGGGCGACGGAGTGTCCCGCAAGCATGAAGAGAGCCATACTCAGCAATAAGATTCGTTTCATTTACTTTCGGTTAAATTAGTTAATGCAGTATAAAAATTCATTCTCGTAAATCGGATCACGCCTCGATGTCGCCCACGGCGATCTGGTACTCGCGCCACAGCGAGTCGATGTCGTACTCCTCGCCGAGGATGCGCTTCACCGCGCCGTCGAACGACCACGGGATCACCTCCAGCGTGCTGCGGTTGAATTTGCGGAGGAAATCGGGATCCTTGTTGTCGCGCAACCACACGAAGAAGTATCCCGCCGTGCGGTAACCGTCCATGTAGTTGCCGCCCTTGGGACGGGCATCGGGACCGAAACCGCCGTTAGCCACGCGCACCGCGTCGGCCATGCCCTCTATAAAGGCCCAGAACACTCGGTTGGTGCCGTATGTGCCTATGCCTTGAGGTTCGAGCTGGTAGGCATGAGTAAGCTCGTGCAGCAACACGCCGCGCGTCTCGAAAAGCACCTTGTCGACATCGCCTCCGCTGCCGAACGACTTCTCCACGTGACGCGTGCTGTAGAAGATGTTCACATGTCCGTTGCCGCCACCCTTGGCCGATATTCCGTCGGTATCCTCCAACGTGTAGCGGAGCTTCTTCACCGTCGCGATGCTGTCCTCGGGCGAGTCGTAGAGCGTGGAGAGCACCGTGCGGGCCTGCTCGGCGATGTAGGCCTCGGGATCGGCTATGATCTCGTGGTAGATCTCCGAACCTCGTGTGCCGACGGCCTTGTCCTCGAACTCGATCGCGCCGACATCGTAATCTTTCCATACGGCGAGCCGATCGGCGGTCGGATTGCAGGAAACCAACCCGACTGCCAGACATGCCGCCGCAAAAATCGTCTTTTTCATTGGTTTTGTTTTTTCGTTATCGCATGTTGTCTATTCGTCGGAAAGCGAGTAGGGTTTGTCGCCCGCGCCCGTGCCGCGACGTTTGTCGGGTTTCGAGGCCATGCGGAACTCCAGCACGCCGCCCTTCATCAGATCGTCGTGGGTGAGGTACATCTTGTCGTACGGCTCGCCGTTAAGCAGCAGCGAACGCACGTAACGGTTCTTGTCGCTCACGTTAGGAGCCTTGATCTCGAGCGTATTGCCGTTTTCGAGACGCAGACGGATATAGGGCAGATAGGGCGCGCCTAGCACATACTGGTCCGATCCCGGACACACGGGATAGAAGCCCATGGCCGAAAAGATGTACCACGCCGACATCTGGCCGCAGTCGTCGTTGCCGCAGAGGCCGTCGATCGAGTTCACGTACATGCGATCCATGATCTCGCGCACCCGATGCTGCGTCTTCCACGGCTGCGAGGTCCACGCATAGAGGTAGGGCACGTGGTGGCTCGGCTCGTTGCCGTGCACGTAGTTGCCGATAAGTCCGTCGCGCGTGATATCCTCGGTGTTCTCGAAAAACTCGTCGGGCAGGTGCATCGTAAAGAGCGAATCGAGACGCTGCACGAAACGTTCGTCGCCGCCCATAGCGTCGATCAAGCCCCGAACGTCGTGCGGCACATAGAACGAATAGTTCCACGAATTGCCCTCGATGAAGCCTTGTCCGTGGGTCTCCATCAAATCGAAATCCTCTTTCCAGCTGCCGTCGCGCATGCGAGGACGCACGAAGCCGAGCGAGGGATCGAAGAGGTTCTTGTAGTTCTGCGCGCGTCGTTTGTATTCGGCGGCCAGCTTCTCGTCGCCCGCACGTAGCGCGGTTTTGTAGATCGTCCAGTCGTCGTAAGCGTATTCGAGCGTCATCGAAGCGCCGCTGCCGCTGCGCTCGTACGGCACGTAACCCCTTTGACGATACTCGTCTATGCCGTCGTAATAACCCACGTTCGAGCTGCTCGCCATAGCCTCCAAAGCCTTCTGCGCGGGCAACGCCTGCCCCTTGGCGAGGGCGTCGGCCAGAGTCGATACCGAATGGTAGCCGATCATGCACCAGTTCTCGTTACCCATGTGCGACCACACCGGCAGCGCCTTGTGCACGCTTTGGTCGTAATGAACCAGCATCGAACGCATCATGTCGGCGTTGCGCTCGCGGTTGATGAGGTTGAAGAGAGGATGCAACGCGCGATAGGTGTCCCACACCGAGAACACGGTATAGTTGGCGAAGCCGTCGGCGCGATGTATGTTGTGGTCCACGCCGCGGTAGCTGCCGTCGACATCCATGTAGACCGAGGGGTTTATCATCGTATGGTAGAGCGACGTGTAGAACATGGTCTTCTGGTCGTCGCTGCCCTCCACTTCGAATATGCACAGAGCGTCGTTCCACTTGCGGAACGCCTCGGCGCGAATCTCGTCGAACGACTTGCCGTCGGTCTCGGCGCGGAGGTTGCGCAACGCCCCTTCGGTGCTCACGGCCGAAAGAGCGACGCGAATCTCGAGCTCGTCCGAACCGTCGGGTTCGAACTCGAACCAAGCCGCGATCTTGCGGCCCGCCATCTCGGGAAAATCCTCGTCGAGGCGGAATTTGCGCCAAAAGCCCTGATACAAGACCTTCGCGCGATCCTTATAGCCGTAATGCGCTATCGGCTTGGAGAACGAGGCGGCGAAGTAGGTGTAGTTCTCGCGCGACCAGCCGTTGGTGATGCGGTATCCCGTGATGAGCGTGTCGCTCTCGACGCGTATGCCCGCCCACAGGGTCTTGCCGTCGTAATTGTAGATGCCGTGTTCGAGGTCGACTATAACGCGCTCGTTCGCCCCCTCGGGGAACGTGTAGCGATGCACGCCCGTGCGCTCCGTCGCCGTGAGTTCGGCGCGGATGCCCGAATCCTCCAATACCACTTCATAGAATCCCGACTCGGCCTTCTCCGACTCGGCAACCTTACGCGAGCGGTATCCCGAAGAGGGATCGGCTTCGCTGCCCGCATCCAAACGGCGTTCGCCCGTCTGCGGCACGATGAGTATATCGCCCAAATCGGAGTGGCCCGTACCGTTCAGGTGGGTATGGCTGAAGCCCAAGATCGTCGGGTCGTCGTGCTGGTACCCCGCGCAATAGCGGTAGACATCCTTTTGGTACTCGCCGTCGATGTTGTGCGGCGTGTCGGACGTGTCGGGACTGAGCTGCACCGCGCCGTGCGGCACGCAGGCACCCGGAAAGGTGTGTCCCATCTTGACGGTCCCGATGAACGGGTCGACATACGACGCAGGCTGCTTCTGCGAATACGAATCGACTGCGAACATGGCGGCTAACGATAAAAACAGATATTTTCGGTTGAACATAATTATAAAAAGGGGGATCGGACACCCGTCCGGTCCCCGTAAAACATATAAGGATTAAACATTCACTCTCTTCCGCCCTTTGCGGGAAAGGCGCGGATTACGGCATTTCAAAATTACGGCAATCGCACATAATTGCCAAATATTTTTCGACCCGCCGCAGCTTCGCGCAGGGTTCGGCGCGCGGGGTCGGAACAGCCTCTCGGCCCCGCGCCGAACCGCATTGCGGTTTTACTCCTCCTTGACGCCCCAGTCGTAATTCTGGACCATCAGCGGATTACGACGCACGTCGGCGTCGGGAATCGGCATCAGGTAGTGACGAGGCTGGAAATAACGCGTCTGGAAACCTACCTTCTTGAAGAAGTTCGGAGCGTCCTCGCGATAGTTCAGACCGTGGAGGTCGCCGCCTTCGCCGCCCTTGTGATACGAGGGATAGATCCAGTCGTCGCCCACGGCCATGTCGGCCACCTTCCAGCGGCGCACGTCGAAGAAACGCGCCGACTCGAAGCAAAGCTCCACCAGACGCTCGCGACGAACGAGGTTCACCACATTGTAGCCGCGCTTCACGTAATCCACACGGTCGAAACCGTTGTCGTCCTTGCCGGTGCCGTATTCGGGAACGCCTGCGCGGGCGCGGATCTTGTTGACGTACTCGATGGCGCCTTTGGTATCGCCGCACTCGGCCAGAGCCTCGGCATAGCTCAAATATACCTCGCCCAGACGCATGTTGCCCGAGTAGTGGTTGTCGCGACCCTCCTCGCGGTTCGAACGAGCGCACTTGCGCATGCCGTAACCCGTGTAGGGGGCGTCGTGGCCCATCTTCTGGTTACCCGAGTTGCCGTTGTAGTAGAGCTCGGTGGTCAAAGCTCCCGCCGTGGTCTCGGTGTTAAGCCAAGTCGATCCGTTGTAGGTGACGCACACATAGAAACGAGGCTCGCGGTGCGCCCACTGCTTCAGCGTGAGGTTCGAGTTCTTCTTGAAGTAGTTGCGTGTGGGAACGACGGGGTCGTTGAAATCCTCCTCCGAACCGAACATGTCGGCTGAGGGAACGGTGTTGATACCGTACTCCACCTTCTGGTAGTCGGGGTCGTCGACGATACGCAGACCCTTGTCGGTGAAGAACATGTCGACCATCTCCTGACTGGTGCCCAAGCCCAGACCGCCTCGCAGCGAACCCACGTCGGTCTGACGGTGGCCCGGGGTGATGGCGTAGTTCAACTCGCCGTGCCATACCTCGCGAACGAAGATGTTCTCCTTGCTGTCGAGGTAGCAGCCCGTCGTGATCTGACGATACGACTCATAGAAGTCGGTCTTGCCGTCGGCGGTCTTCACCACGTGCAGATCGTAATACGCGGGCACGAACTCATCGAGGAACTCCTTGAACGCGTCGCGGGCCTTCTCCCACTTGGTGCGGTCCTCGGTCTGGGGGAACAGATTAGTACCGTCGTTATTCACCACCTTCGCATACATCGTATTGCCGTTGTAGAGCGGGCTGGCGGCATAGAGCAACGCCTTGGCTTTGTAAGCCTTGCAGGCTCCGCGGTCGATACGGCCGTAGTTGGCGCCCGTGTAGCGTGCGGGCAGATCCTTGGCTGCGGCGTCGAACTCGTCGGCGATGAATTTAATGCACTCGTCCACGGTGTTGCGCGCACGGAGCAGCGAGCTGAGCTCGGCGCCCGTGTCCACGGGCTCCTCGCCGAGGATCACGATGGGACCGTAACAACGGAATATGTTCCAGTAATAGTATGCGCGCATCGCGCGGGCCTGAGCCTTCCATACGACCTTCTCCGATTCGGTAAGCTCGGGGTTGCTGTCGACGTTCTGAATGAAGATCGACGCCTTGTTGATACCCTGATAGTAGTGGTCGTACCAGAAAGTCACGTAGCTCGACGACGCCGAGGTCTGGTTCAGATTCCACTTGTGAGAGTTATGCCAGTCCCAGCTCCAGTTGGCCTCGATCGATCCCGCCATCCAGATGCCGCCGTAACGGTCCGCATAGCTGGTGTAGAAACGCTCGCCCGTATTGTCGTCGGGAGCATAGGAATAGATGTTGTTGAGGAACTGCTCTGTCTTCTGACGGTTCAAGAAAGTATCCTTCAGGTCGAACTGCACGCCGGGCATCTCCTCGAAGAAGTCGCACCCGACCAAACCGATGGTCATCGAGAGAGCAAGTACGCTTATAAATATCTTTTTCATAAGTTATCTTAAATTTAAGGTTAGAAGCTGAATCTTACACCGATCGAGTAGCTCGAAGTATTGGGGTAGCTCGTACCGTTGTTGGTGTTGAGCTCGGGATCCCACAGTTTGAATTCCGAAATGGTGAACAGGTTGGTACCCATCACGTAAATCGAAGCGTCCTTCAGGAAGCACTTGTTCATCCAACGCTCGGGCAGCTTGTACGACAGCGTGAGGTGCTTCAGACGCAGGAAGCCCACATCCTTCTGCCACCACGTGCTGGTCTGGGTGTTGTTCGTGTTAGACTCGCCCGTGTAGGTCAGACGGGGATAGAATACGTCGGTGTTGGTCGGGTTTTCGGGATTCCAACGATCGCCGATGTTGCTGTAAAGGTTATCCAGACCGTTCTGACCCGAGAAGGGATGTATCGAACGTCCGGCCAGACAGCGGTCGGCCTTGGCGATGCCTTGGAACAGCGCGCTGATCGAGAAGTTGCGTACCTGCAAGTCGAAACCGAAGCCGTAATAGATCTGCGGCACGTCGCCCTGACCGATGAGCGTGCGGTCGTTCTCGTCGATACGGCCGTCGCCGTTGAGGTCGCGATACTTGATGTCGCCCGGGTAGAGTTTGCCGAACTGCTCGACGCCGTAATCGTCGATATCCTGCTGGCTCGTGAACAGACCGTCGGCGATGTAGCCCCAACGACCGTTGACGTTGGTGCCGCGAGTCTCGAGCCACGGATATGCGGGCGCGGGCGAATCGTCCTCGACGATGGTATCCTTGTTCCAAGTGAAGTTACCGCGAACGGTCAGGAACACGTCCTTGCCGATGGGCTGCGTATACTGCAACTGGGCGTCGAGACCCTTGTTGTCCACAATACCGAGGTTGGCATAGGGATTCTCCACGAAACCGGCGTACTCGGGGATGATGCGGCGACGCAGGAAGATATTGTCGCGATGCTCCTTGAACAGGTCGACGGTCAACGTCAGGCGATCCTTCAGGAAGTTAATGTCGATACCGAGGTCCTGCTTGCGCGAGCGCGACCACGTCACGTTCACACCGTACTTGAGGATGCTCCAGCCGCTGGTCAGGCCGTACGACTCGCCGAAACGGTTACCGTATATGCCGTCAGAACCCATGACGCCCTGATACATGAAACGACGGTCGGTGGTGGTGTCGCTACCTACCCAACCCAGCGTGTAACGGAACTTGAGGTACGAGATGGGATTCTCGTGGCCCCAGAACGACTCGTTCGAAACGACCCATCCCAGACCTACCGCGGGGAAAGTACCGTAACGCTTGTCGGGCGAGAAGTTCTCCGAGCCGTTGATACCGATGTTACCCTCGATCAGGTAGCGGTCGTCGTACGAGTAGGTCAGACGGGCCGCATAACCCTTGTTCTTGTAAGGGAGCGATCCTACCTTGTCGCCCGTGGTCAGGTCGCGATAAACCTTCTGGTTGTAGAGCAACAGACCTCCCACGCGATGCTTGCCGAAGGCGCGGTCGTAATTGAGCGACGCCTCGAAGTAGGTGGTGCGGTTCGCGCCCGAGCCCTGACTGAAATCGAGAGCTTGGTTACCCTGACGCACGCGCGTCTTGCGGTAGTTGCCCTCATCGTCGAACATGGTGTCCTCGCGCCAGAGTCCCGTGGCGGGATCCTTCGAGCCTGCGAAGTAGAACATGTCGTCCCAGCGGCTGTACGTGAGCGTACGCGAGTTGTAGGCGTCGAATGCCAACAGCGCCGAGATGTTGAAGCCTTCGCTCCACTTGGCGAAGCCCAGATCCTGCGTCACGCGGATGTTCGAGTTGAGCGTATTCTTGAACTCCTGATAGTAACCGCGCTGCGCGAGGTCCATATAGGGGTTACGCATGTCGCCGTTGGGGCTGATACCCGACAACGTGCCGTCGGGCATGGTCTTGGGCAGATAAACGGGGTTGATCTCCATCGAAGACGAGAAGAGCGACGCCGCGCTCTGCTGCGGATAGTGGCCCGCCGAGAGGTAACCGTTGAAACCGACGTCGACGGTCGTGGTCTTGGTGGGTTTCAGATTCACGTTCGAGGTAAAGTTGTATCGATCGTAATTCATTTCGGTATTGTAATTCTCCAGCTCGAAATTGCGGGTCATACCCACCTCGTTGTAGTAGCTCAACGACACATAGTAGTTCGCGCTGGGCAGACCGCCTCGGATGCTGACGTTGGCGCGGCGGTTGTGGCCCCAATCCTTGAAGATCTCCTTCATCCAGTTCACTGCGGGATAGAGATACTCGTTGTACATTCTGGGGTTGTCGTTCTCCGCCAGACCGTGGGCCTTCTTCGTTGCCTCGATGTACTCGGGCGTGTAGAGCGGCGCCGAACCCGGATAGGCGTTGGCGTAAGCCTCGTTGGCGACGGCCATATAAGTATAGGCGTCGGCCATCTTGGGCACGTTGGTCATGCGCGTGAAGCTCTCGTAATAGTCGAAAGAGATCGACGGCTTGCCCACTTTACCGGGCTTAGTCTTGATGATGATAACGCCGTTGGCGCCTCGCACGCCGTAAACCGCGGTAGCCGAAGCGTCCTTCAACACGGTGAACGACTCGATATCCTCGGGGTCGATGTTGTTGAAGCTGCGCTCCACGCCGTCCACGAGAATAAGAGGCTTCGAGTTCTGGCCCGCAAGGGTCGAGATACCGCGGATCCAGATATCCGAATCGTCGTGACCCGGCTCGCCGCTGCGCTGAACCGAAACGACGCCCGCGATACGGCCCGAGATGGCCGACGACAGGTTACCCGTCGGGATCTTGATATCCTCGGCGCGCAGAGCCGACTGTGCTCCCACAACCGACACCTTACGCTGGCGGCCGTAACCCACCACCACGAGTTCGTCGAGCGTCGACACGTCCTCGACGAGCACCACATCGATCACGTGCTGCGCGCCCACGCGTATCTCCTGCGGCTTGAAGCCGAGGAACGAAAACTCGAGGACCGCATTGGCGTTCTTCAATTTGAGCGTGTACTGACCGTTCGCATCGGTGATGACGGCATTGTTAGTACCCACCTCCATAACGGTAGCGCCGGCCATAAACTGGCCCTTCTCGTTCGAGACACGGCCCGTTATGGTCGCATCCTGAGCGTAGGCGGCATGAATGCCTACGAGCAGAGCAAACAGTAAACATAATGGCATGGCAAAATGTTTAACCTTGTTGAACCATTTCCTCATAAATTTCAGGTTTAGTTAATGAATTAAAAGATTAGGTTTCGATTGTAAAATTACCTCCGAATCACCCGCGGCGTGTGCCCGATCGCGCCAATCTTTCGGGAATTTCGAGCACGTCCGAACAGGGCACACGTTCGACAAATTATTTAATAACTTACAACATGATTTACAGATATATAAGCCTCGGCCGCGACCCGCCGCGCACCGCGTTTGCGGTAAAAGAGTGCACATTTCGACAACCTGAAACACACCCGAAAAGCGGACTCGCGCGGGGAACCGTTACTCCGACGGGGTCGCGGCCGCCCCGCCGCGCGCATTGCGCCAGTCGCTGGGGGTGGTTCCGTATTTGGCGGCGAACTCGCGATAGAGATAGGAGCGGCTGGTGATGCCGATCCGATCCATCACCTCGCGGATGGGCATGTCGGTCTCGACCAGAAGCGATGCCGCCTTTTCGAGCCTGTAATTCTTGATGAACAGAGCGGGCGGACAGTTCGACACCTCCTTGAAACGGCGGTAGAACTGCCGCGGGCTCATAGCCAGCTTGTCGGCGATGAACGAAGTTCCGAAATCCTCGCTCTCGATGTTCTCCTCGATCACGGCGACCATACGGCGGATGAAATCGATCTGCTCGCCCGTCGTGCACGTGAACAGATCGGCCAGATCGGGCGAAAGACCGTCGATGCGCGCCTGCTTGGAGTCGGAGGCGACACGGCCGTAGACGGCTTTATGCAGAATCTCGCGCAAATAGACTATATCGTACGGCAACACCGCGTAAGCGTCGGCGCACAGCACCATCTTGCGGCGGACCGAATAGGGAACTTTCCACGACAACAGCGGAATGAAGGCGGTGCGTGTCGGCAACTTCCTGTTGCGGTCGACCAACTCCATGAAAGCGTCGCCAGCATCGGCGTACATCGCCATGTCGACCACGAAAGCGACGGGTTGCGTATGCGCCATGAACTCCACCGCCCGACGGATGCTCGGCACCCGACGCACGACATAGCCCGACGAGAGCAACTCGCTCACGAACCAATACATCTCGTCGCGATCCTCCAACATCAAAACGATCTTGCGCTCGTCGCCCTCCTCCTCGCACGGGGCGGACGCGAACGTCAGGCTGAGCTCCGACCGATCCTCGGCGTACGACACCTCGGGCGCCAGCTGCTCCAAAGCCTGCGCGACGAAACCTCTCAACACGCCCACCTCGAACGCAGTGTCGTCGCCGCGGCCCGTCGCGAACGGCAGCGGAGCCTTATCGTCCGTCAGGCTGTCGCGAAGATGCCGCACCACGCTCCCTTTCGAGCTGCGGAACACGAGCGTCAACCTCCCGTCCGCCGCCGTGGCCGCAACGCCGCAGCGTTTGGCTCCCGCAGCGAAAAGATAGGCATACACGAAAAGCATCCGAAAGGCATTCTTATAGAGCGGGAATTCGAGGTCAGCGGGAATGGCCGTTTCCAAGCCGCTCAGGTCGACGCCGCGGTCGGCCAGCAACGCAATCGCCTCGTCGGAGATCTCCTTAACGGAGACGCTCCCCGCAACGGTAAAATGCAGGTCTGCGGGAGGGGGGGGGATTTTTCGATTCTCCGAACGGCCGAACAGACCATAAGGCCACAGCAACGACACTACGATCTCGCGCGCCCGATCCACCGCCCGCGACTGTCGGTCGGGGGTCAGATTCTCGCTCCGCAGCGACTCGCAGATACGGTAAACGGCGGTCAGTCCCGCAACGGACTCGCGGTCGCGCACGGCCGCCGCAGTCTGCGGAGCCAACTTGCCCGCATGCTCGTAACGCCGCAATCTCCCGAGCAGATGACGTCGACGGCCCGCGCGGCGGAACAGCACGACGGCCGCCGACGCCGTCGCAACGACGAGCGCGACGAACGCCATGCGCGCCCCGAAGGTCTGGTACCACAGCGGCAAGACACGCACGGGAATGACGAGACTCTTGAAATCGGTATCGAAGATATCCTTGCGGTAGCGTATCCTGAAACGATAATTGCCCACGGGCAGATCGCGATAGAAGGCCTCGGACGACGACCCGAAACGCGACCACTCCTTGTCGTGCCCCTCCAGCATCCACGAATATTCGATACGCAATCCCGAAATGTAGTCGGGCACGGCGAACTTCAACGCGAGTTCCTCGTCCGTGTAGCGGAAACGCAGCTCGCCCGAGGCATGGAAATCGGAGAGGTCGGCCGCCGCGCGCCCGAACGACACGCCGCGCAACAGAATATCGGGATAATATTCGTGTCCGACCGAACCTCCGCGGTCGACGTACAGCAATCCGTCGACGCCGCCGAAAAACAGTCGGCCCGTATAGGGGCATCGGTAATAGGCGTCGTCGCAGAACTCGCCGATCTGCACGCCGCCGCTATAATAATAGGTATGCGACGATACGGTCACGGGATTGTACTTTATAAGGCCTTTGTTGGTGCTGAGCCACAGACAGCCGTCGGCGTCCTCGCCTATGCCGTGGATCATGTCGTTCAACAGCCCCTCCTCGCGACCCACATAACGCGCCTCGACCACCTTTCGGCCGTCGAAACGCAACGACACCATGCCGGCCGTGGTACCCGCCAGCAGCGCGCCGTCGCACGTGCGGGCTATGCACAGCACATCGTCCACGGGACGGTCGATCAGCTCGCGGAGCGAATATACATAGTAGTTGCACGTCGCCGTCTCGAAACGCACCAATCCCCGCTCGCGGCTCCCTAACCATAGCACCGAATCGCCCTCGGAGATCATGGAGAAGAAGGTGTTGAGCTCCTGCTGCTCATGGAAAAATCGGAACTGCCGACGATCCTTGACCCGCAGGCGGCCGTTCGAACGGTCGAGCGTCAGCCTATGCAGACCGCCGCGCGCCGCCGCGACATAGAGCGTGGTGTCGTCGGCTTCGTGGAACGCGTGCACCTCCTCGATTTGCGGCCCCGAGGGCAGCTCCAACCGACACAGCCGAGTGTCGTCGTTCATGCGGTAGTAGATACCCGAGGGTCCCGACCCGATCCAAAAACCATCCATGAAGCGGCTCTGCTTGAGCGAAAAAACCTGAAACTCGGTATTTTCGCGGACGTAATTTCTCGCCGATTGCCGCGACTCGGCATAATATACCGACGTCTTGTCGGGATCCACCCCCTCGGCATAATCGCGGATGTGGATCAACCCGTCGCCCTTGGTGCCGACCCACAGACCGCCGTCGCTGTCGGTCATGACGGAGCGGACCTGACGCGTAAAGTTGGGCGAGAGGCGTTGCATCATCAGATTCGTGGCTATCGTGTGCCGCTTGGCATACATCATCGCGCCGCGGCCGTCCACGCCGATCCAGAGGGCGCCCTGCTCGGCATCCTTGCAGAGGCAGAAGATTCGCAGATTGCGGTCGATGATCTCCTCGCCGTAAGCGGCGGTGGCGTTGAGACGCACCAGTCCGTTGGTGCGGAAAGCTATCACGAAGTCCTCGTAAAACGGCACGATGCCCACGATGGGACCGTAACGCGCCAGCAACGAATCGATATTGCGGATAAATACCTTGGTTTGCCGCCAGACGTCGTATATATATAGGTTCTTGTCCGAATCGATGAAGCAGAACGACGTGTCGTCGTGGTAGAAAAGAGACTCGACGGGTTTGTGGTGGAACCGCTGTTTGGATACCGTCGGCGTCGCGGGGCCGGACTCTCGGTCGAAGCCGTCGACAGCTATTTTGTAGAGGTCGCCCGCGTCGGAGTCGGGGAATAGCCACAACTCGCCGTCGCGGGTGACGAACGAATGCGACGCGGGGTCGCTCAGATGCAAACCGAGCCGTTCGAGCCCCTCGAACCGCCCGCTGCGCGTATTGTAGAAGCTCACGCTGTCGGTATCCACCAACCATGTATCGCCGCGCGAATCGGAGCGGAGGCAAGCATCGGGCGACACGCCGTAATTGGCCACCACAGCCCTGTCGGCGCGCGAGAAACGCACCACGCTGAATCGTGTCGAGATCCAAAGATTGTCGCCGTCGGCTTTCGCGATGCCGAAAATCACGTTGTTGCCCAGCGACTGCGACCGAGCCTGCGAGAAGTCGGTGCGGAACGTCTCCATCTGCTTGCCGTCGAAGCAGTTCACGCCGTCGTAAGTGCCGAACCACATCAATTCCGAATCGTCCTTGTAGATACATATCACCGAGCTGTGCGACAACCCCTGCCGATGGTCGACCTCCGAGAAGATGTAATCCTCGCGGCCCGAGGAGGGAGCGGCATACGTACGCCGCGCCGCGGCGAGAAGCAACGCCGAGAGCAGACAGACGATATAAATATGACGGTGTTTCTTCAAATCATGTAACGGGTTGGCAGGAGCGGCCGCAGGAGCGACGAGCATTCGATATTCCGACAAAAAGCAGACAACGATTCACTCTCTATTCAGACTCACACGACTTTCCCGAGCATAAAAATAGCAATTTTTCGCCGTACGGCAAAAGATTACGTCGAATTTCGTCCGCAAAACGGCAAAAAACCCGCGCAACGAACGTTGCGCGGGTTTCGCATGGCAGTTGCGGCGACGACGGCTACCACCCCATCTCGCGGGCGTAGTCGATGCAGCGGTTGAGCTTGTCGGTATATCGGCGCGTACGGCTCAACTCCTCGACAGCGCGGTCGAGAAAATCGGGCGCCGACGCGTATTCGCGATCGAAATATTTATTCAGACAGAAATCGCGCAGCATGTAATATTTCGAATACTCGTCCTCGGGATCGCATCCGCGCGGCATGCGTTTGTAGGCCGTCTGCCAGTCGAAGTCGAATCCCTCGGCGGCCTTCACCGCCGACTCGAACGCCTCGCCGTCGGTCATGATCTCCTCGCGTATGCTGCGCAGAACGCCCGCGGGCTGGGGATAGAGACCCGAACAGAGGAGATAGGTATTCGTCGCAGGCTCAATATGCAGATAGTACCCCGCATTGCCCGACTTTTTGCCACGCGGGCACGCGAAGACACCCATATATGTCTTGTACGGACTCTTGTCGGCGCTGAACCGCGTATCGCGATAGATACGGTAAGTGGCGTCCTTGAGGGCGAGTCCCGCCACCGAGGGGTCGAACGCCGCCACAGCAGCGAGATAACGCTCGGCGAACTCGTCGAAGCGACGCTTGGCCTCGACATAGCGGTCGCGATGCGCTTCGAACCAGTCGCGGTCGTTGTTGCGCGCCAGATCGTCGAGGAATTCGATTACGGTTTTCATACTATCGGATCTTTAATACAGACAACAAAGTTATAAAATCGAGTTCAATAATATCGAATCCGAATGTCATTTTATTAAAGGCGAGGTTAATATTATTCAAATTCACATGCGTCAGCCAATTCCGCGTCATTTTTTGCTGTCGCGTGTGAATTAGATACGACTCGCAGAGTCGTGCGGGCCGCAGCCTCGGCGCGCGGAGGCCCGCTATTCGCATTCGCTCATTGCGCG